>JAABUQ010002240.1_pt1 | contig 38959 bp, 43 predicted proteins | sample 5560001 | NCBI WGS metagenome assembly JAABUQ01 (sample SAMN10711888, study PRJNA513371) | rock metagenome | isolation source: Antarctica rocks | place: Antarctica: Victoria Land, Finger Mt nord | collected 2015-12-18 | reverse complement strand
TCGAACCCGAATGAGCTGCACGCGTTGCCCATGCAGAGGATGGTGGGGGTGCGTCACGGTCACCCATTCCACAGGCGGTTTGGTAAAGGGGGTAGTGTACTGTGAAGATGCCTACCATGCCAGATCGAGCCATGCAAGCCTTGTACTTGCTGGCCCTTGATCCCGTCTCGGAAACAACGGCTGATCCGAACTCTTACGGATTTCGGCGAGGCCGCTGTACAGCGGATGCGATTGAAGCCTGCTTCATTGCCCTCTGTAGAAATGACCGGGCGCAATGGATTCTCGAAGGAGATATCCGATCTTGCTTTGACCGAATTTCGCATGAATGGCTTTTAACCCATATTCCAATGGATAAAGTCATTCTTGCAAAATGGTTAAAAGCGGGATACCTGGAAAATCGCCGCCTCTTCTCAACGGAGGAAGGCACGCCGCAGGGAGGGATTTGCTCACCAGTAATGGCGAATATGGCCCTTGATGGGCTGGAACGGCTCCTCGCCGCTCACTTCCCAAAGAAGGGAAGCCCAGAGAAGCGAGCCAAAGTGAACCTGATTCGCTATGCGGATGATTTCTGCATTCCAGGAGCCTCAAAAGAGCTTCTTGAACAAGAAGTTCAGGGAAAGTGGTCTGGCGTAATCTGGTTCTTGGAAGGAGACATCCGAGCTTGCTTTGAAGAAATCGACCATGAAATATTGGTCGAAATCATGAGGAAGAAAATAAAGGATGAGCGGTTCTTACGCTTAATCCGAAAATTCCTCGGAGCAGGCTACATGGACATAGATGAAGTCCGAAAGGATAGTTTAGCTGGAACACCTCAAGGGGGGATAATAAGCCCGATACTGGCGAACATCTACCTACACGAACTTGACGAATACGTTGAGCAAGTACGGGCAGAGCTAGAAAAGGGTGAGCTAAGAAAACCCAACCCCGGATACCGTTCTCTGCAAAGAAAACGGTTATGTCTGGCACAGGCAGGAAAGCCGATACCAGGGAATACAAAGAGTTGGGAAAACAGATGCGAAAACTCCCGTCACTGGACACCCAAGACCCAGACTTCATACGGGTCAAATACGTGCGCTACGCTGATGACTGGATAGTGGGAGTCATAGGGTCAAAAGGGAAACTTGCCCGCACGGTTTGGGAGGGGGGGATTGGAAACGTGCCTAGCAATAGGTAACGCGCTGGTCTCCTACCTCATTCTGTAGGTCGTAGGTTCGATCCCTATCGGGTACGCCACAACGGGGACCACTGATGTAGTGGTCCCCTTTTGATTGTCTTTTTAATCATCCATTCTATTCATCTACTTTGACTCCAAGTAGCGTATACTATGACCAGGATGATTTATCACTTCTCAACGGAATGCAACGGGGGCATACATGGACGTTCCCACTTATATCGGCGTTGATATCGGCGGAACCAGCACGCGCATTGGCATATTCCAGAACTTAGACATGCCACAATGCAAGATCGTTGCACGCTTTCCCACGATGCCGGACTATGACCAGCAAATGCAGAGCATCACCGGGGCGATACAAGGCGTAGAGGCATGTTCGGGAATAGGCGTCTCCATTGGAGCACGAATTGCGAGGGCTGGGCGTTCTGTCATTTTCGCTCCAAACATACCTGATTATATCGGCAAGCCATTTGCGCAGAACCTCTCTGATCACTTCAATTGTCCTGTGCGTCTAGCACACGACACAGTATGCGGTCTTCTGGGCGAAAAGAAGTTCGGAAGTATTCAACACAATGAGCGATGCGCCTATCTGACCGTCTCGACGGGGACGGGAGCTGCAATACATCTGCAAAAAGCTGGGATAATGCTGACGATCTCTATCGAAATCGGGCATCAAATTCTTGATGGCAACACACTTCGCTGCCTCTGTGGACAGGTAGGCTGTCTGGAAACCTTCACCGGCGGCAAACAGCTAGAGCTACGGCTTGGACACCCACTTACCCAAATCACCGATCCCGCCTTCTGGGAAACTTTCAGCGAAAAACTCGCATTGGGACTCGTCAACCTTGCTCAACTGACCAAAGTGGAAGTGGTCGCCGTCAGTGGAGGCATTGCCATACATAATCCTCTTTTATTGCCGATGCTACAGCAAAAAGTGAACGACACGCTGGTAGGAGCAAGGCTCGAATTGCGCCCTGCACGCCTGGGCGAAAATGCCCCCATTGTGGGTGCGGCACTGCTGCTTGAGACTCCCGAAGAGACGATTTTGCATTGAAGCACTACAGCCAAACTTCGCTTTGTCAATAAGGACTTTTAGCTTGCTTTTCCACGCCACTGGTCCATTCCCCCTTCCCGAAAACGCCGCTTGCCCGATGATACATAACAGTGGAACGGATGGGCTGCGGTGAGGATACAGTGTTATTTGCAGGAGGAGTGGGACCATGAGCAAATCTAATAAATATACTAACGAGGCACGTCAGGCATTTAGTAACGCACGCGAGGAGGCGCTGCGTCTCAGACATAAAGCGGTCGGCACTGAGCACCTGTTACTGGGTCTTCTCAAATTGAATGACCCTCTTATCGAGGGGCTATTTGTATCGCTTCATGTCAGCACTCTGCGCGTCTTCCAGGCGCTGGAATTTGTATTGGGACGAGGCAACAAAGCCTACGTCAGCGATCCAGTACTGAGCGCGGGAGCGCGCGCCACCATCACACGAGCAGAGCAAGAGGCCAGCACAGTGCAAGCGGGTTTAGTTGGCGTCGAACATCTCCTGCTTGGTATATTTGGCGAGAGCGGTGGTGTAACGGCTGATGTTCTGGGCAGTTTTGGAATGTACACGGAGACCACGCGTCAGCAAATTGCCATTTTGACTCATATTGGGCGTGAGAAGATGCTCTTCTCAAAACAATATCAAGAACGCTATAATGCGACTCCTACTCTGAACCACGTGAGCCGTGATCTGACAGCAGCGGCCCTGGCAGGGTCTCTCGACCCCATGATTGGTCGAGAGGCAGAGTTGGAACGTACCATGCAGATTCTCTCGCGCCGCTCAAAGAACAATCCCGTCCTACTTGGTCCGGCTGGTGTTGGCAAGACGGCGATTGCAGAGGGGCTGGCGCAGCACATTATCCAGGGACAGGTACCAGATAACCTACTTAATGGCCGCGTTGTCGCGCTGGATGTTGCCATGCTCACCGTCGGGACCAAGTTTCGCGGCGACTATGAAGAGCGACTCAAGAAAATCATGCGGGAGATCATCAGCGACAAGAGCATCATCATCGTCATCGACGAGTTGCACACGCTCATGAGCAGTGGTGTCGCGGAGGGGTCAATAGATGCGGCGAACCTCTTCAAACCCATGCTGGCACGCGGCGAGTTTCAATGCATTGGTGCCACGACCTTTGACGAGTATCGTAAAACAATAGAGGCCGATCCTGCCCTGGAACGACGCTTCCAACCCGTACAGGTGCGGGAGACCAACGCGCAAGAGACGCTTGAGATTCTACACGGTCTCCGTTCGCGCTATGAAGACTTCCATCAGGTCACCATCACAGACGAGGCATTGTTGGCGGCGATACAGATGTCCTCACGCTACATCCAAAGCCGTTTTCAACCAGACAAAGCCATAGACCTGGTTGACGAAGCCGCCGCACGGATATGTGTGCAACGAACCGTCGTGCCAGACGCTATACGCCAGTTACGCGAGGAAATTGCGACGGTACAGCGCGATAAGGATTACGAGATTCGACAATGCAACTTTGCCCTGGCTTCAATGCATCGTAACCACGAGAACCGACTGCGACAGATGTTACAGACAGTTGAGTACACATGGTATACCAATCAGCAGGAGCAGCCCCCTGTAGTGGCTGAACAGCATATAGCTGAAGTCGTCGCAAAGTGGACAGGCATTCCTGTAGTACAGGTCGCCGCAGAAGAGGCACAACGTCTACTGACACTGGAAGAGGAACTGCACAAGCGCATCATTGGTCAACATGAGGCGGTACAGGCAGTCGCAAAGGCAGTACGTCGCTCGCGTACCAACCTGAGAGATAGTCATCGTCCCATTGGTTCGTTCCTTTTCGTCGGTCCAACCGGAGTAGGTAAGACCGAACTAGCGCGAGCCCTCGCGGGTACACTCTTCGGAGACGAGAATGCCATGCTCAAGCTCGACATGTCCGAGTTCATGGAGAACCACCACGTCTCGCGTCTCATCGGTGCCCCTCCGGGGTATGTTGGTTACGATAGCGCGGGTCAACTGACTGAGGCAGTGCGTCGTCGCCCATATAGTGTCATACTCCTCGACGAGATCGAGAAGGCGCATCCCAAAATCTTCGATCTTCTGCTACAAATTCTCGACGATGGCAGTCTCACCGACGCGCATGGGCAGACCGTAGACTTCCGACACACGATTGTCATCATGACATCCAACGTGGGTACCGACTATTTCAATATCAATGAGATGGCCTTCACCTCCCGTCGCCGTAAGGAAGAGCGTCAGGCCGATGCTCACAAGCGCATGCACGTCGTGGTCACGCTCGCGTTAAAAGAATTGTTCAAGCCGGAGTTGCTGAACCGTATCGACGACATAGTGCTATTCCATGCGTTAGAACAAACGCATCTGCGTGAAATCATCGACATCATGATCGCACAGACGGAGCAGCGTCTCGCCGCTCAATCTATCACGCTTCAGGTGAGCGATGAAGCGCGTCAACTGCTCGTCGAGCGCGGCTATGACCAGGCATACGGGGCACGTCCACTTCGTCGCGTAGTGCAGCGCATGCTGGAAGACACACTGGCGGAAGCCATTTTGCAGGGTGTATTCACACCAGGCGACGCGGTTCAGGTCGATGTTGCCGATGAAGAACTGAGAGTGCATCACCTCTCGCCAGCGATGGTAGAGGCTGTAGTGGCGGTGAGCAACGAAGAGTTCGAGGCCGCGTAATGGCCCAATTATGTTGTTTTACTGGGTTGTACGGGCGCGATCAATCGCGCCCATACAACGCTGATGTATCTTCATGTCATGAGACAAGAAAAGGGTTGTACGGGCGCGATCAATCGCGCCCGTACAACCGCGCCCTAAAAGAATTTGTAAAAACGAGGAGGGCTCATCAAGCTCCGTCTCCGTGGCGGAGCTTGATGAGCCCGTGATCAGACGATCGGACGAGGCGTCAAGCCGTTACGGGTAGCTCACCACGGTGACCGGGGCGTCCGCGTTGGCGGGGGTCGACGGCCCGCCTGTGTCGTTGACCACGTGCAGGATGCCACCGGACCCGGCCTTGGAGAGGCAGACCGTGAGCAGATCGTGGAGGCTTGACGTCGGGAGGGTGACGGGGACCTCAAACGCGTGTGCGGCATAGATGTTCACGCCCCGGTTGAAGAAGCTGTAGCTGCCCATACCGTATCCGCTGAATCTGGTTACAGTGTTGGCAACCTTGAAGGCCGCCCAGCCGTCGACACCGGGAGCCTCCATCCACGCCGCCTGGCTGGGCGGGTCGTAGGGCATCTCGTTCTGGAAGAAGATGTCCGTGCCGCCATTCCCGTTCCAGATCACTTCGTACTTCTGGTAGTGCTCGACGAAAAGGCCGTACGCGGTCACGTTGTCACCGTTGACGATGACGCCGGTGGCGGCAGTGTTGTTATTCCAGCCGACACCCTTGCCGTGGTCGGCGCGCCATGCCCAGATGTCATCGAGAATGACGTTGTCGCTGTTGACGACCAGACTGTTCGTCGCGCGGCCCGGCTCCGCGCCGCCGATACGGAAGAATACATCCTGAAGAGCCGTCGGGTCGGAGGCGTCATGGCTGCTGCGCGCGTTGTCGTTTCCGACCCGCAGCAGCGCCGGAGAGTTCGTTGCGCCCGCGTCGAAGATCATCCCTGAGATCGAGACCCCCTTCGCACTGGCGACGCTCATTGACACGATTCCGTTTTCAGGGATCAGAGTCGGGAAACCGAGACCGAGCACCACGGTATCGGGACGCGTGACCTTGATGCTCCGGTCCAGGTGATAGATGCCCGGGGTCAGGATGAGGTCCCTGCCGGAACCTAAGGCGTGATTGATCGTCGCTACGGAGTCTGCCGGATGGGCAATGAAGAACCTCTTGATTGGGATGGACGAGCCGGGCGTCGCGCCGCCGGCCCATGTCGTGCCTACGGAGTTGCGCTGCACCGAGGGCACGAAGACGTTGTAGTGCCCATGGGAGTCCACGTACAGGTATGGCGCCTCTCGTGTCACCGGGCTGGTCGCGAGCGTGGTGTACGGGCCACCGCATGGCGCATGAGCGGGGAAACACTGGGCGGGCGCACCCACGACGCCTGAGAACACCTGATTCCAGACACCGTTGCTCCAGCCATCAAGCTTGCTGTTCCTGACCAGCCACTGCTGCTGCGAGCCGTTGGTCACGGTGGCGCCGTCGAACTCTGAATCGGCGATGAAGCCGCCACTCGCGTACGACGGAGAGGTGCAATAGTCCATAAGGGTGATGTGCCCGTTGATGTGGACTCGACGCATCGGCGCGGCCTGCGACACTGCCCAGAATTCGCCGTTGTAGCAGCCGAAGTTCGGGGTGGTCACGTTGATGGTCAGGTTCGACAACGATCGCCAGAAGTTCTCGAGCGCGGTGCAGTTGTTGATGCCGAAGCACTGGTTGTATACGTCGATGGACCCGTTGATGACGACGTCGTTCGGGGAGAGGCCAAGGCCCGCCACGGTGGTGTAGTAACCGACCTGAAAGTTGAGAGGGTCGGTACTGGATCCATATGTGCCGGGCTCGAACAGCAGCGCATAGCGCTGAGTTCCGAACTGGTTGGAGACCTGTTGTTTTGCCACCGCGTCGACCGTCGCCTGGATCTCGCTCTGCGGCATGCTGGGATTGAAGATGTAGACGCTCGAACCGAAATTGGGTTGGCTAGACGACGCTGACGGAGCCGCCAGTGCGGTGGCGCCAGTGGCCGCCAGTGCGCCGCCGCCGGTGGCCACCGCGCACGCGAAGGCCACGAGAACACCTACGGCGAAGATCGAACGATGGCGCAACCGCCCGCCGCCGATGCGGACGTGCCACGTCCTCCATGTGTCTGGCTGCCAATGCCATCGGGAAAGGAATGTGCGCATGTTCATCTCATCATCTCCTCGTCTGTAATCTGCCGCAGCCATGCGGCTCCCGCGTTAATTTGCACTCCGTCAGCCGCGTAGGCAGTCGAAGAGCGAGTGAAAAGAGGGAAAGTCACGAAAAAGCCAAGCATGATGCTGAGCAGCGTAAAGATGCCTATCAAGCATTGCAGTGATCTGCGGCGCATAACTTTCATAGTCATCCATTCATCATCTTGCATGTATGTCTGGTTTTGCGGAGGCGCGGGAGCAGAGAAGCATCCTTCTCATGCCAGCAGCGCTCTCCGCCGCCACGCCGAAAAAAGAGAGCAATACGCGTCGATAATTCGATAATTTACGAAATCATTATCGTGGCAGATATTACAAATATAGCCGATTTTCCCGCAATTGTCAAGAAGTGCACCTGAAATCCACTCATAACTCAGACTCGATTGACCGCAACCTTGATCAGAAGCGAGATGAGTCCTAGGGCTCATGCTGGTTGCAACTGGCTAAAGGAGCGATACCTGGATCTGTCATTTGCCCCCAGAAGCCGCTTCAGACCACTCAGAAATAGCTCTGCAATTCTAGAATCACTTAAATTGAGGGGGAGCCATAAATTGGGCGGCAGCGGACGCGATAAATCGGGCCTCTACTTCAATCGCTTGTATCAGCAAGTCCTGTTTCCTTGAGGCGTTTTCCGTTGTAGTATGCCCCACTCAGATAAGTACCACTGAGGTTAGTTCCAGTAAATTCGGCCTTAATCAGAGATGCGTTTCTGAGGTCTGCTCCACTCAAGTCGGCACTTGTAAGCAAAGCACCACAGAGAAAGGCTCCCGTGAGATTTGCTCCACTCAGGTCAGCCTCACTTAGATCTGCTTCACCAAGATGTGCTCCACTCAAGTCAGCGTCGCTGAGATTTGCCCCTCTCAGATTTGTTCCACCTAAACTTGTCCAGCTTAGCTCCGCTCCGCTCAGGTCTGTTTCGCTAAGATTTGCCCCAAAGAGATTTGAGACCTTGAGGTTCACACCTCTCAAATCGACACCGCTCAAGTTAGCTCCACTCAAATATGGCCGTATCACTTCGGGATGCTGTCGCCTCCATTGATTCCAAGTAGGCACACCTTGCTTGAGAATAACAAGATGTTGCTGTAGAAGCACAAGACGTTGCCGTTTTGCCATAGCCTATTCACCTCCTATGCAGGTTTTAATTCTATGTATTTAGAGGTACTTTGACAAGTGCCGTTTTTTGTTCAAATGATTATACATAATGTCCAGAATGGTTCTCTTGCGAGAGAACGCAAAACCATGTATCATATGAAATACTACGACATGAAACAGAGCGTGGACCTTTCGTATCACGAAAGACACCTTTTCCTGCTTGAGAGACTGATAACCAATGAAGCCTATATCTTTTTGGAATTCACTACCACAACCGATTATTGCTCTGGCACCGATGGATGGCGTCACCGATGCACCGTGCCGCACTATGCACGGTCTACATGGACGCCCCGATATTGTTTTAACCGAGTTTACTAACGTCGAAGGGCTGTGGCGTGGCAGTGACCGCATCTTCCGCGACTTTCTCTATACACCAGCGGAACGACCCGTTGTCGCCCAAATCTTCGGTTGTCGGCCTGAATACTTCTACAAGGCCGCCCATGTTGCCTGTGAATTGGGCTTTGACGGCGTCGATATTAATATGGGATGTCCTGCAAGAACTGTCGCTAACAAGGGCGGTGGTGCTGCATTGATTCGCATGCCCAATACGGCGAAGGAGATCATTCGTGCCACACAGCAAGGTGTGCGTGACTGGGCAAATGGTCAAACGTTGGAAGACCTGGATATGGAGCCGTTCCGTATTCAACGTATCCGGCAGATGAATGAAGACCGCATACGCATCTGGGGCGACACAGCAAAGATCGAACGCCGACTCCTCCCCGTCTCAGTCAAGACGCGCCTTGGTTACGACTCCATCGTCATCACTGATTGGGTGCAGGATCTGTTGGAACTGGAACCTGCCAATATCTCTATTCATGGACGCACGCTCGCGCAGCATTATAAAGGTGAGGCCAACTGGGACGCGATAGCGGCAGCAGCCGAAATCGTGCGCAAGACAGCTACGCTTATCCTCGGCAACGGTGACATTCATAGCCTTTATGAAGCCGCGCAGCGCATCCGCACAGCAGGTGTGAATGGCGTCTTGATCGGTCGTGCAAGCTATGGCAATCCCTGGATATTCCAAAAGAAAGAGTTGCTCAAACAGTTACTTCATGCAGGTGTCAATCCAACGCCTGAGGATCTACCCAGTGTTCAGCCGACACGCGAGGAGCGACTCCTCATGGCTCTAGAACACGCACGTGTACATGCGAAGCTCAAAGGAGAAGATCACTTTGTCGAGTTGCGCAAACACATGGGTTGGTACCTCGGACACTTCCCAGGAGCCAAGCACGTTCGCAATGAACTGGTGCGCATCAATAGCCTCACCGACGTTGAGCAGATTATCCAGCATGCTTTAGAACATCCAGAAGATATGCGCGACGAAGGGGCAGAGCCTCCTATGGAAGAACTGCGCGACTCAGAACTGGACCTGACATGTACCGTATAGAAGTCTCGTAGGGAACAATTATCGCTTGTGTAAAATAATGGGAAAGATTTGGAGGAAAGACATGTAGAAGCAGTGATACATCGACGAGCGAACTACTTACTTGTATATAGAAAGACGTGAACTATCATCCTGGCAAGATGAAAGTGTATCACATGGAGGATAAGAAGCTTCTTTGCTCCTTCTCACATTCCATCTACCTACACCAGTACCTCGCTGATCTCACCAACAATCTTCTGGATTTGGCGCAGCCGATGCTCAGCCAGTTCGACGTTCTCCAATGCCTGCGCTAAAATACGTGCCTCTAATGATGGATAGGTCTCGGCGATTTCTGGATCGATGGAGCCGCCGATCAATTCCAAAGCGCGATTCAATTTGTTCTCCTCGGTTGCTGTTGACATTGCTTAGTACCCCTTGATACTCTAGGAACTCTTAGTCAATTATGACAACACTATCTATGTGAATGGTATGCTACCAGAAAATCACGCGCTCCGCATTTGTACTTCTACTGCTCATTACGTTCTTTGGCGAAGATTGGTTACAACAAAAGTGATTTTCTTCTTTAGATTAACAGCAATTGTAACCGATTTTACAACCTCCTGTTGCACTTACTCTGGGTCCATAATACACTAGACGCAAAAAGACTTCCAAACGGGGACACCAACATTCCTACTGCCTAAATCCCGAAGTACCATATTTTCCTCTTGTACAACACCAACGCGTGTAACCAAAAGCTGTTATTGCACTCCGATAGCATTAATATCACTACTGTATAGTAATCGTCAAATTCATTCCCCAGGATACAGGTAACAAGTACTAGTTACATAATATGTTTTATTAGTAAACTAAAAAATCGCTTAGAGAGCGTACTGAAGCGCTTTTATTTATTGACTTTAGGTGAAGAGGCATGGTATGGTTATAACTGTGCATGCGGAGTGGGTACTGGTGGCGAGTGACAATAACGTTAGATATAGCAGTTGCTACTCGGACCGCTAAATTTCCTTTACGTATCTGCGTTTCGGCGTATAAAACAAGGTTTTAGGAAGTGAGAAAGCAGGAAAGAACATGGCAGAATATGCATCACATCACGCTTCTGTAGCGGTAAACGCACCTGTTCATCAGGTTTATGGATTGTTTACGCACTTCAATGACTTTCCCAAGTTCATGAGCTTCGTCAAGGAAGTGACCTACTATGATGATCAGCGGAGCCATTGGGTTGCTGAGGTTGTCGGTCGCCAGGAGTGGGACGCGGCTAACGAAAACTGGATTCCCGACCAGCAGATCGGATGGCGCTCGACAAGTGGTGTCGAGAACTTCGGTAAGGTCACGTTCAGCCCAATAAACGACAATCAGACGCAGGTTGATGTTTACATCAACTACAACCCATCTGCTGGAGTGCTTGGCGACATCGGAGAGAAGATGGGCGCTGGTAGTCGCTTCGAGAAGGCACTACAGAACGACATGAATCACTTTGCTCGTATGGTTGATGAGGCTCCTGCAGGGGCGCTTGATCCCAACTCGTCCAATTACCTCTTCCACGGCGACAGTGCAGCGGCGAAGGGAACCACAACGAGTCGGCAAAACGAGACAATGTACGATGACCCTAACATAAGCCAGAGGACTGGAGCAACAACTACAGATCGTCCGGTTTTGGACAGCGACATCACAGGTACGACAAACCGAAACCTGGCGGCTTCTGAGACGGACGTACCGACCATAGGCGGCCAAGCGGGTCCAGCGAATATCCCTCCCGACCGAGAGATGCCTGGATACTAGTACGTGGCAAACTACAAATAGACTTAGTAACACTGCTGGCATGGTGAGCATTCACTATGCCACTTCCTTTTTCAGTCAATATACCCTTTTAAGAGACGAAACACGTAGTATAGGCATAGAGAATGAGATAGGCACTTTCCCATGGAAATATGTTAAGCACACATCATAATACAAGGATGGATTTCTTTTTATGAAGAATGATATAGACAGGAAGAGTATAGGACTAAATCTTTACTCGCATAGAACAGATTAGATAGTCCTTAGAAGTTCTATCCTTTCCCATGGGAAGTGAGATTTAGGATTGACTTTCGCAGAATCACGTGGTAATCTTTAAGTGTTCTCCAAAAGATGGAGTGCCACCAGGGAAAGCAAAGAGACCCTGGCACATGGCTTTAAGCCTTGCACGGTAATCTGAAAGGAGGCCCTATGTGGTCGATGAAGAAGCCAATTCGCTTGCTTGGAGTTGTATTTCAGATTGACTAGGAGTGCCCGTAAATACGGGCGCATCAAGCCTCTGAGCGTCTGACCATATTCGAGTATACAGACTGCATCTCACTGAGATACGTCCTCTACTGGACACTGCAATGTCTTTAGGCGACATACGCCGAGGATTGGCAGAGGTATACAGAGGAAACTGTTAAACACTATCAGTAATTGATCTATGTGGATTAGGACTTGATCGTGTATACAGGAGACGTATAAAATGAAAGAAACGAGGACCAGGTGAATACCTGGTCCTCACCCTTTGTAAAGAATGAGTTTCTAGCATAGCACTGCTGAAGAAGGAAAAAGGGTCTGAAAACCTGGCAGGTTTTCAGACCCTTTTTCCTTCTTCAGCAGTGTGTCATCTGGCTTAAGGGATTTCCCTGGATTATTTGACGCCCGCAAGCGATCAGGAAACATGTTACTTGAGAAGTCGCAAGTTAACCTTGACACGTAAAGTACTTATCGTGTATCCTAATAGAGAAGAAATGAGAATAATTCTCATTATTAGGGTGTGCTAATATTAGAATATGCTAAACCATGAAACAAACGCTCAATGCAAATGCGCAGGCAGTCTTATGCGTGGTGCAGGCAGCAAAAAATCATCCTACAGCACTGGAGGTGTATGAGGCGGTCAAAAAGGCGAAACCACGTATGGGATTAGCGAGTGTGTATCGCATTCTACATCATTTAGTTGAACAGGGGTATATCAAGAATTTGAGTTATGGCGATGAAAGTTGCCGCTACGATGCGCAAACCTCACGTCACGATCATGCAGTATGCACAGAATGTGGAGCACTCCTTGATTTGCCACTAGAGGTCTCATTATCGCAGCAAGTCTTACAAAATGCAGCTCAAGCAGCAGGTATTGAATTAGGATCACACGAGGTGCGCTTATATGGACGCTGTGCGTCGTGTCAGGCACAAGCACTTCATTCATAATATATTGAGGAGTCCAGGATGTCGCTAGAACAACAGCCAAAGGCGAACCAGCCTAGCAGTGTAGAAAACCATGCCATAGAACAGAATGACAACAAGCCTGCCGAGCAAAAAGAGCTAGAGGAGACACCAAGTACAACAAAAGAACAGCTTGCGGAAATATTCAGGGCGCTTACATCAAGAGATGTTTCCTCGCACAACTTCCTCCTCCGAGTGGTGCAGCCCGGACTGGCAGGACTCATGGATGGATCGGTTTCAACGCTTGCTCCCATCTTTGCAACTGCCTTTGCTACACACATACCATTTACAGCATTTCTTGTAGGTATGGCTTCAGCGACAGGCGCAGGTATCAGTATGGCATTCTCGGAGGCCCTTTCCGATGATGGTCAGCTCACCGGACGTGGAAGTCCCGTTGTACGTGGAGGCATTACTGGTCTTATGACCTTCTTTGGTGGAGCGCTGCATACCCTCCCGTTCCTCATCACAAACCTGGGCGTTGCTCTGATAACAGCCTATATCGTCATCGCGTTTGAGCTTGTCATTATCGCGGCAATTCGCCATCGCTTCTTTGGAACAAGTTGGTTAATCTCGATGGTGCAGGTGGTAGGTAGTGGCGCGCTCGTGTTCGCTGCGGCCCTCATTTTTGGAAATGCCTGAATAAAAAACTGCTTGCGACAATCGGTTTGGCAAGCCGATTGTCGCAAGCAGTTTTTTATTCGCTGAGTGAGAGTACCGCCATAAATGCCTCTTGTGGAATCTCTACGTTGCCCACCATCTTCATACGCTTCTTGCCCTCTTTCTGCTTCTCCAGCAGCTTACGCTTGCGCGAGATGTCACCGCCATAACATTTGGCGAGCACGTCTTTACGCATGGCTTTAACCGTCTCGCGGGCAATAATCTTGGAGCCAATTGCCGCTTGAATAGGCACCTCAAAGAGTTGGCGTGGAATAAGTCCACGCAGTTTCTCGACCAGTGCGCGTCCCTGATAATACGCCTTTTCACGGTGCAGTATTAATGAGAGTGCATCAACTGGATGCCCGTTGACAAGAATATCAAGCTTCACGAGATCAGCCTCTTGATAGAGCCCAAAGCTGTAGTCAAGCGAGGCATAGCCCTGTGTGCGTGATTTAAGCTGGTCATAGAAGTCAACGATCAGCTCCGCAAGAGGCATATTGTAGGTCAGTAAGACGCGTTCGGCCTCAATGTACTTAAGCTCTTTGAAGATACCGCGTCGTGTAACAACTAAATCCATGATCGTGCCGATATAGCGCGAGGGTGCGAAGATAGAGATATCCATCATTGGCTCTTCAATCCTCTCAATCTCGTTGGGAGGAGGCATCTCAGATGGATTATCTACCTCTATTATGTCACCATTGGTCTTATCTACATGATATTCAACGCTCGGTGCGGTAGCGAGAATATCCAGGTTGTACTCACGCTCCAACCGCTCTTGAATGATCTCCATGTGAAGCAGTCCTAGAAAGCCGCAGCGAAAGCCGAACCCTAGAGCATTCGAGGTCTCCGGCTCATAAGTAAGCGCAGCGTCATTGAGCTTCAAGCGGTCAAGAGCTTCACGCAAAAGGGGATAATCGTTGCCCTCCACTGGATAGATGCCCGCGAAAACCATCGGTTTCGCCGGTTGATAGCCAGGCAATGGATTCACAAGGCCAAGCGCACTGGGAACCGTCACAGTATCGCCAACGCGACAATCTTTGACATTCTTAAATCCTGTCGCAATGTAGCCTACCTCACCCGTCGTCAGTTCGTTCACCGAAGTGAGTTGAGGATGAAAGTAGCCCGCTTCCAGGATATCCGTAGTGCTACCAGCAGCTATCATTGAGACACGTTCACCATTGCGCAGTTGCCCGTCAATGACACGCAGATAGGCGATCACACCCTTATAAGCATCGTAGTGCGAATCGAAGATAAGCGCACGTAGGGCAGCATCCACATCTCCCTTAGGTGGTGTAATGTGTTTAATAACGGCTTCCAGGATTTCCTGTGTACCAATACCTTCTTTTGCTGATGCAAGAATGCACTCGTCCCTGGACAAACCAATGACATCTTCAACCTCTTGTATGACCTTCTCGGGGTCGGCACTGGGCAGGTCGATCTTGTTAATCACGGGGATGATAGCTAAGTCGGCTTCTAACGCAAGGTAGAGATTCGCCAGTGTCTGTGCCTCGATACCTTGTGTCGCGTCGATAACAAGTAGTGCACCCTCACAAGCGGCAAGGCTGCGCGACACCTCGTAGGTAAAATCGACGTGACCAGGAGTGTCAATCAGGTTCAGTTCATATTCTTCCCCGTTAAGAGCGGTATAGCGCATGCGCACAGCCTGTGCCTTGATGGTGATACCCTTCTCGCGCTCCAAATCCATCTGGTCAAGCGTCTGCTCCATCAAATCTCGTTTAGAGACCGTCCCCGTGAACTCCAGGAGACGGTCAGCAAGTGTCGATTTGCCGTGGTCAATGTGAGCAACAATGCAAAAGTTTCTAATATGAGCTTGATCCGTCATTCAATAATTCCTCCACACAACACCTCATCACCATCCATACCGCCATAGAAGACGGCTGCCTGTCCAGGGGTGATGGCCCGCTGTGGATTTTTAAGTATTACCTGTACGCGGTTTCCCTCTATAGGTGTGACCAGTGCAGGCTGTTCGGGTGCCTTGTAACGCACTCGTACCAGTGCATCAAACGGCGAGGTTGGGCTCTCACCACTCAGGTAGTGCATGTTGCCGACAACAAACGTTGTCTTCTCCAGAGCCGTTGACGGACCAACAATGATTGCATTCCGGTCAGCGTCAATCTTGAGCACGTGCAGTGGCTCGTTTGAAGTGATGCCTAATCCTTTACGCTGTCCGATTGTATAGTAGGCCAGTCCACGATGGCGTCCAAGCGGCTTACCCTGTTGGTCATAGATCGGTCCTGGCTTTGGCAGCGTAATTAAAGGCTTGGTGCTTGGTGCTACTCCTGCTGCCGCACTTATGCCAGCACCGACAAGTTCAGGCTCGTACTCGCCCTTTGCCGCCGCGTAACGATCAATAAAGCCTCGATAATCGTTTTGCGCGACGAAGCATATCTCCTGGCTTTCAGCCTTTGTCGCTACCGTCATGCTACGCTCAGCGGCCATTGCCCGCACCTGTGACTTAGTGTAACCACCAAGTGGGAAGCACGCATGTGAAAGCTGATGCTGATTAAGTACATGCAGGACATACGACTGGTCCTTGTCTGGATCAACGGCACGTCGGAGCCGACGCTTGCCTGTGATAGGATGATCATCTACACGCACGTAATGACCTGTTGCCAGGTAATCAGCGTCTAGAGCTAGTGCTCGATTAAGCAGCACAGTGAAGCGAATATGGCGGTTACAAGTCAAGCACGGGTTAGGTGTGCGACCTGCAACGTAGTCTTCATAAAAAGAGTCTACAATCTTATTCTTAAACTCTTGCTCCACGTTGACAAGGTAAAACGGCATATCGAGCATACGCGCCACCCGTCTGGCATCATCAACCGACTCAAGAGAGCAGCACTTATTTTGCACAACGCGCTCAACGCCGTCATCTTCTTCCTCGATAACGCCTGGCTCTGACCAGAGGCGCAGCATGATGCCAATCACCTCATGACCTTGCTCTTTTAACAGTGCGGCGGCGACTGAGCTATCCACGCCGCCGCTCATTGCGACGACTATTCGTGCCATGACTTTATTTCCGTTTCGTGTTGAGAATATTGGTACATACGGAGTATAGAAAGTAGATACAAGATGTGTCTCGATAGAAAAAAGGACTAGCCATCCGTGGGCTAGCCTTCTTGCTGTTACGCTTTCATTGGTTGTTAACCGTGTGAGTAATGCCCTGTATTAGCACAGTAAGAGTAGCATAGGAGGCCATATTTGTCAAACGTAAGGTAGTTCAGGGCAGCAATTGAACACGAGGAAAGCCGGAAGGGCCGGATGACGATAAAAGTTTTATGGTACAATAAAGCTAATCGACGTGTGAGAGGATACCATGCCGCGTAAGATACGGCAACTCAAGACAGATTTACGGAAAGCAGGAGCATATCAGGTCTCACAAGAGGGAAGCCATGCCAAATGGAAACATCCTCTTGTAGCAGCAAACACGCTTATTCTTTCCGGTCATGATGGTGACGATGCAAAATCGTACCAGGAAAAGGCCGTGCGTAGGTTGCTACAACAGATTGCAGAGGCAAGACGGAGTGCTGACTCATGAATGAACACTATCTTCATTATTCTATGCTCATCGAGTGGTCAGAAGAAGATCAGGCTTTTCTGGTGACGTTGCCAGAATGGACTGATCGTGTGATAATGCCGGTAACACATGGGAGTAGCTACGCAGAGGCAGTCCAGCATGGACAAGAGGTACTTGCAATGCTCGTAAACGATGCCACGCGAGACGGAGAAGTGCTTCCATCACCAAAAACACATGCAGCAGCGTAGAGTATGCACTTATACAACCATGTACAATCCCTCCTTCGGCGCTTTTAAGAAAAATACCCAGGATCACGCTTTCTAGCATAATCTTGGGTGTCTCTTTTTTACTCGACGGCTGTTTTCCTTTCGTGTATAATAGCTGCAATGCATTCAATCCTTGTATTTTTTAGAAAAATGAAATCATAAAGGTGCTAGAAAGACCTGAATGGGAAAAGGCACTCTAAAACAGGACGTAAAGACGCTCGAGAAGCCAAAATTTCATCCAGGCTATCGGGCAGGGAGTAGCAATAATGCCAAAGAAATCGACGCCTGCGCGAAGCAGTGCGCAGCGTAGCAAGCCAAGAGCGCAGAAAAGCTTTGAACTGGTGCGTCCAGTTTCTGAAGTTCAGGAGCTTGAGGCAGAAAACAGTACTACCGAAGACAGTGAAGCGCGTATTGCAACCACAACACCGAGTGTTTCAGATTTATCTGCTCTCCCGGCGGTGCCCAAAAAGAAAGAGAAGTCAGGTAGCGTAGCAACAGAAGAGGCTCCCATTGTACCTGTTGCACCCAAAACTGCTGTTCCTGCGGAGCCACAAGTTGCGCCGAAGGGAAGTGCATCCGCACGTTTAGCGGCTCGTCGCCAAAACACGCAGAGGACGCAACAGCGGAGTGCCGCAACTCTCATCACGGCAGAACACTATTCTTATGTGCGTAAGGACCTCGTCTTTATAGCCGTTCTCGCCACGATCATGTTTATCGCGCTTATCGTCCTCCATTTTGTGCCAGGAATTGGCTCCTAGAGGGTAATTACAAAAAGCACTGATGATCTTTGAGATATCAGTGCTTTTTGATGTTTGCGTTTGACGTGTAGTATACACAACTGGTGTTCCCTTAGATACTGAGCAGGTGAAGACCTGTTCAGTGTACCAGGGGACTAGTGCCTAACCCGGTGGGCACGCCGTGGCGGTGTACTGATGGAATAGTTACTCCTAGTACGCGCTGCATCGCCATAGTGTGGCAACAGTCACCCCAATCATGGAAGAAGCGGCAAGTGCAGTTCCACTCGCCATTGTCGAAGTTCGTAGTATGTACATCGTTCTCACCCTGGAAAGTTGCCTCGAAGTGAGTGAATTGAATGCGCTCTGGTTCCTCTGCGTAACGCTTGGCTTTTGCGATCTTGCTGATCATACTTGAGTTCATGTTGTACTCTCCTTGAAAATCTAGCAACCACTCCGCGTCCACTTGTCATTTGTCATCTATACGCTTCAGTGGCGTAGCCTACACTTCCGCGCCCTATGCGCACTAGTAAGCATCCGTAGTATCGCGCCGATAGATACTGCTTTTCCGTCCTCATCCAGCTGATAGCTGGATGCCTCACCTTGCCTCCTTTCATAAGATACTATTCTCATCGACCTCTACTCTTTCATGAAGTAGTGATCTTTCTCATTCTCACCTAACCCGAGACAGGTTAGAGACATTGCCCACCAACTACTAGGATGAAGAAGGATGAGCTCAAAACCAATGAACGTATAAAATCGATAAAAAAAACACCAGGAACATTCTGCTCCTAGTGTATGTTCACGCGTCAAAGTCAGTCATCATCAACTCTGCTAACCGCAGCAATATAAATTGCACTTTTGATGAGACTGAACACATACGCATTTCAATCCTCACCCAGCAACCCCGCTGGATATAAATGACTTAAACGCCTAGCAAACCAAAAACAACATTACAGGAATGCGTAGGCTTGAATGTGTACACCCGAATATGTCTTTGCTGATGTTGATGATTATACCATAGAGAAAAGTGAAAGTCCACCCTATCAGAGGGAAATCCGTATTTCTTTCTAGGACGACGTGTTACCTACTTTACGCTGCACCTATCGTATTATTCACAGCCTTTTTTGAATCCGCCACCTATACCTTGAGCAATAGATACGTGTTATGCAACCTCTAGTTTTGGCTGAGGCAGTGTAAAAGGTTGAGAATCTTCAACCTTCAATAACATCTTGCAGTTAGAACTCGGACAATAGAGTGTATAATCTTTTTTTGACACGTTTTTGAAAGTAAGGAGACCTCTTGTAGGTTCCTACTGAACACGAAAGCCGAGTTGCTATGGACAAAGAACAACTACTACAACGCATCATAGTATGGGCTGAGACGAGTCCTGATATCCGGGCAGCTGTGCTCATTGGTTCGCAAACGCGCACAGATCATCCTGCTGATGAATGGTCGGACCTTGATATTACTATCATCACGACCCGCCCCAAACAGTATCTCTCGACAAGCGATTGGGTAGCATCTATCGGCCCCACCTGGCTTACCTTCCTAGAGGGAACCGCTACGGGTGGTGAGATAGAACGTCGAGTGCTTTTCAAGAATGGTCTAGATGTAGATTTCTCCGTATTCCCAATGCGCAAGGTTCAACAGCTGGGATATGCCTTACGGATAAAGAAATATGCTCCATTACTCTATTATCTTTTGTCCCACACACTTGCGAGACAGGTACATTCCAGGCTTGAGGAGATAGCATCTGTCTTTCAGCGTGGGCTACGTATACTGGTTGATAAAGATGCTATCACAACGTCGTGGGCATATCTTCCCCAAAAGTCACCACGCGACCAATTGCCGACACAGCACCAGTTCTTAGAGGTTGTTAACGACTTTCTCTATCATGGCATATGGGCAGCTAAGAAGTTACGACGCGGTGAAATGTTCGTAGCGAAGGGCACAACCGATAGCTACATGAAGTATCTGTTGCTCACTATGGTTGAATGGCACGCTCTAACCCATCATGGCACGAATTACGACACATGGCATAATGGACGTTTCCTCGAACAATGGGCTGATCCACGCATTATCGAAGGACTATACACCGCATATGCCCACTATGATAAAGATGAGGTCGAGCATGCCATACAAGCTACCATACGGTTGTTTAGCTGGGTGGCTCAGGAAACGGCTCAACAATTGGGTTATGCCTATCCTATCACAGCAGAGCAACATATTATAGAGTGGTTGCAGAAGCACTAAAAGCAATTCGTTTCTAACAGGACATAGTAAATCATGCCAGGATATGCCTGGTGCGTCCTGGCATGACAGCTATTACTGTGCCACCCCTATCCTTTCTTCACTGATCAGTTCATCGTACACATTATGTACCTGGCTGGCGACGCTCTTCCAGCTAAACTGTAACACTGAGCGGCGGGCAGCGGCACGCATTCGCGCACGTAGATCGGGGTCACGCAAAAGCGCATCGAGCCGCTCTGCGAAGAAACCTGGACAACGCGGCACGAGGTAGCCAGTCTCGTCGTTACGCACAACAGTTGTGAGACCACCTGCACGCGTCGCCACAACAGGCGTTCCACAGGCTAATGACTCGACAGCGACAAGACCAAAGCTCTCATGGTAGGAAGGCACCACAGTCGCGTCTACAGCACTATAAAGCAGCGGTAGCTCCTGTTGAGGTCGCGCACCGAGGAAGTGCACGCGATGGCCGATACGCAGGTCTGACGCTAGCGCCTGTAGTTTCTGAAGGTCCTTGTCACCCGTCAATGCACCACCTACGATCACAATCTGGGCATCTTCTTCCATCATTGTAGCGGCACGTAGAAGTATATCAGGTCCTTTAAACGGATCAAGCCTTCCCGCGAATAGCAGGACAGGCTGATGCAAATCTAAGCCGAGACGATTACGCGCCTCCTGTCGATCATAGGGAACAAACAATTTGAGGTCAACGCCGCAGGGGATCACCTGAACGCGATTTGCTGTCGCACCACAGTAGCGCATCATCTGCGTGCGCTCATCTAAAGTGGCGGCGACAATGCGGTCTGCTGATTGTATCAGGCGTTGTTCCATGTCCAGGCGCTGTTGTGGCTCCGGTTCATTTGGATTAGCGAGTTGTTTTAGACGTGCTAGAGTGTGAAACATTGTGACGTGGGGAATGTCCCAGCGCCGCGCAAGCTGCATTGCAGCTACACCTGACAGCCAGTAATGGCTATGCAGCACATCATAATCTTGCGCTTCGCTGTGCGCAAACGCTTCAATTTGCTCCGTGAAGGCAGGCAAGTGGGAAAAAAGATCATTCTTATGAATAGGTCTTTGTGGTCCGGCTTTGATATGAACCACTCTTACATTCGGCGCGAGTTGCACTATTTGAGGTGTATATTCATTTGTCCAACGGGTAAAGATATCAACGGTGACATGACGACGGCCTAACTCTGTTGCCAGTTCGCGCATGTACACATTCATGCCCCCTGCATCCTTTGTACGTCCGGGGCTATCGAGCGGGGACGTATGAACGCTGAGCATGGCTATGGCATGAGACATGTCAGGTATGCTCCTCTTCTTCGATTGTTAGCGACGTTCATCACAGATGCGGGGCCAGCGTCCATCGCCAACCCGATCATTCCATCTCAGCATTCGTCGTCTCCTTTCTTTGTTTCACTATATGACAACACTACAGAATGAGCGTTCTATTTCCTGACTACGGTTGTGAGGCACGTTCGCGTAGATCGGCAATGGCATCAAACATCTCGCGCGCTCCAACACCTGAACCCTGTGAGAGGTCGTTCAGGCAATCGATGCGCAACTTGAGGGCCGTGTTAAACTCCTGTGACGACACTCCTACGTATGTAGCAAGCTCATCGAGAGTGGCCTGGTCTGCATGCTCGAAGGTGTCGTCAAAGTCGTTCCAGAGCGACAGAGGAATGGGGACGATAGTATCAGGATTGCTCGGACCGGCTTGTGGTCGTACAAAATGAGTAGTAAACCAGCGTCGGCGTGGCGGATACGCTCGTCCTACTAATCCAATGTTGATGACGAGTCCCAATCGCCGCACGTCATCAGGATTAAGGTGCAGGTCGCGGTGATACATATGAATAACATCATCAATGGTATCTGCATGCACGCTGGTAGCGATATGAAATCCCTTGTTGGGCAACGTCAGGTAACGTCTAGCGATACGACCCCACATATAGATGGGTAGATGATCGCTTACCTCATTACAGAGGGCATAGGTCGTCGCGGGATTCACGTCCGGTATGCGAGTGAACGCGAAATTTTCATACATGCCAGACATGTACACGAGAGCGGTCCCCTCAGGTAAAAATTGGAGTAGTGCGTTTAACGTCGTCGTCTTACCGACGCCGGGCTGTGGATCCGTCGGACCTGCAACAGTGAGTGAAGCTCCACACTCTAACAGGAGCCAGATCAAGGCCGCCGTCTCCGCATCAACACTGCGCAGAGCGATAATTTGAGCCATAGAGAGTGGGCGTCGAGACTCATAATGCCAGTAGTATCGTTCATAGGGATCACGTGGATCAAACATGCTGCCGTTCCCTTCCAGATGCGATGAGAGATAGTTATTTATGTACCTGTATGTCTGGTCTGTCTACTATAGCTACAATGTAAAACTAGTATGGGTTTGCCCATATTATGTCTTTTGTTCCCCTTCCTCTTGAGCCTTATCGCTCTTTTTGAGGATTTCAGGCGTAGGTGCTTTGAGCCATCCAGGACTTGGACTCCAACCGATAGCGACAACGTGCGGTGCTTGCTCATCTTCTATTTCGACAAGACTTACTGAGGCGTTATCAATGTGGATGGATCCGGCCTTTACAGGCTCAAGGCTTGTGTAGTGGGCAATCAGCAGCTTTACGACATCGGCATGAGCTACGAACACAGGATACGCTCCAATATTCTCCTGCTTTCGCCAGCGCTCAACCGCTGCTACTACCCTCTGTTGTACCTGGGGAAATGTCTCGACGCCTTCAGGGGCAACCGTGGGATCGTGCACATAAGCTTTCCACGCTGGATCATTCTTTGACAGCTCTGAGATAACCTGTCCCGCCCAATTTCCTATGTTTGTATCCATCAGGTCTGGTTCAAATTGCACAGCCAGGTCTCGCCCCTTCGCGATAATCTCTGCAGTATCGCGTGCCCGTTCCAGAGGGCTACTGACAATGGTACTAATGGGAAGCACTGTAAGAGCCTCCGCAAGCCGAGCTACTTGCTGTCGTCCAACATCGGTGAGCGCAACCCCTGGAAGTTGTCCAGGTAAGCGATTTTCTACATTCCATGTCGTTTGCCCATGACGAACAATGAGCAGCATTTGTTTCATATCTGTTTGTGTACTTTCCACCCCGTCGAACCGTTGACGCCAAAGTTGCACTCGCCAGCGTAAGAAACGTCTACCCACGCATACATAAATGCACAGGACGTGAATCCAGCCATATATAGCACTGGTTAGTTTTTTCAGATATCTTCTTATATAGCCTCTTATCATTCCTCAATGGCGAGTCTTCTGTTTCTTAATGACTCAAGCACAACTCGCCCCGAAGCAGTGCCCTTGGGGTTTGGTCAAGCCAATCAATTTTTTCTATTGTATCAGGGTAGACGCCAGGGGTGCAACATAGAGAATATATGTATGCTCATGAGCATTCGTAGCGGCGCGATGAATCGCGCCGCTACTGATATCTAGAATAATTTGTCAACATTCATCATTAGTGGTTCTCCGTCCTTCCAGGTGAACTACCTGGGTGATGGTAGGGGCGCAATTGATTGCGCCCGTGAACGCGCACCCCTTCCCCAGATGGACGCAATCAATTGCGCCCGTGACGCGCGATGGGCGCAATCAATTGCGCCCCTACCATCACCTGCAAGCGCGATGGGCGCAATCAATTGCGCCCCTACCATCACCTGCAAGGATGGAGACCCCATTAGTCCCTGTCACATACTAAAGTAGTATAATAGCATCAAGACGCAGAGGCCGATAAGTAACAGTGTTCCACAGGCGAACAACGCATCGATAACACTCGGCACATTGCGACGCGTCATCATGCGTGGGATGTATGTGATTCCGGGCAGTCGTAACGTGATAAAGAACTTTGGTCGGGGTATAGGAAACGAGATTCGTTGCCCACTCGCCAATGGAGTTACTAGAGTTGGCATCATATCTAAAGGTGGAAAAGGCGTTTGTGGCGACTGCTCACTCAATTGAATAACTGGCATTGGTGTTACTGGTGCTTGTGGTAAGGGTGTACCTTGTGGTAACTGTTGCAAGCGTACCACAGGAGCAATAGATCGTCGTCGTGTTGCGATCACCTTTTCAGGCGGTGTCTGGGGAACGCGTAACATTGGTGTCGGGACAATACTCGGAATAGTGTTCGGCTGTAAGTCACTCATGGATGATCCTCCTCAATCCACACATCAACATATCCATAGATATAGTATACTCAACGCACCAAGAAGAATGGAAAAACAGGACCGTGCGAAAGGTAGCTTTCGCACGGTCCTGTTTTTCCATTCTTCTTGGCTACACACGCCGCCACGTGTGTGTCGGTGTCAACATATCAAGCTGACCACCTGCACTCGCTAGTTGTGTACCACCGACATTCATCGCAGACCTGGGAAGCGATTGCTCAATTTGCTGAATCGCGGAATCGCTGCACACATTCGCAGGCTGATTTTTCGTAACGGCACATATCGACGCTGTCAAGTAGTTCGCCGTCCCCATAATATCTTTAGAGGTATTCGAGTCCGTACTCGAAAGCTGGTTCGCAATATCTTTCTGTGAGAGGCCAGCCAGTACATCAGGAACGAAAGCCGGTCCTATAGCGAGATACTGGTTTGCGACATCTATGAAAGGGAAACCACCAGGAGACTGAGTGTAAGGGAGAGCATTGTATTTGCTAATAAGGGCCTGTTGATCAGACGTGGGCGTTTGTAGAGGCCGCCCCTGACCGTCTTCTGCCTCTATCGGGACAAAATCAATGTATGAACTGCTGTAACTGCTCTTGTAAAATGAGAAGGTTGCCGTATTCGGATAGACATCATCCTTGGTAGAGGCTGTTTCGGGAAGTTGTGTGAACGTGCCGAACCGACTCAGCGCAACCACGACACCCCAGCGTTGACCGGCACAATAAGGGCAAAACTCAGCACCATAGTACAGAAACTCTGGCTTGCCTGTTGGACCCGTAAGTATCGGTGGTGGAGGCGATCCTTTAGTAGCCTGGAAGGGATTTTTTACGCCACCCGTCCCAACTTGTGACAGAAGAGAGGGATTCACGTGTGTAACCTCTTTGAGGACTGTTGGGTCTGTCGTACCAGATGTCGCAACGGTCCCTTGTTGATTTGATAGGTAGACAAAAACACCTACTATAATAGCGAGGATCACGAAAACGCCACCTATAAACCACCAGGGATTGATGCCACGACGCACTGTACGTCGCACTTTTCTATTTTGCGATGGCTTCAATACATTCTGACTATCGTTCTGCCGCCGCTGCTGACGCGTCTGCTCGCGTCTCTGTGAAGCGGAGCGCTGTTGTTGTTGTTTTGCTTTTGCCATATTTCTATTACCTTCTTATTTATCGCTAATGACCGTGTTATTGTAGCATAAGAAACCCGTGCCGTACACCTTCTTTTTCATACATACACGTCACACATAGCAAAATTTGCTTGACATAGCTCCAGGAATAGAGTACAATCCTCGCGTTGCTACTAAGCAGTAATGCATCAACATCACCAGCCTCGTTCGTCTAGTGGTCTAGGACGCCGCCCTTTCAAGGCGGAGATCACGGGTTCGACTCCCGTACGAGGTACTATTTTTTCAGAGAAGCCTGGCACCACTTTTATTTGGTGTGCTGGGCTTTTTCTGTATGTATCATGTCAAAACGTAGAAGCACGATTGATCGTGCCTATATTGGTTCTGTGAGGAGATGGGCGCGATTATTGGTTCTGTGAGGAGACGGGCGCGATCAATCGTGCCCCTACAAATGAAAGGCAGACATGCAATGCTAAGCGTAGAAGAGGCACTCGAGCGCATCCTTGCAGAGATTACGGCTTTACCAGCCGTACAAGTTCCACTCGCTGCATCTCAGGGATTGGTATTGGCGCAAGATGTCATAGCTCGTGATGATATTCCACCCTTTGCCAATTCCGCAATGGACGGCTTTGCGCTTCTGAGTAAAGACAGTCATTCTCACGAAGGACAACTGCCTCGCCTGCAAGTTATAGGAGGGGTCGCGGCAGGCTATGTAGCGGATCAGAGTGTGGAAGAGGGGACAGCAATGCGCATTATGACGGGTGCGCCTGTACCACCAGGAGCAGACACTGTGATCCAGATAGAGTTGACTCGCTACGATGACCCTGAAAGCACATGGGTAGAAATTTTGGAAGGGGTCCCTCCTGGCAACAATATTCGGCCCGCAGGAGAAGACATGCGTGCAGGTCAAGTGGTGCTGCATAGCGGAACAGAGATTGGACCATGGGAGATAGGCATACTGGCGACTCTTGGATACGCGGCTGTGCCAGTGATACGTCGCCCTCGTATTGCCATTCTTGGAACAGGTGATGAGATTATCGACGTTCACGAGCCGCTGCGCCCTGGAAAAATCCGCGATAGCAACAGCTATCTGTTGGAGGCGGCCGTACGATCAGCAGGCGCAGAGCCATATCGACTCGGCATCGCACATGATACCGTAGAGAGTCTACGCGAGAAATTTACCGAAGCTGCTACTTGTGACCTTATTCTCACCTCTGGTGGTGTCTCTGTGGGTGACTTCGACCTTGTGAAAGACATCATGGCAGAACAGGGTCAGATCAACTTCTGGCGTATCAACATGCGACCAGGTAAACCTGTAGCCTTCGGTCGTATTAACGGGGTACCACTACTCGGACTGCCGGGTAATCCTGTCTCCAGTGCCGTCACCTTTGAGTTATTTGGGCGTCCGGTGATACGCAAAATGCTGGGTCATACGCGCCTCCTGAAGCCACAAGTTGAAGTTATTGTTGAAGATGGAGTCAATGATCGCGCGATGCGCCGTCACTATGTTCGCGCCCGTGTCCAATGGCGTGACGGTCATTTTGTTGCTCACACTACGGGCAACCAGGGGTCTAATTTGATGACCTCCCTGTTAGATGCAAATGCATTCGTGATCGTACCGGAGGGGGGTACGCAGGTGCATCCAGGTGATACAGCGAAAGCGATGATGCTTGATTGGCCCGAAGTATAACATATGCGCGCTCATGGATGAGAACAAGCATCTCTCACTATAGGCGAGAAACGCTTGTTCTTATCCATGAGCGCACTCTATAAACGGGGCAGACGATAGCGAAGCTGGTCACGCGACATTCCCAGTAGCGCGGCGGCTTGTACCTGATTGCCGCTACATTGCTCAAGGGCTTCCCGAATAAAGGTACGCTCTATGCCATTCAAGAAAGCACGAAGATCAACACCTTCGGAAGGAAGATGCAACTGCTTACACGTCTCTTGTAGACGTTGACTGGCACTTGTGCCCGCTGTACGCACATTTTCCGGCAGGTCTTTTGGGAGAATCACCTGTCCATCACACAAAATATGACCGTGTTGAAGCACGCTGAACAGTTCGCGTACATTGCCAGGCCAATCATAGCGTATCAGCACATCCATCGCTTCCCGACTGACGCTAAGCGGCTCCTCGTCTTCGTCCTTCCCGGCGTTAAGCTTATTCAGAAAATGTTCGACCAGAAGCTCAATATCTTCAGGCCGCTCTCGTAGAGGGGGAAGAAAGATAGTAAGCACCTTCAAGCGATAGAACAGGTCATCGCGGAAGGTCTTCTGTAGAACGGCTGATTGCAGGTTCACATTTGTTGCGGAAATGACGCGCAGGTTCACATGCAATTCTTTTGTACCACCTACACGGCAAAAATTACGTGTTTCCAGGAAGCGTAAAAGTTTTGCCTGTAAGGTGAGAGGCATTGCGCCAATCTCATCTAGAAAGAGCGTACCACCATCGGCTCGTAATAAGTGACCTTCACGCGACACTTTCGCATCGGTGAACGCTCCCGCCTCCACGCCGAACAGCTCTGTTTCCAGCAATGTATCTGGAATAGCGGCGCAGTTAATTGGTACAAATTTGTAAGCTGGACGGTTGCAGAGAGTATGAATAGCGTTGGCAACCACATCTTTTCCGGTGCCGCTCTCGCCCTGTAGTAACACGGTCGTTGTCGGATACAGCGCCACTTGCTGCACCATTGTCACAACTTCACGCATGACAGGGCTCTTGCCCACGATCATGTGCTCGATGACATGATTGCCCTCTTCAGACGATATACGGCAAAGTGACGCACCACGGCCCATCACACATTCCTCCTCCAATAAGAGAGCAACACCAAACTTTATTGCCCGCCTCCCACGGAGGCGTATATACCACTACCAAACGCCGCAAATGGCCCGGTCGGTTGCAATGGCTGTAGCGGTTGTGGAAAGGTGACCCAACCTTGCCCGGGTACGAACGTAGCTCCATTACCGCCATTCCCCCACTGTGATTGCGTCTCATAAGGAAGAGCAGGGGAAAACTGTGGAATAACATCAGAGACGGGAAGAACTGTTCCCCATGGTGAAGCTGTCGTTGCAGCATAGCCAGGAGCTACATGACCATTGCTCAAGCCGGAGTTCACAAGCTCTCTCGATACAGGTGACAATTCTTGTACTGGCATCGACGCAGGTGAAGGTGGAACCACATGTATCAGGTTTGCGGCGATAAGTTCTCCCGCGACCTGACAGACCTGTTCGGGACTCATCGCCAGAGCATAACATGTGTCTTGTAACGATGTACACCCATCCACTCGCGTCAATAGTCGCCAGTGTTCCGGTGTCAACTGCACGTGCTGCTCTCGTAGAGGGGAAAGGTCTGCTGGCACCAATACCATCTCAGGTTTCATAAACGAGATGTCGACGCGCTTAGGAGCAGGAAGAGTTGTCACTGGCACTACGGCCATGGGTGGAGGTGTATATAAGGGTGCAGCAGGACCGGTGTTCACAGCAGCATCAAATGCTGGTAGCAAGGAGCCTGCTGAAATATAGGGATTCGGCGAAGAAGGAACTGGAAGCGGAGACGCTGGTGGCTCCGTAAAGAACTGCGATGCTTCAAATAGCGTTGGTGCTTGTGAAAAGCCGCCAGCCATCGAAGAGACTGGGACAGTTGAGGTAGACATCGACAATGCTGCACATTCCAGTGGGACGCTTTGCGCAACTTCACTATAGACAGAATGTCGAGTCGAGTTCGCCGTTGGAAGTGATGAGAGCAGTGATGTAATCGAAAGAGAAACCAGCAAACGCTCAGCCGGAGACGACGTATTCTCCTCAAAATGTATCTCACCAGTGGACCAGGTCAGCAGAACACGCACTATTTCTGCCGCCTTTTGCGTTGCCCATGCTCGTAGGTCCTCGCGTTTCACATATCCCAGGTCCATCAACGTCAAGGCTATACGTGTCTCGCTAAGTGGTGCGGAGCCTATAACAAATAACGCCTCTTGTAAAGCTTGAGAAGAAATAACGCCGTCACGTAGTAGGCGTTCACCCAGATTAGCGTCGGTGCGGACGGGGCCGACGCACATCAGCCGTCCATCCCGAAAATAAAGTTCTACCCACTGCTTCTCTTGTTTTATCGCTAATAGCCCAGTCTTTGTATGTGTCTCTATTCTCTCCAAGACACTCGACAAATTGAGCTGCTCTAACATACCTATGAGTGACACAATACTTCACCATCCTAAAACAGATGTTAATACATCACCTGTTCTTGCAACAGGATGCATCTTCATACACGTTTTGATTCCGATCCAGTTTGAGGTCTGGATGTTAGGCCGATGTTCCCTGCCCCCAGATTCACCTAGAAAACACCGACAAAAAACAAAAAAGGCAGCTCTGCCTCTCACGGAGAGAGAGGGATTCGAACCCCCGGGGCTATTAACCCAGCTGTTTTCAAGACAGCCGCAATCGACCACTCTGCCATCTCTCCGCAATTACTATACCACAGTCTTTCCTACATTGGAAGAGGCTGCGACAAAATAGCTATTAGTGACATTTACTTACTCTTGCTCTTGTAAAGGTACAAGTAGAGAACTGCCCATGAGTTTCATGCTATGTGTATTCTCTTGCTTGTAAAATCAATCTATGCGCTTATGAGCTGAAACTTAGTTACTCATTAGCACGTAACACCATTTGTAGCTCCCTTTTCAAATCAACGGCGATACCTAAACTATGCATATCCCTGGGGATAAAGAAAAATGGAAAAACATTCAGCAAAGGTCACGCTTATAGTAGAAGATGATATTGCTATAGGAGAGGTACTTGTATACGCCATTTCACAAACAACACCATATACGGTCTTATCTGTTCCCGATGGTTTTAAGGCATTAGAGGTCATTAAAGGTATCAAGCCGGACCTGTTTCTTTTCGATTATCAACTGCCCAGGATGAACGGCATTGAACTCTACGACCTCATCCGCACTATAGAAGGATTAGAGCATATTCCCGCTATCATCATGAGTGCCAATCTTCCCGAAGACGCGATCAAACAACGCAAGCTTATCGGTATAAAAAAACCGTTTGAATTAGATGAACTTCTGGATACGATTGAAAAACTGATAGCGTGATCAGTAGTAAGATAAATTGTTAGCCCCCTCAAAATCAATATCTCTACCATTGCATATTAGGTATATTTACTGTACACTAGACAGTGTTTGAGACGACGCTTTACGCCGTCCAAGCAAGCGAAAAGGCACATGATAACAGTCATTAAACAAAATCCACGAGGGGAAGCGAAGATACAGTATCAGGGCGAGGTTATAGAACGCTTCTCTCAAAGTGTAGTACTTCGGGCAAGCTGGACACTTCCAGTGAGAGATCTGGACTACGCCGTATTTGAGCCGGGGGATATCTTTACAGAATACTACTATACAGATCGCTGGTTCAATATTTTCGATATCACAAGTGCCGATGGCCTACACAAGGGTTGGTACTGCAATGTTGCGGAGCCAGCTAGAATCTACGAAGATCATATAGAGCAGATTGATCTCCTCCTGGATGTGTGGGTAAACTCCAAGGGTGAGTCGCGCATCCTGGATGAGGATGAATTTGCCGCCGACACCACTCTCAGCAATGAACAGCGGCGCGGCGCACAGCGCGGGTTACAAGCAATTCTACATATGCTTGCAGAGCGACACGAAGTGTTTTCAAGCATAGCAGATACTTTAGAGACGAGTGTGCTAGTACAGCACTGTGAGGAGCCACATTAACCTCTGGAAAGACATTTCTTGATGGAAAGAAGGGACGCCAGGCTATTCCAGCATGACGCCGATACTCATGAAAGCTGGAACATCGTAGAGCTTGAGTCTCACAGGCAACTTCGCCAAAAGACCAATGAGCTAATACAGCTCGCCAACACGACTCGAGTCACCACAAGCGATATGCAACAACGGCTGCATCTCTGCACACATCTATTCGGCAACCGTTTCGCTACCCAACTTGTGCGCTCGCTTTCTCGTGACGATACCCAGGAACGACAATCCGTCGTGTGGTTGTTGACATTGTTAAATGATCAAAACACTATTCCCCCACTTCAACTTCTGTCGTGCAATGAGCAGCTTCCGCGCTCTATAAGGCTTGCAGCATCGCTAGCACTAGCAGGGATGGGCGCGACGAAAGAGGTAACTAAAGATCACAAACGTGTGCGAATGTACGCGATAAGTTAAGCTGAACGAGGCGTATTGTGATACGAATAGATATTCCAGAACGAGGCATCATCGAGCTACGACATGCAGTCTTTGATATTAACGGTACACTCGCTGTTGACGGCATAGCAATGCCAGAGGTCGCAGACTATTTGCAGCAACTCTCGGATCAACTCTCGATCCACATTCTCACGGCTGGGACTCATGGCAATCTCGCGCGACTCGAAAAGACGCTGGGCTTTCCTCTGCACATTATCACTAAAGGTGAGGAGAAAATGCGCTATGTGCAGCAACTTGGCTCAGCCAACGTAGTGGCATTTGGCAACGGAGCAAATGATTCTGGCATGCTACGTCTGGCGGCAATCGGAATAGCCGTTATGACTCCTGAAGGCGTAGCGATTCGCGTGCTACAGGCCGCAGACATACTTGTGTATCATCCCATAGATGCGCTTAATCTCCTACTCAAACCCAAACGGCTTATCGCAACACTACGCAGTTAAACATGAAACCAAGAACAGAACAGACCCCACTGATAGAAACACCGATTGTAGAAGTACAGCCCGCAGCGCCATCGCGACGTGGACTGCTTTACGTCTGTGTTGCCGTACTCTTTTTTTCTACAGGCGCTGTCCTTACACGTTTGTCACAACCGTTCACATCTGTTGAAATCGCTTTCTGGCGGCTTGCTATTGCTACCGTCCTGGTGGCAACAATGGGACTGATTACACGTCAACATCTCCTGCTACAGAGAACTGAGCTACTTCGCTTTATCTTCTACGGATTGGTCACAGCCCTACATTTTCTCTTTTACATCGCTTCGCTCAGTTTCACAACGATTGCCCACTCTTTAGCAATCACATATACCTCGCCGATCTTTGTCACGCTATTCTCTGTCTTTCTATTGCGAGAACCTATGGCTATACGAAGATACCTGGGCATAGGTGTCGCGGTGATTGGTATAGCTATTCTCGCGGGATTTGAGCCACATTATACAGCATGTTCTCTTCAAAGTACCGGGCAGTGCATGGTACTTGGTGACTGTCTGGCCCTCCTCTCAGCCCTCTGCTTCAGCATCTACTCGGTCGCGGGTCGCGGCGAACGAGACCGTCACCCGCTCTTTCGCTATACGACGAATGTTTATGGTTTCGCCGCTCTTTGGCTCTTGCCTGTTGCGCTCTACTTCATGTTTCGACATGGCTACCCTATCGGAGCAGTGGGTGCAGTAATAGCACTCGGCGTTTTTCCATTGGGATTAGGGCACACGCTCTACAACGCGGCAGTCCGCCGCGTGCACGCCACCTACGCTAATTTGATCGCGACTCAAGAGGTCACAATGGGCGTGATTTTAGGGGTTGTGCTGCTGCACGAGATTCCATCGATTACAGCGATTATCGGAGGGAGCGTGACGCTGGTCGGTATTATTGGAGTGCTGGTGTAAATAGAAAAGGGACCAAAGGGAAAATCAAACGCGGCAAGCCAGGGACCATCCTGTTGTAGAAAAGCCTCAAATGCTTCAAAGTTGGGGAGAGATACTCTTTTTCACAACGAGAGTTAGCTCATCCAACTCACAGGTGGCACAGGCAATAGGCTTCCTGAGACCGGGGGCGCTGGTAAAATCGAGACCGAAGATATGCATAGGCTATAGTTGGGTCATGACGTTTTTGCTGATTGATCGCAAGGTGGCGAAGACTCCTTTGCCATCGGCAGCAACGGCTTCGAGACTGGGAACGTGGCGGCGATTAAGGTAACGCTCAAGCACGTCAACAGGAAGCGCCGAGGGCATATCGCGCTTGTTCCACTGCATAACAAAAGGGAAGTTGCTCATATCCTTCCCGATGCGTCGCATATTCATCTCTAACTCGGCAATGCTCTGCACGTTCTCTTCGAACTTCTCTGCCTGCGAGTCTACGACAAAGACGATGCCATCCGCGCCATTGAGTACAGCGAGGCGTGTTCGCTCATAGAGGACTTGACCGGGGACTGTGTAGAGGTGAAAACGCGTGCGGAAACCGTGTACCGTGCCGAGGTCGAGCGGCAAGAAGTCAAAAAATAGGGTGCGCTCTGTTTCGGTGGCAATCGAGAGCATCTCCCCACGTGCCGTAGGATTGATACTCTTAAAGACATACTGCAAGTTCGTCGTTTTACCACAGTAACCTATGCCATAATAGACAATCTTGCAGTGTATCTCGTGGCTGGCAATATTGATGAGTGCCATAGGTGATAGGTCCCTTTAATCGCGAAAGAGCAGGTCTATAGTATCCTCAACTGAGGAGCGAAATTGAACGTTGATAACAGAAGATTTTGTGCGCGATGTATCGGCACGCACACGTTCCAGGATGCGTCCCAGTTCATCCGAAGCCTTCTTCGACAACACCTTTACCAGTCCTATATGTGTCAATTTATCAAAGATAATGACCAGAAGCCACTGCTCCTCGATCATCGAGGTATAGATATTCTCCTGTACCCCCTGCTGAAAGATATTGCGAAAATCCTTCTCGTCGAGCAATTTTGCCACTTCCCGCGAAGAAGAGAAAACGCCAGCCAGCAATGCTCCTAGCGTAGTAGCATTACGCCGCGCACCCGACCCCTGGGTGGCAACAACCTGCCCACTTTTGTCGATGAGCAAGGCCGAAGTCGCGTTCGTATCATTCATCAGCTTTGTCAATACTGCTGAAATCGAGGCAAGTTCTTTATCTGAAACGACAAGGTTCGTCAATTGCTCCATGAACAAGTCGCCCTCCGTGTATCTCCATGTAACGCCTGGCATATAAATGTTCTCTCGCGTTACCCACTGTTCCATTCCACGCTACGCTATATCAAGAGCCTCAAGAATTTCGCTTCGACTCGCTTTAACCAGATGGCGCACGCGACTAAGATTCGAGGCATTATCGAGAAGAGTAACCATCAGGGCGAAGTCACCTAGAGGATCAACGCTCACCAAACCGTGTTCATACTCTACAAGCACACCAACGACACTCCCCCGCGCAATCTCCTGCTCCAACGATTCGGCCGTACTCAACCCCGTGGTCATGATGGCACCTACAGCCTCCATGCTCTCCTTGCCGTCACGGGTCATCCCTTCAATCATAAGGCCATCCCGCCCAACCAGGATCACCTGACGCACGCCAGAGATCGTTAGGAAGCGACTCAGCGTCTGCTTTAGATCAACCATTCTTTTCTCCACTGACGGACCGATGCGGCTAGCACGTCTGTCCTCTGCCCAATATTCGCGGTGAGTGTAAACGTATAACGCCTATTATTCTAAAGGATGGATGAGAAAAGACGCAACCATATGGTACATCTTGGCTAATAGCTCTCTCTCGCTGTTCAGATAATCGTCTCTTCCACCCATCTTGCTTCTTTCTTTGCCTCTCTCTATAAAACGTGACAGGAGAAGATATCTGTATACCTGATTAACCGCTTGTTTCATGGGATGATACAATTCATGTACATATCCCGTGGGTACATAGTACAACGAGAAGAGACACCACATCTAGGAGAAGAGATATGGATGGGCCAGACGAGCAAGGCGCACTATGGATACCCTCGGACAACTACTTTCCTGAACGCTCTGGACATACGCCTCGATGGATTATCATACATGGCACCGCAGGCTTTACCAGCGCACAAGAGGTGGGCTACTACTTCCAACAAGCAGACGTGGCAACGCATTATACTATTGGACGCGATGGCGTGATTGTCCAAAGTATAAGCGAGCAGCATGGCGCGTATAGCAATGGTGGAGTTACGGAAGGTCACGATCCGTGGTGGTCGGTGTCTCTCAACCCCAACCTCGTCACCATCTCGATAGAGCACGTGAAACCGAGCAGAGATAACTCAGATGAACTTACAGATGTCCAAAGAGATGCCAGCTTTCACTTGATTGAGCACATATGTCAACGCTATGATATTCCCCTCCATTGGGCAGATTCGCAGGGCGGCATTACAGGTCATTACTCAATGGACCCCGTACACCGCGGTTTCTGCCCAGGCCCTTATCCTTGGAACGAACTATTCGCGTATCTTTCCAAGAACGATTCACCACACAACCGATAGAGGCATTCCCTTGCAGGTGCCCTTCGTGGGATCATGTCCCCATGAAGGGCACCTGCAAGGGAATGTCCTACGAGTTTTTACCGATGCTTCAAGCCATAGTTAGGTGCTTCTTTCGTCACCATCACATCATGCGGATGACTTTCGCGCAGCCCTGCACCAGTGATACGTGTAAAGCGGGTGTTCTCCTGCATCTCTTTGATGGTTGCCGCACCTGCATAACCCATCGACTGACGCAGGCCACCTACCAATTGGTAGACCAGGGGGCCGAGCATACCTTTGTACGGTACGCGTGCCTCGATGCCTTCAGCAATCAGCCGGGACTCATCCCGTAGGTCTGCCTGGAAGTAGCGGTCCTTACTGTAACTACGCTGCTTCATGGCACCAACCGACCCCATGCCGCGATAGTCCTTGAACCGCTCTCCGTGTGAGATGATGAGTTCACCAGGGCTCTCATCAACACCTGCTAGCAGGCTTCCCAGCATTACCGTGTCGGCACCAGCAGCAATCGCCTTGGCGATATCGCCGGAATATTGAATACCACCGTCGGCAATCACAGGGATATCATATCGGTGTGCGACGCGGGCGCAGTCATAGATTGCAGTTATTTGAGGCATGCCGATACCAGCAATAATGCGCGTTGTGCAGATAGCACCAGCACCGATGCCGACCTTGACCCCGTCAACTCCCGCCTGAATTAACGCCTCGGTTGCCTCACCCGTCACGACATTACCAGCCAGAAATTGGGCACGTCTGCCAAAGCGATCCTTGATGCGTGCGACCGTATCAAGCACCATACGCGAGTGAGCATGCGAGGTATCGACAACGAGCACATCAACGCCCTCTTCGATTAAAGCTTCGCAACGTGCATCGGTATCTGGCCCTACGCCGATAGCGGCTCCCACACGCAATCGACCATACTCATCTTTCGACGCATGAGGATACAAGATTTTCTTTTGGATATCCTTCATGGTGATAAGGCCCTTGAGCATTCCCTGCTCGTCCACCACAGGCAGCTTCTCGATCTTATAACGGTGCAAACTATCGCGGGCCTGCTCAAGAGTTGTACCGACAGGCACCGTAATCAATCGATCATGGGTCATTAACTCGGTAATGGGACGGTCAAGGTTGGTTTCAAAACGGATATCGCGGTTCGTGAGAATACCAACGAGTTTTCCTTTTTCTGTAATAGGAATGCCTGAGATGTGGAAGCGTTCCATCGCAGCCAGAGCCTCGCTCAGTGAAGCTTCCGGCCCCATCGTGATCGGATCAGTAATCATCCCCGACTCCGAGCGCTTCACCTTATCAACCTCCTCGGCCTGTTCTTTGATAGATAGATTACGATGAATGATACCAATACCGCCTTCCCTTGCCAGGGCGATAGCCAATCGTCCTTCGGTCACGGTATCCATTGCGGCACTCAATACAGGAATATTAATAGTGATAGCACGAGTCAGGCACGTCTGAGTGGAGACATCACGAGGCAAAACCGAAGATTCAGCAGGAATAATAAGAACATCATCAAAAGTAAGACCCTCCGAGGCAAATTTTTCCTCAAAGGCGTCCGTTTTATGCTCTGCAGACAAGGACAACATAGCCGAGGCTTCCTCCTTATAAAAATGCCCAGCACATCACACAGTGCGTGCTGGGCCTCCCGATGGGGTAGCAGAATACAATTCCGTTTTAAAAAAAGTATTTCCTGGTAGTGTAGCACCTCAATTTGTGCAACGTCAAATAGAACGAACGCACAATAGAGTTGCGAGATTGAATGTATTCAATCTCGCAACTCTATTGTGCGTTCGTTCTCCAGGAATTGAACACGTACTCGGTTAGAGAGTACGTCTTGAGCGACTTCCAACAAACAGGTTGTACAACAGCACGATCACAGCGATAACCAGCACAATGTGAATCAGGTTCCCCGCAAGGTGGAAGATGAAGCCAAGCAGCCAGAATATGAAGAGTATTACGACAACTGCCCAAAGAATTCGAAACATAATTTCTTTTCTCCTTATTTAGCGCGAAGTAGTGTTAAACAATGATACTACTTCCTGTACCCTTCCTTTGGTACAGAGAAGCGCATATATCTACTATGATTAACACGTATCAGGAGGCAAAATAGATGTGTAACCAGTCACTTGGAACATTTAGTATCCTCTTTCGGGTCGCCACCTCCAAAACTATGCTCAAGAATAGCACCATTGCTGACTTGTTCCACTTGCAGGACCCTCTCTCGGGTCGAGACCTCGGAAACTTCTCTGAACATTTAGCCGTGCCTTAAAGATGCTCGACCTGTCTTCTTCGCGGCCTTCCTGTCGTTGTTGCGCCATGTCTACAATTGCATGCTGATGAGGAGCAATAGTTGGCGGCATAGCAGCGATAAGCTTGCGTAGTGCGAATATAACGTGATCGTTGCGTTCATCATGAATCTGAGAAAGAAGCCGTCCAGCCAGATAGAGTGCTACGGCCTCTTCCAGATGCATCTTCATTGGTAACAGTTCAAATTTTGCACCCTCTGCTAGTCTCCAGAACTGCGTCCCATCTTTTGTCACTGGAAGCCGACCCTCAATCGAAAGTCTATTCAGGTCTCTGCTGATGGTGTCGTCACTTACTCCTAGCTCTTCGGCAATCTCAGTTGTGCGAAGCTTCTTTGTTGGGTTGCGCCAGAAGAGTAGCTGTAACTGCTGTAAGCGATCAATTTTGTCATATGCGTCAGATGTTGGCATTACGTACACCTCCTAACAACAAGTATAAAGAAAAATTCCGCGGGGAATGCGGAACTTTAGCAAGGGCGAAAGCAGTTTTCTTGAAAAGAGGAGAAATTGGTGACAATATGGATGGACAATTTTCTTCTAGCCTCTCTGGCAACAAAACCATATAGCAAATGATCTATGTTAATACTGACGAACTTGAGAGCTAAATATCACACGAAATGTGTTAGAATGAAAAAACAGTAAATCTAAGCAGGTTAGAAATGAAGAAAGCCTTTCCGTCTGGCAAGACATGAGAAACAAAGTCAGACTTGTCAGCAGCGCATAACTGCTGTACTGTATACAGAGAAACTATCATAACTCTCTTATGAAGGAGCATTTTTATGTCTGCTGACGCGCAGACAACGGCGGCCTATCAATTCACACAGTCGGCA
>JAABUQ010002239.1_pt1 | contig 38964 bp, 27 predicted proteins | sample 5560001 | NCBI WGS metagenome assembly JAABUQ01 (sample SAMN10711888, study PRJNA513371) | rock metagenome | isolation source: Antarctica rocks | place: Antarctica: Victoria Land, Finger Mt nord | collected 2015-12-18 | reverse complement strand
GCCCGGAGACCTCCTCCATGGCGCGGATCGTCGCGGCCCGCGGCGCCAGGCCGCGCTCGATGTGGTGCTCGACCGCCTCGACCACCACGATCGCGTCGTCGACCACGATCCCGATCGCCAGCACCAGCCCGAACAAGGTCAGGTTGTTCAGCCCGAACCCGAGCGCGGCCATCGCCGCGAACGTGCCGATGATCGCCACCGGGACCGCCACCAGCGGGATCAGGGTCGACCGCCAGTTCTGGAGGAACAGCAGGACCACGAGCGCCACCAGGATGACGGCGTCGCGCAGGGTCTTGAAGACCTCGTTCACCGACTCGGTGATGAAGGGGGTCGTGTCGTAGACGATGGCGTAGTCGAGGCCCTCCGGGAACCGCTCCTTCAGCTCCTCCATCTTGGCCCGGACGAGCCGGGCCGTCTCCAGGGCGTTCGACCCGGGCCGCTGGTAGATCGACAGCGCCACCGACGGCCGGCGGTCGAGGGTGCAGGTCTGGTCATATCCCTGCGCGCCCAGCTCGATCCGCGCCACGTCGCGGAGCCGGACGATCCGCCCCTCGGGGTCGGACTTGAGCACGATGTCGGCGAACTGCTCGGGGTCGGCGAGCCGCCCGAGGGTGCTCATCGTGTACTGGAAGACCTGCCCGGTCGGGACCGGGGGCTGGCCGATCTGGCCGGCCGCGACCTGGACGTTCTGCTGCTCGATGGCCGAGGCCACGTCGGTCGCCGTCAGGTTGCGGGACGACATCTTCTCCGGGTCGAGCCAGACGCGCATGCTGTAGTCGCGCTGGCCGAGGTAGGTGATGTCGCCGACCCCCTTGAGCCGCGAGAGCTCGTCGCGGAGCTGGATCGTCGCGTAGTTGCTCAGATAGAGGTTGTCGCGCCCCTCGTCCGGCGAGAACAGGTTGACGATCATCAGGGTGCTGGGCGACTTCTTCTTGACCGTCACGCCGCGGCGCTTGACCAGGTCGGGCAGGATCGGCTCGGCGAGCGAGACCCGGTTCTGGACGAGGACCTGCGCCATGTTCAGGTCGACGCCGAGCCGGAAGGTCACGGTCAGCGTGTAGGAGCCGTCGTTGGTGCACTGCGACGACATGTAGAGCATGTTCTCGACGCCGTTGACCTGCTGCTCGATCGGCGCGGCGACGGTGTCGGCGACGACCTTAGCGTTGGCCCCCGGGTAGAAGGCCGAGACCTCCACCGTCGGCGGCGTGATCTCGGGGTACTGCGCGATCGGCAGCGACCAGACCGCGATCCCGCCCGCCAGGGTGACGACGATCGAGAGCACCGAGGCGAAGATCGGCCGATCGATGAAGAACTTCGAGAACATAAGCTTGGCTCACTTCTGCTCGACGAGCTCGTCCTCGGGGGCCGGCTCGGGCTCCGGCACTCGGGGTGTCGTCGGCCTGGGTCGGGCGGGGAGCCGCAGCGACGAGGCGGCCTCCCAGACGTAGCGGAACGAGAGGATGCCGAGGGTGACGGAGCCGATCCGCCGGACCGTCGGCGACCGGAACAGGCTGGCCTGGCCCAGCACGTCGATCGCGTAGAAGAAGACGGGCGTCAGGAAGATCCCGAAGAGGGTGACGCCGAGCATCCCGCTGAAGACGGTCGTCCCCAGGGTCCGCCGCATCTCGGCCCCCGCCCCCCGCGAGAGGATCAGCGGGACGACGCCGAGGATGAACGCCAGCGAGGTCATCACGATCGGCCGGAGCCGCAGGGCGCACGCCTCGAGCGCGGCCTGGCGGGGGGACTCCCCCTCGTCGCGACGCTGCTTGGCGAACTCGACGATCAGGATCGCGTTCTTGCTCGCCAGCCCGACGAGCACGACGAAGCCGATCTGGGTGAAGATGTTGATATCCTGGTTGGCGTACCGGACCCCGAGGATCGCGCTCAGCAGGCACATCGGCACCACGAGGATGATCGCCATCGGCAGCGACCAGCTCTCGTACTGCGCGGCCAGGACGAGGAAGACCATCACTACGGCGAAGCCGAAGACCAGCATGGCGGTGTTGCCGGCCTGGAGCTCGAGGTAGGCCAGCTCGGTCCACTCGAACGACATCGAGCGGAGCAGCTCGCGGTTGGAGAGCTCCTCCATCAGCGCGATCGCCTGGCCCGAGCTGGTCCCCGGCGCGGCCGACCCGTTGACCGGCGCGGCGGGATACATGTTGTACCGGGTCAGGACCAGCGGCCCGGTCTTCTCGTCCACCTGGGCCACCGTGCCCAGGGGGACCATCCTCCCCTCGGTGTTCCGCACCTTGAGCCGGAGGATGTCCTCCTTCTGGTTCCGGAAGGCCGCGTCCGCCTGGACGACCACCTGCCAGGTCCGGCCGAACAGGTTGATGTCGTTGACGTAGAGCGAGCCGAGGTAGACCCGGAGCGTGTCGTAGAGGTTGCGGATCGGGACGTTCTTGATCATCGTCTCGGTCCGGTTCGCGTCGAAGTAGAGCTGCGGGACGTTCGCGCGGAAGACCGAGACGAGCCCGACCATGGCCGGGTCCTTCTTCCCCAGGTCGGCGAGCTGCGCGGGGGACTCGTCCCCGGCGACGGCCGACGGCTTGGGCTGGCCCTTGGCCACGTCGACGAGGTTCTGGGTCTGCGCCTGGAGCGTGCTCGGCCCGTAGTCGCCGCGGTCCTCGATCATCAGCTTGAAGCCGCCCGCGCGGCCGACGCCGCGGACCGGCGGTGGGCCGAGCACCGTCAGCATCGCCTCGGGGACCTGGGCCTCGAACCGCTGGCGGAGCTTGGCGGCGATCGCCTCGCCGTAGAGGTCCGGGGTCCTCCGGTTGGCGAACGAGTCGAGGATGACGAACATCGAGCCGAAGTTCGACCCGTTGGCGCTGAGCAGCAGCGACTGGCCGGCGATCGTCTGAGTGTGCTTCGTCCCGGGGATCGTCCGCGCGATCTTCTCGATCTTGTCCATCACCGCGCGGGTCCGCTCGGCCGACGCCGAGTCGGGCAGTTGCGCGTTGATCAGCAGGTAGCCCATGTCCTGCGACGGGATGAAGCCCGTCGGGGTGTGCGTGAACCCCCAGTAGGTCAGGAAGAGGAGCCCGACGTACAGCGTGATCACGAGCGAGCTCACCCGGAGGAGCCCCCCCACGATCTTGCCGTAGACCCCCGTGGCCGCGCGGAACCCGTGGTTGAAGAGCCGGAAGAAGCCCGACAGGAGCCGGTCGATCCGGGGCCCGACGGCCCAGCCGAGCGCCGCCCCGGCGAGGACCACTGCGGCGATCGACGCCGGTCCGGGGATCGACGGGTCGGCGACGCCGATCCTCGACAGCCATCGCGCCGCATGCGGGACGACCCGCCCGGCGAGCAGCTCGTAGCCGAGGAAACCGCCCACGAGCGCGAACGCCGGCCGGGGCAGCGCCCCGCCCCTCTTCCCCGGCTCGCGCGGCTTCAGCAGCAATGCGGCGAGCGCCGGGCTCAGGGTGAGCGAGTTGAAGGCCGAGATGACGGTGGAGACGGCGATGGTGAGGGCGAACTGGCGGAAGAACTGGCCGACGATCCCGCTGATGAACGCGCACGGGACGAACACCGCCGTCAGGACCAGGCCGATGGCGATGACCGGCCCGGAGACCTCCTCCATGGCGCGGATCGTCGCGGCCCGCGGCGCCAGGCCGCGCTCGATGTGGTGCTCGACCGCCTCGACCACCACGATCGCGTCGTCGACCACGATCCCGATCGCCAGCACCAGGCCGAACAGGGTCAGGTTATTGAGGCTGAAGCCCAGGACCGCCATCGCCGCGAACGTGCCGATGATCGCCACCGGGACCGCGAAGAGCGGGATGATCGCCGACCGCCAGTTCTGGAGGAAGAGCAGGACCACGACCGCCACCAGGAGGATCGCCTCCCGGAGGGTCTTGAAGACCTCGCCGATCGACTCGCGGATATAGGGGGTCGTGTCGTAGCGGATCTCGTAGTCGACCCCCTCCGGGAAGTCCTTCTTGAGCTCCTCCATCTTGGCCTTGACGGTGTCGGCCGCCGACAGGGCGTTGGCGTCGGGGAGCTGGAAGATCGCCATGCTGACCGACGGCTTGCCGTTGACGACGCAGGCGATGTCCTGATTCTTGGCCCCGAGCTCGACCCGCGCCACGTCCTTGATCCGGACGAAGCGGCCGTCGGCCGTCGATCGGACGACCACGTCCTCGAATTGCTCGACCTCGCTGAGCCGCCCGAGGGTGCTCAGGGGGACCTGCAGCGCCTGGCCGGGCGGGGCCGGCTGCTGGCCGATCTGGCCTGTGGCGACCTGCAGGTTCTGCTCCCGGAGCGCGCGGACGACGTCGCCGGCCTCCATGTCCCGCGAGGCGAGCCGGTCGGGGTCGACCCAGACCCGCATGCTGTAGTCGCGCTGGCCGAGGAGGGTGACGTCGCTGACCCCGGGGAGGCGGGAGATCTCGTCGCGGATCTGGAGGAGGGCGTAGTTGCTCAGGTAGAGCTGACCGAAGCGATTGCTGGGCGAGTTGATCGCGATCGCCAGCAGGATGTCGGGCGCCCGCTTCTTGACGTTGACCCCGGTCTGCTTGATCACGTCCGGCAGGAGCGGGACGGCCAGGCTCACCCGGTTCTGGACCAGGACCTGGGCCATGTTCAGGTCGACGCCGTGCTTGAACGTGACCGTCAGGTTGTAGGAGCCGTCGTTGGTGCACTGCGAGGACATGTAGAGCATGTCCTCGACGCCGTTGACCTGCTGCTCGATCGGGGTCGCGACCGACTCCGAGACGACCACGGCGCTGGCGCCGGGGTAGTTGCAGTCGACCTGGACGGTCGGCGGCGAGATCTGGGGATACTGCGCGATCGGCAGGGTGAACAGCGCGATCCCGCCCGCGAGGGTGATGACGATCGAGAGCACCGTCGCGAAGATCGGGCGGTCGATGAAGAAGCGCGAGATCAAGGCCGGCTCTCCGTGTACGTCCCGCGGGCGGGTCGGTGGGGCCCCCGCCGCGGGGCACGGGCCCGGCCGGCGGCGAGGGCGGGGGCGGGAGGCGTCGCGTCTACTCGCTCGTCGACTGCTTCGCGGGGGCGGGCCGTCCCTCGGCGAGCGCCTTCATGTCGGGGTCGACCTTGGGCTCGACCTTCATCCCGGCGCGGACCCGCTGGAGCCCGCTGACGACGACCCGGTCCTCCAGGGCGACCTTCCGGGACGAATCGGGATCGTCGAGGAGCTCGCGATACCGGTTGAAGTAGAGGTTGCCGACCTTGAGGTTGCTCCGCTGCACGACCTTGTCGTCCTTGTCGAGCACGTAGAGGAACTTGGCCCCCTGGTCGGTCCCCAGCGCGGCCTCGGGGACGAGGGTCGCCATCCTCGGCTGGCCGACGGGCAGCCGCACCTTCATGAACATCCCCGGGGTGTACGCCCTCGGGACCGGGTTCGGCAGCACCGCCCGGACCCGGAGGGTGCCGGTGCTCGCGTCGAGGCGATTCTCGCTGAAGTTGATCGTGCCCCGTCGGGTGAACTCCTGCTCGTCGGCGAGGGCGCAGAAGATCGGGACCTCCGCCTCCTGCCGCGACTTGATCTTCCCCTCGTTGATCAGGCGACGGAGCCGCAGGAGGGTCCGCTCGTCGACGTCGAAGGTGACGTACATCGGGTCGAGCGCGACGATGGTCGTGAGCGCCGTCTCGTCGATCTTGACGAGGTTGCCGGGGTCGACCAGCCGCCGGCTGAGCCGGCCGCCGATCGGGGCGTGGACCTTCGTGAACGAGAGGTTCAGCTTGGAGAGGTCGCGGTTCGCCTTGGAGATCCCGACCGAGGCGGCGGCCTCCGCCAAATCGCCCACGATCCGGTCGAACTCCTCGCGGGGGAGGACCTCGCGGGCCATCAGGCTCTGGGCCCGTCGGTAGTCGGCCTCGAGCCGCTTCTGGCGGGCCTCGGCCTGGGTGACGCTCGCCTCGGTCCGCGCCACCTCGGCCTCGTAGGGCCGGGGGTCGATCTCGAATAGGAGCGTGTCCTGCTTGACCTCGGAGCCGTCCTCGAAGTTGACCTTGTCGAGATAGCCCGTGACGCGGGCCCGGACCTCGACCGTCTTGACGGCCACGCTCTGGCCGACGAAGTCCTCGGAGTCGGTGACCTCGCGGAGGATCGGCGTCGTGAAAGTGACCGTCGGCGGGGGCGGGGCCGCGATCGCGGCCTTGGGCCTGGAGCACCCGGCGCCGCCCGGGACGGGGATCAGGGCCGCCGCGACGATCATCCTGGCCGGCCAGCGCCCGCGTCGGGGTCGTCCGGCCGGCCTCGTCTCCAGACTTCTCATGGGTGTCGGTCTCGCAGGGCGGGCGGTGTGGGGACAAGGCCCGTCGCCCGTCGGTCGGGCTGCGGGGGCCGGGCGGGCATGACCCTTCGGCGATGGATTCAGGTCGATCGACGGCAGTCCGGCGGGGGGTCGGGCCCCTCGCCTGCGGGACGGGCCCCCTCCCTGAAGAGGCGTCGGCCCGTCGCCGTTCGCTCCGTTTCGCTGAGGATCCCGAGGAAGACGACGTCGAGGATGGCGGCCGCCTGCTCCTCGGACGATGGCCGGGCGCCCCGGAAATAGTTGGTGAAGATGGTCCCGTAGAGGACCTGGCTCATGACGTCGCGGATCCGATCCACGGGCATCTCGCGGACCCGCCCCGACCCGATCAGGCCCCGGTACAACTCCCTCCAGGACTCCGCGTCCCGGTCGCGATGGTCGAAGTAGGTCGGCTGCTTCCGGTCCTTGAAGAGGGCCCGTTCCTGGATCAGGAGCTCCACGGACTCCGGGTGATCGGAGAAGAAGTCGAGGTACGCCCGGACGGCCCGGGAGACCCGTTCGAGGGGGTCTTCGACCCCCTCGGCACTCTCCTCCATCCGGAGCCGGAGCCGGTGCATCGCCCGGTCGGCGGCCGCGAGGAACAGGTCCCGCTTGCTCGGGAAGCACCGATAGATGGTCCCCTTGCCGACCCCGACCCGCTCCGCCAGCTCCTGCGTGTCGGTGTCGTTGAACCCGGAGGCCGCGAACATCGCCGTCGCCGCGTCGAGGATCTCCGCGCGACGGCCGCCCGATTCTCGGGCCTGATCCCGCGCGGATTCGGCCAGAGTCGAGTCGAGCACGCCACGCCTCCACATCGGACGGACCGGTCAGTCCGCCTCCATTCTAGGGGCAAGGCAAGTGGTCGTCCGGGATTTGACGGGGATGGCCGACGCCAGACCCCACGGGCCCGGCACGAGGTGGACCTTTCCGCGGCCTCCGACCCGTCGAAAAGGTCGGCCAATCCCGTGCCGGGCTGCGATGTCGGTCCGGGACCAAGCCCGCGTGGAGCCGGGCCGACCATGGCCGTGCCTCCGGCCGTGACCGGGCTGACGGCCGGCAACTCCCGTGGTAAGATAGGCAAACTGGTCCGGGGTCGGACCTGTGGGACCGGGCGGAGCGATCCGATGCTCGACGACTTCGTGAAGGATTTCCTGCTGGAGGGCCACGAAGGCGTCGTGCAGTTCGAGTCGCAGCTTCTGGAACTGGAGAGGGACCCGGATTCCGAAGCGATCCTGGCGTCGATCTTCCGGGTCGTCCACTCGATCAAGGGGGCCGCGGGCTTCCTCGGGTTCCCGAAGATGGCCCTCGTGACCCACAAGGGGGAGGAGCTGCTCGGCAAGCTGCGCGAGGGGGAGATCCGGACGCACGCCGGGATCGTCGACGGGCTACTCGCCCTGATCGACGCGATGCGGAGGATTCTCGCCTCGATCGAGGCCGGCGGGACCGAGGGCGAGGGCGACGATTCGGCCCTGGTCGCGCGGCTGGAGAGCCTGCTGACCGGGGCGTCCCCGGTGTCGCAATCGGACGACGGGCCGGGCCACCGGGAGGAGGAAGTCGCGGCCGAGGCCCCGGCCGCCGGCCGGACGGCCTCGGGCGACGAGGCCGGCGATGACCGGGCGCGGCCCTCGACGCGGGCCGGGTCGGCCCCGCGACCGCGCAAGGCTCGGCGCCGGGCCGAGCCCGAGCCCCGACACGGCCCGGAGCCGATCTCGCCGCCCCTGCCGACGGAGGGCCCGGCCCCGGCCCGATCCGCCGCGGAGCCGGGCGAGCCGGCGGGGACAGCCTCGTCCTCGCTGGGCGAGTCGACGATCCGGGTCGAGGTCGCCCTCCTCGACACGCTGATGAACCTGGTCGGCGAGCTCGTCCTGACGAGGAACCAGATCCTCCGCTGCTCGATCGTCCGCGACGAGATGATGTTCCAGGCGAGCTCGCAGCGCCTGAACCTGATCACGACCGAGCTGCAGGAGGGGATGATGAAGACCCGGATGCAGCCGATCCGGAACCTCTCGTCGAAGCTGCCGCGGGTCGTCCGCGACCTCGCCCTCGCCTGCGGCAAGCGGGCGACGATCGCGATGGAGGGCGAGGACACCGAGCTGGATAAGTCCCTCGGCGAGGCGATCAAGGACCCGATCACCCACATCGTCCGCAACGCGGTCGACCACGGGATCGAGCCGCCCGAGGTCCGGGTCGCCCGGGGGAAGCCGGCCGAGGGGACGCTCCGGCTCCGGGCCTACCACGAGGGCGGGATGGTCCACATCGAGCTCTCGGACGACGGCAACGGGATCGACGTCGATCGCGTCCGGCGGAAGGCCCGCGAGCGCGGCTGGCTGACCGAGGATGAGGCCGCGCGGTGGTCCGACCGCGACCTCCTGGGCCTGATCTTCCGCCCCGGGTTCTCGACCGCCGAGTCGACCACGATGGTCTCCGGCCGGGGCGTGGGGATGGACGTCGTCAAGAGCCGGGTCGAGTCGATCGGGGGCCGGGTCGAGGCGACCAGCCGGGCCGGCATGGGGACGACGATCAAGATGAAGATCCCCCTGACCCTGACGATCATCAGCGCCCTGATCGTCGCGGCCGGGGGGGAGCGGTTCGCCATCCCGCAGGTGAACCTCGTCGAGCTGATCCGGCTCGACGGCGACGGCCCGGCCGGGGTGATCCACCTCCAGGGGGCCAGCGTCAGCCGGTACCGGGGCCGGCTCCTGCCCCTGATCCGCCTCAACGAGATCCTCGAGATCGGCCCCGCCGGGGCCGGGCCCGCGACCGGGTCGATGAACATCGTGGTCCTCCAGGCGGACCAGCAGCGATTCGGGCTCGTCGTCGACCGGATCGACGACGCGCAGGAGATCGTCGTCCGCCCCCTGGCCCGGCAACTCCGGGGGATCTCCTGCCTGGCCGGCGCGACGATCATGGGCGACGGCCGGATCGCGCTGATCCTCGACGTCTTCGGGCTGGCCAAGGGCCTGGCCGCCCCCCGCGATCTCTCCGGGGGCCCGGCCGGCCGCGACGACCCGTCGGCCGGCGGCCCCGAGGACGGGCGCGAGGCCCTGGTCCTCCTGCGGGGGACCGACGCCAGCCCGATGGCGGTCCCCCTGGCCGCGGTCGACCGGCTCGAGACCTTCCCTCGGTCGAGCGTCGAATGGCTCGCCGACCGGCCCCTGGTCCAGTACTGGCGGAGCCTCCTGCCGCTCATCGACGCGGCGGCCTGGCTCCGCGGCGAGGTCTGGCTCGGCGACCGAGCGGCGGGGGCCGACGGACACTGGCAGGTCGTGATCCACTCGCACGAGGGGCGACGGGTCGGCCTGGTCTTCGAGCGGGTCGTCGACATCATCGAGGAGCGCCTCGACGTCCGGGGCGAGGGCAAGCGTCCCGGCGTCCTGCTGACCGCGGCGCTCCAGGGCCGCGCGACCGAGATCCTCGACGTGGCCGCGATCCGCGCGGGCCTGGACACCCCCGCCCCAGCCGCGACGGAGGCGTGATCGATGGGCACGACCGTCCAGCTCTGCACGTTCACGGTCGCCGGCCAGGACTTCGGGGTCGAGGTCCGCCGGGTCCAGGAAGTCCTCCGGCATCAGGAGATGACCCGGGTCACGCTCGCCCGCCGCGACATCCGGGGCCTGATCAACCTCCGCGGGCAGATCGTGATGGCGATCGACCTCCGCAGCTGCCTCGGCCTGCCCCAGGGCCCCCCCGACGCTCCGCCGATGAACCTCGTGATCCGGACCGACGACGGCCCCGTGAGCCTGCTGGTCGACCGGATCAGCGACGTGATCGACGTCGACGAGGCGACTGCGGAGGCCACGCCGCCCAACCTGTCGGGCCCGGCCCGCGACTTCGTCCGCCGGACCTATCCCCTCGCCGGCGGGCTCCTGCTCCTGCTCGACACCGACGCGGTCCTCGCCATGATCGAGGCCCCCGAGGGGGCTTGATGCGCACAGGCCCCATTTCTCCCAGATTGTTCACCTTACCCGGTCCCTCGCATGGTACGTTCAGGGGAGATCCCCCTCCGATGAAGGTGCATCCCCGGTGGGCGTCATGAAAAACCTGCGACTCGCGCGCAAGCTGCTCCTGATCGGGCTGATCTTCATGGTCCCGATCGCCTGGCTGCTCTGGCTGGCGATCGGGGATTCGAGGCGGACGCTGGTCCAGACGGACCTGGAGCTCGAGGGGGTGGCCTACTTCCGCCCCCTGGTCCGACTGATCGACGCGGTCCGGAATCACGAACAGCTCGCGCACCTGGCGACGCTCGGCCGGGCGGAGTTCGACCCGGAGCGGCAGGCGGTCGAGGCGGAGGTGGACGACCTGGTCCGCCAGATGGTCGCGGTCGACCGGAGGGTGGGGAGCGACCTCGAGTTCACGGAGGAGGGCCTCGCCGGCCGTCAGCGATCCGGGGCCAGTGCCGCGGAGCTCGAGCGTGCGTGGGAGGCGCTGAAGCGGCGCGGGGTGGCGCAGAAGTCCGACGCGTCCGACCGGGAGCACGAGGCGATCGTCCAGAAGCTGATCGCCATGATCCGCCACGCCCTCGACACGTCGACCCTGGTCGTCGACCCCGACGCCGATGCCTTCTACCTCGCCTTCGTCCTCGCGGTCCAGCTGCCCGCCCTCGAGTCGAACGCGGGCCGCGCCGTGACGATCGGGCTCGAGATCTCCGGGCGCAAGGCGATGAGCTTGGGGGATCGGCTGGCCCTCGCCGAGCAGGAGACGATGCTGAACCTGAACCGCGAGCTGACCCTGATCCGCGTGCAGGCCGCCCTGAACGAGGACGTCAGCTACTACGGCAAGAGCGCGAGCCTCCAGGCCAGGGCCCCCGGCGCCCTGAAGGCCTTCGAATCGGACATCCGCCCGTTCCTCGAGATGATCCATCGGGCGGTCCTCGCGGAGGTCCCGGCGATCGACCCGACGGCGTTCCGCGCGGCCGGGCGGAAGTTCTCCGCGTCGGCGGTGCAGCTCTGGACCGTCCTCGACGAGGAGCTGGGCGGGCTCTTCCAGGCGCGACGGTCGGCCGTGGTCTGGCAGAACCTGGTCACGCTGGCGATCACGACGGCGGCCCTGGTGCTGGCGTTCACGCTCGTCGGCCTGGTCTCGCGGAGCATGACGCGCCCCCTGACCCAGTGCGTCGCGAGCCTCGAGGCGCTGGCCGCGGGCGACCTCACGCCGAGGGTCGCGAACGCCGGCACCGACGAGGTGGCGCGAATGACCCTGGCCCTGGCCCACGCCGTCGACGGCATGGCGCGGGCGGTCCGGTCGATCTCGGCCGACGCCGGCAAGCTCCTCGGCTCCTCCGGCGATCTCGCCCAGGCCAGCCAGCAGATGAGCGCCAACGCCGAGGAGACCTCGATCCAGGCCGGGGTCGTCTCCGCCGCGGCCGAGCAGGTGAGCAAGAGCGTCCAGACCGTCTCGATCGCCACCAAGGAGATGAACGCGAGCATCCGCGAGGTCGCCAAGCAGGCCACCGACGCGGCCAAGGTGGCGACCTCGGGCGTCCGAGTGGCCCTCACCACCAACGCGACCGTCTCGAAGCTCGGGGAGTCCAGCGCCGAGATCGGCAAGGTGATCAAGGTCATCACCTCGATCGCCGAGCAGACGAACCTGCTCGCCCTCAACGCGACGATCGAGGCGGCCCGCGTCGGCGAGGCGGGCAAGGGGTTCGCCGTCGTGGCCAACGAGGTCAAGGAGCTCGCCCGCGAGACGGCGCGGGCCACCGAAGACATCAGCCGGAAGATCGAGGCGATCCAGTCCGACAGCCGGGACGTGGTCGGGGCGATCACCGAGATCGGGTCGATCATCAACCAGATCAACGACATCCAGGGCACGATCGCCTCCGCCGTCGAGGAGCAGACGCTCACCACCCGCGAGATCGGCCGGAACCTGACCGAGGCCGCCGGGGGCGCGACCGAGATCGCGCGGAACATCCAGGGGGTCGCGGACGCCGCCCGCAACACCTCCGAGGGGACGCACCAGACCCAGTCCTCGGCCCGCGTCCTCGCGCGGATGGCCTCCGACCTCTCGGGACTCGTCTCGCGATTCAAGCTCGACTGAGCGCGACCTTATGGCCGCGGGCCGCGCCCGCGGGGTATAATCGATCCGCCGCGGCCTCCGCGGCTGTCGTCCCCGTCCGACCCGGGGCGCGCCCATGAGCAAGATCCGGGTGATGGTCATCGACGGCGAGGTCGCCTCGCGACGCTCGATCGGCCGTGCGCTCGAGGGGGATCCGGCCGTCGAGCTCGTCGGGGCCTCGTCCGGGGGGCCCGAGGCCGTGGACAAGGTCTCGCACCTCCAGCCCGAGCTCGTCGTGCTCGGCGTCGGGCCGAAGGGCGACGGGCTCGAATGCCTCGCCCTCATCCGGGCCGCGCACCCCGAGCTACCCGTCCTGGTGGCCGGGCCGGACGCCCATCGGGGCACCCCGCTGAGCCTGGAGGCCCTGAGCCTCGGGGCGTCGGGCTACGTCGCGACGGCGGGCCGCGGCCCGGATATCGGGCCGATCCCCGGCCTCGCCTCCAAGGTCCGCGCCCTCGTCGGATCGTCGCAACTTCCCGAGGCCCCGCGGCAGCGCGAGCGGATCCGGCCGGTCGGGGACTCGGGCGAGACGCCCGCCCCCGCGGCCCCGATCGAGGTCGTGGTCATCGGCTCGTCGACGGGGGGCCCCGACGGCCTCGCGGCGGTGATCGCGGCGATGCCCGCCGACTTGCCCGTCCCCGTCCTGATCGTCCAGCACATCCCGGAGAGCTTCACGAAGTCGCTGGCCGGGCGGCTGGACGCCCTGTGCGCGATCCCCGTCCGCGAGGCCGTCCATGCGGCGGTGGCCCCCCCGGGGACGGCCTGGGTCGCCCCCTGGGGCTCCCACCTTGAGGTGGGGCGAGAGCGGGGCGCGCTGCGGATGCGGCTCGTCGACGGACCGCCCGAGAACCAGTGCTGCCCCTCGGTCGACGTCCTCTTCCGGTCGGCCGCGGCGGGGCTCGGCGCCCGGGTCCTGGCCGTGGTGCTCACCGGGATGGGCCGCGACGGGCTCCGCGGCTGCCGCGCCGTCCGGACCGCCGGCGGGATCGTCGTCGTCCAGGACGAGGCCACGAGCGTCATCTGGGGCATGCCCGGCAACGTCGCCGAGGCGGGCCTGGCGCACAAGATCCTGCCCCTCGGCGAGATCGGCCCCGAGATCGTCCGGAGGGCGCGGTCGGGTCGGCCGCGCCCGTCGCATCCCTGATCCGCGAGGGCCGGGCCGTCGTGGCAAGACCTCTGAGCCGGGCCGACTATCTGTTCCTCCAGGAGTTCCTCCTCGCCCGGATCGGCCACGATCTCGGCGAGGGGAAGGAGTACCTCGTCGAGAGCCGGCTCGGCACCCTCGCCCGCGACCTCGGGTTCGACGGCCTGGCGCCGATCTTCGACCGGCTCCGCGCGGGGCGGGAGCCGGCGATCGCCGTCTCCGTCTGCGAGGCGATGGTCACCGGGGAGACCAGCTTCTTCCGGAACGCCTCCGCCTTCGAGCGGCTCAGGGAGTCGGTCTTCCCGAGGCTCCTCGCCGCCCGGGCCGACGAGCGACGGCTCCGGATCTGGTCGGCCGGCTGCTCGACCGGGCAGGAGCCCTACTCGCTCGCCCTGACGCTCCTCGACCACTTCCCCGAGACGCGGCGGTGGGACGTCCGGATTTTGGCCACGGACGTCTCCGAGCCCGCGCTCCGCCAGGCCGAGGTCGGCTCGTTCTCCGCCCAGGACGTCCGCCGGGGGCTCGACGATCGACACCTCCGGGCCTACTTCACCCCGCACGAGGGGCGATGGCTCGTCGGGACCGAGGCCCGGAGGATGGTGAAGTTCGAGCCGCACAACCTGCTCGACCCCCGCCCGTTCCCCGGCACGTTCGACCTCATCCTCGTCCGCAACGTCCTGATCTATTTCGCGACGTCGGCCCGGGCCCGCGTCTTCAGCCTGATCCGCCGGTCGATCCGCGACGACGGCTTCCTCTTCCTCGGCGAGTCCGAGACGATCCTCGGCCAGGGCGATGATTTCACGTTCGCCGAGGCGGGCCTCGACTACTACCGGCCGGCGCTCGATCCCGCGAACAAATCGGGATACGTTTCGTAATATGGGATAGACGATTCGCACCGCTTGACCCCGTCGGGGCATCCCATGAAGCGACTCCAGAAGTACGTCGGGCGCTACGGCCCGATCGCGGGCCCGAAGCTCTTCCACGCGGTCCAGAGCCGCGCCGCTTTCATCGGCGCCAGCCGTCGTCGCGCGCGCGAGATCGAGCAGCTGACCGGCCGTCCGATCCGGGTTCGACGGGCCCCCTCGGCCCGGGTCGAGGCCCCGGCGGAGGCCACCCCCGCCCGGGAGGAAGGGTCGCTCTTCCCGGCCCGGACCGAAGCCTGCGTGGCCTTTCCCTGAGCGATCGACTCAGGGACGGGCCGGGACGACGATCGGGACCTCGCCCTGGCCGGGCGGGATCGCGACGTCCCGGCCGTCCGCCAGCCTCAGGACGAAGCCGCCGGGGGGCGCGGCCTTGCCGCCGAGCGTGAGAGTGCCGCCGCCCCCCCTGCCCGGCTCGTACTCGAAGGCGAGGTCGCCGAAGTAGGTCGGGAGGCCCGCGACCCCGAAGCCCTCGGGGTGGGTGAACCAGGCGGGGGGGATGCCGGCGAGGAGGACCAGCCGGTCCCCGTCCTCGCGGGCGAGGCAGTCGCGGAGCAGGAGGTGGAACTCGGCGACGGCCCAGCCGTGGGGCATCGCCGTGGATCCGTCCCAGGTGGTCCGCGCGTGTCGCCAACCCCCGGCGCCGCTCGCGCCCCCCTCGTCGAGCGCGTACCATCCCTTCATCTGGGGGTGGTCGAGGTGGAGGGAGATCGTCCCGGCCCCGGCCTCGCGACGACCGGCCAGGAGCCCCTGATGGGCCGTGGCCAGGGGGAAGTATCGCCAGCTCTCCGAGGGCCGGGCCCCGACCCCCCGGAAGGCCTCGTGGGCGGGCCCGCGATCGGCCGGATAGAGCCGACACGGCCAGAGGACGCAATACGACCCATAGCCCGCGGCCAACCGGCCCCGGAAGCGGACGTCGTAGGCCCCCTGGAGGGTCCCGGCGAGGGACTCTCGCTCCTTGGCCCGGCCTTCGTCTCCCGAGGCCCGGGCGAGCATGGCCGCGGCCCGGAGCCCGGCGACGTCGAACGCCTCGGTGTACTCGGGGTGGTGGCCGTCGCACGCCCCGGGCTTCAGCTCGAGGCGAGCGTCGGCCGGCAAGCCCGGCCCGAAGCCGAGCCCCGACCGCGCGACCCAGTGCGGGCCGGGCTCGGTCCGATAGTAACGCACCAGCGCGACCAGCCGATCCACCGCCGGCGCCACCCGATCGAGCCAGGCGCGGTCGCGGGTGAACCGCCAGTGCTCGCCGAGGATCCAGAGGACCTGGCCGGGGTTGTCGGCCTCCGGCTCGACCCGGCCGCTGAACGGGTGGGCCAGGAGGTGCTCGATCGCGCGTTCGGCCAGGTCGGGCCGGCCCGACTTCTGGAGGACGCTCGTCGCGTAGATCCCGTCGCGGTTGAAGACGTTGTAGTTCACGACCGCGACGTCCGGGGCCCCTTCGTTCATGGCCAGGGCGACGTGGCCGGCGATCGCGGCGAAGGCCTCGGCCCAGCGGCGGTCGGGGAGGCGGAGCGTGACCCGGCCCGCGAGGTCGTCCCAGTAGGTCCCCGCGCGGCGGAAGAGGGCGTCGACCTTGATCGCCCGGACCTCCTCCGCGTCGGGGTCGGGCTGGAGGACGCCGCCCGAGGCCGGGTTCGGGGTCGCGTCGTCGAGCTGGGCCTGGGGATTCGTCCCGTCCCACCGGTGCCCGACGGCCCGACGGCCCGCCAGCACCGGGCAGGCGAAGGCGTAGTTGTGCGACTCGCCCGGCACGAGCGTCAGGTCGAACCGGAGGACCCCCGAGCAGTTCCCGTCGGCGGACGTGACGGACCGGGCGTCGGAGAGCTTGCCTGCCCGGACGGCGTCGGCGACGGTGTCGCGAGGCTCCAGCCCCGAGGCCGTCGGCATCGCCTCGCTGACGAGGGCGACGTGCCCGTCGACGAGCAGGGCCCGCCCTTCGGCCGCAACCTCGAGGCGGCGGATCGGCCCGCCGGCCGGCCCGAGCGGTCGGATCGCCACGAAGAGGGCCAGCCTCCGCGTTCTCGATCCCCGGTTCGTCAGCCGGGCCCGGGACCCGACGAGCTGGCCGGTACCCCCGGCCAGGGACCAGTCGGCCTGGCATGCCTCCGACCAGACCTCGACGCCGTCCGCCGACCATTTCGACCAGGGGATCAGCCGCCCGACGCCCCCGAGTCCGTGCTCGACGGGCCTCCCGTTGGTCGCGGCGTGGAGCGTGCCCGCCTCCCCGTCGAGCACCCAGCAGGCGATCCCGTAGGTCGCGAACCCGGGCGAGAATCCCCCCTCGGCCTCGACGAAGGTCTTGAGCGAGTCGACCGAGTCGGCCAGGCCGATCGGGATGTGGACCCGGCCGACCGGGTCGAGCGGGCCCGATCGCGGGGCCTTGTCGGCCGGCGCGAGCGCCAGGAGGCCGACGAGCGTCAGGGCGATCCCGTTCATCGATCGGGGTCCTCGGCGGTGAATCCCTGCGGGACGGTCGTCTCCCGCCCCCGGCCAGGATACGATAATTGTCCGCGCCCGACACCGGGGGAGCGGACGCCGGCCGCCCGCCGCGACGAGGTCTCATGGCCGAACCCCTGCTCCGCGTCACCGACCTGGGCCTCTACTGCGAGCCCGGCGACTTCTTCGTCGATCCCTGGCGGCCGGTCGACCGGGCGGTCGTCACGCACGCCCACTCCGACCACGCCTGCTGGGGGTGCCGCCGCTACCTGACCTCGGCCGACGGCGCGGGGGTCCTCCGGCTCCGGGTCGGGGCCGAGTCGGCGATCGACGCGGTCCGCTACGGCGAGATCGTCGACCTGGACGGGGTCCGCGTCTCGCTCCACCCGGCCGGGCACATCCTCGGCTCGTCGCAGATCCGGGTCGAATACCGGGGCGAGGTCTGGGTGGCCTCCGGGGACTACAAGGTCGAGCCCGACCCGACCTGCGCCCCGTTCGAGCCGGTCTCGTGCCATACGTTCATCTCGGAGTCGACCTTCGGCCTGCCGATCTATCGGTGGGAGGCCGAGTCGGCGGTCTTCGGCCAGATCGACTCCTGGTGGCGGGCGAATCGCGACGCGGGCCGGGCGAGCCTCCTTTTCGGGTACGCCCTGGGCAAGGCCCAGAGGATGCTCGCGGGGATCGACCGGACCATCGGGCCGATCTACACCCACGGGGCGGTCGAGCCGATGAACCGGGCCTACCGGGACGCCGGGGTCGACCTGCCGACGACCACCTACGCCGGTTCGATGTCCCGCGAGACGAAGTGGGCCGGGTCGCTGATCGTCGCGCCGCCGTCGGCCAACGGGACCCCCTGGTCCCGCAAGTTCGGCCCCAGCTCGACGGGGTTCGCCTCGGGCTGGATGCGGATCCGCGGGCCGAGGCGGCGGCGGTCCGTCGACCGGGGCTTCGTCCTCTCGGATCACGCCGACTGGCCGGGCCTGGTCGCGACGGTGAAGGCCACCGGTGCCGGCCGCGTCCTGCTCACCCACGGCTATACCGCGGTCCTCTCCCGATGGCTTCGCGAGCAGGGGGTCGAGGCGACGACCCTGGCGACCCGGTACGAAGGGGAGCGCGACGACGCGACCGAAGGGGCCGGCCCCGAGGCGGAAGGGGTCGCGTCATGAAGGCGTTCGCCGACCTGTATGCCGCGCTCGACGAGACGACCAAGACCAACGCCAAGGTCGAGGCGATGGTCGACTACTTCCGCCGGGCCCGGCCGGACGACGCGGCCTGGGCGGTCTACTTCCTGATCGGCCGGAAGCCCCGCCAGGTCGTCCCCACCTCGAAGCTCCGCGCCTGGGCCGCAGCCGAGGCGGGGATCAGCGACTGGCTCTTCGAGGAGTCGTACCACGCCGTCGGCGACCTCGCCGAGACGGTCGCCCTGCTCCTGCCCGAGCCGTCGACGTCGAGCGACGTCCCCCTCCGCGAGTGGGTCGAAGGCCGGCTGCTCCCGCTCCGGGGGGCGGACGAGGCCGACCAGCACGCCGCCATGCTCCGCGCCTGGTCCGAGCTGGACGGGCGACAGCGGTTCGTCTGGAACAAGCTGATCACCGGCTCGTTCCGGGTCGGCGTCTCGCAGGGGCTCGTGACCAAGGCCCTGGCCAAGGTCGGGGCGACCGACGCCGCGACCGTCGCCCACCGGCTCATGGGCGACTGGGAGCCCTCGCCCCAGTTCTTCGACCGGCTGCTCTCGGCCGACGGCGGGGACGCCGAGGCCAGCCGGCTCTATCCGTTCTACCTCGCCCACCAGCTCGACGGCGGCCCCGAGGCGCTCGGACCGATCGGCGACTGGCAGGCCGAGTGGAAGTGGGACGGCATCCGCGCCCAGATCATCCGGCGGCAGGGCCGGACGTTCCTCTGGTCCCGCGGCGAGGAACTGGTCACCGGCCGCTATCCCGAGCTGGCCGAGGTCGGCCCGTACCTGCCCGACGGGACCGTCATCGACGGCGAGATCCTGCCGTGGAAGGCCGGCGCGGTCCTGCCGTTCGCGCAGCTCCAGCGGCGGATCGGCCGGAAGACCCTGGGCAAGACGATCCTCGCCGAGGTCCCGGTCGTGCTGATGGCCTACGACCTGCTCGAGCACGACGGGGCGGACATCCGTTCGTCGCCGCTGGAGGTCCGTCGGGGGCTGCTGGAGGAGGTGGTACAGGGGTCGGGTTGGGACGGACGGCTGATCCCCTCGCCGATCCTCGCGGCGGCCTCGTGGGACGACCTCGCGGCGATCCGGGCGACGAGCCGGGAGCGGGGGGTCGAGGGGATGATGCTCAAGCGGAAGGGGTCGCCGTACCGGGTCGGCCGGGTCCGCGGCGACTGGTGGAAGTGGAAGGTCACGCCGATCGCCATCGACGCCGTCCTGATCGCCGCCCAGCGCGGCAGCGGCAAGCGGGCGAGCCTCTACACCGACTACACCTTCGGCGTCTGGTCCGACGGCCGGCTCGTCCCGGTCGCCAAGGCCTACTCGGGCCTCACCGACGAGGAGATCCGGGTCGTCGACCGGTTCGTCCGGGCCAACACCCTCGACAAGTTCGGCCCCGTCCGGACCGTGAAGCCGGAGCTGGTCTTCGAACTGGCGTTCGAGGGCATCCAGCGCTCGACGCGGCACAAATCCGGCGTGGCGGTCCGCTTCCCCCGGATCGCCCGCCAGCGGCCCGACAAGCCGGCGAGCGAGGCCGACACGATCGAGACGCTCCGCGCCCTCCTCCCCGAGAAGCCCGACACGACATGACCGGGGCCTGCCTCGCCGCCGGCCTCAATCGCGGCGGGGCCAGAGACGCCGGGCCGTCAGGTAGCCGGCGAGAAGCGCGACCGTCCCCGAGAAGATCAAGGCGATCTGGAACCCGTAACTCGCGAAGCCGTGGAGCACGACCAAGGCGAGCATGCCCGTGGCCGCGAACGACAGGAGCGACGTCCCGATCACGGCGATCATCACCCCGACCGATCCGACGAGCGTCGCCAGCCGGTCGTGGAACGACAACGGCCGGTGATCGAGGGCGTACTGGTTGACGATGGCCGTCGTCCGGACGACCGCGGGCGTCAGCAGGACGAGGATGGCCACGCCCGCCAAGGGGACCTCGCGGAGCACCCCCAGGCCCAGGGCGATCACCGCGACGAGGACCATCAGCGGGCCCAGGCCGAACCGCCTCGGCAGGCTCCGCGCCTCGCCGATGTAGATCGTCAACGCCTTCGAACACGACGAGCAGCGGACCCCGGCCGAGGAGTTCTCCTCGCCGCAATGCGGGCAATTGACATGGTCCCAGCGTCGCGGCACCATCCGGTGGCCGTCCTCCCTCGGGGCGTCCCTCGGCCGTCGAGTATCCGGTACTCGACGGCTGTTTTCCAGGAGACGACGGCCGGAGGGCCCAGGGGCTGAGGCGCGGCGCGAAGATCCCATCGGAATTTCCTTGACGAGCGATGTGTGCCTTCTTAGGATGCTATTCAAGTACCGGCAGGCGTTCGTCTGAGCCGGTTCCGGCCGGGAGTGTGGGAGTCGCCGATCGACCGCAAAATCCGAGACAAGGATTTTGACATGTGTGGGTTCAATCTTGCTTCCCTCCGCCCGGTCCTGGTTGTTGCATCTTCCTTGATTGTGTGCGGGTGCGGTTCCATTGGCTCGGAACCATACCCCGACGTTTCCTCGGCGATGGGTGACGACGACGCGGCCACGAGGGCGTCGGCTCCGAGCGTTCAGGTCGATGACCTCGGGACCATCATCGCCGAAGGCCAAACGATCGCTCATGCGTTCCGCCTGAAGAATGACACCGGTCGCGTCCTCCGGATCCTCAAGGCGTCGGCGTCGACGCCGTGCTGCTCGTCGATCGGGCCGTTGCCCGCGACGATCCCCGCCGGAGGTGAGGCAAGGGTGCCGGTCGAGTTGCGGCCGGGGCACCAATCGGGTCTGAAGCGGGTCCATTTTTCGATCGAGACCGACGACACCAGGCGCCCGACCTTGGAATTCGTCCTCGACGCCCGATTGGTCCCCGACTGGGAGTTCAGACCGGCCCCCGACGACCGATCCTCGTTCCCGATCGGCGAGAAGGGGACCCGGAAGTTCCGATTCGCCAGCAGGCGTCGAGATGACAAGGACTCGGTATTCCCTTCGGCGAAGGTCGTCAGCCCGTTGATCCTCGTCGCCTCCACCCCGATGGAGGTCCACGGCGACCTCGACTTGATTGATGAGGTGGGGGGCGAAGTCGTCGTCGAGGTCCCCAAGGCGACAAGCCCCGGGATGGGTCGAGGCGAGATCGTGTTCCGCTGGCCGGACGGCTCCTCGAAGGTCGAGACGATCTCCTGGGACGTCCTCCCCCACCTGAGGGCGATCCCACCGGGGCTGACGATTCGCCACTCGGGCCTCCCGGGCGAGGTGCGGATCCGGCTCACCTCGGACGACCGGCCATTTCGCGTCGCCAAGGTCGAAAGCCCGCTCCTCGCGGGCCGGGTCGATCCGCCGACCGAGCCGAATCGCGTCCATGACCTCGTGCTCACCCTCGACGCCGCGCGAGCCGAGACGACGGGCGGTGTCCATGATCTGATCATCACGACCGACCACCCGGAGCAGCCGGTTGCGAAGGTCGCGGTGCTGGTGGTCCCGCCCTCTCCCTGAGGAGGTGTTCCCCATGAGCCATTTCCCCGCGCGACGGCGACCGGCGTTCACGCTCATCGAATTGCTGGTGTGCGTCGGCATCCTCTGCATCTTGATGGCGTTGTTGCTGCCGGCCGTCCAGTCGGCCCGCGAGGCAGCGCGTCGGACGCAATGTTCGAGCAACCTCCGGCAGATCGGCCTGGCGATCCATGCGTATCATGACGCACAGGGCTGCTTCCCAGTCACTTTCCTCAACGAAAGAAAATTGGGTGACCCATCGTATTACGGATTCCATTCCGTACACGCCCGCATGTTGCCCTACCTCGAACAGAAGCCGCTCTACGACGCGATCAACTTCCAGATGGGGACGTGGCCGCCCGAGACTTTCAAGTTCGCCCCGACCCAGTTGATGCTCAACCTGAACGTCCCCAATAGCACGGCATATCGGACGCAGGTCGCGACCTTCCTCTGCCCATCGGACGGAGGTCCCTTCGCGGACACAGGGAACAGCTATCGCGGCAACACTGGCGTCGGCCCCGCGTTCTCGACCTGGATCGAAAGCCCGGACAGCGGGAATGGAATCTTTCCCGGGATCGGGATCGTGCAGGCGAGCCAGGTCGTCGACGGCCTCAGCCACACCGTTGCCTTCAGCGAGCGACTTCGAGGATCGGGGTCGACGGGCCCGATCAGCCCGCAACGTGACGTATTTCCCAGGCCGGGGATCGCGCAGACGGGAGACCAACTCCTGAACGCCTGCCGGATCGCCGCCCGCCCCGCCAACCTCAACGATGGCTTCGTGGCGAGCGGCCGGTGGTGGTTCTGGACGGGGCGCGAGCGCACCCTCTATACGCACACCCAGCCGCCCAACGGAGCGGTCCCCGACTGCACCTACGGGGGCATGACCACGGCGACTGACATGGCGACCGCCCGGAGTCATCACCCCGGCGGCGTCAATGCCCTCTTCGGCGATGGCTCGACCCGATTCGTCGCCAGTTCGACATCGCTCGCCGTCTGGCGTGGGCTGGGTACACGCAACGGTGGCGAATTGGTGGACTGAGGCTGGCCTTCGCAAGTCTTTCAGAGTTTTTACCCCCTTTCCCCTGACGCGAGAGAGAACAATGTCGAACCCCAACAAGCTCAAGGCCATCTCGATCCTCCTGATCATCGCCGCTTCGGCCGCGGTCGTCGAGTCATGGTCGCATTTCGCGGTCGTTTCGAGGTCGCTTCGGCCGCGTGATCTCGACAGCGTCCGAGGGACAACCCCCAACCAGAGGCTCCTCTCGGGCGCCGACTTTTGCAGCGGGAACGGCCTTCAAGGGACGCAACGCGCGACCTATAACTGCGACGGCAACCTCGGAAGCCCGTGCATCTTCTGTGGTGGGAAACCGACGGCTATGTCGGGCATTCAGAATGCCCTCTACAATGACACAATTCAAAATGCAGGCGGATCCAACATTTCCTGTTCTGACTTGGAAAAATGGCTGGCGACTTGCAGGAGGGACACGAACCAGCCGTATTTCTGCGACCAAGCAAACGGGCTTGACACGGGGACGAAATGCACCGGCGACTATCCGCCGTACGGGTTCCAGATCATAGCGTCCATTCAGGCGACCGGTCGGGAGGTTGGCCCAAGCGGCTTGATCGCCATGCGGACCCTTTCCGGAAATTGAGCTTCACCTCCGCAATCGGGCCGCCTCCGATCGGACCACCCGTCCGTTCGGGCGCGGCCCATCCCCTCGCGTCCATCGGAAACCTCGGCGGATTCTTGGAATTCCCCATCAATGACAATTCCTTTGTTATTCGCGGCCTTCACCTTGAGCTTGACGTCGGCGGAGGAGTTGGACAGCACGCGCCTGGCGGCGATTATGTCACCCCTTCACGACAAGATTCAAGACGTTGAGTTGGTCTGGGAGGGGACCGTCGCATTCGTAGATGCAGACGACCCCGACAAGGCGAAGAAATCGGAGAGTCGCGACAAGACGTTCCAATCCAATTACGCCTACCGCGGGAGCGACGGGGCGACCTACCTCGATCTCTTCGTCAAGCCGCTCAGCCCGACGCGGCCTCCGCTCCATACCCTGCTCGCGATCCTGGATGGCAAGCTCGAGAAGTCGGTCATCGAACCGGACCATGGAAAAGGGAGAAGGCCAGTCGAGAAGAATGTTGCCTTCCCCGGATCGGCGGGGGTCCTCGGATCTCCCGAGCGGATCTTCGATTTTGCCAAATGGCGGCGTTTCATCCGTACGCCCGCGATCTGGTCAGTCAAGCTCTTGGGCTGGGAGGCCATCGATGGCCATCGCTGCGCCCACCTCGAGGTCGACGACAATCCGGGGTCGCCGATCCCGAGCCGCCTCTTTCTCTGGGTCGATATCGAAAGAGATGGACACATTTTAAAACAAGAATATCATAATGATAACACGCTGTGGTCCCGCATCGAGAACGTGCAGCTGGGCGAGTTCCCCCTGCCGCGAGGGGGGAAGGTCTGGCTCCCCGTCGGCGGCGAGTACAGCTCGTTCCTGAACAACACCACTTTCAAGGCCACCCCGGTCTTCCATGAGGTCCACCACCTCGTCCGGGGATCGGTGCGGCTCAACCAGGGCCTCCGCGACGAGCGATTCTCAATTCGATGGGGTGGGAACAAGGTCGAATCGCCAGATTTGAAGAAGGCCAGGGGGGACTTCCTGGCGGCGGCCAAGGCCGCACCCGAGATCCCGCAGGAACGGACCGACCCGGAGGGCGTGGCGATCAAGCAGGCGGAGCGGCTCAAATTGGCCGATCAGCAAGCGGCGCAGCTCGACGCCTCGTCGCCGTCGGGAGGCGACTGGATGGGAGGGTTGTTGTTCCCGATCGTCCTCGGTGTGGGCGGGGTCGGCGTCCTCGTCGCGGCCATCCTCTTGAAGAGGCGGGGTTAGAGCCGGAAATCATGAAGTCCAAGATGATCCTCATCGGCCTCATCCTCCTGGGGGCTCAGGGCACCCTCGCCTCGGATGACGTCGCGAAGGCTCCGCGGGAGGTATCCCCCGATTGCGGGACTTCCGCCCTCTCGGATCTGCTGCAACTCGAGGGTCGGCCCGTCAGCCTCGCCGGACTCACGTCCCGACTCCCGACGCGTCGGCCCGACGGATTCTCGTTCGCGGAGTTGCGTCAAGCCGCGTCCTCCTGCGGCCTGGCTCTCGACGGCGTCCTCTTGAACAAGGATGATGCGGCGATCGACCGACCCATGATCTTGTTCGTGAAGCGGCCACCTCATGACCATTATCTCGTGGTCCGCCCCGTCGGTCACACGGGCAAGCTGGTCCAGATCATCGACATGGCGGAGGAGCCGATCGTCGTTGACAAGTCGCTGCTCATCAACTCTTCGATCTGGACCGGATTAGCATTGGTCCCGAGACGGACTCGCATCGGCCCCTGGCTCGCGGGCGTCTCCCTCGTCACCTCGCTCGGCGCGGCGGCCCTCCTCTTCGCGAAATCGAGGAAGGCCCGCGCCGCGTCGGTCTCCAGAGGCGAAGGACTCCCGGGCCAAAAACCGGCCGAAGATGCCCCGCGGAAGACCCTGCGCGCTGCCGTCCGTCTCGGATGGCGATGACCGTCATCGGTGCCGGGATTTCTTTCGCGCGTCGACGAGATCTTCGTCGGACGGCCCGGGCGCTTCGGTCGGTGGAGTCCGACGGCGCGCGGGGCGGAGCGTGCGTCGGGCCGGCCTGTTAGGATGATCGCAGCCGCCCGGGGCTTCGGTGCCGACCCCGGATCGGGTCGAAGCCGTCCGAAGCTGGACCGGCGGGGAGGCGGTCGGTAAGATCTCGGATATCGGAGCCGATCCCGTCGACGTCCCGGGATCGTCCGCCCCTTCGCCGCGGCCCCTCCTGCGGCCGACGCGATCCGGCCCGATCCGCCTCCTCAACGGCCGAAGGCCTCCCCCATGACGCGCGGGGCCTGCCGTTCCGCCTGGTGCCGGTCCCCGGCCCGCCGGCCCGATGTGAGCCCACCCATCGCCTTGCAAAGTCCCACCCCCGAGTTGTCCGAGCCGGAACGGCGGGTCGTCGACGATCTCCGGTCGGCCCGCCTGGCCGGGGTGATCGAGCACGCCTCGCAGCTGCTGCCGGCCCAGGGGCCGATCACCGTCTTCATCCACCACAACACCCTCCACGCCTTCGAGGACCTCCCCTTCGACGAGGCGGTCAAGAAGGGGGCCTACGTCTTCGGCTGCCAGCCGTACCTGACCGAGGACCGCTATCGGGACGAGCTGCGCAAGGGGAGGATCCGGTTCGCCGGCCTCCGGGACGTCCTGGAGCGCGACCTCGGCGATCGCGCGGGGGAGGCGGTCCCGTGCTTCGGGACCCGCCTGGACCTCCGGCTGACGATGCTCCAGTATCCGCTCCGGTCCGGCCCGACCGAGGAGCTGGTCTGGTACGTCGCCGAGGCGAACGCCCTGCGGCGGGTCCGGAGCGAGGCCTCGTCCGCCGTCCGGTCGCGGTTCATCGCCGAGACGCGTCGGTGGGTGATGCGCGACCTCCGCGGCTGGAACGAGCCGAAGGGCCGGGAGCCGTCGAAGGGGACGCGGTCGCGCGAGGTCTCCGCCGGGCTGACCGAGCTGCTCGGCCGATTCGGCGAGTCGGCGATCGAGCGGTGGAGCGACGACGACTGGGAGGGCTTCTCGCTCCAGGCCCTCTGGCGGGTCTGCAGCGATGGGGTCCGGGACCTCCCGGCCTATGCGCAGCCCCCCGCGCCGGCGATCCGCCACCGCGACCTGATGCTCGAGGTCACCGGCGTCGACACGAACGCGATGGTCGAGGATCTGCTGATCGGCTTCTGCGCCGCGTTCCTCGACCAGGGGCTGGCGCACTGGCAGCTCCCCCGCCGGGACGAGGGCTTCTACGTCGCCTTCTGCTCGCTGTATCGGCACCCGGGCCTCGCCGCGGAGCCGTGGAGGCGGGCGCTGGCGCGCGAGGTCGGCCGGCTGGAGGACGAGCGGGTCGGCCCGCTCGACTCGATCCTGGAGTCGCTCGACGCCCTCGGCGTCGAGGAGGAGGAGTGGGGCACCTTCCTCTCCGCGACGCTGCTGTCGCTGCGGGGCTGGGGCGGCATGGTCCACCAGGTCGAGATCCGCGGCGACCGCGCCGTCCACCCGGTCCCCTCGGGGAGCCTCGTGGACTTCGTCGCGGTCCGGCTCCTGCTCGAGCGGTGCGCCCTGTCCGAGGCGGCGCGCGAGGAGCTCGGCTACGCCGGGCCGCTGGCCGGGCTGCGCGACCTCTGCCGCGATCGGATCGTGACGACCTGGCCGCCGAGCGTCGAGCAGCGGGCCTTCCCGATCTTCCAGCTCGCCCAGGTCGTCGGGCTCTCGCCCGACGTCCTCCACCGGCTGGGCCCGCCGGAGTGGGGGGCGCTGGTCGAGGAGGTCGAGACCTTCTCGGGCCTGGAGCGGCGGCGGATCTTCCACCTGGCGTACGAGGAGCGGCTCGCGAAGCAGACGCTCGACGCGGTCGCGATCCACGCCCGCCGGGTCGACGGCCGGCCCGCCTCGCCCCGCTTCCAGCTCGTCTGCTGCCTCGACGAGCGCGAGGAGTCGTTCCGCCGCAACCTGGAGGAGATCGCCCCCGCGGTGGAGACGTTCGGCGCGGCCGGCTTCTACAGCGTGGCGATGTACTACAGGGGGGCGGCCGACGCGCACTTCGTCCCGCTCTGCCCGGGCGTGGTCCGGCCGCAGCAATGGGTCGTCGAGGACGTCGGTGTCGAGCAGGGGAAGGTTTACCGCCGCCGGTCGCGGACCCGGCGCGCCCTGGGGACGGCCTCGCATCGGTTCCAACTGGGCAGCCGGAGCTTCGCCCTCGGGGCGGTGCTGACCGGAGCGGTCGGCGTCCTCGCCTCGTTCCCGCTGGTCGGCCGGATCCTCTTCCCCCGGGCGGCGGCGCGGATCCGCCGCCTCTTCGGTCGGATGGTCCAGCTCCCCCCGGCCACCCGGCTCCGGCTCGAGCGCACCGAGCCGGTCGCGGGCCCCGAGGAGGGCCGGGTCGGGTTCAGCGTCGAGGAGATGGCCACGGCCGGCGAGCGCCTGCTCCGCGACATGGGGCTGACCTCCGGATTCGCCCCGCTCGTCATCCTGCTCGGCCACGGGTCGAACAGCCAGAACAACCCGTACAACTCCGCCTACAACTGCGGCGCCTGCGGCGGGGCGGCCGGGGGCCCCAATGCCCGCGCCATGGCTCAGATCCTCAACGACCCGCGGGTCCGGGCGATCCTCGGGGCCCGGGGCCTGGCCCTGCCGGCGGGGACCGCCTTCGTCGGCGGGTACCACAACACCTGCAACGACACCGTCACCTACTCCGACCTCGACCTCCTGCCCGACTCGCACCGCGACGACTTCGAGGCCGCCCGCGCCGCCGTCGCGGAGGCCTGCGCCCGCAACGCGCACGAGCGGTGCCGGCGGTTCTACTCGGCCCCCCTGACCATCTCGTTCGAGGCCGCCCGCCAGCACGTCGAGGAGCGGTCGGAGGACCTGGCCCAGACCCGGCCCGAGCTCGGCCACGCCACCAACGCGATCACCTTCGTCGGCCGTCGCGAGCTGACGCGCGGCCTCTTCCTCGACCGCCGGGCGTTCCTCACGTCGTACGACCCGACCGGGGACGACGCCGAGGACTCGATCCTCACGCGCGTCCTCCAGGCCGTCTTCCCCGTCTGCTCCGGGATCAACCTGGAGTATTACTTCTCGCACGTCGACAACGTCGGCTACGGCAGCGGGTCGAAGCTCCCGCACAACCTCGCCTCGCTCGTGGGGGTGATGGACGGCCCGTCGAGCGACCTGCGGACCGGCCTGCCCTGGCAATGGTCGAGATCCACGAGCCGGTCCGCTCGCTGTTCATCATCGAGACGACCCCCGAGTCGATGCTCCGGATCATGGACCGGAACGAGGGGATCGGCCGCCTCTGCCGCAACGGCTGGGTCCTCCTCGCCACCATCCACCCCGCGACCCGCGAGATCCGGGTCTATCGGGGCGGGGCCTTCCACCCCTACGAGCCCCAGTCGAGCGTGCTCCCGAGGGCGACATCCTCCGCCGATTGGTATCGCGGATGGCGCGATCACCTGGAATTCGCCGAGATCGAGGGCTGAATCCGGCGGGACGTCACCGGGGAGGGATGATGATCGATTTCGAAGCCTTGTCGATGTTCTTCGGCGTCGTGGTGGTCGGCAGCCCGCTGGCGCTGACGGTCGTCCTGGGGACGACCTCGCTCCTCGGCCTCCGGCTGGCCGAGTCGACGACGATCCGGCTCGTGTACGTCGCGGTCGCCTCGGGCCTGATGGCGGCGGTCGCCGTGCTCGCGACGATGCTGATCCGGGGGACGCGGCACATCGCGATCGACCTGGGGGACTGGGTGGAGATCCCCGGCCACTATCACTTCTCGGTGAAATTCGTCTTCGACCGCCTCTCGGTCCCGTTCGCGATCCTGTCGTTCGTGCTCTCGGACACCATCGGGGCGTTCGCCGGCCGGTACATGCACCGGGAGCGGGATTCGACCGGTTCCACGTGCTCTACGCGATCTTCGTCCTGGGGATGGTCGTGACCTCGCTCGCGGGGACGATCGAGACGCTCTTCGCCGGCTGGGAGCTGGTCGGGCTGTCCTCGGCGCTGCTGGTGGCGTTCTACCAGGAGCGGCCGTCGCCGGCCCGGAACGGCCTGCGGGTCTGGATCGTCTACCGGATCTCGGACGCGGCCCTGCTGCTGGCCGCCGTGGTGATGCACCACCTCCAGGGCGAGGGGGACTTCGACAAGCTGCTCGGCGCCGGCCCCTGGCCCGACGAGCACTCGGTGATCGCCGCGCACCGGGCGTTCCTCGTCGGGCTCCTGCTGGTCGTGGCCGCGGCGGGCAAGTCGGCCCTGGTCCCGTTCTCCGGCTGGCTGCCTCGGGCGATGGAGGGGCCGACCCCCTCCAGCGCCGTCTTCTACGGGGCGCTGTCGGTGCACCTCGGGGCGTTCCTCCTGCTCCGCGTCAGCCCGCTGCTGGAGCGGTCGATCCTGCTCTCGGCGCTGGTCGTCGCGATCGGCCTGGCGACCTACGTCTTCGCCTACGTCGCGGCGAGCGTGCAGGCGGACATCAAGTCGGCGCTGTCGTACGCCTCGCTGTCGCAGGTCGGGATCATCGTCGCGGAGATCGGCCTGGGGTTCCGCTACGTGGCCCTGATCCACATCCTCGGCCACGCCTGCCTGAGGACGCTCCAGTTCGTCCGGGCCCCGAGCCTCCTCCAGGACTACCGGACGCTGGAGGACGCCATCGGCGACCGGCTGCCCCCGGCCGGGGTCGCCCTCGCCCGGATCGGGACCGACGGCCATCGGGGGTGGATCTACCGGATGGGGCTCGACCGCGGCTATTTCGACGCGATCCTGGCGCGCTACTTCCTCAACCCGTTCCTTCGCACCTTCCGGTGGTTCGACGCGCGGGAGCGGCGCTGGACCGACTTCCTCTCGGGCGGGGCGTCGCGCGAGTCGGACCGCGTCAGGCCCTACCCCGGAACGATCGAAGACTTTTCATGAACTTCCTCCAACTGCCCTGGCTCGAGGCCGCGATCGTCGTCGCGCTGGTCGGGTCTCCGATCGTCAGCCGGATCCGGGATCCGAACCGCGCCTACCGGTGGGCGAACGCCTTCACCGGGGCCTCGTTCGCCTGCGCCCTGGTGGCCTGGCTCTCGTTCGATCTGGGGACGACCCCCCCGACGGCCGGGCCCCTGGACGTCCAGGGGCGCCTGTTCGGCCGGCGCGTGTTCGGGCTGGACGAGCTGAGCGGCCCGCTCCTGCCGTCGGTCGCGCTGCTGCACCTGCGCACGGCGGTGTCCACGTCCCGGACGTTCATGCGGCGGTACTCGTTCTCCTGGTCGCTGGCGGCCGAGGCGATCCGCCTGGCGACGTTCAGCACGAGGGAGCCCTGGGTCCTGATCGGCCTGCTCGTCATCTCGACGATCCCGCCCTACATCGAGCTCGTCAACCGGGGCAGGCCGACCCGGGTCTATGTCCTGCACATGGGACTCTTCGTCGGGCTGCTCGTGGCGGGCTGGACCGCCGTGGTCCTCGCCGGCGGGCCGCCGGGCCCGGCGCCCTGGTGGGCGACGGCCCCGCTCGTCCTCGCCATGCTCGTCCGGTGCGGGACCGTGCCCGCCCACTGCTGGATGACCGACTGGTTCGAGCACGCCTCGCTCGGCATCGCGCTCCTGTACGTCATCCCGCTCAGCGGCGTGTACGCGACGGTCCGGCTCGTCCTGCCGATCACGCCGGGCTGGGTGCTGGGCGCCGCCTCGCTCCTCTCGCTCGCGACGGCCGTCTACGCCGCGGGGATGGCGACCATCCAGCGCGCGACCCGCCGGCTCCTGGCCCACCTGCTGGTGAGCCACACGTCGCTGGTGCTCGTCGGGCTGTTCCTGCATTCCGACCTGTCGACGACCGGCGGCCTGAGCCTCTGGTTCGCGGTGCTCTTCTCGCTGGGCGGGTTCGGCCTGACCCTCCGCTGCCTGGAGGCCCGCTTCGGCCGGCTCCCGCTGACGAGCTACCACGGCCTGTACGACCACTCCCCGACGCTCGCCGTGTTCTTCCTGCTGACGGGGCTGGCCAGCGTCGGGTTCCCCGGCACGCTCGGCTTCATCTCGACCGAGCTGCTCGTCGACGCCGCGGTCGAGGCGAGCCCGTACGTGGGGATCGTCGTGGTCGCCACGGCGGCGCTGAACGGGATCGCCGTCGTCCGGGCGTACTTCCTGCTGTTCACCGGCGCGCGGCACGTCTCGACGGTGTCGCTGTCGACCGGCCTGAGGGAGCGGGTGGCGGTCCTGACGCTCTCGGGCCTGATCCTCGCCGGGGGCCTCTTCCCCCAGCCGGGGGTCTCCTCGCGGCAGCGGGCCGCGGAGGAGATCCTCGACGCCCGCGCGACCCGCCTACGCCCCGAGGCGCCCCCCCCGGCCGTCGCGGCCCTGCCGGGGGACCGCCCCGCCTTCCCGCAGGCACCGCCGCCGGATCGGGCCCGATGATGGACGTCGACCCGCGCGATCTGCCCCTGGCCGCCCTGTTCGACTGGTCGCGGGGCAGGGGCCTCGACGACCCGGCCGTCCGCCGGCTGCTCTCGGCCGTCGTCGGCCACGGCGTCCACGACCCCGCGGCCTGGGGGAGCACCTTCCAGGTCCCCCGCCGCCTGGGCGACGCCATCGTCCGTCCCCTGCCTCGCCTGGCGATGGAGCGGTCGACCACGTCGGCCGTCGACGAGTTCCAGAAGCTCCTCTTCCGGACCGGCGACGGCCTCGCGGTCGAGACGGTCCTGATCCCGCTGAAGAAGCCCGGCGCGGTCAGCATCTGCCTCTCGTCTCAGGTCGGCTGCGCGATGGGCTGCGCCTTCTGCGCGACGGCCCGGATGCCCTCGCGGCGGAACCTCGCCGCCTGGGAGATCGTCGACCAGTGGGTCCAGGCCCGCGACCTCGCCCTGTCGCAGGGGCGGAGGGCGACCGGCGCGGTCTTCATGGGGATGGGCGAGCCCTTCCTGAACTACGACCGGGCGATCGCCGCGGCCGACCTGCTCCGCTGCCCGTTCGCCGGACGGACGGCGGCCGGGGCGATCACGATCAGCACCGTCGGGATCGTCCCCGAGATCGACCGCTACACCGCCGAGGGGCACCCGTTCCGCCTGGCGATCAGCCTCGGGGCCGCGACCGACGCGAAGCGTGCCCGGCTCGTCCCGGTCGCCTCGCGGTGGCCGGCCGCCGAGGTGATGGCCGCGGCACGCCGCTACGCCCTCGCGCGGCGGGATCGGGTGATGCTCGCCTACGTCTGCATCGCGGGCGAGAACGTCGGCGAGGACGACGCGGAGGCCCTCGGCCTCCTGATCGGGGACACCCCCGTCCGCCTCGACCTGATCGACGTCACCGACCCGACCGGCCGATTCCGCCCGCCCGACCCCGAGGAGATGCGGGCGTTCCGCGACGCGCTGAGCCGGCACGTCGGCCAGCCGGTCGTCCGCCGCTACTCGGGCGGCAAGGACATCGCCGCCGCCTGCGGGACCCTGGCCGGGGCCGGCTGAACCGGGGCGGGCACGGCGGGGTGCGCGTGATTGGTATTTCCGGAATGAAGCTCCCAGCGCCGGGGACAGGGCATAGAAAACGGAGCACGAAGCATATCGTATTGCCCAATGGTTCTGTGCTCTTGTGCTCTTGTGCTCTTGTGCTCTTGGACGCTGCACTTTGTCTCCTACCCCCGCGAACTTCTCACCCGAACCCCGGATCAGTCGTCGGCGGCGGGGTGCCCCTCGCGCTGGATCGCCTCGTAGCCTTCGAGCCAGGCCCGGGCCCGGTCGAGGTCCTCGGCGCGGACCCAGACCCTCGGCAGCGCGAGCATCCCGCCGAACGACTCGTTGGGCTCGTGCGAGTCGGCGACGGCCGGGATGCCCTGGCCGGTCAGCTCGCCGGCGAGGAAGTGGGCCTGCATCCGGTCCTCGGCCGTGTAGCACTCGACGACCTCGACGTCGGGCCCGAACGGGCTCGCCGGCGCGGCCGCGCCGTCGGCGACGGCCGGGGCGATGGCCAGCCCTTCCTCGGTCACGGGCGGGCCGTCGATCGGGCCGGCGTCGTCGGCGCGGACGAAGCCCGGGTCCTCGACCCCGTCGGCCGTCGTCCCGCACTGCCAACAGACCTCGAACGACTCGTCCACCTTCGACCGGCACTTCGGGCAGGTCCACATCGCCAATATTCCTCTCGCGGGTTGGCCGGGCCGGCCCGGGTCGAATCGGATCCGATCAGGTCACATAGGAGTTACGCAGTTGATGGCTTTTGTCCAGTAGGTGCACTCGCTGCACCGCACAGAATAGGCCGCTTGCCATCGTTTGGGCAAGACAACGGGCGGCGCACCTACTATCATGGGTGATCGACTGCGCAACTCCTATCACATTAAAGCCGGATCGCGTCGGGCAGCTCGGCCGGGGGGAGGATGTAGCCGAAATAGAAGGGGCCGAACAGGGCGTACCGCGCCGAGCTCTCGTCGAACCGCATCGTGTAGACGATGTCCTTGAGGTACGACGGGTTCTTCGCCCAGAGGGTGACGCCCCACTCCCAGTCGTCCAGGCCGGTCGAGGCTGTGATCACCTGGGTGACTTTCCCCGCGAACTTCATGCCGCTCTTGCCGTGCTGGCCCATCAGCTCGGCGCGGGTCTCGTGCGGGAGCAGGTACCAGTTCTGGTCCCCCTGCCGCATCTTGCTCATCGGGTAGAAGCACAGGCACGGCCAGTCGGGGAACTCGGGATACAGCCGCTGGCGGTTCATCGGCCCGAGCCGCCCCTCGTAAGCGGCGACCTTGGTCTTGAACGCGGGGCTCTCGGGGTCGGCCCCCTCGCGCCTGAGGATCTCGCCGTACTTGGCGGCGTCGGGGACGTATTCGGAGATCTCGGTGATCGAGTAGAACGAGTAGGTCGGCACCAGCGCCGGGGCGATGGCGGTGGCCTGGATCGCGGTCTCGACCGCGTGGACGGCGCGGAGGTCGGGGCCGGCGGCCATGGCGCCGAAGTCGGCCTTATGGCCGGGGACGGCGAAGCACTGGAGCTGGTTCGGGCCCGTCCCCTCGCGGCGGGAGAGCGCCTCGACCAGCTCGCGACGGCCCCGCTCGCGGGCCGCCTCGGGCAGCCCCGCGAGAATCGCGCGGTCGATCCGGTAGTAGAGGTGGAGGAAGTGCCAGCCGACCTCGGGCGTGAGCGTCGCCGGCACCGAGGCCGAGGCCATGGCCGCCGGGCGGTGCCCCGGCGAGGTCGGGCCGGCCGGCGACTCGGGCGAGGCCGGGATGGTGGAGGCGGTCCCTTCGGACATCGGTCGGGCGCTCCGGGTCGGTGCGGACGGTCGTGCGGTGAGGCCGATTGTACGACCCCGGCGGGACCACCGGCAAGGAGTCGACCCCGGCCGCGCGAGGGGTGGGCCGTCGCCCGGTCGTCGACCCTCCGGACCCGGTCCCACTCGACCATGCCCCGCACTCGACGTCCCGTGCTCCGGACCTCGATCCTGCATCCGTCGCACCCAGGCTCATGCCAGCGGCCAGGTGAAGGTCACCGACCGGGTCGGTTCGATGGTGCGTCAGTCCTGGTTCGCTCCTTGCCAGCGTCCATCCCCATCCATCAGACTGGCCGAGTCGGCCCGTTGTCGCATGAGGGGATTTTCATGAAATCCGTCGGCTCGGATGAGGCAAGGACCCACTTCTCCCGCCTGCTCGGCCGGGCCGAGAGGGGCGAATCGATCACCATCACCAGGCGAGGCCGCCCCATTGCCCGTTTGATCCCTGCCGCTCCCCGGGAGGGGGTCGATGTCCACCGGGTCATCGCCGCATTTCGGGCCACAGCCGCCGGCAAGGCCGCACGCTCGGCGGCCTGTCGACCCGCGAGGCCATCGACGAGGATCGACGTTGAGCAAGAGGGGAGGATCGTACCCCGCCCATGGAGGGTCTGCTCATCGACGGTTCGATTGCCCTGGCATGCCGCTCCGCCCGGTCGTGTGTCCGATCGCCGCCTCGCACGCATCGGGGGAGCATCGACCGCATTCACGCCAACGCTCGGAACTCCCAATAGCGTTCCCGGTCTTCCGGCTCCGGGTCCGGTTCCTCGAAGACCTCGACATCGCCGGGATTAACCAGGTTCTTATAGCAGCCCTTCTCGATGATGCGCGTCTCGCCGGGCGAGACGGCTGACACGGGCAACCACACGCCGCCGTCCAAGGGACCGATATTCGGGGGCATCAGTTGTCCACGAACGCCAACCGAGAGATACGGAAGGGTCATCGCGGAGCCGTTGTGGACCTCGAATCGCAGATCGCCATTGGGCGCAACGCCGACCACCCTCCAGCGAAAGCGCTTCCGAGCCTCGACGATCGCCGCCTCCTGCTCGGTGAAGGGCGGCGGTCCCTTCTCGATGGCCTCCCACTGCCGCTTCTTGAACTGTCTCCGCGCCGCCGTGCGGTTCGCTTCCAGCCATGGCTCGAAACCATCGGCGGTCTTCTGCAAGCCCTGCTCATGATCCCATTCGAAGACGGGTGACTCGCCGCCGGGGACCAGCAGCGCCTCCTTGAAGTAGGCCGGAGCCATGTCCGCTCGGCCGAAGTACAGCAGCGGCTCACCCTCGACGGAGCGGGCTTCCCGAGGTGCGGCCAAGACTTCCACCAGATAGCTATCCCTTGAGCGGTAGAGCTTCGCATTCCCGAAGCGAAGGACGAATTCCTTGTAAGAGGGCGGGACCGGGACGGGGGACTCCTCCACAGCCTGCCTGAGCTCCGGGGGAGCCGGCCCGTCCACCAGGTGGAACTTGCGGGTCCTGATCCTGGCCATCTCTTCGACGAGACGTTCATACATGGCGAACGCAACCTCCGCCCCGCGCCTTGCTTTCCCCCTGCGGATCCCGGCCGCGCCCGAGCAGGCACGCCCGTCGATCAATCCCGCGGGGCCGCCTTCAGGGGGAGCGCGACGACGAAGGTCGTGCCCCGGCCGACGGCGCTGTCGACCTCGATCCGGCCGCCGTGCTCCTGGACGATGTTGTAGCCGACCCAGAGGCCCAGGCCCGTGCCGACCCCCTGCGGCTTGGTCGTGAAGAACGGGTCGAAGATCCGGGGCAGGACGGCCTCGGCGATGCCGGGCCCGGTGTCGGCCAGCTCGAAGCGGATCTCGTCGCGGTCGCGGTCGAGCCGGGACCGGACCTCGATCGTCGCCCCGGGCCCGACCGCCTGGATCGCGTTCAGGAGGATGTTCAGCACCACCTGGTTCAGCTTCCCCGGGCTGCACCGGAGCGTCGGCAGGTCGGCGAGGTCGACGCGGAGGTCGATCCCCTTCTGGTGGATCGCGTAGCGGACCATCTCCAGCGAGTGCTGCAGGACCTCGTTGGGGTCGATCTCCTTGCGCTCGGCCTCGTCCAGCCGGGAGAAGTCGCGGAGCGAGCCGACGATCTCGCGGACCCGATTCAGGCCCTGCTGCGAGCTCTTCAGCAGGCGGTCGAGGTTGTCCAGGGTGTACGGCAGGTCGATCCGCTGCTCGGCGTCGAGGACCGCCTGGGGGACGGAATCGCCGTAGTGGGCGCGATACAGGTCGATCAGCGCGACGACGTGGCGGACGTCGCGGTCGAGCACGGCGAGGTTGTTCGAGACGTAGGCGAGCGGGTTGTTGATCTCGTGGGCGACCCCCGCGACGAGCTGGCCGAGGCTGGCCATCTTCTCGCTCTGGACCAGATGCGCCTGCGCCTCCTGGAGCTTGCGCAGGGCCGACTCCAGCGCGTCGCGCTGGGCCCTCAGCTCGTCCTCGGCCCGGGACCGCTCGCGGCCGGCCCGGTGCTGGTCCAGCGCCGAGGCCAGGGCCGAGGCGACCCGGGGCGTCCCCAGGTCGTCCTTGGTCACGTAGTCCGAGGCCCCGCGGCGGATCAGGTCGGCGGCGAGCGACTCGTTGCCGCCGCCGGTGACCACCACCACCGGGACGTCCAGCCCGAGATCCCCCCGGATCGCGTCGAGGACCTCGCCGCCGTCGATCCCGGGCAGGTTGTAGTCGAGCACCACGAGGTCGAACGTCGCGGCGGCCAACCGCTCGAGCGCGGCCTCGCCCGTGGGTGCGAACTCGACAGCGAAGCCCCCGAGGGCCCCCTTGTAGAGCGACCGGTCGAGCGAGCTGTCCTCGACGATCAGGAGCCGGGGCGAGTCGGTCGGCGCGACGTTCATGGGGCTCGGGCCGGGCCTCGGCGGTCGCCAGGAGAGGGGGCACGGCGTCACGGGGCCGGACCCCGATCCTATCATCCGCGGCCACTCCCCGGCCAGGGGCGAGGCCCGCGGGTCGGCCCCGGATCCTTGTCCCGCTCCGCCCGATCCGCTATCATTCGGGACGCGAGCGGGGCATTCCGGGGCTCTTCCGGTCGAGGCGACGGACGGCGGCACGGCCCCCTCCGGACTGGAGGTCGCGGGTATGTCGGCAGTCGAGAAGGTCGAGGCGGGCCGCGGGCGGATCTACGACAACATCACCCAGACCATCGGCAACACGCCGCTGATCCGCCTCCGCCGGGTGACCGCGGGGTGCCCCGCAGAGGTCGTCGCCAAGCTCGAGAACTTCAACCCCCTCTGGTCGGTCAAGGACCGGATCGGGGTCGCGATGATCGACGCGGCCGAGGCCGCCAACAAGATCCACCCCGGCACGACGATCGTCGAGCCGACCAGCGGCAACACCGGGATCGCCCTGGCCTTCACCTGCGCCGCCCGCGGGTACAGGCTGATGGTCACGATGCCCGAGAGCATGAGCCTCGAGCGGCGTCGGCTGCTCAAGGCCTTCGGCGCCGAGATTGTCCTGACCCCCGCCTCCGAGGGGATGCCGGGCGCCGTCCGCCGCGCCGAGGAGATCATCAAGAGCACGCCGGACACGTTCATGCCTCAGCAGTTCAAGAACCCGGCGAACTCCGAGATCCACCGGCGGACGACCGCCGAGGAGATCTGGAACGACACCGAGGGCCGGGTCGACATCCTCGTCTGCGGCGTCGGCACCGGCGGGACGATCACCGGGTGCGGCGAGGTCCTCAAGCGGCGCAAGCCCGGCCTGCAGGTCGTCGCGGTCGAGCCGACGAACTCCCCGGTGCTGACTCAGCTCCGGTCCGGGACCCCGCTGAAGCCCGGCCGGCACGCGATCCAGGGCATCGGCGCCGGGTTCGTGCCGGACGTGCTGAACACCGAGGTCATCGACGAGGTGATCCTCGTCCGCGACGACGAGTCGTTCGAGATGACCCGCCGGCTGGCCCGCGAGGAGGGGATGCTCTGCGGGATCTCCTGCGGCGCGGCGGCCCACGCGGCGGTCGAGGTCGTCGCCCGCCGGCCCGAGAACGCGGGCAAGCTCGTGGTGGTCGTCCTGCCCGACCTGGGCGAGCGCTACCTCTCGACCCCCCTCTTCCCCGAGTGACCGCCGCCGTGCTCGCGATCCCGGCGACGATCCGCGACGCGATGGTCGCCCACTGCCTGCGCGAGGCCCCACTCGAATGCTGCGGCCTGCTCGGCGGGACGGCCCCGACCGTCTCGTCGTTCCACCCGCTCCGCAACGCCTCGAAGAGCGAGACCCGGTACGACGCCGACCCCTCCGACCTGATCGCCGCCGTCCAGGACCTCCGCCGTCGGGGCGCGGAGATCCTCGCCATCTACCACTCGCACCCCCGCTGGGCCGCCATCCCGAGCCAGACCGACCTCCGCGAGAACCACTACGGCGACGTCCCGCGGATCATCGTTTCCCTCCTGGGCGAAGAGCCCGAAGTCCGCATCTGGCGGCTCGGCCCGGACTCGTACGAGGAGCTGCCCTGGACTACAATCTTCAGGCGATGATGATCCGCGCGGCCCCGGGCCCTCGTCGGACCTTCCGGAGCCAGGGCGTGAAAACCGACGTTCGCCGCACCGATTCGCGGCTTGTTATGTGCTAGGGACTTAACCGTTCAGTCCTGCGAGGGCCCGCATTTTGCTGGTGGCGGCGACCTACCCCTTGTGGCTACCTGATTGAGTCGTATCCTCAGATCCGATGATTCCCCCTGAATCGACTTTCACCAC
>JAABUQ010002238.1_pt1 | contig 38970 bp, 28 predicted proteins | sample 5560001 | NCBI WGS metagenome assembly JAABUQ01 (sample SAMN10711888, study PRJNA513371) | rock metagenome | isolation source: Antarctica rocks | place: Antarctica: Victoria Land, Finger Mt nord | collected 2015-12-18 | reverse complement strand
GCAGTTCATCGACTACTTCAACCGCACTCTCGCCAAGCCCTTCAAGTGGACCAAGACAGGGAAGCCCCTTGCCGCATGAGATACGCCCAAATAGGGGCCGTTCTTCCAGCGGGTTGTACTAGGGTCTTGTCGTCGGCGGCCGAAAGCTCGTCGGTGGCCGCCATCAGCGCCTGGCCGAACGCGTCGCGCTTGCCCCAGCGATTGACGCTGGCGACGCAGTCACGGGCGAGCACAGGGGTGCCGTCATGGAACTTGAGGCCGTCGCGCAGCGTGAGCCGCCACGTCTTGCCATCAGGCTCGGTGGTGAACCCGTCCACCATCTGCGGCTGCGCCTTGAATGCGGCGTCCTGTCCGAACAGCGTGTCGAAGACCACGAAGCCGTGGTTGCGCGAGATGTAGGCGCTGGTGATGACGGGATCGAGCAGCGGGACGTCAATCTGCGGAATGAATTTCAGCGTCTTGATGGTCTGCGACCGGGCCACGTGCGGTGCGGCAAGCGCGGCGGCGCCGGTGGCGAGCAGGGTGCGGCGATGAATCATCGGGTGGCCTCGGTTTGATGTTGACCCTGAGCAAACCCTCTGAGGCTTGCGCTGACGTGTCGGGGCTGGGCAGGCTTGCGCGGCCTGGCTCCGCCGCGGGCGGCATGCGGGGGACGCGCAGGCTTGGCAACGCGCAGCAAGAACGGGGCCATGCCCGAGGCAGTGCGCGCCGCGGGACTGGCCAGCAATCCCCAGGCGTTTCCTTGATCGGGAGGGCGCTCCTGTTACGGCCATGCTGCTTCTGGATGCTCGGCGGCCACCTCCTGGACCGCCGCAGCCCTGGCTGCGGAAGCCCTGCGGTGGCTGTAGGCCGCATAGATCACCAGGCCGAGCGCGAACCAGGCGGCCAGCCGCAACCATGTCGCCCCGGGCAGCGACACCATCATCAGCAGGCAGATCGCCACACCCAGGCCCGGCACCACCGGGCTGCCCGGCACGCGGAAGGCGCGCGGCCGGTCCGGCTCCCGCACACGAAGTACCAGCACGCCGCAGCAGACGATGGCGAAGGCCAGCAACGTGCCGACGGAGGTCATCCGGCTCAGCGCCTCTACCGGTACGAAGCCGGCCAAAGCGGCGGTCAGCACCATCATCACCAGGTGCGCGGCCCAGGGCGTGCGCCGGGTTTCGTGCAGCCGGGCGAACACGGCCGGGATCATGCGGTCCTGGGCCATTGCGAGCATCACCCGGCTTTGCCCCAGTAGGCCGACCAGGATGACGGAGGTGAAGCCCAGGATCACCCCGAGCTTCACCGTCACCTGCAGCCAGACGAACGGGGTCCGCTCGATGGCAGTGGCGACCGGGGAGGCGTCGCCGTGCATCTGCTTGTAGTTCACCATTCCCGTCAGCACGGCGGCGAAGGCGACATAGAGGAAGGTGCAGATCACCAGTGAGCCGAGGATGCCGATCGGCATGGTGCGCTGCGGATCCTTTGCCTCGGCCGCAGTGGTGCTGACGGCGTCGAACCCGAGATAGGCGAAGAAGACGACGCCGGCGCCGCGCAGGATGCCGGACCAGCCGAAGGAGCCGAAGGCGCCGGTGTTGCCAGGGATGAACGGGTGATAGTTGGCCGGGTCAATGTAGAAGGCGCCGAGCCCGATCACGGTCAGCACCACGGCCACCTTGAGCACGACGATGACAGCGTTGACGCGGGCTGATTCGCTGACTCCGGCGATCAGCAGCAGCGAGATGGCCAGGATGATGCCGGCAGCCGGCAGGTTGACCAGGCCGCCCGCCTCCGGGGCTGCCCCAAGGCTGTGCGGCAGGTCCACTCCCCAGCCATGCAGCAGCGACTGCACGTAGCTTGACCAGGATACCGCCACGGTCGCCGCGCCCACGGCGTATTCCAGCAGCAGGTCCCAGCCGATGATCCAGGCGACCAGCTCGCCAAGGGCGGCATAGGCGTAGGCGTAGGCGGAGCCGGCGGAGGGGATCATGCCGGCCAGTTCGCTGTAGCACAGCCCAGTGAAGGCGCAGCCGGCGGCAGCGAGCAGGAAGCTCAGTACCACCGCCGGGCCGGAGTAATCCGCGGCCGCGATGCCCGTCAGCGAGAACAGGCCCGCGCCGATGATGGCGCCGATGCCGAGTGAGACCAGGTTCGCCGCGCCGAGCGTGCGCCGCAGCCCAGAGGCGTCATCCCCGCCGATCGGCTTGCGGGCGGCGAGGTTTTGCAGCAGGCCCATCATGCATCTCCGAGCGCCAGCGCGCGTCAATGGACCGCGTTGGCGCGGCCTGAGGGATTGATTAAAGCAGCAGCAGGCACGCGCCGGAAATCGCAAATGCGTAGTCCGGCGCCGAGTGCCCGTCCAAATGCTCTGCGGGACAGCACGGCGGATACCTTCCACGCCGGTTGCATGAAGGCCGCAGCCGCTTGTGGTCCGGCATGGAGCCGCGGGACATGGCCAACGTCCGGCCTATGGCCATGAAACTCCTAATGGAGCGGAAGGACAGGCACAGCCTCAAGGTGAGGCGAAAGTCCGCCGCATGGGACAACGGCTGGCTCAAAGCCCTGCTCCGTCAGCCAGCGCAAGCAGCGCAAGCAGCGCAAGCAGCGCAAGCAGCGCAAGCAGCGCAAGCAGCGCAAGCAGCGCAAGCAGCGCAAGCAGCGCAAGCAGCGCAAGCAGCGCAAGCAGCGCAAGCAGCGCAAGCAGCGCTCGAAACTGTAGCCCAGCAAAAGCGTCAAGATCTCTTGGCAGTTTTTTGTGTATTGTTAGCGTGACACTTAGCCCGCTGGAGCCGTCTCTTCAGTGGGCAAATGCCGAACCGCTGTACTTGGACGGAGATCGCTGACGGCCTGAGGGCCTAAAAAAGGGAGAGCGCGAACATGAGTGCAACAACAGGGGATGCCGCGGGTCCGAGGGAGGACCTGGACCGGGTTTGGCCAACCGGCCTGACCATCCGGGAGTCGGAGGAGCTCCATAAGCATGTGATCGACGGCGCGAGGGTGTTCTTCGTGATCTCGCTGTTCGCTCACTTCCTGGCCTACATCACGTCGCCTTGGCTGCACTAGGGGAGGACCGACATGAACCAAGGTAGAATCTGGTGCGTGGTCAATCCCTCCGTGGGGTTGCCGCTTCTGCTCGGCAGCGTCGCCATCACGTCGCTGATCGTCCATGCGTCCGTCATGACGAACGTGCCGTGGATGGCGGCATACTGGTCGGGCTCGTGGCGGAACAGGACGGTGACGGGAGCGCCGGCGGCGGCGAACGAGGGTGCCGCGGCAAACGTCGCCGACGCGGCCACGCGTGGCGCGCCCGCCTTCTCGGTCACCGTGACGCCGGTTCCCGGCGTGCCCGGCAAGAGCGAGACGTCGTTCGTGGTCTCGGTGACGGCCGATCCCGGCGCCAAACCTGCTGAGGCAGCCGCCGACGCCGCGCGAACGCGGCCGCCCGGCCCGCTAGCCCTGGCATCTCCACCGGCGGAGTAGCGGCGCAAGTTTCCGCTGCTGGCGCACCGGCCGGAATTGAGCAATTCCGGCCGGTGCGCGCGGTCGTTTGAGATGTTGAAGGCCGGGGATGGCGGGCCGCCAAAGCGTCTTGCACGACGATCCCGCGCCACTGCTCGATAGATTGTGCCGGCTCTGTTGGAGCATATCGAGACATGAACCGTGTCAGCCGACGTATGATGCGTGCCTGGGCCGGTATGGGCTCCCGCTTCCTGCCTTTCGCTGATGCCGCGACGCCGGATCTGCCGCTGCCGCGGCTGCTGCGGCTGTCGCTGTTCCAGGTTTCGGTCGGCATGGCGCTGGTGCTGCTGATCGGCACGCTCAATCGGGTGATGATCGTGGAGCTGGGGGTTCCCGCGTCGCTGGTCGGGACGATGATCTCGTTGCCGCTCATCTTCGCGCCGTTCCGGGCGCTGATTGGGTTCCGTTCCGACACGCACCGCTCCCAGCTCGGTTGGAGGCGGGTGCCGTTCATGTATCGCGGCGCCATGGTCCAGTTCGGCGGGCTGGCGATCATGCCGTTTGCGCTGCTGGTGCTCTCGGGCGTCGGCAATGCGGCAGAGGCGCCGATGTGGATCGGGCTGCTCGGCGCGGCGGCGGCGTTCCTGCTGGTGGGCGCCGGGCTGCATACGACGCAGACCGTCGGCCTGGCCTTGGCAACCGACCTGGCGGCTGAGGCGTCGCAGCCGAAGGTCGTCGGCCTGATGTACGTGATGCTGCTGTTCGGGATGGTCGCGAGCGCGCTGGCGTTCGGGGCGCTGCTGGCGCCGTTCAGCCCGGGACGGCTGATCCAGGTGATCCAGGCGGCTGCGGTCGCGACGATCGTGCTCAACGGCGTCGCCTTGTGGAAGCAGGAGCCCCGCAACGCCCGTGCTTCGATGCAGCAGGCGACACAGCGCGCGCCGGGGTTCCGGCAATCGTGGGGGAGCTTCACGCAAGGCGGGCAGGTGGTGCGGCGCCTGCTGGCGGTGGGGCTGGGAACGATGGCGTTCAGCATGGAGGACGTGCTGCTCGAGCCGTATGGCGGGCAGGTCCTGCATCTGAGCGTGGGCGACACGACGAAGCTGACGGCGGCGCTGGCGGTCGGCGGGTTGCTGGGCTTCGGCTGGGCCTCGCGGGTGCTGAGCCGCGGGGCGGACCCGTTCCGGATGGCGGCGTATGGCGCGGTGGCCGGGCTGCCGGCGTTTGCTGCGGTGATCCTCGCCGGGCCGCTGTCGGCGGCGTGGCTGTTCGCGTCCGGCACGTTGCTGATCGGGTTCGGCGCCGGGCTGTTCGGTCACGGAACGCTGACGGCGACGATGAACCTGGCGCCGCGCAGCCAGACGGGCCTCGCGCTCGGCGCCTGGGGGGCGGCGCAGGCGTCGGCGGCGGGTTTGGCGATCGCGCTCGGCGGCATCATCCGCGACGTGGTGGCCGGGTTGATCGCACCTGGTAGGATGGGGGCAGCAGTGGCGTACGATGCGGTCTATTGCATCGAGATGGTCTTGCTGCTGGCGACGCTCGTGACGATGCTTCCGCTGATCAGCTTTCGGACAAGAGTCGTGCCTGAACCGGTGCGCCGGTCCTTTGACGCGCACCGCACTGCCTCGCTGGGCGAAATGGAGAGACCATGACCCAAACGATCTGCCGGAGTTACCAGGTCCGCGAGAACGCCGAGGCGGCGGCGGCGGAATTGAAGAAGGCCGGGTTCGACGGCCGCGACGTCAACGTGGTCGCGCCAGACGGGGCGCCGGACGAGGAGATCATCGCACGTATACGGCAGGGAGGGGTCGCGGCCACGCAGGCGGACGCCTATGCCGAACGCATCAAGCAGGGCGAAACGTTCGTCAGCATCCTGGCGGCGTTCGGATACGCAGTTTTGGCCACCGAGATCTTGGAGAAGCACGGCCCGGCAGACACCGGCATTCCCGAGCAGGGCTATGAGAAAACGCCGCCGGATCCTGCCGCGCCGCTCTCGTCGGCGCTCGGCTGGAAGGTGCTCAGCAACGACCCGGCGCCGCTTTCCTCGGCCCTGCGGCTGCCGACGCTGTTCACGCGCCGGCAACGGCAGAAGCCGGACTCGGAACTTGTTGATGATCCCGCGCCATTGTCGAACGCGGTCAACATGCCGGTTCTGTCGGACCGTCCGGCGATCCTTTCGTCACGCTTGGGCTGGCGGGTGCTTTGGGACGATCCGGCGCCGCTCTCCAAGCGCCTGGGCTTTCCGGTCCTCTCGAAGGAGCAGAAGCTGCCGCCTGCCCGTGCCGGTGTGCGGCTGCTGTCGGACAACCCTGCACCGCTGTCGTCGCGGACTGGCTGGAAGCTGCTGCTGAACGACCCTGCGCCGCTGTCCCGGCTCCTTGGTTGGCGCGTGTTGTCGGATGATCCCAAAAAGGAGTCGGCGAAGTAGCCGGCGCGCGAGTTGGTTCAAGGTTCGTGCATGACCTGGGACGAAAGCCGGGATAGCGGCCGCGACGTGATTGCAGGGACACGGCACGATCCGGTTTGGCCGGAGGGTGTCTCACTCCTCCAGCACCAGCCTCCCTCAGATCACACCCTTCTCCCGCAGCTCCGCCAGCCGCGCCCCCGACATCCCCAGCCGCTCCCCCAGCACCTCCTCCGTATGCTGGCCCAGCACCGGGGGCGGGCGGCGGTAGTCGGCGGGGGTTTCTGACAGCCGCACCGGGTTGGCGATCACCCGCACCCCGTCCGGCGACGCCGCATGCGGCATGTGGACCACCGCGTTCCTCGCCTGCACCTGCGGGTCGGCGAACACATCCTTGAGGGTGTTGATCGGGCCGCAGCCTATTTTGAGCGTCTCCAGCCGCTCCACCCACCAGGCGGTGGGGTGCGCCTGCATCACGGGAGTCAGCGTGTCCGTCACGAGTTGCCGGTTGCCGACGCGCGCGGCGTTGGTGGTGAAGCGGGGGTCGTCCTGCATGTGCTGCAAGCCGAAGCCCTCGCAGAACCGCTTGAAGGTCGGGTCGTTGCCGATGGACAGCACGATGTAGCCGTCCGCGGTCGGGAACACCTGGTAGGGGACGATGTTGGGGTGCTGGTTGCCCAGGCGCTCCGGGTTCTCGCCCGTTGCCAGGTAGTTCATGCCCTGGTTGGCCAGCCAGGCGACGTGCGTGTCCAGCATGCCGATGTCCACCTGCTGCCCCTGCCCCGTCGCGGCCTTGTGGCGCAATGCCGCGAGGATGCCGATGCAGCCGTACAGGCCGGCGAATAGGTCGGCGATGGGGACGCCCACCTTCTGCGGCATCCCGTCCGGCTCGCCGGTCAGGCTCATGACCCCGCCCATCGCCTGCACCAGGCCGTCATAGCCCGGCCGCGGTGCATACGGGCCGGTTTGGCCGAAGCCGGTGATGCTGCAGTAGATCAGGCCGGGGAAGCGGGCATGAAGCTGCTCGTAGCCCAGCCCATACTTCGCCAGGGCGCCGACCTTGAAGTTCTCCGCCAGGATGTCCGACTTGGCGATCAGCGCCAGCGCAATCTCCTGCCCCTCGGGCTTGGCGATGTCGAGCGTGACGCTGCGCTTGTTGCGGTTCACGCCGACGAAGTAGGCGCTTTCCTGCGTGCCCGGCATGAACGGCGGGGCGAAGCCGCGGGTGTCGTCGCCGCTGCCGGGCTTCTCGACCTTGATGACGTCCGCACCGAGGTCGCCGAGCATCTGCACGCAGGTCGGACCCGCCAGCACGCGAGTCAAATCGAACACTGTCAGCCCTGCGAGCGGACCTGTTGGTGCGGTGTCGGTCATGCTTGTAAGCGTCCCCTGCCCTTGTCCGGCCCATCCGCCGGGTCCATTGTGGCAGCAGCGTTATATGCACCCAGAGCCTTGAGGCAAACCCGATGCTGGACAGCCCCCAACCGAACCAAGCCTCCCCGGCTTCCGGCGCGCCCACCCCGGACGCGCCGACCTTGGACCAGCAGGCGCTGGCGACGGCGCTGTCCGGCCATCACCTTATAGGTGGCCAGTTCGTGCCGGCCCGCGGCGGCAAGACCTTCGCCGTCGTGAACCCGGCAACCCGCAAGGAGGTCGCCCGAGCCGCCGAAGGTGACGCCGCCGACGTGGACGCAGCCGTCGAGAACGCCGATGCGGCGCAGAAGTCCTGGGCCAAGGTCCCGTCCCGTAAGCGCGGCGCGATGGTCGCGCAGTGCGCCGCAGTGATCCGCGAGCATGTCGAGGAGCTGGCCCGGCTGATCGCGCTCGAAACCGGCAAGGCGCTGCGGACCGAGAGCCGGGTGGAGGCGAACACCGTCGCCGACATTCTGGAGTTCTATGGCGGCCTGGGCGGCGAGCTGAAGGGTGAGACGGTGCCCTTTGCCCCCAACGTGCTGTCGGTGACAGTGCGGGAGCCGCTGGGCGTCGTCGGTGCGATCATCCCCTGGAATGTGCCGATGCTGCTGATGGCGCTGAAGATTGCGCCCGCGCTGGTGGCCGGCAACACTGTTGTCGTGAAGTCGGCGGAGGAAGCGCCGCTCGCCGTGCTCCGCATATGCGAGCTGATGAACCGCGTGTTGCCGCCGGGCTGCTTCAACATGCTGTCGGGCTATGGGCCGGAGTGCGGAGCGCCGCTGGTCGCGCATCCCAAAGTGCGCAAGGTAACGTTCACCGGCAGCGTCGAGGTTGGGCGCATCGTGTCCAAGGCAGCCGCGGAAAAGCTGGTGCCGGTCACGCTGGAGCTGGGCGGCAAGTCGCCCATGATCGTGTTCGCCGACTGCGACTTCGACAAGACGGTGCTGGGCGCCGTCACCTCCATGCGCTTCACCCGGCAGGGGCAAAGCTGCACGGCAGCCAGCCGCATCTATGTCGAGCGCCCGGTGTTCGACCGCTTCGTGGAGGCGCTGGCGGCCAAGGTGGACGCGATGGTGATGGGCGACCCGCTGGACGAGACGACCGACATCGGCACCATCATCAGCACCGACCAGTTCCAGAAGGTCGAGGGCTTCATCAAGGAGGGCTTGGCCACGCCCGGCGCCACCGGCCGTGCGGCCAGCGCGATGCCGTCGGACCCCGCACTCAAGGACGGCCTGTTCATCCGCCCGTATATCTTCACCAACCTGCCGAACGAGAGCCGGCTGGTGCAGGAGGAGATCTTCGGTCCGGTGACATGCGTCTTCCCGTTCGACGACGTGGAAACCGTGCTGGCCCAGGCGAATGGCACGGAGTTCGGCCTTGCGGCATCGCTGTGGACGAACAACCTCAAGATTGGATTGGACTTGGCGCATCGCCTGGAGGCCGGGTTGGTGCAGATCAACCAGAACCTGGTCGTGCAGGCCAACCTGTCCTACGGCGGCGTGAAGAGCAGTGGCCTTGGGAAAGAGGCAAGCCTTGAGTCCATGCTCGAACACTTCATGCACAAGAAGACCATCATGGTGAATTACGGCTGATCACATGGCGAAATCCGACCAAGGCATCCCCGCAAGCCTGCAGCCGAAGGCGACCGAGTACGGCTTCGACCTGGAGCAGGCGCTCCGCAGCATCGTCGCCTTGCGCGCCGACGTGCCGGAGGATGCGTTCACCGCCGGCACGCTGGGAACCGAGCGCGCCGGCAGCGCGGTGCAGATCAGGCCCGGACTGTTCCTGACCATAGGCTACCTGATCACCGAGGCCGAGCAGGTCTGGCTCAAGGCGCATGACGGGCGGACCGTGCCGGGCCATGCCCTAGCCTACGACCAGGAAACCGGGTTCGGCCTGGTGCAGGCGCTGGGCCGGCTCGACATCCCGGTGATGGAGTTGGGCGACAGCGCCAAGGCGCGCGTCGGCGAGCCGGTGATCTTCGCCGCAGCCGGCGGGCGGCGGCAGAGCGTCGCGGCCAAGGTGGCGGGCCGGCAGGAGTTCGCAGGCTACTGGGAATATCTGCTGGATGACGCGATCTTCACCACGCCTTCCCACCCGTTCTGGGGTGGTGCGGCGCTGATCGGGCGTGACGGCAAGCTGCTGGGCATCGGCTCGCTGGTGCTGCAGCAGGGCAGCGAGGGCGGCAAGCGGCAGGATATGAACATGGCTGTTCCGGTGCAGCTTCTAATGCCGATCCTGGACGACCTGCTGGCCTATGGCCGGGTCAACCGCCCGCCCCGTCCCTGGCTCGGCCTGTTCGCGATGGAGGACGAGGATTCCCTGGTGGTCGGAGGCCTCGCCGATGACGGCCCGGCAGATAAGGCGGGCCTGCGTACCGGGGACCGTATCCTGGCCGTGAATGGCGAAGAGGTGCCGGACCTCGCCGGCCTGTGGCGCGCGGTATGGGCATCCGGGCCGGCGGGATCGGATGTGAAGGTCAGCCTGGGGCGTGGCAACCGCACCTCGGCCGTCACTGTGACCAGCACCGACCGGGCCAGCATCTTGAAGTCGCCCCGGCTGCACTAGCGCGATGCGCCGGCGCAGCCAGCAGCGGCTGTGGCACGGCGTCCTGCTATGGGCGCGGCGCGGCGTTGCGGTCCTTTGGACCCTGTTGCTGCTGGCCCTGACCGCCGTTGCTGCCGCGCTATGGCTGTCGTTGCCGCCACCGGGCGGAGTGGACATCCCAGGACTCGGGACCGCGGCCACGGTGTCGCTGGACGCAGACGGCATACCCCGGATAGCCGCGGGATCGGAGCGGGATGCGGCGGCGGCGCTGGGCTTCATGCACGCACGGGATCGCATGTTCCAGATGGACTTGATGCGGCGCAACGCGTCAGGCCGGCTATCGGAGTTGGTCGGACCCGCAACCCTGCCGCAGGACCGCCTGATGCGGACCCTGGGCCTACGCCGCCGGGCCGAGGCTGACCTGGCGGGGCTGGATGCCGACACGCGGGGTCTGCTGGACGCCTATGCCGCCGGGGTGAATGCCTGGATTGCGGCACGCGGGCGGCTGGCTGCGCCGGAGTTCATCCCGTTTGGCCCGCCCGAGCCTTGGAGCCCGGTGGACAGCCTGCTTTGGGGCAAGACAATGGGACTGTTCCTGTCCAGCAACTGGCGTCAGGAGGTCGCCCGCGCGACGCTGCTGCAGCGTCAACCCGGCTTGGCTGTCCAGGAATACTGGCCGCCGCAGGATGGCACGCCGGCGCCGCAAGCCAGCATAGAAGGCGGCTTCGCCTCGCGTCTGGCCGAGTTGGCGCCGCCGTTCCCCGCACCGTTCACCTTGCCCGACGAGGCTAGCAACGAGTGGGCCGTGGATGGCGCTCACTCGGCAACCGGGGCGCCGCTGCTCGCCGGGGACCCGCATCTCGGGTTCTCGATGCCGGGCATCTGGTACTTAGCGCGGCTCGACGTGCCGGGCGGAGTGCTGGCCGGCGCAACGGCGCCCGGGGTGCCGTTCCTGGTGATGGGCCACAACGGACACATCGCCTGGACCTTCACCACGACGGGCGCCGATACGCAGGACGTGTTCGTGGAAACGCCGCTGCCGGACGAATCCTATGCGACGCCGGACGGCCCGCGCCCCTTCATGACCAGGGACGAGCGCATCCGCGTGCGCGGCCGACCCGACGAGGTGCTGCGGGTGCGCGAAACCCGGCATGGTCCCGTGCTGAGCGACTTGGACCATCCCGGCGGCCCGGTGCTGGCGGTCGCGATGGCCAACCTGCAGCCCGGCGATGCCGCGCCCGGCCTGCTCGCGCTGGATCGCGCCACGGATGTAGCGGCGGCCGGGCGGGCTGCGGCGGGTATCGTGGCGCCGGTGCAGAACATGCTTGTGGCGGACCGCGCCGGGATCGCCCAGTTCACCACTGGCCGGGTGCCGGTGCGTGCCTCGGGCGATGGCAGCGTGCCGGTGCTTGGCGCAGACGGGACGCATGATTGGACCGGCTTTGCCAGCGGGGATGCCTTGCCGCATCAGGCGGCGCCCCCCAGCGGACATCTGGTGAACGCCAATGAGCGTGTTGCCCCGCCAGATTTCCCGGTGTTCATGGGTCGCGATTGGTTCGGCGACTGGCGTGCCCGGCGCATCCGGGCCTTGCTCGATGCAACCGCCCGGCACGACGAAGCTGATTTCGCCGCCATGCAGGTGGATCCGGTCAGCGCGTTCGCCCAGGCGGTCCTGCCCAGGCTGCTCGCCACCGCCCCATCTGACGAGGCATCCGCGCGCGCGTTGGCTTTGCTGCAGGGCTGGGACGGGGCGATGCGGATGGACCTGCCGCAGCCGCTGCTGTTCAACGAGTGGGTCCGCGCGTTCGAGGCTTCGCTGCTGAGCCATGCCGGGGTGCCGGCGGGGATCGCCGGCGCAGGCTATGACGTGGTGGCCTATGCCCTGTCGCCGGCTGGGGCCTGGTGGTGCCACGGCGACTGCGGACCGCAGCTCACGCAGTCGCTGGCCGACGCGGTGGCGGGCCTGACGGCACGCCGCGGTCCCGCACCGGAGGGATGGCGTTGGGGCGCCGAGCACCGCGCCGTGTTCCCGCATCCGCTGCTGGGGCAGATCCCGCTGCTGTCACGGCTCGCGACTTGGTCCATTGAGCAGCCCGGTGACGATACCACGGTTTACCGGGGCGGCACCCGGCTCAACAACTGGCTGTCGGTGCATGGCGCGGGATACCGGGGCGTCTATGATTTGGCCGACCTGGACCGCAGCCTGTTCACGATGACGCCGGGGCAGTCCGGCCATCCCCTGCGCCGCGCCGCGGCGTCGCTGATGCAGCGCTGGCGGGACGGGGTCGGGCTGCGCCTGGGGCCGCGGACCGGACCGGCTGACGAAACCTTACACCTCCTACCGGCAGCATTCCGTTGACCCCGGCCCCTGCTTCCCCGAACATAGGGATGGGGATTTCTGCAAGCATGTCATACAAGCCGCCGCGCCGACCGCAGTTCTTCTACACAACGGCCCCGCTACCCTGCCCCTACGTCGCCGGGCGGACCGAGCGCAAGGTCGTCACCGAGATCACCGGCCCCGAGGCCGAAAGCCTGCATGACCGCCTGTCCCGCGCCGGGTTCCGGCGCAGCCACAACATCGCCTATGCCCCGGTGTGCCCGTCCTGCCAGGCCTGCGTGCCGATCCGCATTCCCGTCGCCACCTTCCTGCCCGACCGCGGCCTGCGTCGCATCGCGCGGGCGAACGCCGGGGTCGAGGGCCATGATGTCCCCGCACGCGCCACTGCCGAGCAGTTCCAGCTGTTCCAGCGCTACCAGCAGCGCCGGCACGGCGACGGCGACATGGCGACGATGAGCTTCTACGACTACCGTGCCATGATCGAGGACACGCCGATCGAGACTGGGATCACCGAGTTCCGTGATCCCTCCGGTCGCCTGATTAGCGCCTGCCTCACGGATCGGCTGGGCGACGGGCTGTCCGCCGTTTACAGCTTCTTTGCGCCGGAGCTGGAGCGGCAGTCTCTGGGAACCTACGCCATCCTGTGGATGCTGGAGCGGGCGAAGGCACTGCGGCTGCCTTATGTTTACCTGGGCTACTGGGTGCCGGAAAGCCGCAAGATGGCCTACAAGGCACGGTTCCGGCCGAGCGAAATCCTGGTCGGCGGTACCTGGCGCACCCTGACCGATGGCGAGGCCGGCCTGTCCGATCCAGTCGGCCCGGCCCTTGTGCACGAGACCGCGGGCTGACGCCGCCCGGCCCCAGCCCCGCATCTGGTTCTGCGGTGCTGCCCGGCCTAGAAAATGCTCGCATGCTGGAGCAGAAGGGCCACGCGGCCCCAGATCCCACGTTCTCGGTCGTCGTGCCGGCCTATAACGAGGCCGGCAGCCTGCCTGCGTTGTTGACCCGTTTAGCGCTGGTGATGGATGCGCTTGGCGAAGGCTGGGAGGCCGTGCTGGTCAACGACGGCAGCACCGATGCGACCCTGGACACGATGCAGCGGCTGCGCGCCGCGGACCCGCGCATCGCCATCGTCAACCTGTCCCGCAACTTCGGCAAGGAGGCCGCGACGACTGCCGGCCTGGACCATGCCCGGGGCGACGCCGTGATCCTGCTGGACGCCGACCTGCAAGACCCGCCCGAGCTGATCCCCGAGTTGGTGGCCGCCTGGCGTCGCGGCTTCGACACCGTTTACGCCCAGCGGCGGGAACGGGTGGGAGACTCCTGGCTGAAGCGTGCCACGGCGTCGGCGTTCTACCGCGTGATGTCCCGGACCGGCCCGGTGCAGGTCCCGCGGGATACCGGGGACTTCCGGCTCATGAGCCGCCGGGTCGTCGAGGCGCTGGGCGAGCTGCGGGAGCGGCACCGCTTCATGAAAGGCCTGTTTGCCTGGGTCGGCTACCCCAGCACCGCCGTGCCCTATGACCGGGCGCCGCGCCAGGCCGGCAGCAGCGCCTGGAGCTATTGGAAGCTGTGGAACCTGGCGCTGGAGGGGATCACCGGCTTCACCACCGCCCCCTTGCGCGTCGCGACCTATTCCGGCCTGCTGATCGGCGCCGGGGCGGCGATCTACTTGACGGTCATCGTCGTCCGCACGGTGCTGTTCGGCAACGAGGTGCCGGGCTACCCGAGCCTGCTGGCGGTGGTCCTGCTGCTGGGCGGCGCGCAGCTCCTGACCCTCGGCATCATCGGCGAATACCTGGCGCGCGTGTTCAACGAGGTGAAGCGGCGGCCGCTGTATCTGACCGAGCGCTTCGAGCCGAGCGGCGGCGATGGCGGTCATCAGGGCGACGGGTAGATGACATCCGGCGGGCCGTCATGCGGCGGGCAAGCCGGGATGAATTGGCTGTTCAGCAGCCGGGACTTGGCCTCCTGCCAGGGTTGGCAGACATGCACGACCTGCTTGCCGAAGAACCGGCCGAGCTCGCGGATCATCTCCGGCGTTTCCGGCCCGGCGCCGGGGCTTGCCGGGTAGGTCCCGACCGGCTGGAACGTGCCGCGGACCAGCATGTCCTGGCGTTCGGGGGGCAGGTAGAACTCCATCTGCCCGGGTGCGGACTGGGTGCCGGACCGCCATGTGCGGGCGCCGCCCTTCTGCGAGAGGGTTAGCACGTCATAGCCCCGCAGCAGCCCCTCGACCCGGCCCAGCACCGGCAGCAGCGACAGGCTGAGCAGGACCGGCGCCAGCCACGGGCGGCGGTCCAGCCAGCGGCCCGGCGCCGGCCATCGCGCAAGCGTCCAGCCCGCGCCCACCACCAGCAGCAGGTCCAGCATCCAGTGGCGGGTGGTGGCCTGGCGCTCGCAGCACAGCGCGCCGTAGTGGTAGTAGGCGGCGAGTATGGAAAAGGCCGCTGCCGCCGCAAGTGATATTGCCAGCACGGCGCGTTGCCGCCCTAGCGCGGCACTGATGCCGCACGCGCCGCGCCAAAGCCCGGCCAATCCGGCGGCCAGGGCCAGCTTGGCGGCAAGTGCGCCGAGGACGGCGGCCGAGGTCCCGTTGCCGTCCGCGCCGGCGAGGTCCAGCGCGAATTGCCATGCGGTGAGGCCCAGGGATGGCAGCAGCCGGCCGGTGTAGGGCTGCGTATCGGCGCCCAGCTCGACGACGCTGGCGCGGGACCGCACGATGGCGAGCAGGACGCCGATGCCCAACAGTCCCGGCGCCAGCCACCATGCGCCGTCACGCAGCAACCCGGCGCCGCGTTGGCCGGCGGGACGGGTGGCTGCCTCGGCCAGTGCGGCCACGGCGAAGCCCACGGCCAAGGCTGCGCCTACCTCGCTGCTGCCGGCAGCGACGAGCAGTGCGGCACAGCATCCGCCGCGTGCCAAGGCGTCCATCGGACGGGACAGCAGGACCAGCAGCACCGTCGCCGCTCCGGCAACCGGCAGGTAGGCAGCAGCGGCCATCGGCCAGTAGAAAACCTCCGTCACTTCGTTGGTGGCGAGCACGAAGGCGAACGGCACAACCGCCAACGCACACGCTGTTGGGAGTCGCGCCGGGGATCGCGGCAGTGCCGTCCATGCTGCCAACCCGGCCATTGCCATGACCCCGGCCCACAGCAAGAGCAGGACCGGCACGACCAGCGGGCGGCCTGATCCGTTCACCGCAGCGCCATACAGGGACAGCAGGCCTTCGGAGAACGGCCGCGGTGAATAGCCCAGCCGGGCGACGAAGGCGCTCCAGCCTCCAGTGCGCTGGTTGGCGAACAGAGTGTATTCGTCGGTCTGCCAGCGCGCGAGGCCAAGCTGTCCCGCGTAGGCTGCGATGCAAAGCACCGCCACCGCCGCCGGCAGTGCTGGCGACGCAGCAGCGGTTTGGGCCGCCGCTGCCAGGCGGCGCGTCAGGCGGGCAGCCGCGGCATACGTTGACCGGTCCAGCAGCGTGAGCGTCAGGAGCTGCAGGGCGGCGGTGACGCCGGCCAGGAAGTATCGCGGGTGCAGGTCGGCCCCGGCAAACGGGGCGGCAAGCAGCAGCGTGACCAACGCCGCAGCCGGCAGAAGCCGTGGGCCTGGCTGTCCCGACAGCAGCACGGCCAGCGCCGCCATTGCGCCAGCGATCAGCAGCGCCGGGTAGATGCCGGCCATTGCGAGCAATGCACGGGATAGGCGGGAGTCCTGGGCCGCAACCTCGGGCGGCGGCGTCCGGCCTGTCAGCGCAGCAAGGCGGCTGGTCACCCAGGACGATAAGGTGTGTCCAAGGTCTAAATCCCGAATGACGCCTTCGCGCCAACGTGTTGGCTCAAATATTCGCCCGAAGCCGCGCAGGTAGGCCGCCGCGAAGGTTTGCGGGTGGTCCCGCAGCCCCGACCGCAGCATTGCAGAGTAGGCGGTCCGGATTCGGTGCTCTGCATCCGGGCCGTCCGTGCTGGTCATGCCCAGGCGTGCGCCCATGAGGCGGCGCAGGCTTTCCGGCCCATCCTCCTGCAGCCGGGCGGCTTGCCGCGCGGGGTTGCCGAGGTCGAGCCGCTCGAACTCCGTCCGGGTTAGGAAGATGCCGGCCCGCATAAAGTCATCGCGCCGCAGCGCCGGGAGGAAGGCGCCGATTGCGTCCGGCACGTTGAATTGCTGGATGGACGACGCGCCGGACGATGAGGCGCCGGACACGGCGGCGGGCAGCCTTGTTTGGACGGCCAGCATTAGGGCTGGCAGTGCGGCCGCGGCGAGCAGCCGGCACCGCAGCCAGGGCGTGCGGCGCCGGGCCGGGATTAGAAGGGCGGCCGCAGCGGCGAGCAGCAGCGCTGCGGCGCCTAGCACTGCATAGTCGGCCCGTCCGGCGACCGCCACGGCGGCGAGCACCACGAGCCAGGGCGCCGTGCGCCAGAACCGGGCGGGTGACGCGGCGGTCCCTGCCCCCAGCAGCGTCAGGAAGGCGAAAAAGGCAGCGGCGGCGGCCGTATCGGTCAGCCAGAACCGGGCATAAACCTGGCCCAGGGGATTGAGCGTCGCCGCGAGGGCAAACAGCGGCAGCCCATAACGTCGGCCCGGCACGCGGGCCAGGAGGCGGCACGCCAACAGGATGGCCGCCAGCAGCAACCCGGCCTGGGCCGCTGGAACCGCCGCCGGGCTGCCGGTCGCCGCAGTGAGAAGCCGCGCGGCATGGCCATAGGCCCAGGACCGGCCCGGCGTGTCCCAATCAAGCGGTCCCGTGGCCAGGTAGGCCGTGAGGTCGTCATGGAAGAAGCGCGGCAACCGGTCCGCCAGCAGCAGGAGCACCGTGACGGCAACCGCAACCGCGGGCGGCAGCAGGGAGCCTAATAGCGGGGTCCAAGGGGCGGCGGCGCAGGCCCGCTCCGAAGATGGCGCCACTTCACCTTTGATTGCAGCCGTCACCGGACGCCGCCGCCCGCGCCGGGCTCAGGACCGCCCTTGCCTAAGCTCTCAGAACTTGGCGGACAGCGCCAGGGAGCCGAAGTTGAACAGGCCGGACTTCTGCCGCCTGAACTCCTCGGTCTGCCAGGTTTGCGTGTAGGTCAGCCGCACGCCATAGGCCATGACGGCCAGCCCGCCTTGGAACTCGCCTACGAAGGGCCGCTTGGTTACGTGCGGCCCCTGGCTGTTGCGGAACGTGCTGCCGTCCAGGAACACGTCGCGCGCGATGGCCTGCCCGTCCGCGCCGGCGAACACATACCAGGCGAAGGGCCGGTTGGGCGTGTAGGCGTCCGTCCCGGTCAGGCCCGGGCGGATACGCGGGGCGCCGAAGTCGCTCGCCAGCCCCTGCCCCAGCCGGAAGCTGATGCCGCCCTGCACATAGTCCCGCACCGTGCCGACGCCGACCGTGGCCACAGGCAGCAGGTCGGTTTCCAGCCCACTCAGCCCGGCCACATCGAAGTGATACAGCGGGATGCGGTAGGTCCGCTCCACCAGCAGTTCCACCGCAGGCTCGTCCTTGATCTGGTTGCGCCAGCCCAAGTTGGGCGTGTCGCCGATGATGTTGTGGAAGCCGTTTTGCACCACCTTGCCCAGCGCGGACGGCCCGACGACGCCGAGGCTGAGGCCCAGCACGCTGCGGGCATCATCCGTATCGTGGATCAGGCCGAGGTCGGCGTGCAGCCAGCCGGCATAGGGCCTGTCGCCCAGCACCGGCTGGCTCTGTTGGGTGTTGCGCGGGGTGAACAGCGACTGGCTGAGGTCGAAGCTGACCCGCTGCACCCCATCGCCCCACACGGTGCGGCCGATGCTGGCCAGGAAGTCCGGCACGTGGGTCGTGCCGCTGGTGTAACCCAGGCGCAGGCCGCTGGTGTAATACTGGTCCGATGTGCCCTTGAGGGTGGACACGGCGTCATTCTCAATCTGGAACGTCCACGTTCCCTGCGGGTCCTGTGGCGGCGCGGCATGCGCCGGCCCGGCGCCGAAGCTGGCCAGCGTGCAGCCGAGTATCGCCGTGGTAATCGTCGTGACTCGCATCGCGCCGCCCTGCCGTAGGTTCGGCCAATCCATACTGACTTGCCGGGCCGCGTGGAACCCCTGGCGCTGCCCAGGCCATGTGGGAGGCCATGCGATTCAGCCGGGCGTTGGTTGGAATGCCGTCCGTTGGACTGGTGGGCAGGCTACCATCCTTGTTGGGATCGGTGTTACCTCCGGCGTCGTTTCAGCGCACCGGCTGCCAGGACAGATCGTTGGATATCGGGCCGCCCAGCGCTCTGCTGCACGCCATCTGGCGCGTGGCCTGCGCTACGACGGCGCCCTCGGAATAGAAGCCGCTCGCGTAGATGCAGAACTTCGTCCGGTCATACGCCCGCATTTGCAGCAAGGCAGCGCCGGGCGGCTCCGGCGGCTGGGCAGGTGCGGGCGGCGGGGTTTGCGCGGCGGCGGTGGCCAATGGGATCATGCAAGACAGCATGGCGGCGGCAAGTCTCATGGCGACTCCGTTACGGGTTGGACAGTTCCGAGCCATCAGGGCGCTTCCTTCAGCAAGCAAAGCCGACCTGCGAGTGTGTGGGCACGCCTACCGGCATTGCCTGCTCCGGGGAACGGCGGGACAGCAGAGGTTATGAGACACATGGGTGCAGGAGGTCCAAGCACTCGAATATCACGCGGACGGCACGGGAAGAAGAGCCTCGATATGTCAGAAAATGTCTCGGGTCCTGGTCAAGCTTGCCGGCCGGCCGGCGCCTATTCGCGGTGCCGAGGCGTCCGTCAATCCGGCTGTCTTGGCTGACACAGTTCCAGCCGCGTCCGCGCCACGGTCCCCGGTTGCCTTGGGACGAGCAAAACCGTAGAGGAATCCGGGGGACAGGTGGCCGAGTGGTTGATGGCTCTAGTCTTGAAAACTAGCGAACCCGCAAGGGTTCCGTGGGTTCGAATCCCACCCTGTCCGCCATCCTGTTTGCTGACATCTTATCTGGCAAGACGCAACAACAGGGGATGACGGCGCCCCCCCGCCCGCCGTAAGATCGCGCCGTGAACATCCTTGCCCCAGCCAAGGCCCGTCTGCTGATCGAGGTCGTGCACGACCTGGTGTGCCCCTGGTGCTACCTCGGCGTGCGGCGCCTGTTCCGCACCATGCGCCGGCGCCCGGACCTGTTGTTCGAGCTGACCTGGCGGCCCTTCCTGCTTAATCCCGACATGCCGCGGTCGGGCATGTCGCGGACGGATTACGTCGTGCGGAAGTTCGGCGGAGAGGACCGGGCGCGGCGCCTGTATGCCTCCATCACCGAGATCGGCGCCGCCGAGGGCTTGCAGTTCCGCTTCGACCGCATCCGGCGCACGCCGAGCAGCGTGGACGCGCATCGCCTGGTCCGCTGGGCCGCTCGCTATGGCCGCGGGCGCGAGGTGGTGGAGGCGCTGTTCGCCGCGCACTTCTCGGATGGGCACGACATCGGCGACATCCAGGTGCTGCGTGCCATCGGCCTGTCCTGCGGCCTGGACCCGCATGGGCTGTCCGTGTTCCTGCGCGGGGACGAGGAGGTGGACCTGGTCCATGCCGACAACCTGCGCGCCCACCGGCTGGGCATCAACGGCGTGCCGTGCTTCGTGGTGGCCGGGCAGCATGCCATCTCCGGGGCGCAGGAGCCGGAGGTGATCGAGCGCCTGCTGGATGTCGCGGCGGTGGATGCGGCGGCGCCGTAGCTGCCGGCCGCCGCGCTTTTCATACATGCAACAGCAGGGTTTTGGGCTTCGAGTGGGACAGGGCTCCCCAATTCCTTCAAAGCGCCTGCTGCCGCAATGAACTGAACAAAAACAAAACGAGAGAACGTCTATGCACCCGACCTTGCGCGCCGCCATCCTCTCATCCCTTGTCGTCTGGGCGCCTGTTGCCAGCCATGCTGCCGACGTGACGCCGGAACAAGCGCGGACGCTGGAGGAACAGTTGCGCGGCTGGTTTGCGTCCATGGCTGGGCCGAACCTCCCCGTCGCGGCATCGCCAATCCAGGTTACACCCGAGGGTGATCACTTCCGTCTCATGATGCCGCCGCCTGCCTCGAAGGCGCAGGTCAAGGGATGGCCGACGGTGACGGCCAATGCCAAGCCGGCCACGGACGGGCGCTGGACCATAGAGGGGTTGCGTGTCCAGACCCCGGCGACGTTCACGGTGGATACGCGGATGCCGGCCAAGCCCGGCGAGAAGGCCAGCCCCCCCGTCCCGACCACCTACACGCTGACCTACGCTAGCCAGGAGGGCGGCGGAAGCTGGGATCCGACGTTTGCGACGCCGTCGAACTTCAGCACCAACTCGACCGGCTTCCGCATGGTGGGCGAGGGTGGCAGCAGCCAACAGGTCACGACCATTGACAGCATGGTGTCGGCCACCCTGCTCCGCCCCGTTGCCGACAACCGCGTTGACTTCAGCCTGGACGCCAGCGGCACCGGTTATGCGATGCAGGTCAAGTCTGGCACTGGCCCGGCGGTAGGCTCCACCATGGCCGTGGCGGTGCAGCAGGTGAAGGTGCAGCTCTCCCTGCCCGGCGTATCGCGGGAGCACAGCGCCCAGATCATCCCTGCCCTGGCCCGGCTTGCGCCCGCGCCCGGCGCCACGGCCGATGCCAAGGCGCCGCCCAATCCGGAGGCAGTACGCATGCTGATGCAGGCCCTGCAGGGGTTTGCGTCCGGCGCCACGATAAATGAAGTCCTGGACGGCTTCATCATCGAGGGCCAGGGCTTCGGCTTCGCCACGAAGCAGTTGCGCCTGGGCCTGGATACCAAAGTCGCCGGCGCCTTCATGAACGGGGCGATGGATGTTGGGCTGGACGGGCTGGCCTTGCCCGGCATGGGCCTGGACACATTTGCTGATGTGCTGCCGAGCCGGGTCGTCCTTCGGCCGGTCGTGTCGCACGTGCCGACCAAGGAGCTTCTGGCGCTGCTGCAAGCGGCGGGGGAGAACCCGAACAGCAAGCCTCCGGCGGCTCAGGTGGCGGCGCTGTTCAGCCAAGGGGGGCTGAAGGCCGGGCTGGAAAGCTTTGCGCTGGATATGGGCGGCGCCAGCTTTACAGGGAAGGCCGATATTGACCTGCCGTCCCCGAACGCCGCCTCCGGTACGGCACAGGTGATGGCAACAAACATGGATGCCCTGCTTGCCAAGGTTCAGGCCAACCCGGCGCTGGCGCAGGCGATCCCGGTGATCGTGTTCGCCAAGGGCATCGGCCGGGCCGAGGGCGGCAAGCTGGTCTGGGATATGAAGTTCGACAGCAGCAAGCTGCTGGTGAATGGCGTGGACCTGCTGAAGATGGGCGGCAAGTAGCCGGCCCAGGCAGCGGCAGGCGGCGTCAGGCCGCCTGCTTCACCTGTGCCGCCAACCGGCTCAGGTTGCCAAGCACGTCTCGACCCAGCCGCATCCGCTCTTGCACGTTCATCTCCTTGGCGATGGCCAGCTTGTGGTCGGGGCGCAGGCGGATCGTGCCCTTGCGGCTGCCGAGCCAGCTTATGAGGCCGCCGGGGTTGCGGAAGGCGTTGCCGCGGAAGGCGACGACCATGCCCTTCGGACCCGCCTCCAGCTTCTCCACGCCGCTGTCCCTGCACATGCGCTTGAGGGTGACGACTTGCAGCAGGTTGTCTACCTCCGCCGGCAGCGGGCCGAAGCGGTCCACCAACTCCGCCGCCATCACCTCGGTCTCGGCGTCGGACGACAGGGCGCCGATGCGGCGATACAGGCCCAGGCGCACCGGCAGGTCCTGCACGTAGGTGTCGGGGATCAGCACCGGCAGGCCTAACTGGATGCTGGGGGTCCAGTCGCGGTCCTCGGTTTTCTTGCGCCCGCGCTCGGCCCGCATCTCGGCGACGGCGTCCTCCAGCATCTGCTGATACAGCTCGATGCCGACCTCGCGGATGTGGCCGCTCTGCTCGTCGCCCAGCAGGTTGCCGGCGCCGCGTATGTCCAGGTCGTGCGATGCCAGGGTGAAGCCGGCGCCCAAATTGTCCAGCGTCTGCATCACGTCCAGCCGCTTCTGCGCCGCCGCGGACAGGCGGTGGTTCTGCGGCCAGGTCAGGTAGGCATAGCCCCGCTGCTTGCCGCGCCCGACCCGGCCGCGAAGCTGATAAAGCTGACCCAGGCCGAACATGTCGGCCCGGTGGATGATCAGCGTGTTGACGGCCGGCATGTCCAGGCCGGATTCCACGATGTTGGTGCTGAGCAGGATGTCGTACTTGCCATCGCCGAACTCGGTCATCACCCGCTCAAGCTCGGTGGGCGCCAGGCGGCCGTGCGCCTGGATCATGCGCGCCTCCGGCACGATCTCGCGTATCCGGGCCGCGATCTTGTCCATGTCTTCCAGCCGGGGCACCACGCAGAAGATCTGGCCGCCGCGGAAGCGTTCGCGTTGGATCGCCTCGCGGATCACCACGCTGTCGAACGGCGAGATGAAGGTGCGGACGGCCAGACGGTCCACCGGCGGCGTTGCGATCAGGCTCATCTCCCGCACGCCGGTCAGCGCCAGTTGCAGGGTGCGCGGGATGGGCGTGGCGGAGAGGGTCAGGACGTGGACGTCGGCCTTGAGCTGCTTCAGCTTCTCCTTGTGGGAGACGCCGAAGTGCTGCTCCTCGTCCACGATCAGCAGCTCCAGGTCGGAGAACTCGATGCCCTTGGCGAGCAAGGCGTGGGTGCCGATGACGATGCTGACGCTGCCGTCGGCCAGGCCGCGCTTGGTCTCGGCGGCCTCCTTGGGCGTGACCATGCGGGACAGTTGCTCGACGCGGACCGGCAGGCCCTCGAAGCGCTTGCTGAAGGTGCGGTGGTGCTGCCGGGCCAGCAAGGTAGTGGGCACCACGACCGCGACCTGGGCGCCGGACAGGGCGGCGACGAAGGCGGCGCGCAGCGCGACCTCGGTCTTGCCGAAGCCCACGTCGCCGCAGATCAGGCGGTCCATCGGGCGGCCGGCAGCCATGTCCTCCAGCAGGTCGGCGATAGCGCGGGCCTGGTCCTCGGTCTCGGCGAAGGGGAAGCGGGCGCAGAACTCGTCCCAGGCGCCCTCGGCCGGGGCGAGGCTCACGGCGTCGCGCAGCCGGCGGGCGGCGGCGGTGCGGATCAGCTCGCCGGCCATGTCGCGGATGCGCTGCTTCATCTTGGCCTTGCGCGTCTGCCAGCCGGCGCCGCCCAGCTTGTCCAGCGCGACGCCGCCGGACTCGGAGCCGAAGCGGGACAGCAGCTCGATGTTTTCCACAGGCAGATACAGCTTCTCGCTGCCGTCGTAGATCAGGCGCAGGCAGTCGTGCGGGGCCGGGCCGACGCGCAGGGTTTCCAGGCCGTCGTAGCGTCCGATGCCGTATTCCTGGTGCACCACCAAGTCGCCCTCGGCAATTTCTGTCGCCTCGGCGATGAATTGGTCCGCCCGCTTGCGGCGGCGGGGCGGGCGGCTGATGCGCTCGCCCAGCAGGTCCTGCTCGCTGACGACGCTGGTCTTGCCGCCGACGAAGCCGCGCTCCAGGCCCAGGGTGACGACGGAGGCAATGCCGGGCGGCTGCTTCTGCGCCTCCACCCAGGTGTCGCACTGCTCCACCTTGAAGCCGTTCTCGCGCAGCAGGTGCGCCAGGCGTTCGCGCGAGCCGCGGGTCCAGGCGGCGACCACGGTGCGGCGGCCCTGCCCGGCCCAGGTGGTGGCCTGCTCGCCAAGCTGCTGGAAGGCGTTGGCGCCGGTGCTGGCGCCGGCCTTGGTGAAGACGTAGCCCGGCCGTCCCCCGGCATCCACGCCCCCTGCCCCGTCCGGGCGGCCATAGGGGCTGAACACCATGTTCGGGCCGGCCGCCAGCATCGCATCCCAACTGGCGCGGTCGAGGTAGAGACGGGCGGACGGCATGGGGCGGTAGGGGACTTCCCCGTCGCGTGGGGGGACACGGCGGGCCTCGGCGTGGTCGGAGATCATCTCCAGCCGGGCGTCCAGCACCTCCTCCGCCTGGTGGTCGAGGCTGAGGGAGGCGTCGGGCAGGTAGTCCAGCAAGGTGTCCATGCGGTCGTGGAACAGCGGCACCCAGTGCTCGATGCCGGCGTAGCGGCGGCCCTCGCTCACGGTCTGATACAGCGGGTCCGATGCGGCGCCAGGGCCGAACAGCTCGCGCCAGCCCTCGCGGAAGCGGCTGACGCTTTCGGCATCGAGCGGCACTTCGGACACTGGGCGGAGGACCAGGTCCTTGAGCTTGCCGGTGCTGCGCTGGGTGGTGGGGTCGAAGCGGCGCAGGGTTTCCACGGTGTCGCCGAAGAAGTCCAGGCGGACCGGCTCCGGCTCGCCGGCGGGGTAGATGTCGAGGATGCCGCCGCGGGTGGCGTATTCGCCGTACTCCATGACGGTGCCGCTGCGGTTGTAGCCGTTGGCCTCCAGGAAGCGGATGATGGCGTCGGGGTCGGCGGTGCCGCCAGGGCGCAGTACGAAGCTGGCGCCTCCGAACGCGGTGCGCGGCGGAACCCGCTGGACCAGGGCGTTGACGGTCGTCAGTACGATGCGCGGGCGGGTTGGCGTGTCCAGCAGGCGGGCCAGGGTGGCGATGCGTTCCGACACGATCTCGGGGTTAGGGGAGACGCGGTCGTAGGGCAGGCAATCCCAGGCGGGGAAGCGCAGCACGTCCAGGTGCGGGGCGAAGAAGGCCAGGGCCTCCGCCAGCCGGGCCATGCGGGTGTCGTCGCGGGTGACGTGCAGGATTTCTCCCCGATGCTCCGCCCGGCGCTGGGTGAGGAGCAGGGCGTCGTAGCCCTCGGGGGCGCCGTAAACGATTGCGGTCATTTGGGCTGGCCCTCGCCGTCTTCTGCGGCCTGGCGGATGGCGCGCAGCATCGGGGTGTCCACGTCGGAGGGGATTGGTTGCCGGCCAGTCAGCCAGTCCGCCAGCATGGCGTCGGGCAGTTCCATGACCTCCTCCAACGCATCCAGGTCAGCCTCCGTGAACGCGGCCAGGCGGGCACGGACGAAGTTGCCGATGAGGATGTCGTTCTCATAGGTGCCGCGGTGGGTGGCGCGGAACAGGATGCGGCGGCGGCGGTTGTCGGTTGGCTGGTCTTGGCTTTGCACACTTGGGTCCCTGGACACGCGGGAGCATATAGCGGTGACCCCCAGCACTGTCAGCCCGTGGCCGAACCGCAGAACCTTCTCCTGTCGCCTCTTCTCGCGCCCGTGACCTCGTTGCGGGGCGTGGGGGACGCCTTGGGCAAGCTGATCGCCAAGGTGGCGGGGGGCGACCGGGTGCTAGACCTGCTGTTCCACATGCCGGAGTCCTACATGGACCGGCGGGACCGGCCGACGATCCGTGGGGCTGTGCCGGGCCAGGTGGCGACCTTGGCGGTCGAGGTGGTGCGGACGGACGTGCCGGACAGCTCGCGCCATCCCTGGCGCATCACCTGCGGCGACGGCACTGGCTTCATGGAGCTGGTCTATTTCGGACGGCAGCCGCCGCGGACGGTCGTGCCCGGCGCGAGGCTGGTGATCTCGGGCCGGCTGGACCGGTTCGGCGACCGGCTGACGATGCCGAAGCCGGATCACGTCATTCCCGCCGCCCATGCCAACCTGCTGCCGTCCATCGAGCCAGTCTGGCCGCTGACGGCCGGGCTGTTCCCCGGGCAGGTGCGGACGGCGCTGCGTCATGCGCTGGACCTGGTGCCGGAGTTGCCGGAATGGCACGACGCGGCGCTGCTGCGGCGGGAGTGCTGGCCGGGTTTCCGCGATGCCCTGCGGGCTGTGCAGATGCCGGAGTCGCTGCCGGTGGACCTGCCGCGGCGGCGGCTGGCGTATGACGAGCTGCTGGCGCATCAGGTCGCCCTCGCCTGGCTGCGGCAGCGCGAGCGCACCCGGCCCGGGCGGGCGCTGGTGGGGGATGGGCGGCTGCGGGCGGAGACGCTGGAGCGGTTCGGGTTTGTGCCCACTGCGTCCCAGGTGCAGGCGCTGGCGGAGATTGACCGGGACTTGACGGCGCCGCGGCGGATGATGCGGCTGCTGCAAGGGGATGTGGGGTCAGGCAAGACCCTGGTGGCGCTGCTGGCGATGCTGCGGGCGGTGGAGGCCGGGCACCAGGCGGCGCTGATGGCTCCGACCGAGGTGCTGGCCAAGCAGCACTCCCGCACGCTGGAGCGGCTGTCGCCGGTGCCGGTAGAGCTGCTGACGGGATCGGTGAAGGGCGTGGCCCGGCGCAATGCGCTGATCGGGATCGCGAACGGCCGGGTCAAGCTGGTGGTGGGGACCCATGCGCTGTTCCAGGATGCCGTGCAGTATCATGACCTGGCGCTTGCCGTCATAGACGAGCAGCACCGGTTCGGCGTGGACCAGCGGCTGCTGCTGGGGGGCAAGGGGGAGCAGACGGACATCCTGGTGATGACGGCGACGCCGATCCCTCGGACTCTGCTGCTGACGCAGTGGGGGGAGATGGAGGTGAGCCGGCTGACGGAGAAGCCGGCGGGGCGGCAGCCCATCCGGACGTCGGTGCATTCGCTGGCGACGCTGGGGGATGTGGTGGATGGGATTGGGCGGGCGCTGGACCGGGGGGAGCGGGCCTATTGGGTTTGCCCGATGGTGTCCGAGAGCGAGCTGACGGACTTGGCGGCGGCGGAGGCCCGGTTTGCTGATTTACGGGAGCGGTTTGGCGGGTGCGTGGGGCTGGCGCACGGGCAGCAGGAGCCGGGGGTGCGGGATGCTGCCTTGGCTGCGTTTGCGGCAGGGGATGTGCGGCTGCTAGTGGCGACGACCGTCATTGAAGTTGGGGTGGATGTGCCGGAGGCCAGCATCATGGTGATCGAGCATGCCGAGCGGTTTGGGCTGGCGCAGTTGCACCAATTGCGCGGGCGGGTCGGGCGTGGGGCGGTCCAGAGCTTTTGCCTGCTGCTGCATGAGGATGGGCTGACCGAGACGATGCGGCGGCGGTTGACGCTGTTGAAGGATACGGAGGATGGATTCCTGATTGCGGATGAGGACTTTCGGATACGGGGGGGCGGGGACTTGCTGGGGAAGCGGCAGTCGGGGCTGCCGGGGTTCCGGCTGGCGGACCCGATGGTGCATGAGGTGCTGCTGCATATGGCGAGCAAGGACGCGGCGGTGTTGTTGGAGCAGGACCCGAGGTTGGAGTCGGGGCGTGGGGGGGCGGTTAAGGGGTTGCTGCGGTTGTTCCGGTATGGGCCGGCTATGCGCGCGCTGGCGGCGGGTGGAGGGATTGCTTGAAGAGTATACCATTAATATTTACTTCAAGCATCTGCGCTCGATAGAAGGCGTCCGTGGCTACTTAGACCGTCTTGTCGACAACTTAAAAGTACAAAGGTTGGTGAAATTGGTAAAAGTACCGACTAGAGCCGGGTGCAAAATGCTCGCACTCCTTCTTTAGAAGCATTAGATGTTAGATCACTTTCTTGAAACTGGCACGCCGCCCTTCCGTTTGATGCCTGCCGCCACCCGAAACAAATCGGGAACATTTATTCGACGGTCCGGTCGCTCTTCCAAAACGTGAAGGCGTTTCAAAGCCAGCATTAGCCGATCATTAAACTCTTTGGTGCCAATATCAGATTCTGCGAGTTCAATAGGTGCACGAGGAACGGCGTCTTCCTGCGCCGGAACGTCAATTCTTGAAGCTGCTCGTTCAAGGGCTACTTGTATACGGGTCGAGGTGAACCTCGCAGAAACGTCCGCGCGTTCAGCAGGCACGACAAGCCCATCTAAAGATCGAAGTACGATCGAGAGCCAGGGATGGTCTTCGTTCAATTCAGCCACACGTATCTCCGACGCGCGCTGCACGCTGTCGCGAATCTGAAGATACCAAAGCGGGAACGCAAAGCTGTCAGGAGTTTTTTCGGCAGCCTCTTTCAGTGCGAGAAGAAAGCTTCGCGGGCTTGTTTCACCCCTCGCGTCTGCTAAATGTGCCGGAAGCCACACGTAGACTCGCCCGCGACGGACTCCACCCATAAACTCACCTGCAATCGCATTCATCGCCTGTTGCTGAACTTGCTGATCAACAATAAGGTCCTCAAGTACGAGCTTCGGATTTAGCACGTGTAAAGCAGGTTCCGCGCCCGCTTGACGCAAGCGTGTGAATAGTAAGGCGTAAAGGTCGGGCACCGTCCAGATCAGTCGAGCTGCAGCCCCCTTGATCTTAGAAGCATCAGGAAATCTCCAAATCTCGTCGTCGTTAAAAAAGTCACTGCGGAGAAAAGCTTTGAACCGTATAGCCGGATAGCTATCGCGTATTTCAAGGCCAGCCTGGAGAATTCCACGGACAAGGCGTCGCACAGCGTTCCAATCGGTGCCGCCAATACGATCAAGAGCATCGAATATTAGTAACAGCCGCTTACCGGATGCACGAAGTGCGGCATCCGTTGTAGAAAAGAGCCTCTCTTCCTCTTCAGGATTTTCAAAGAGCCACTTGGCAGCTTCTGACCAAGGTGCATCCTGTAAGGCCCGTGGTAGAGATACTTCCAACGCTCGACTAGCTGCGCGAAGGGCTACTACCTTCCAGATTACCGCCGCAGGAACGGATGTTACCGTGCGTAGGATCGCGGCAGACGGATACTCTGGCCTACGCGCCTGAGCAAAGCCAAGGCTTACTGTGAGCTTATCCAGACCAAGTGAAGGATAGGCCCGTGCGGCTAGAACACGCGCGTCCTCAAACATCAACACCGCACTCCAAAACGACTTTCCAACGCCGCGGTCGCCCTCAACCACTATCTCATCTGGGTCGAGAGCTCTGGCGTGGGTTCGTGGTGTAACGAGCAGGCCAAGATCGGGCTGATCTGTAGCAGACCATTGAGCTATCACAGGTATCTCACGTAGCGCGCCGCGGACCAGTTTAGTCGCGTCCTGCTTATTCATCTCTTTTTACCTACCCGCATCCGCTCGGAGCACCATTCGATGAAAGCACCGAAAGCGGGGGTGAAGACATCCTGCTTACCTTGGTCAATAAATGCAAGTGGTTCAAAGTTCTGATATCTAGGGTCGAATGCAACTTGAATAGGAGAATGTGGTGCCTCCAGGTCGTCAGGATCAAACGTGAACGAGTCAACATCGTAAGATGACGCCTCCTGGTCATAAATAGTGTTGCTGAATAGCTCATAGCATCTATCATTAAAAATGGTTGCGGCCTGTGGATCAGACGGATTGCCCACGCGACCACGAACAGTTTTAATACGCAGGCGCCAGTCATCCTCGTTACTTCGATCGGGGTAAACTGGGGCAAACCGCTGAAGATGAGCTAGTAGCGCAGCATACGTTGCGAATGACTGTGAACTATCAGTCATAAAAAAGAGCAGATCAGCTCCGAGTCCGAGCAGTGGAGCGGCCGAAATTTCGGATAAGCCAGCCCGCGCATCAACCAGAATACAGTCGTACTCTCTTGTATTCGCCAAAAGATCAATGAGTTCGCTCACGCGGCTTCCGAATGAGGCCATTCCAACAGGATTATTGCTTTCGACAACCACACGGGATAACTTACTTAGAACGCCTGTCGGGTTTTCCAAACAGCGGAGCCCGAACGCGGGTACCACGTCAATTCTCCCAAAGTCACGTGCGATCGTACTTGTACTCAAAATCTGGCTTGGCGAGAGGATGCTTTTATCCTGCACAGCCTTCTCAACGAGCCAATCCAAAGCTCCAAATTCGGGCAGCTCAAGCGGTGTCAGCAATGCTGACCCGAGCCCTGGAGCCTCGAGGTCGAGATCGACAACAAGAACGCTCAAACCTTTCGTTGCTAAGGCTGTCGCCAGTATTACCAACGCGGTCGTACGTCCAACCCCGCCTTTGATGCTGTAGAAAACGAGACGCGGCGGCGTCGCTAGGGGCGAGGGCTTGTGGGTCCAATCGGTTCCCGAGAAGCGCCGTTCGATATAACGGACACGCTGGTCGTCTATGACAAGGAAGCTAGGCTCGCCAACTGGTGGTTCGTCTTTGACTACCGGCCCGAAAGACGGAGCGTAGCCACCCAGCACGCGCCTGAGATTATGCTCTAATAAATCGATAGTTTCTGTGGAAGTAAAAGACGGCACATACACGTGGATTCGTCCTTGGCCGTCACGCAAATATGTGCATTGGCCGCTCTCATCTGGCAAAGTCGTTCGGACAACGTTCACCGCCTGTCGAAGACCATCATCATAGTAGCAGGGAGGCACCGGCGTCATAGCCCCTGCAATGCGTCGAGAACTGCGCGAGCGTCAACTCTCCACTCTTGAGCCTTCGCACGCGTCGTTGTACCAGTCTCAATATACCGCTGGTCGATAGACCAATCAGCAAATAGGTTTGGTAACAATGTGACAATGCGCTGTCCTCTGCGCCCAACTAAATTTGCAGGTGCAGAGTATCTCAGATCTTTGTTTGATATTTTATCGAAATGCTTGGGGGGTCTTGCTCCAGACTCTTCCACGCACACCGCTTTGACGGCGCACTCCCCAGCTACACCGAAAAGATGACCAGCATTGTCAAAACGACCGAGCTGTAGAAGTGTCTCGCCGTCGTCGAAGTGGCGCCTGGCCGAGCTAACAAAATTCTCCATCAATTCTCCTAACGGCATCAGGGTAGGATATTATTGCACATCCTTAGCCGATAGGTCTGCCAAAGTTGCGGCATCGTTCCCAAAAATATGACACTTCTTGGGATGGCCTGCACTACTCCTTCGATGCACCTTCCGGCTCTAGCACCGGAACCTGCCCAGCAGCAGGCGTCGTGCCCGGCATCCCCACCTCCCCAGCCGCACCCGGCTTAGGCCGGTTCATCATCGCCCCAGTCATCGGAATAAAGTAAACCCCCACGTCCTTCCGTGACCGAACCTTACCGTCCTCGTCCTTGGTATAGACGTAAAGATACTGCCCCCGCTTGAACGGCTGCCCGATCGGGATCAGCATCCGCCCGCCGGGCTTGAGCTGCTTGAACAGCTCCGGCGGCGCATACTGCGCGGCGCAGGTCATGATGATGATGTCAAAGCCGCCCTTGACCTCCGGCCAGCCGAAGTAGCCGTCGCCGACCCGGGTCTCGACGTTGTCGTAGCCCATCGGAGCGAAGATCTGGCTGACCGCCCGGCCCAGCGGCTCGATGATCTCGATGGAGTAGCTGCGCTTGACGATGCGCGACAGCAGGCTGCTCTGGAAGCCGCTGCCGGTGCCGATCTCAAGCGTCACGTCGCCGGCCTGCGGCTTGCAGACCTGGGTCATGTAGGCCTGGCCCAGGTAGTCCGACAGCGCGCTGCCATAGCCGAGCGCCCAGGGCTTCGGGTCGTCCTCATAGGCGAGGCCGGACTGGCTGCGGTGCTCGGGGTAGAAGTAGTGATAGTACTCCCGCGGCACCTCCGCAAAGGCGCGCATGACGGCCGGGTCCGCGGCGCCGAGGCGCTCCTTGAGGTAGGACTCGATCCGCCGCATCGCCGCGGGCTTGCGGGCCTGGATCGCCTGGAACTGTGCCTCCGTCAGGTCGGCCGGGCGTCCGGACCGGCGCATGGCCTCCACGTAGGCGTCGCGGGTCCAGGCCGTGGCCGGCGCAGCCAGTGCGGGCCGCCCCAGGGTCAGCGCGGCGCCGCCGGTCAGGGCGGCGCCCAGGACGTCACGGCGTGTCAGGTTGAGGGGATCGGTTGCCACTGCGGGTTCTTTCGTAGGGAGGGATAGGCGACGTAGGTCAGGACATAAAGGCAGGCCGCGGCCATCAGGACCCAGCTAAAGCCAAGCTGCACGGCCACGAGGTTGGCCAGCGGCGTCGCGACGACGGAGAATGCGCCGTTGAGTCCCCAGGCCCATGGCAGGAAGCCGCCGCCGGCTGACCCGGCCCGCGCCAGGCCCAGCGGGAACGGCAGGCCCAGCGCCACGGACACCGGCGCGATCAGCAGCAGCACCAATCCGGCCCGGGCCACCCAGGGGAGCCCCAGGGTGGCGAGCAGCACCGGCTCCAGCCCGATCAGCACGAGGATGCACCAGGCCACCACCACGGCCGCGGACATAGCGATGCCAGTGCTGCGCACCCGGTCCGCCAGCAGGCTTCCCAATCCCGAAAACACCAGCATCCCCGTCAGCACCAGGGCAAAGGCGCTCGTGCGGTCATTGAGATACAGGCTGGCCTTCTCGATCAAGAAGATTTCGATGAACAGGAAGCCCAGGCCGAGGGAGGCGAAGTAAACCACCGGCCGCAGCATCCCCACCCCGCGCGCCTGCCGCCCGGTGATCCCCGAGGAGAACAGCGGCACCGCCAGCACGATCAGCGCAATGACGGCGGCCTGCGCCAGGACGGCCAGGTTCACCAACTGGCCGACCTCCGCCTGCGGCAGCATTTCTACCCGCTTCAGGATGGTCGGCAACTCCGTTAACCGCAGCACCGAGTAGTAGAATGGCCGGTCCAGGGTGATCGGCGACAGGTTGAAGGCGTCCTGCGACTCGCTGGGTTCGCCGCGCAGCACCGCCCCAGCCTCGTCCGCCACCGCGTCCTCCGACCCGGCGCCGGACGTGACCTCGCCGCTCGTGAAGTTGACGGCGGGAAGGTCGTTGTAGATGCCGGCGCGGGCGGCGACGACGTCCATGCCGGGGTAGTAGGACACGTCGAAGGACCGCTCGTCGCAGAAGCTGCGGACGGCGGCGATGCGCTCGGCGGTCCAGGGCTGGTTGGCGACCAGGATGCGAAGGTTCCAGGCGGAACGATAGACGACGACATGCGCCGCCGGGTCGGATGCGCCGGCGCGGCGCAACGCCTCCCGCACGGTGCCTAGGACGCGGACGGCATACACCGGGAACTCGCGTATGGAGACGGGGATCGAGACCAGCCCGCCGGGCGCCAGGGCGCGCAGGTAGCGCTCCATCGCCTCGGCGGTGTAGGCGGCGGCATTGGCCTCCCCGGCATCCAGGAAGTCCGCCGACAGGTCCACTAGGTCGTAAGATGCACCACCGCGCACGGCGGCCAGCGGGCTATCGGGCAGCAGCCGCACGCGAAGGTCCCGCGCCAGGGCGGGCGATGAGCCGAGGCCGTTGCGCAGCGCGCCCAGGATGACCGGGTCAGGCTCCAGCACGTCAACCTTGCTGGCATCCAGCGCCAAGGCCTGTGCCACCCGGAACCCGCCGCTGCTGCCGGCCATCAGCACACGGGCGCCGGGCAGCAGGCGGTAGGGCAGCGCGTCGAGGGCCGCGGGGGCATAGGCGGCCTTCGCGCCCTCCGCGAGCGGCAGGGCGGCGATCCGGTTGCCATCGCGATACAGGCCGTAGGAGCGGGGCGGCGACGCGGCGCCCACCATTTCGGCGTTGTTGGACACGTCGGTGTCCACGCGCTCGGTGAAGTCGTCCAGCAGGGCATACAGGCCGCGCGGGGAGTGGACCTCGGCGACCTGCTTCGCATTCGTCACGTGCGCCGGGGCATAGATCGCCTTGAAGTCGTTGTAGTCCGCCCGGTTGTCGAGCAGCAGCACGGCCTCGCTCGCCACCAGGGCGACCAGCGCCGCGGCGGCGGTGCGCCAGGGGCGTGCGCCGAACAGGCCGGTCGCGGCCAGCAGTACCAGCAGCGCCGCCACAAGCTGGAACGGGTGCAGCAGCGCCATCAAGCCCAGCACCAGCGCCGCCCCGGCGCCGGCGCCTGTCAGGTCGAAGCCATACACCCGGGCCACCCGGCCCTCGTTCAGCACGAAGGTGATGCTGATATACAGGCCCGTCAGGTAGAAGAACGGCAGCAGCACGGCGTAATACAGCGCGATATTGCCGAGCTGCGGCAGGAACGTGACGGCGTTCTGCAATTGTAGCGGATTGAACGGGTTGGCCGTCGTGCCCCAGTAGCCGCCCGCCGTCGCCAGCACCAGCACCGGGGGCGCAGCGCGCAGCAGACGTGACCCATGCCGTGCCGCCCAGTCCCGCGCCAATGCGATCGTCACGCCGCTGAGCGCGAAGCCGACCATGACGATGGAAATGACCCAGTAACCGTACTCCGACCACTTCGCGACGGCGAAGTAGCGGGTCAGCGCGATCTCAAACCCGACCGCAGCGCCAGAGATCAGGAACAGCGGCCAGAGGGACATGCGCGCCTGGGACATGCGCCCTTGGGCCAGCAGATCACCGCCGGTCATGGCCAGACCCGGCGGCGGATGAAGTCCTGCACCAACGCGTTGAATCGGACCGGCTCGTCCACGAACAGCGCATGGCCAGCGGACGTGAACAATGCCGTCTCCGCCAAGGGCTGGTGCAGCTCAAGGTTGGCGGCCTGCCCGGCGAAGCGTGGGCGGACGACATACAGGACCGGCTTCTGCACCGACAGCACGGTATCCCGCCAGTAGCTGCGGGGCACGCCATAGTTCAGGAGCTGCGCGGACGCGTCCGGCGGCGTGCGCAGCGCAGTCGCGGTCAGCTCCGCCAGATACTCTTCGCCAGGCGAGCTGCTGAACATGCCGCGGACGAAGTTCCGCATCTGAACCTCCCGCTCGACGCGCGGGCCGCGCACCACAGGCGCACGCCGCGGAACCGGCGGCGGGTCCTCGCCGACCGAGTTGTCCACCAGGACAAGACCCGCCAGACGCCGGTCGCCGTAGTCGTGCACGTAGGAAAGGCTATCCAGCACGCCGAGCGACCAGCCCACCAGCAGCACCGGCCGCGGCCCCATGCGGGCAATTAGGTCGGCGATGTCTTGCCCCCGCCTCGTATGGTCATAGCCGCTGGGCGCGACCTCGCTGTCACCCTGGCCGCGAGGGTCCAACGCGACGACGCGGTAGCGGCGGGAGAACTCCAGGATCTGCGGCCCGAAGATCCAGGCCGGCATCGTCCAGCCCGGCACCAGCACCATGACCGGGGCATTGGCCGGCCCGGCCATGATGACATGCAGCCGCACGCCATCCGATGTCGAGAAGTAGCCGCTCTCCGCAGCTTGCGCTGGCAGGGCGGGCAGGCTGCCCAGCAGCAAGGCGGCAACGCAGAGGAGGTGACGGACGCGCATGGGCCCGTTAAGGCGTGGCCTGAGCGGTGCTGTCAACCTGATGTGGCGCCAGTCCGCAGATTTTAGGAGGTCATGTTGAGCGACGGCCACGATCCCGGACCGCGGCGGCAGCTCATCGCCGCGCTCGTGCTGCTAGGCTTGCTGGTGGCCAGCAGCTTGTGGATCACCGGCGCGTTGCGGGGAGCCTCGGCGATCCAGGACTGCGTGCAGGCCGGGCGGTCCAACTGCGCCCCGATTGACGCGGCACGGCGCTAGAGCAGGTTCGGCGCGGGCAGCCGCGCCAGACCTGCTTTAGCCGTTGTTTTTGCGAGCATCTTTATCGAAACGTGTACACGTTTGATCCGATGAGGCTCTAATGCCCGATGTCGCGCGGGGCTGCCGCGCCGGACCGCAATTGCACGTCCTGCATGCTTGCGGCCACGACGACCGCGACCAGCATGACGGCGGCGCAAACCCCGAAGGAAAGCTCGAATCCCGATGTCAGCGCATTGCGCGCCTGGTCCAGCGCCGGGCCGAGCACCCCTGCCCCGGCCCGCAGCGATCCTAGGTCCACGTCGCCCGGCAGCCCCGCTGCACGTAGCCCGGCGGCGAACCGCGCCGCTAGCAGCGAGCCGACCAGCGTGCTGCCGAATGCCCCACCCATGGAGCGCAGGAACAGCAGCGATCCCGTCGCCGCCCCAACGTCCCGATATTCGGCGGAGTTCTGCACCTGCATCAGCACGCTCGGCATCGTGCCGCCGATCCCGACCCCGAGCATGAAAGTGCAGGGCAGCACCGCCCATAACGGCGCATGCCCGGCCATGACGGCGAGCAATGCGAAGGCCAGGGCGGACAACACGACGCCAGTCAGGATGATCCCGCGCGTCCGCCCGAGCCGCCGGGCCGCCTGCCCGGACAGCATGGCGCCGACGACGGTCGAGCCCAGAAACGGCATGACCAGCAGGCCGGACCGCGATGCGTCGGCACCTAGGGACAACTGGAAGAACAGTGGCAGCAGGAACGTGGCCCCGAACAACCCGAGCGAGGATAGGAATGCGATGCACACCCCGCGCAGGAACACGGGATGGCCGAACAGCCGCGGCGGCAGGATGGGGTCGGCGGCCCGGCGCTCGTGCCAGGCCAGCGCCGCAAGCAGCGCCACTCCGAGCGCCGCGACGGTGATGACGGGCAGGGACGCCCAGGGAAACTCGACGCCGCCCCAGCTCAGCATCAGCAGCAGGGCCGTCACGCCGGCGGCCAGCAGCAGCGCGCCGAGGCCATCAATGCGGGCGGGCTGGCGCTCCCGCTGGATGGTGCGCAAGGCCCGGTCGCACAGCCACATGGCCGCGAGCCCAAGCGGCAGGTTGATCCAGAACACCCAGCGCCAGGACAGGTTGTCCGTCATCCAGCCGCCCACCACCGGCCCAGCGATCGAGGCAACGCCCCACATGGACGCCATATAGCCCTGATACCGGCCGCGCTCCCGCGGGGAAACCACATCCGCCACCGCCGCCTGCGCCATGCTCATCAGCCCGGCCCCGCCGCATCCCTGCAGCGCCCGCGCGCCAATCAGTTGCGGCAGAGATTGGGCGAACCCGCATAACAGGCTTGCCACGATGAACAGGGCCAGCGACGGCAGCAGCAATGCCCGGCGGCCATAGATGTCCGACAGCTTGCCGATGATCGGCGTCAGTGCCGTGCTGGTCAGCAGGTAGGCCGTGACGATCCAGGACAGATGCCCAAAGGCGCCGAGGTCCGACGCGATGGCCGGCACCGCCGGGATGACCACGGTCTGGTCCAGCGCCGCGAGCAAGATGCAAAGCATGATCCCGGTGACGACCCGGAGTATCTGCTGGTGCGAGTACGTCGGACGGGCGTCGGCCCCGGCAGGCAGAGCGTCTGGCATGCGTCAGCCTTACTCCCCTATCCTGCTCTCGTCAGCCCTCCATTTGCGGCGCCGGGCCGCGGGTGGTGTCCAGGCCCTGCACCGTCGGCAACTTGACCGCGCTGCCGCCCCGGGCGGCCTGGTAGATCGCCTCCATCAACTTCTGGTCTTGCAGCCCCTCCTCGCCGGGCGTGTGCGGCTGGCGGTCGGCGCGGATGCACTCGGCGAAGTGGTCCATCTCCCTGGCGAACTGGTTGTGCTCGCCGAAGCGCCGCTCCTCAACGGCGTGCGCCTGGCCGGCCTTGCGGCCGATCCGCATCGTCAGGCCCTCATAGGCAAAGGCCGGATCCAGATCGGCATAGCCGTCCGCGGCCATCATGCGGAGGTGCCGACTTTCGTAGGCGCTGTAGCTGGTGCTGCACTGGGCGATGATCCCGGAGGGAAAGCGGAGCGTGAAGGCACAGGTGTCCTCAACCTCGCGGAAGCGCGGATCATCCTTGGGCTGGGTCAGTTGCGCGGTGATTTCCACCGGTTCCTCGCCGGTGATGTAGCGGGCGGCGCTGAGGCAGTACAGGCCGACATCGGGCAGTGAGCCGCCGCCGGCCTGACTGAGGACCTGACGCCACTGCCGGGGATTGCCCTGGTTCTGGGCGTTGACCGCGGTGATGAGCCGGACGGGGCCGTGCTCCCCCTTGCGCGCCATTTCGATCAGGGCGCGGTGGTAGGGGTCGTATTGCAGCCTGTAGGCGATCATCAGCTTGCGGTTGGCGGCTCGGCAGGCCTCGACCATGCGGGCGGCGTCGGCGCTGCTGGTGGCCATCGGCTTCTCGCACAGCACATGCTTGCTGGCCTGGGCGCCGCGGATGGTATATTCCATGTGCATGTCGTTTGGCAGCACGATGTAAACCGCGTCCACGTCGGGATTATCCCGGAGGCGGTCGAAGTTGGCGTAGTCGTATAGGTGGGTTTCCGGCACGCCATACTGGGCGCCGATGGTCCGGGCCTTTTCACGGTCGCCGCTTACAAGTGCGGTGACGCGGGCGTGCTTGGACTGGCCGAAGCCGGGCATGATCTGCTCCAGCGTCAGGTGGCCGATGCCGACCACGGCGATCCCGAGGCGCTTGCCGATGGGGTCCGGGTTCGGCAGTGGCGATGCAACTTCGCTGGCGGCGTTGATGTTGGGCAGTTCCACCTTGCCACCCTCGGCCTTGCCGCGGAGGTCGGGCGGCTGCTGCGCGGCGGCGAATTGCGCGCCGAGAACAGACGCGGCGCCGGCGGCAACGGCGCGGCGGGTGATTGGCAGCATGAGGCGCTCCTGTTCAGGCGGGAGAGGGGGCACAACCACTTGGGATGGTGAGGGTTCCGGGTCTTTGGAGACGCTGGCGCTGCAACAGCCGCGGTGCTCCCTCTCCCCACGGGAGAGGGCTGGGGTGAGGGAAGCCGCAAGCGCTGAAATCTCCAGTTTCAGGGCAGCTTTTAGCGCCAAATGGGCTAAGCTATGCGCCGGTGGTCTCCCTCACCCCGGCCCTCTCCCGGAGGGAGAGGGAGCAGGTAACCACTTTGTCAGGCAGCTTGCCGCTTCCGCGCCAGTGTGTCCCGCAGCAGCGCGTCCAGGATCACCGCGCGCTGCGCATAGGTATGCCCGGCCAGGATGCGCTCGCGGGCGGCGGCGCCGATGGCCCGGGCACGGTCGGGCGTCAGCGCCCGTACATGCTCTGCCACGTCGGCGCCGTCGCGCGCCACCAGCACCTCCGTGTCCGGCTGCAGGAACAGCTCGATGCCCTCCCAGGCGTCGGTGATCAGGCAGGCGCCGGCGCCGGCAGCCTCGAACACCCGAGTGGCGGGGCTGAAGCCCACGGCCGCCATGCTGTCCCGCGCCACGTTCAGCACGGCATGGGCCGAGCAGTTGAAGACATTGTGGTCCGCCGTGCCGACATGCCCGATCGCGCATACGTTGCCCGGCATTGCCTTGTCATACCAGCCATTGCCGCCCAACAGGAACGACCCCGCCGGCAGTCGGGCGGCGGCGTCCAGAAAAAACGCCTCCACCCGGGCCTCCCGGTCCGGCAGCCGGTTGGCAAGGAAGGCGAGGTCGGCAGCGAAGC
>JAABUQ010002237.1_pt1 | contig 39027 bp, 42 predicted proteins | sample 5560001 | NCBI WGS metagenome assembly JAABUQ01 (sample SAMN10711888, study PRJNA513371) | rock metagenome | isolation source: Antarctica rocks | place: Antarctica: Victoria Land, Finger Mt nord | collected 2015-12-18 | reverse complement strand
TCTGGTAGTTGGCGTCGAATCAACGGATACCAATCGATCACACTTGCAAACACCGAGGCTGCGTAAGATACTAACCATGCCGATGCTACGCCGCTAAACGAATGTCCCCGATAATCGGCTCGACCTCGAGATACGCGCACGCGGTTACTGATGGACACGGATCTTTGACACCGCCAAAGATCGTCGGAGATGCCCCGGAACTGCCGTTAATGGTGATGTTCGAACCGCTCGTACTCGACGCGAGGGTGTAATCGATCGATTTTGCATTAACGTTCGAACCGGATGCGTTGAAACTGCCGTTCGAGGCGAGGCCGCACGTCGGAATGTCGATATTCGTGCTACTAATGCTGACGGAAACTGCCGTTTTGTTCAGCCCGATGACGCAGTATGGAGACGGGTCTGTATAAACGGCGACGGCTCGCGTCATCACAGTTGGCGGTAAGAAGCCGAGAACCGGCGCGAAGAAAACGGACGCTTTCTTCGCGATGATGACTTCGACCGCGTGTGGATTCCCGGCGTACGCTCCGGTGACGGTTGCGGCGGTTTGATTCACGGTTACCGTTGTGGTCGCGCCGGAATCATCCGTAAAGTTATTCCTCGACGCTTCGCTTTGAGCTGCGTTCAAGACAGTTGCCATCGTGCCCGAGTACGAGCTTTTTTCGATCACACCGGAAACCGCTGCGCTGTCCGCTGCCGATTGTTGCGCCCGCTGCTGCGAACGCCAGAAGCCAACGTCGACGCCCAGCGCCGTCATGCCCAGCAGTGCGATCACCGCTATCGCAAAAAGGGGCAACATCTGCCCGCGCTCTCCGCGAAGCCCGCTCGACGCGACCCTCTTGCTTGTGGCCGAGCTTTGCTCGGACGCGTGAAGGCGGTCGTCCATGTACGGTATCTCGGCCAAACAAGTCAGAAGATGTACTGCCTTTGTAGCACCCACGTGTGTGGGAAACCACGAGGATGCGGGGCGCCCCGATATCACGGCGACCGACGTCCGTGCCGCCAATCTGCACGGTGCAACGTTTCGTGATCCGCGCCCCATACGCTACCCGCGAATACGCAGTAGCGGAGCACATGTTCGCAATGTCACGCTTTTTGAAAGCGTGATGGACCGAGTCCCGGTCGAGATGATGTAATCGGCGTGCAGTGATGTCAACGCGCGCTATGCAGCAACCGTCGCGATGGACTGCTCGGCGGGGACAGCGCTCTGCTCGAGGAGCGGATATTGTTCAAGGACCCCCCCTAGCAAAACGGTGGTTGATGGGTGATTAGGAGGTGTAGCCGGATGTTGCAAGGTGTCCTCAAGAACCGTCGATCATGGGAGCTACGAGCATGGCTATTCGAGCGCTGATGGGTAGCGATCCGACATCGATAATGCGAAGTTCCCCCGGAACGACCAAACCGGACGGGCTGCCTAGCGACGTGTCGGTTGCGCCGACCTTGAGTGTAGACCGTATCGCGACCGCCGGTTCGACCGGCAAGCTCTATTCTGCTGCGACGCTAAGCGCACACGGCACCGCTCCGGCCGGACCCTCGGATGCGGACGTGGCTGCGATGAACCCCGCGCAGAAGCTGGGTACGGCGATCGAGCGTGCGTTACCGATGCTTCCCAGCGACGTGCGCGCCAAAGTCGCGGGAATGCTCACGCCTGAAAATCTCGCGCTGATGGGCGGCATCACGGCTGCGTGGGCGGCCTCGCACGCCATCGGCGTCGGTGAAGTCGCGGACGTTGTCGCGCTTGGCATCGGCGCGATTACGCTTGGCCCCGAAGTTGTCGGCGCGGCGAAGGATTTCGCGGGTTTCGTGACGGGAGCGCTCGGCGCAACCAGCAACGCCGATCTCAACGGCGCCGCTGCGCATTTTTCGAAGTTCGTCTCGACGGTCGGCGTCGATACTGCCGCGGCGCTCCTGCTGCATAAAGCAGCGAAAGCTGTCGGACCATCGCTCGACGGTTTGGCGAAGCCGGCGGAGACCGCCGATGCGATTCCAACGCCGCGCAACACTCCACAGGGATTCAGCGACGCGCAGTTCGCGGACTTCTCGCAAACCGTACGCGACGGGACGCGCCAATTCGGGGACGACGTGCGCGTGCATGGGAGTCGCGCGAGCGGAACGGCAGGGCCCAATTCCGATGTGGACGTTGCCGTGCGCGTCTCGCCGCGCGAATTTAATCGACTCTTACAGGAACGGTTCGGCGAACCGAATCCCGGGAGCGCAAAAATGCGGACGATGCAACATGCGAGCGAGACGGGAAAGATCCAGGCGGGCGAGGCAGGCTTACGGCCACTTCGGCAATCGCTCGAAGCAAAATTCGGCATGAAGGTCGATATATCGATCGTTCGCGATGGTGGCGATTTCGATCGTGGGCCGTGGATACCGCTCAAATAGTGGGAAACGGCGCTAATGTGGAACCCTATGCCGATATGGACTGCCGGATCTCCATTGACAGCGGCCTCACGCTCGATGCGCTCGCCGCCCAGCTCGCTGCGAAACTTATGACACGCGTGAGCGAGCTGCCCTTCGAGAAAACTTTAACAACTGCAGTCGGCGAGATGTCGCTTCGCAAAAACGACGAGTACGCCTCCGAGCGAACGCGCGAAGTGAATGGTTTCTTGTATTACCGGTATGGGATGGAATTCTATCCACGCCCCGGTGCCACCCTACCCGAGCGCATAGAAACGGTCGCCGCGGTTTTACGCGCGCTGGCCTCGCTCGACGTGCGCGCGGTCGCGGCATGCGACTACGAGGACCGTCTTCCAAACGACGGCCGCGTCGGATCGAACGCTTTGTCATAGGCTTACGAACCCGGTCGTCGTACATGCTCGAGCCGATGCGGCCGTGCAGTCGTTGAGCGGAGTGATCGTGGCACTGGCCGCAGCGGCACGGCTTCGATCGGGCCCGCTCTTTTCGCGTCCGCCGGCGAGCGCGGTCGCCGTCGCCGTGATCATCCTCGTGGCGCTCGCTGAACCAGCGGCTGCGGATGACGCGAAGACGCCGCCGTGCAGCACGCCGGTCGCGGTGACGCTTGCGGACCGGCCGGGCACGGGACGAACGACATCGACAGGCGGCTCGCCGTGCGTCGTCGTTCCGGGCGAAATCGTGCTAGAAACGGGCGTGCGTCGTCAGACCACGACCGGCGACCGGTACGGCGTCACGCTTTTCAGCAGCCCGCTGACGTTCATGCGCGTCGGCGTCGCGAAGCGCTTCGAACTCGCCGTCGCACCGCCGTCGCGGGAATCGCGCGCGACCAGCGGCCCGGCACCGGTCGATTCCGCGCGCGGCGCAACCGACATCGTCGTCGCCGCCAAATATCTGGCCCTCGATACGGTTTTCGCGCAAGCGTCGGTTGGCGCCGCGTACACCCCGCCGACCGGCACGGGCGGATTCAGCGCGGGTGCGCCCTCGTATTCGCTGGCCGCGAACGTCGGCTTGACCATTAATGCAAAGCTATCATTCGTGATGAGCCACGTGCTCGGCACGGCGATCGGCAATGATCCGCTCGGCCAGAGCCGCTCCTACTTCGTGTATGCACCGTCCTTCACGCTTGCCTACGCGCTCGACGGCACGACGACGGTTCTCGTGCAAGACGCATTGCTGTCGCGACAGGGACCGGTGCTGCCCGCGGGAAGCCGCGGGTTCATCGCGTTGCAGCGCCAGGTCGGCCCGCGGCTCGCACTTGATCTCGACTATGAGATCAATCTGGCACCGACCTCGAACCGAATCAGAACCGACCTAGGAGTGTGATGGCCTCGTTGAAGTTCGTTCGACGGCTTGTTCGTAACCACGAACTGCTAATTTTCCGCGACGAGATCGTCGCGGCTCCGTTTCTGAAAGCCCCTGGAGCTTACAAAACCGTCCGCGCGGCGGCCCCGTAGCCTTGGGAGGCAGTCGTGATCCTTCGATAAGGATTCGTAGCCCGAAGTGCCAAGTTGAAGTATGTGTTGCATCGGTACATCGTGCTGCTCGAACTGGAATCCGACGGCTCCGCATACAATGTGATCGTGCCGGCGTTGCCCGAGGCGCACACCTGGGGCAACACCGTCGAGTCCGCCCTTCACAACGCACGTGAGGTTATCGAGCTTTGCCTCGATGAACGGCGTGAACGCGGAATCGAAATCCCGGCGAGCGCCGAGGGTATCGTTCGGATGGAGATCGTCTCGGTCGCCTGACCGTGAAAACGGCAAGCCGTTGCTGCGACGCGTCTTCGGCGTGCTTTGAACGGCGAGGAACTGCTGCGCCGACTCGCTGCGCACGGTTTTGTAATCGTGCGAAAGCGTGGCTCGCATCGAATCGTAAGACACGACGACGGGCGTACGACCGCGGTCCCGGTCCACGGATCGCGCGACATTCCGGTTGGTACATTTCATCGAATTCTCCGTGACCTTCGCTTGACCGCCGCCGACCTGCAGCGCTAGGCGTCGTGCCGGCCGTCGTATCGAACGCGGCGATGCTTCCGCCGCCTCTAACAGCTCCGCCGGGCTTAACCGTCCCGCCCCAAGAGACAGAAAGGACGAAAAGATGCTACAACATGCTTGATGGCCGTTCCGGAGAGCCGTAAATATCGAGGCCTTTACAGCGAAGACTTCGCGCTTTGGTGTGAAGAACAGGCGCGCGCGTTGCGTGATCGCCGCTGGGAAGCGGTCGAGGTCGCGCACTTGGCGGGCGAACTCGACGAGATGAGTGGACAAGCTCGACGTGAACTCGGGTCCCACCTTGAAGTCCTCCTGAGTCATTTGCTCAAGCGGATGTTTCAGCCGGAAAAAGCGTCGAAGTCGTGGGCCGATTCGATCGAGGAGCAGGCTTTGCGTACCGTAGAGCAGGTTGTCGAGATACCGTCGTTGCGGTCGCAGTGGAATACGGTGCTCGTCCGAAGTTATCGGTACGCGAGGCTGCAGGCCGCGCGCGAAACGACCCTGGAGCGCGAAGTCTTTCCTGCTGCGTTGACCGATGAGCTGCAGGCGCAACTTCGCTCGGAGCTTTTGCAGGCCGAGGACGCGTTGGCACTTTCGCCTCGCAAGCGCGGGGTTTCGCGCGTCCTGTAACCCGCCCGTCACCCCGCCGCCTCTAACAAGCCCGCTCCGCCTGCATCCTCAAAAAACCGCTCGCGCTCGCCGGCATCGAGCCTCTGGACCTCGCTCCCGGCGGGAAGCCGCCGCACGCGCAACACGTCGTCGATCTCGCCCGCCACACCGCGTATATGGGTGATGACGCCGATGAGCTTGCCGCCGCTCGCGCGCCGCGCCAGCTCGGCGAGCGCGGCGTCGAGCGCCGCGCCGTCGAGGCTTCCGAAGCCCTCGTCGAGGAACAGCGCCTCCAGGCTGCCGCCGGCGCTCGACGCCAGCTCCACGAGGCCAAGTGCGAGCGCGAGGCTCGCGAGAAACTTCTCGCCGCCTGAGAGCGTGTCGGGTCCGCGGGTTTGCCCGGACTGCCCGTCGAGAATTTGGAACCCGTCGGCGAACGCATAACGGCCGCTCGTCATTGAACGCAACGTCTCGGTCGCCGCCGCAAGCAGCCGGTGCTCGCGCCGCCCCATCACGTACTTCTTGAAGGCGTTTTGCTGCAGGTACGTGCGCAGGCGCTCGATCGTCGCCGCGAGCGGCTCGGCGATCGCAAGTTGGCGGTCCAGTTCGCGCGCAGCAATGACTGCCTCGTCCGCAATGCGCACCCGTTCCGCGAGCAGCACCCGGTGTGCCGCCGCCGTCGAAAGCGCGGTAGCCAACGCAGTGAACCCAGCAAAGTCCACCGTAGCCAGCTCCGCTTCGGCCCGTCGGTTCGCAGCGTCGCGCGCCGCTTGCAATGTATCGCGCTCGCAATCGAGATTGGCGACCGCTGTTGCCCCGAGTTCGTGAGCCCGCGCCGCCCAGCGGAAAACGGTTCCCAACTCGCCGTTCACGACTACGGCAGCCGGAAGCGGCCCATAGGCGACCGACTCGACCGCGCGTAGCTCGGCGGCGATCGCCGCCGAACGTTCCACCACGACGGCTAAGATCTCGCTGCCATAGGCGGCGATCACAGCCGCAAGCTCTCGCTGCGCGTCACTTCGGTTGCATTCCGCCGCGTCGAATTCCGCCTCGTGACGGCGCGCCTCGTGCTCAGCGGTCGTCACCGCCGCGAGAGCGGCCGCGATCTCGACATCCTCAAGCGCGACAGACGGCCGCAACACCGCGGGAAGTCCCCCGCGTTCGGCCTCCAGGCGCATCGTCGCCTCCATCGAGCGTTCGCCGCGATGCGCGACGCGTGCGGAATCGGTCGCGAGTTGTTCGCGTAGGGCCCCAAGCGCCGTGATCACAGCCGTCACGTCGTTCGCAAGGGTCCGCGCTCGGTCGCGAGACGCACGAAAGGCGGCTGTAGCCGCCGCAACGGCAGCCTGTGCCTCATCGATTGCATCCTCGGCACGTTGCACATCGGCGGAAACGCGCAGTTCCGCGATTCGTTGACGCGCCGCCTCGAGCGTGTCGTCGGCCTTCCCGAGTTCCTCGCGCGCCGCGTGCGACACAGTCTCGGAGACAACGAAGCGCGCCTCCGCAACGCTAAGCGCCTTCGTCGCATCCACAACCGCTGCTTCGGCCCTCTGAGCCGCCGCCTCGGCGCGCTCGAGATCGTGTACCTCGATCGCATGAAACGAAGCGGGAAGCATCCGGGCGCAGATGGGACACGGCTCGCCCCCGGTGAGCCCGCGCGTTAGCGCGCCGAGCTGATGATCGCGCCGCGCGACTTCGAGCGCGCGCATCGCTTCCCGCCCCCGCTCCGCGAGCGCTTCGTGGTTGCCGGCGGCCGTCGTCCGCGTCGTTGCGGCGTCCTTATATTCGCGTTCCGCGGAACCGACGGCTTCCGCGCGTCCAGCATGCCGCGCTAGCGCTGCCGCATACGCTTCGCACGCGTCGCGCCGGGCCCGCTCCGTCGCCCGCGCCGTCTCCAACGCTGCTTCAGCCGCCTCCGCCGTCGCGGCCGCTTCGTCGCACTGCCGCTGCAAACCGGCAATTTCCAGGTCGCTGCGTCGGCTCTCGAGCTCGCGTTCGCGCACGCCGGCGCGCTCGCGTGCGAGCTCAGCGCTCTCGCGTGCGAGCCTGTCGCGCTCGGGGCCCAGCCGCTCGAGCGCTGCGCGCGTCGCGGCGAGCCGACCGATTGCGACGCCGCGCGCTTCGACGAGCTCGCGCTCCCGACGCATTTTCATCGCGGTAGCTTCCGCGACTGCTAACCGCTGTTCGGCCCTTGAGCGTGCGACACGCAGTTCGCCATCGCGCATCGTCAGCCCGACGATCCGCGTCAGCCCGTCGCCGATGCGCTCGTGTGCACCGCGCTCGACGCCTACCCTCTGCAACCGTTTCTCAGCGTCGTCGCGCGCCATGCGCGCTTGATCTACGACTCGATGCGCCGCAGCGAGTGTCTGCCCACGCGCCTCTTCCGCGGCCAACTCATCGCGCAGCCGCGCCGCCACCGCCTCGGGCTCGGGGCCGATGCCTTCACGCTTCGCTCGCAGGACCGCACTCGCGCTTCGCGCTGTATCGCGCGGCGAATCGAGCACATCGCGAATGCGATCGATCTCATCGAGTCCGAGCAACTCCGTGAGCGCGCGCGTGCGATCGGCCTCCCTTGCCGTGAGCAGATCCGCGAACCGCCCCTGCGGCAATACGACCGTCTTGGTGAACGTCGTCCAATCGAGCCCGAGCAACCGCTGCAGCTCCATCCGCAGCGCCGCCTCGCCATCGAACCGATAGTCCGGAACCTCGTCGCAGCGCAGCGCATGGATCGGCGGTCGTGCGATGCGCGACGCGGAGCGCGTCACGTGATACGTCTTGCCGCCGGATTCGAACGCGAACTCAACGCGCATCGTCTGCGCGTCGAGCGCGATGAGGGTCTTCACGTCGCGCTCGCTCCACGTCGTCGCGTTGAAGAGCGCGTAGACCATCGCTTCTAGAATCGAGCTCTTCCCGGCGCCCGTATCGCCGACGATCGCAAAGAGGCCGAGCCCGCGAAAATCGATCGTCTGCTCCGCGCGAAAACTCCTGAATCCGCTTAGCGCGATCGAGAGCGGCCTCATGCCGACGTTCCCTCGAGCGCATCCAGCTCGACCAGCTCGAGCGGCTGCTCGTCCGCGACCGCTCGCGCCGCAAGCGCGAACAGCTCGGCGATGCGGCGATTATCGGCCCCGGCATCGCCTCGCTCGGAAAGAAACGTGGCGAAGAGATCGCCGAGCCCCGCCTCGTCCTGCGCATCGCTCCCCTCAACGGCGGCGACGTGCCGATTCGGGTCGAGCACGTCGACGCCTAGGAGCGTCGTCTCCGGCAGTCGCTCTTGCACCGCCTCGAAAAGCATCCGCTGCGTTCCCGGCGCTTCGACCGTAACGAGGGCGAGTGCCCCGCGCAACGCATGCGCTTGTGCCGATAACGCATCGAGCGTTCCGCGCACGCGCCGCAACGGCCGGCCACCGGTCAGCGGCGCGCACGTTACGTGCGCGTTCTTGCCGGGACGCGCCTCAACGCAGACCACCGATTTCGTCTCGTCGACCTCGCCGAAATCGATCGGAATCGGCGAGCCCGCGTAGCGCGCCCACGGTCGCCCCACTAGCGCCTGCGGCTTGTGGATGTGCCCGAGCGCTGCGTACGCGACGGCGGGAATCGCCTCCGGGCGCGTCGCGTAATCATCGATGTGGACTTGCCGCTCGCTGCGAGCGAGTACGGCGCCCGTCACGTGCAGGTGCGCCGCGAACACGCGCACGTCGTGCTGCGCATCGGCGGCTATCGCAAATCCCTGTTCCAAGGCGTCTTCGAGCGACTTGATGCGGTCCGCGTATGCACTCGACCAGCTCGCCGCATCCTCAAAATCCTCCAGAAACGTCGTGCGCGCGAAAAACGGAAGCGGCGCGAGACGAATACGGTCACCGTCGCGCGCGGGGTAGTCGAGAATTCCACCGTCGTGCGGTGGTCGCGCTTTGTCGACGAAACGCACCCCCGCCCCGCCGCGCAGCGTTCCGAAAAGCCTAAAGAGTTTCGGGTTTTCGTGATTGCCGCACAGGACGACGACGGGAGCGATGGCCGCAAGTTCGTCGATCATCTCGATACCCAGTCGCAGATCATCGACGGAGGGCATCTTCGCATCGAAGAGATCGCCCGTATGCACAATCAAGTCCGGTGCGAAGTCGCGTGCGATCGCCACGATCTCGCGATGCACGCATTCGTGATCCGGCCGGCGCGGCACGTTATAGGTCAATTTTCCGAGATGCCAATCCGACGTGTGCAGCAGTCGCATCAGAGCCTGCCGAAGGCCGCGTCGATCGCCACGCGATCCGTCGCCCGACGTAGCGCGAGCGCATCTTCGCCCGTATTGGTCGCATACGGCGCGAGTGGGAAGCGGAACGGGATCGGAACCGGCACGAGCGGCTGATCGAGGATCATCGTTCCGGGCAGGAAGCGCGTGGCGCGCTCGCGCTGCTCCGCTGAGAGGAAGCGATAGTCATCGGCCGTCGCCGCGTCGAGCCGCCCCACGATTTTGAGCGCCGCGTTTGTCGTAATCGCGCGTTCGACATCGCTTGCGCTTTGTTGCGCTCCGATCAGCAACACTCCGAGCGACCGGCCACGCGCAGCGATGTCGATCAGAAGATCTTTGATCGGGCTGCGTCCCTCGCGCGGAGCGTATTTGTTGAGTTCATCGAGCACGATGAACCGCAACGGCTCGCGCCCGCTACCTTGTTTTGCCTCGAATATCTCCGAGAGGATCGCACCGACCGTGAACCGCTGCGCATCGTCGTGCAAGGCGTGCAGGTCGACGACGGAAACCCGCCGTTCGAGTGCGAACGGTCGCAGCCCGATGCCGATGAGCTGTCCAAGACGTGGTCGCAAGCCGTCGAGACGCCGCAACAACGCTCCGACCGTCCCCTCGGTATACCGTGACGTCCACGTCGTATCCGGAGGATCCGCTTCGAGCCGGTCGCGGAGCGCCGCGATGAGATCAGCGAACGTCTCGATGTGTGTTCCGTCGCCCGGAGCCAGCGGCTCGCGCCGCTCGCGCAGGACGCGCTCCACGTTCGATGAGGACGTGCTGCGATGCACGAGTACGATCGAGCCGTCGCCGTTCGTGCATGGATATGCATGGCGGACCAGTTGCAACCGCACGTGTTGTTCGAGAAACGGCACCTGCGTGCGCCCGTCATCTTCGAAGCAGAAACGCAGCAACTGGCGCCGCACAAACTCGAGCGGTGTCCACCCGAAGACCGTCACTTCGTCGTGCCGTCGCGATGTAATATCGACCGCGAGTGAGTGCTGCTCGGCGTTAAGGCCACGTGGCACAAAAAATCGCACGTCGGAGAAAGGCGCTGCGTCGAGCACGCCGAGCTTTGTCCAGCGTGGCCCGTCCGTATCGGGCCGAAATGCGCTGCTATGCCGATCCAGATGCAGCAAATCTTCACCCTTGACGTTAAAGATGACGGCGTGCGTCTGCGCGCTTTTGTCGCCGAGCATTCTAATCCCAGCCTCACTCTCAAGCAGTTGGTACAGTAAAAACATCGCATACGACGTCTTAGTCGCAACGCCCGAGATGCCCGAGATCGAGACGTGGCCACCGCGCTCGCCATTGATGAAAGAGAAGTCGGCATAGATCGGTCGGTCGAGCCGGTCGAGCCCCACGGGGAGCGCCTGCGGCATCTGGTCGAGGAACAGCGCGTGTTCGCGCGTCGCGTCGTCCACGAGTTCGACGCGCGCGCCCGGCAACGGCGCGACCCACGCCTCCGGAACGGTGCGTAGCACCGCGACGCTGGCAGTCCTTGTCGTCAGACCCGGCATGAGCCGTTCGCCGATCCGGCGTGTATCCGATGGCATCTGCGCGCCCTCGATCGCGCCGGAACCCTCGACGATGATGCCGTAGTGCGTGACGTCACCGGTGCCGTCGGCGAGCGTGTGTCGCGTCAACACCAGATCGTCGAGTTGCACGACCGCGTCGTCTGCGAGAACGAGTTCGAATCTTCGCGTCGTAACGGGTTTCGAGCCGTCGACATAGCCGATCACGTTGCGCGCCCCGCATTGAGCGCGCGAACCGCTTCGTGCACGGCTCGCTCGGCAAGCGCTTCCGATCCAAGTTGGCGACGTAGATTGTTCTCGAGCGCGCCGATCGGCAGCAGATTTTGCGGAGCACGCGGATCGCGATGTGCAGCGCCGGCAAATTTCGGCAACCGGACGGTGAGCGCGTCGGCGAGCCCACGGCGGCGTCGATTCCGAGCGCAGCGCCGAACTCGAGGCGCGTCATCCCGCCCCATGGTCCACTCTGCAGCCCGTCGCTGAGCCGCAGATAGCACGAGTAGCGGTCGTCACCGATGCGAAACAGCGAGCTTCGTTGTCCGGCCCCGAGCGTCGCCACGCGAGCGTGGTCGGCCGGCGCAAGCAATGCGCGGCGGTGCGTCTTGACGTAACCGACGATCGCGCGGTGCGAGCGTAGCGAGAAGTTGAGTGGACCGTCCGCGACAGCGAGCGTTCCGTCAGTCGCGATTGTCCCCGCGAGCCGCCCCTCGGCGAGGCGCATCCTCGCTTGCAGCGCTTCGAGCGGCGCCTGCGCTTCGTCGCCGGGCACGCTGACGGCGGTCCAAACCCAGCCGCCTGGCGTCTGCGGAAGCGCCTGGCTCGCGCCGGAACCCCAAACGACGATCCGGTCGACGACGGTCTGCCCGAAACGAGCGCCTCGCAGCGGGTCGATTTCAACGCAGCCGCAGGCGAATGCGCCGGCGATGCCTCGCACATATTGGCCGTCAACGAGCCGGTAGAGCGACGCTTCTACGCGGCGTACCCCGTCCACGAACGCCAGCCGAGCGAAGGAATCGTCGTCGCGTCCATCGTGCGCTTGCAAGGCGTCGTCTTCAACGAGCATCGCCGGGGCGTCGGTGTCTTCGTCCTCGCGCTCGACGCGGTACGGCGAACCGTATTGCGGCGCCCAGCTCTCGACGAATACATCACAGTTGGTCTCACTGCCCAGCATGACGAGGAGTATCGACATGTCGAGTGACATATCTTTGTCATATCGCAAAAAAAGAAGAGATTTAGGCGTGCGAGCGCCCTCATGGAGACGACAACGTGAGCGAGATTGCCACGTACTTATTCGATCCTGAAGCGATTAAGCGCGCCGAAGAGCCGGCCGAAGATACGGTACGTCTCTTCTGGATGTTCGTCGTGCTTGTGCGTGAACGCGCCATTACGTACGAGCGTTATGCCGCACTCTTCAGCCGAACGACTCGTACCTTCAAGCGCGATGTCACGAAGTTACGTGAACTCGGCGAGCGGTTCAATTTCGCACTTAGCCCGCAACGCCGTGGCGAAGTAAGGCTAGCGCGTTTCGACGATGACCCGCTCGTGCGCCGACGACACAGCGACGCGGAACGAGCGGACGACGCCGTTCACGCCGTTGTTGAAGCGTTCGGTGAAGTCGTCGCCGCGAGTTTGCGCGCGTGGACCGATCTTCCAGCGCCTCTGGGAGATCGCTTCCTGCGCATCGCGACGCCGCGCCTTCGCGCCGATTCTACCGTCGGCGCGACGTACGAGCTTTTTCGCGAGGGATGGCGACGGCGTGCCCGCCTCCGGTTTAGGTATCCGCCGCGAAGCGGCGGAGCTCCCACCGAGCGCGTTGTCGAACCCTATCTCACCACGTACAACGCCGGCCGCTATTATCTCGTTGGCTTTGACGTCCGTCCGGGTTCGGGCTGGCGTCAATACGCGATCGATCGTATCGTGGGACCGATTAAACCCAGCGGCACATTTTCGGCGCGGGTAATTCCTCGCGCCTATCGTGGTGAGGACGCGGTTGGCCTATTCAAGACGGGCGTGGAGCGTGACGTGACCGTTGCGCTGTCTGCAACGATCGCGCAAGCGGTAATCGCGCGCGAGTGGCAGCATGGCGAGCGGATCGGACACGCGGCCGACGGCCGCATTACGCTGACGTTTTCGGTGCACGACGTCGGCGAGGCAGTGCGCTGGGCACTGAGCTTCGGCAGCGAGGCGGAGATCTTAGCACCGAGCGACGCTGTCGCACATGCACGCGAAATTGTCGCTACGCTGCGCGACCGGTATGCAATCGATGCGAAGAGCAGAAGCGCGTAGCGGCTCGGTGATGCGGATCCCGGCTCCGACCAACGCGGGACAGACCCGTGTCCCCGATGCCGCGCTAGCTTTGCGAGACCCGAAGGCGCCTTGCCTCCGATTCTCAGCGGAGTTCAACTCGTGTCTCTCATCATCGCTCTCGCACTTGCAATCCTGGCTCCCGCACCCAATGGGATCACCGGAGGCGGCCCAGTGTTTATTGTTTCCCCGGTGCCGCCGCCCGTCGCCGCGGCCGCTCTTTTTTCGGCCCCGCCGTAATTCCCAACTCTACGCAATTTGCGAGCAAACGAGTGCGCGATTTCACGCGGAAAGCGGCGAAAATTTTCCGCGTGTGATTGCTCACGGTATGATGGCTTCGGTCCAGGTTCGCTGCAATCGTTTTCGCGCTCTTACCTTGAAGCAGCTCGTCGAGGACGCGCCGTTGCGCCGCCGTCAGTTCGTCCAGCGGACTTCGCCGCGAGCGAAGAACAGCACCGAACCAGGCGCGCGGCGCTCGTCGCACGATGGGCCGAAGTATCCGCGCGTACGCCGCGTCGTTCGTAAGCCGGTACAAGTCTGCCGCGACTTGTCCGACCCGCAGATGGTGCCCGAGTTCTCTCCACGTCGCGAGCGCGCGATTGTACTGTGCCACGGCTGCTTTACGGTCGCCCAGGGCCTCGCTCACGCGCGCCGCGGCGGTCATCTCAAAAGCATTCACACGACGGTCTTGCTCGAGTGCGTTAAGGGGGTTCGCAGCCGGTCGCAACGACTGGTAAATCGTGATTGCTTGTCGAGCTTCGGCCGGCATCATTCGCGCGGCGGTCATCGCGAAGTCCGTCAGCGCGACCCGTTCCTCGTGATCGGCTTCGCTCCACCGGTGCCCACGCAGCAAGCGCCATGCGCGTTGCAACTGAATGGCCGCGGCGCGTTCGTCTCCGAGCAGCTCGCTTACGAACGAAGCAGCGGTTTCCCCATGCACGGCGTAAGGCGCCTCCGGCATCAGCGTTGCGGCTTGCCGCGCAAGCAGCCACGCTCGTTCAAGATCGCCTTCGAGCAACGCGAGGTATCGCAGCATTGTGAGGGCGTTGAATTGGTCGACGGCAAGTCCGTCCGTCCATGCCGTAGCTTCGTACGCCGCGCGAGCTCGTGCACCGAGCGCGAAATTGATGGTCTCGGCAGCCACGTTTGCGGTGCCATGGACGAGACGAGCTCGCAGGCGCTCGTCGATTTCGCCGGAGCCTTCCAAGGCGGCGAGCGCCGCTTCAAAGTGGACTGCGCCCGCGGCGTAGCGTTCGCGTTTGATGTCGATCCAGCCGCTGAGACTGCGCGTCTCGGCAACGCGCACGCCTGCTTCGTAATTACGAGCGAGCAAACTCTCGGCTCGCTCATAATCGCGATCCTTCCATGCCTCGACCGCAAGCAGGTACACAGCTCCACCGATGTCGGGTGGCTGCGCCGCCCACAACGCCCGCTCTACGGCAGCGAGCTCAATTGCTGCCTCGCCGTGCCCTGGTTCGGCTTGCTTGCGCGCGAGCGCTTTCAACGTCCGTGCGAAGAGGCGTTGAGCCGGATCGGGGTGTTGAGCGGCTGCCCGCGTCGCGGCCTCGTACCATATCACGACGTCGTTCTCTGCGCGCGCGAAGCGGGCCCGGACGATATCGATGCGCGCCGCCTCGGCGCTCGTCTGGGCTGGAATCGCACGAAGCAACACGCGCAGCGTCTCAAACTGCGCACGCGCGAAGGCGTCCTCGATCGCGAGCACGCCCACGGCGTCATCGTGGTCGAGTTTGCGGCGAACGCTCAGGGCGATTCGACTATCGCGCATGGCATGACGTGTGCTTCCACGTTCGGAGCGCATCGGTCCTCGAAGCTACGGTCCTCGAAGCTACAATGAACGCCCATCCCGACGACGAGGGCTTTTTGCCTGCGCGGATGGTGAACGAGGCGGTCTACTGTCGACGCCTCTTCTGGCTGGAGCACGTGGCCGGTGAGTGGCGCGAAAGCCACGACACGCTTGACGGGACGCGGGTGCACCGCCGCGTGGACCGGCCGACACGCCGCGACCGTGCGGCGCTTGAAGGAGAGGAAGAGCCCACCGCCGCTCGCTCCGTGACCCTTACATCGTCGACTTTAGGCGTCATTGCGAAAATCGACGTCCTCGAGCTGGCGGGCGACGAGGCCACACCAGTCGACTACAAGCGCGGTACTGTACCGAATGTCGTTGGTAACGCCTACGATCCCGAGCGGGTACAGCTCTGCCTTCAGGGTCTCTTGCTGCGAGAGGCCGGCTTTCGCTGCGAGTCGTGCGTATTGTATTTCGCGGAGTCTCGGCGCCGCATTCGCGTCGAATTTTCGGAGGAGCTTATTGCATTAACGCGCTCAGCCGTTTCCGACGCGCAACGATTGGTCCGCGCGACGACGATTCCGCCGCCGCTCGTGAACAGCCCCAAATGTGGGCGCTGTTCGCTTGCGCCAATCTGCATGCCCGACGAGACGAACGTCCTCTCCTCAGGCACCGAGGGTCCGGTACGAACGCTTGTCCCCGAAGCGGACGACGCGCTTCCTGTATACGTCATGGAACAGGGCGCACGGCTGGGGCTTTCCGGAGAAGTCCTCGAGGTTCGCAAAAATGATGACGTGCTCGAGCGCGTGAGGTTACTTGAGGTCTCCCAGGTTTCGTTATTTGGAAATGTGTCAGCATCCGCGCCGCTCGTGCGGGCGCTGGCGGAACGCGAGATTCCGATCTTATACTTTTCGTACGGTGGGTGGCTCGCTGCGATCGCGCATGCTCCAGTTTCGAAGAGCCTCGACGCGCGCATCGCGCAGCACCGTGTAGCTCAGGACGCACAAGCGGCGTTGCCGATCGCGCGTCAGATCGTCGAGGGGAAGATCCGGAATCAGCGGACGCTGTTGCGGCGCTCACTCGGCGACGAGGTTCGAAGCCAATTGCAAGAGCTTTCGTGGTGCATCGACCGCACGGCTCGCGCGGCGTCAAGGGAAGTGTTGCTCGGGCACGAGGGGAGTGCCGCACGCGTGTATTTCGGACAATTTGCGCGTTTATTGAAGGCCGACGAATTTCAGTTCGACTTCAACGGGCGCAATCGTCGACCGCCGCGCGACCGGGTCAACGCGCTGCTCTCGTTTGCGTACGCGCTTTTGGTCAAGGAGTGCGTCGCGGCGTTACTCGGCGTCGGACTCGAGCCGGGCCTCGGTATCTACCATCAGTTTCGGCCGGGCCGTCCCGGGCTCGCGCTCGATCTGGCTGAAGAGTTTCGGCCTTTAATTGCCGATTCGGTCGTCGTGAACGCAATAAACGTGCACGAAATCGAACCGATGCACTTTATGGGATTATTCGATGAAGTTGCACTAACGCCCGGTGGCCGGCGAGCCTTTGTCGGCGCTTTCGAACGGCGCATGAACACGGACGTAACACATCCGATCTTCGGGTATCGCCTGACATATCGGCGAGTTCTGTACGTGCAAGCGCGGCTGCTGGCGCGCTGTCTCGAGGGCGAGCTTCGTGTCTACCCAGCGTTCACAACGAGGTAGGTATATATGGCGGTACGCGTGTATTTGCTGTCGTATGACATTTGCGACGCTCGTCGCCTGCGTGCCATGCACAAGATCGCAATAGCGCATGGAGCCATGCTGCAATACAGCCTGTATGCCTGTCCGCTTACTCGAGCGCAACGTATCGAGCTCAAGACGCGGGTCGAGAATCTGATCGATCGCTCCACCGATCGCGTTATTATTCTTGATATGGGCGCCGCTCAGGACGAGGGCTCTTGGATACCGCCTTACGAGTCGCTCGGAGCCAATGTGGCAATAACGATGCGCCGATCCGTCGTCATCTGACGTCGAGCGCCCCGTTGATGTGGAGCTACTGCAGGGGCGCTCGCGCTTGCAGCCATAAGGGATTGCGCATCATGCCAAGGTCCATAATATTCGCTTCGAGGGCGTTTGGGCAGGCCGCTCGAAACGCAGGTCGGAAACGCCCGTGGTGAACCTATGCGGTTGACGCCCATTCCGCGGCGTGATTGTCGCGGCTCCGTTGAAGCCGAACTTCGCCGACGAATTACGTGGTAAGAATTCGCATCATTCCGCGGCGTGATTGTCGCGGCTCCGTTGAAGCGCCGCCGAACAAATCCGCCGTAGCTGCCCTCTTTCATTCCGCGGCGTGATTGTCGCGGCTCCGTTGAAGCAGGGCATTGGCGACGCGGACCGCCTTCTCGATGATTCCATTCCGCGGCGTGATTGTCGCGGCTCCGTTGAAGCTTCGGCGCTGATGCGCCTGCATCGAGTGCGCTGACGCCATTCCGCGGCGTGATTGTCGCGGCTCCGTTGAAGCGCTTTCCACCAGAATCGAGGAGTCCTAGGTCCGTCATCATTCCGCGGCGTGATTGTCGCGGCTCCGTTGAAGCCGTTCTACGAAAGCGTCGCTCGGCGCGCGATCAACATTCCGCGGCGTGATTGTCGCGGCTCCGTTGAAGCTTGTGTCGGATGGCAAATCCGACGTTGCCAGCCGTCATTCCGCGGCGTGATTGTCGCGGCTCCGTTGAAGCTGGGGTTCTCCCGCCCGAGCGCATGTCGAGACCTAGCCATTCCGCGGCGTGATTGTCGCGGCTCCGTTGAAGCACAACCTCATGAGTCGGTTAGCTGTACCGGTCAGTTTTGCATTCCGCGGCGTGATTGTCGCGGCTCCGTTGAAGCATTCACGTATAGGCGAAGCACGACGGGCGAGGCTAAACATTCCGCGGCGTGATTGTCGCGGCTCCGTTGAAGCGAAGGTCCGCCGGGAACTGCTGGCATCACAACCGGAGGCCATTCCGCGGCGTGATTGTCGCGGCTCCGTTGAAGCTGTTATGGTCTGGGTCAGTCGAGTTTCGGCAACTGCATTCCGCGGCGTGATTGTCGCGGCTCCGTTGAAGCATCGACTTGCTCATCGTTGCACACCGTGTCGAAGATTTAGCATTCCGCGGCGTGATTGTCGCGGCTCCGTTGAAGCGCCTATGCGGGCGGAGCCGGGTCCGATGCGGCCACACCATTCCGCGGCGTGATTGTCGCGGCTCCGTTGAAGCTCGATTCCCTTCAGCGCCCCACCGGTTCCGAACGCCATTCCGCGGCGTGATTGTCGCGGCTCCGTTGAAGCCTTCGGTGGGCGGGCTCGCCGACGTCACGACGGCTGCATTCCGCGGCGTGATTGTCGCGGCTCCGTTGAAGCTCGATGCGGTACGGCGACATCGCGTCGACCGCAGAACATTCCGCGGCGTGATTGTCGCGGTTCCGTTGAAGCGCTGAAATCAAGCGAAGCCATGAATGTTACCGCGTCATTCCGCGGCGTGATTGTCGCGGCTCCGTTGAAGCTTCCTAGTCTGCGCCTGATGTTGGGCACAATGAAGAGCATTCCGCGGCGTGATTGTCGCGGCTCCGTTGAAGCAATAACTCTTTTTCTAACCCCCGATGAGTTCCAAGCCATTCCGCGGCGTGATTGTCGCGGCTCCGTTGAAGCTTCGCCCCGAGTGCCAGCGCGTACGCCGCAGCCTGCATTCCGCGGCGTGATTGTCGCGGCTCCGTTGAAGCCGGAAGGCGCGGCTGGTGCTGAAGCGGACCGTGGTCATTCCGCGGCGTGATTGTCGCGGCTCCGTTGAAGCAATGACGCGGCGATGAGCCTCACGAGATCAGGGCCGCATTCCGCGGCGTGATTGTCGCGGCTCCGTTGAAGCTGGCTCATCTACCAAGGCCCGCGAAGGCCGTTGAACATTCCGCGGCGTGATTGTCGCGGCTCCGTTGAAGCGAGGCGGTGCCCGATACCGTGCGCAGGAGCACAACAGGCATTCCGCGGCGTGATTGTCGCGGCTCCGTTGAAGCTTCGTCGACGCGCGCGAGTTCGCGCCACCACTTCTCCATTCCGCGGCGTGATTGTCGCGGCTCCGTTGAAGCTGCCGAACGCAGCGCGACAATGCCTGCGACGTTCATCATTCCGCGGCGTGATTGTCGCGGCTCCGTTGAAGCTCCATTAGCCGTTGTCCTCGCCGACGGCGAGGTCTCCATTCCGCGGCGTGATTGTCGCGGCTCCGTTGAAGCGGGCGCGATTCGTATCTTGCGTTACTGAATGTCCCGGCATTCCGCGGCGTGATTGTCGCGGCTCCGTTGAAGCAGGAACCCTGAGCGAGTATCGCAACAGATCGCCCATCATTCCGCGGCGTGATTGTCGCGGCTCCGTTGAAGCGGCATCCTACACGAAACTCCGCACCGGTGACTGGGGCATCATTCCGCGGCGTGATTGTCGCGGCTCCGTTGAAGCCAAGTACACCATTGGACCGGCGCGGGCGCTATCGCCATTCCGCGGCGTGATTGTCGCGGCTCCGTTGAAGCCGGTCTCCGAGGCGCGCAAATATCTCGCGTGCTCGACATTCCGCGGCGTGATTGTCGCGGCTCCGTTGAAGCGCCATGGTCTCCGAGGGGCTCGTTACGGTCTCCGAGGCATTCCGCGGCGTGATTGTCGCGGCTCCGTTGAAGCGTGGTCTACGGGCTCACGCGCGGGGAGGCCGAGTTTCATTCCGCGGCGTGATTGTCGCGGCTCCGTTGAAGCCAAATTGATGAGCAACGGCAGCTCGATTCGGGATGCCATTCCGCGGCGTGATTGTCGCGGCTCCGTTGAAGCAAGCGCGCCTCTTCTGCGCAAGCGACGGGTCCTATCGCCATTCCGCGGCGTGATTGTCGCGGCTCCGTTGAAGCCTTGGTGCTCGGCAGCGGTGTGGCCGTAAGCCGCGCAGCATTCCGCGGCGTGATTGTCGCGGCTCCGTTGGAGCCTCGACGAGTTCCGCGAGGGTGACGTTCTGCGTTCGCATTCCGCGGCGTGATTGTCGCGGCTCCGTTGAAGCGCGAATTCCAACTTTGCGGCCGGGAGAGTAGTCTACATTCCGCGGCGTGATTGTCGCGGCTCCGTTGAAGCGGGACCATCGTATGCACCGTAAACACGCTCGGTGCACATTCCGCGGCGTGATTGTCGCGGCTCCGTTGAAGCCGATAGAATGCGATTGGCGAGGCCATCGCGGCCCTTCGCATTCCGCGGCTTGATTGTCGCGGCTCCGTTGAAGCGCGCGCCGTCGAATAGCGTTAGTGCTCCCGTCGTCGGCACATTCCGCGGCGTGATTGTCGCGGCTCCGTTGAAGCTCGTTGCGCGCGTCGATCGCATCGGTATCGAGCAGCATTCCGCGGCGTGATTGTCGCGGCTCCGTTGAAGCAGCGGTTCGTTTGGCGAGAAGCCTTGACTCGTGCGCATTCCGCGGCGTGATTGTCGCGGCTCCGTTGAAGCGACTTCCCCAGATACGCAGCCGTTGCTCCCGCGCCGACATTCCGCGGCGTGATTGTCGCGGCTCCGTTGAAGCCGGATTTCCTCGGGTCGCTCCAAGAGGACGCCTCCGCATTCCGCGGCGTGATTGTCGCGGCTCCGTTGAAGCCCGATCAGCGCCGATGCGCGCGTGGGCGTAATGAAACATTCCGCGGCGTGATTGTCGCGGCTCCGTTGAAGCGGATTGCGGGTCGATCGGCTGATTACTAACGGTGCGGCATTCCGCGGCGTGATTGTCGCGGCTCCGTTGAAGCGCACAAGCGCGTTATCATTTCCACGATTAAGGGGTGCATTCCGCGGCGTGATTGTCGCGGCTCCGTTGAAGCTCGCCACCGTTGCCGTACACGCCGCAGATCGCACTCCATTCCGCGGCGTGATTGTCGCGGCTCCGTTGAAGCAAATTGAAAACGAACAACACGAGTCCCGCGAATGCAACATTCCGCGGCGTGATTGTCGCGGCTCCGTTGAAGCGAGTCGCTCCGCGTGCGCCGCGACAACGCGCTTGGCATCATTCCGCGGCGTGATTGTCGCGGCTCCGTTGAAGCATCGTCCGGCTTATCGCCGAGCACCGAACCGCCGCCATTCCGCGGCGTGATTGTCGCGGCTCCGTTGAAGCGGAAGCGCTCGTCCTTGGTGATGTCGAGAAGCCCGCATTCCGCGGCGTGATTGTCGCGGCTCCGTTGAAGCGCGCTTCGTCCGGCTTAGTGCGACGGCACTCGACCTCATTCCGCGGCGTGATTGTCGCGGCTCCGTTGAAGCTACGCCGTGTACCCCGCTTGACCATCGCTTCCACGACATTCCGCGGCGTGATTGTCGCGGCTCCGTTGAAGCGTCGAGCGGCGCGCCGCCTAAATTGCTCCCTCATCCGCATTCCGCGGCGTGATTGTCGCGGCTCCGTTGAAGCGTCGAGCGGCGCGCCGCCTAAATTGCTCCCTCATCCCATTCCGCGGCGTGATTGTCGCGGCTCCGTTGAAGCTTTTCCGGCGGGCCACGATGAAGACGGGTGCATGGCAGCATTCCGCGGCGTGATTGTCGCGGCTCCGTTGAAGCTTATAGTACGCACCCGAAGCTCGGCAAGCGCGGCATCATTCCGCGGCGTGATTGTCGCGGCTCCGTTGAAGCCGTGTTCAGTCGATGGCGTCTCGCATGGAGTATGCCATTCCGCGGCGTGATTGTCGCGGCTCCGTTGAAGCCGATCGACGAGTACTCCGGTTTACCAACGCCGAAGACATTCCGCGGCGTGATTGTCGCGGCTCCGTTGAAGCGTGATTGCCGAATGAATGGCGGCCACGAGCATGCGCCATTCCGCGGCGTGATTGTCGCGGCTCCGTTGAAGCAACGTGAACGCGACGGTGAACGCACCTCCGCCGCGGGAGCATTCCGCGGCGTGATTGTCGCGGCTCCGTTGAAGCGCGAGTACCACGCCAACGTTGCCCTGCGCGATAGCCATTCCGCGGCGTGATTGTCGCGGCTCCGTTGAAGCGGGTTCGTCCGCGAAATAATCGACGAACCGCCTCCGCATTCCGCGGCGTGATTGTCGCGGCTCCGTTGAAGCGGTGGCGCACCGATTGATTATCGTTCGGTCCTCAACATTCCGCGGCGTGATTGTCGCGGCTCCGTTGAAGCGGAGGACGCCACGAGGTCAAAGAGCGCCTGCTCCGCATTCCGCGGCGTGATTGTCGCGGCTCCGTTGAAGCCAGTGTGGCGGCATCCGACCCAGCGCCGCCTGCATACCATTCCGCGGCGTGATTGTCGCGGCTCCGTTGAAGCGACCTCGTGGCGTCCTCCGAACCAACGCATTACTTGACATTCCGCGGCGTGATTGTCGCGGCTCCGTTGAAGCAGCGCCGCCTCGCGATGCTTGGCCGAAATGGCCGAGCATTCCGCGGCGTGATTGTCGCGGCTCCGTTGAAGCGGAACGCCGCCGCTTACGACGGCCGACGTGGGTAGGCATTCCGCGGCGTGATTGTCGCGGCTCCGTTGAAGCAACGCTCCGTCGCGGCAGCGAACGGACGTGACGCACCATTCCGCGGCGTGATTGTCGCGGCTCCGTTGAAGCGCCTTAAACGTCGGTGCATCGTAGGGCCCGCCGGGACATTCCGCGGCGTGATTATCGCGGCTCCGTTGAAGCTAAAGAGCGAGTGTGACGGGCCCGTGCAGGCCGTCATCATTCCGCGGCGTGATTGTCGCGGCTCCGTTGAAGCAGGCTAACCCGGAACACGTACCATTCGTTCGCTTCGCCATTCCGCGGCGTGATTGTCGCGGCTCCGTTGAAGCCGGTTCGCGATGGATTTCGGTTGGCGGCTCGCACACGACATTCCGCGGCGTGATTGTCGCGGCTCCGTTGAAGCCTGGAATATGCTGGGGATATTAATCGTGGATTATCGGGCATTCCGCGGCGTGATTGTCGCGGCTCCGTTGAAGCGGGGGCTGCGCTCGAGCGCCGACGGCAAGAAACGCGGCATTCCGCGGCGTGATTGTCGCGGCTCCGTTGAAGCCAGATGGGCCATGTTGCGGCGACCGATATCACCTCGACATTCCGCGGCGTGATTGTCGCGGCTCCGTTGAAGCTGGTAATGCGTTGGTTCGGTTGCTGCCACGAGGTCAACATTCCGCGGCGTGATTGTCGCGGCTCCGTTGAAGCGTTCTCTTCGCGTTGTTCGCGGCATGACGACGATGAACATTCCGCGGCGTGATTGTCGCGGCTCCGTTGAAGCGCAAAACTGGCTCGGCGCGCATATCGCCTACACGTCATTCCGCGGCGTGATTGTCGCGGCTCCGTTGAAGCGTCAAATCGGCGACCGCGTTGCGCGCAGCGATATTGCATTCCGCGGCGTGATTGTCGCGGCTCCGTTGAAGCCGGCCACTCAACTTACCGCCAGGCAAGTCGGCGAGGACATTCCGCGGCGTGATTGTCGCGGCTCCGTTGAAGCAAGTCTCGACCGGCGCGACGAAAAAACAGATGGCCAGCATTCCGCGACGAGATCGTCGCGGCTCCGTTGAAGCTTCGAGCGTTCCGCGGTTCCGCCCGCATCGCTCTCCATTCCGCGACGAGATCGTCGCGGCTCCGTTGAAGCATGCGTAACATCGGCGGCGCTTCGGCGATCACTTGACATTCCGCGACGAGATTGTCGCGGCTCCGTTGAAGCGCGTCGATCTGGGCCAGCCGAAATTCCGCCTCGGTCGCCATTCCGCGACGAGATTGTCGCGGCTCTGTTGAAACCAGGCCGGGACTCCACGCAATCTGCTTCAGAATGGCGGCATTCCGCGACGAGATTGTCGCGGCTCCGTTGAAGCCGTAGAATACAGAGGCGTTTGTGAATCGGCGTTCAGCATTCCGCGACGAGGTTGTCGCGGCTCCGTTGAAGCGGCATCTCGAAAGAGTCGATCGAGAAGCGCATTCAGACATTCCGCGACGTGATCGTCGCGGCTCCGTTGAAGCTGCGCCGTGCTCTAATTCTTTTGCCTATGGTTGGGGTCACGGGCGACGTCACACGCGCTTGGGCCCAACCTTGCACTCGACCGCAACTACGAAATAAATCTCGGACGCCCGCTCGGCTCACATGCACGAGCCGTTGTATTCAACTTCGTCTAAATCGCGGCACGCCGCCGGCCGCGCGAATCGTCGCGGACGCAGTTAGCTACGTCGTTCCGGAAACGGCTCTCCCTCGTAGAAGTAGCGCGTCTGAAAATCTCCCGCTGCATCGACGGTGAACACGGCGCGACGGAAGGGCCCCGACGTTTCGGTCGCCACCGCTTCGGCGAGTTCGGGCACGAGTTCGAGGAATTCGGGTGAGAAGGGCAGATGTTTCGTGCGTCCCGAGTCGTCGACGAACGTGTTCTGAAAGTTGATCATGCCGTTCGGATCGTAGTCGATGATCATTTCGGCGCGCGACCAACGTTCGGGTATGACGCGCTCGAGTTCTTCGACCAATGACTGAAGCACATCGGCTTCCGTTCGCACGGGCATAGATTTTTTTACCTTCTCGGATTATAAAAGGCTCGCTCTTGTACGGGACCGCCGTCGATACTGTATCGTACGACGTACCCGTTCGGACGATCGGTCGTATTCGCCCGCGTGAACGCGGCTTCAAAACGCGCCGTCACGGTATGTCCGGTATCGGCTTGGCGTCGCAAGAAGCCCTCGAACCGCTTGTACTCGCCGCCGTTGAGCGAACCGTTGCCGGGCGAGAGGTTGAGGCGGCCGCCGCCAAATCCGAATTGATCGCCGCCGTGATGGAATCCGACGTCGCCCGGAAGGCCGCCGGCTCCGATCTCGGTATCCGCGCCGCTGATGCGACGCGACGCGCCGCCGGTTCGTAGCGTTCCACTCGATGCGATCGGACGTCCCTGGGCATCGGTCTCATACGACTTCCCGTCGAACCGGTAAATACGATCGGGCTCCGGGTGGCCTTTGGCGACGCGTTTATAATCGTCGAACGTCGACAGCTCGACAATCCGCTTTTCACCGCCCGCGACGCCGCGAGCAACGCGTGTCCCATCGGCGAGCGTTCGTTCGGCGGGTAACAAGTGCGAAGCTGCGATCCCGGCGGCCGCCGAAGCCTTTCCCGTTTCGCGCACATCGGCGGCGCTCGCGCGTGGCAAGCGTACCGTCCCACGCGAGCCGCTGCTCGGAGCTGCCGTCATTTCCAAATGGGTGGGAACGTGTTGCGCGACGCGACTTGGGACGCGCATTGGCGCTCCCGCGGTCGCGAGTTGTGGCGAGAAGCTGTCGACGAGTTCGTTCCAGCCATGCTCCAACGTGGCAGCGCTGTTTGCGAGCGTCGAGGTGACGGCGTCGCCGGCGCCTTGAACTGCGTGCCAGGCGGTCTTTCCAGCAGCCGACAATGTGCCCGGTGCCGCCGCGACCGCGCCCGCGACCGCATCCCAGGAGCGCGAGGCGAGCGCGATGCTGTCGCGTCCCAGAGACCTTGCGGAATCGGCGAGGCTGCCGAGCTTGGAAAGACCGGACGCACCGAGACGCGCCACCCCCTCGAGGCCGCCGATCTCCTTCACCTTCGCAAGCATTCCGGCAAACCGGGCGGGCGCAGCGGCCGCGCCGGCGACCGTCAGTAAGCCGTCCGCGGCTTCCGATCCGCCAATCTCGAGAAACTTGGCGAAGTGGTGCGCTGCCGCGTCGAGATCGGCTTGCGACGTCGCACCCGAGACGCTGTGAAGATACTGTTTGAACTCTCCGAGCGCTTGACCGATTCGCGCGCGGTGCTCGGGTCCGGCGGCCGCGTACATCGCGACGCCCGCGACCCCGGCCACGACGTCGACGGCTTCGCCGACGACGGGAATGAATTGGACGCCGATCGCGGCGGCCGCACCAGCGCCGATGAGCGCGACCGCTTTGGGATCGGAAAGCACCTTGGCAAGCGCGCCCGTTCCATCTTTCGCGGCGATGCCGATACCCGCCGCGATCGTCCGATTCACTTTTTCGAGCGTGCTGGAAGCGCCGACCGCCGCTCCGCCCGGCGCATCGTTCATCGATTTCGCCGCAACCAGCGACGTCGCGGGTCTCGCCTCGCTCAACACGATCGCGTCTCGCGGTCGCAGCATCGGAACGTCGGAACCGTTCGTAACGGCGCTCGGGGAGTCCAAACCGATTCGCGACACCTCCGGCGGCCCGAGGAGTTGCTTTTCGTTGGAGGCGGCGTTTACGGAAATCATACCGGTTTCTCGCGTGTGCTGGCGTGCTGCGTGCGCAGTGCCTTGACGCCTATGCGAAGAGGCCAACCGCTGAGGCAAGATCCGCTATGCCGCCGCCGCCGCTCGCTGCGCCGATCGAATCGGGGCCGCCGAAGAGCGCGAGCAGGCTGTTCGCGCCAGCCGGGCCCCCGCCACTGCCGCCGGTCCCCACAAAGCCATCGGCAACTCCGCCCATCACGGCCCCCAGGGGACCGCCGGTGAGAAAACCTTCAGCCGCTCCTAGTAAAGCGTGCCCGATATTGAAACTCATACGTGCCGTCCTTTCTGGCACACCACTGATCACGCGCAAGCGACGACTTTGCTAGGGCACTCGAAAAAAATAAATGTAACGACCCCCCTTGCGAAACGCTTCGTTCTGCGTGATTAGGAGGTTGCGATGATCTGCAGCGTCAGCCGCCTCCGTCGAATGTGTTTTGCGTTCGTCGTGGCCGTATCGGTGCAACTCGCGCTGCCGGCACCCGCTGCGGCGCAGCAGCCCGGTCGCAGTGGCCCGGCCGCCGCAATCGATCTCTTCATCGACGTTCTCACGTCGCCGCATCGGCGCCCCGTCGAGAAGGACCGCAGCCCGCGCGGTAACCGGCGTCCCGGCAGTTCGCCGCAGCACCGCATCGCCGTTCGGCGCCCTGCATCTGCGCCCCCGGTCGCATCGCGCGCGTCACCGTGGACGGCCCGGTTGGTGACGGTGCCGCGGATCGTCGCAACCCGGATCACCGCTGGGTCCGCGTCGGTGCAGCGGCCGAAACCGTTTTGGGAAGTGAACGCGCACGGCGCGACGCAGACCTTTGCGGTGAATACGAACGTCCCGCTCTTGGTGTCCGCGCGAAAGCGGTAGGCGATGCGCTTTCGATATCGCCTGCAGGCCCTGCTCGATGACGCGCATGAGCGCGAGCGGGGCGCCGCTGCGGAGGTTGGGCTCGCACGGGCGGAGGTCGCTGCGGAATATGTCTCTTTAGCGCGCCTCGACTCCCGCGCGCAGGCCGTCCGGGCTGAACTTCACGCGCATGCGGCCGGAGTTGGCGGCACGTTATTGCGCGCAGCCTACTTCGAATTTGAACTCATTGACGCCGCACGCGAGCGGCGGCGTGTGTCGCTCGCCGGCGCGGAGGGAAAACTCGCGCGGACGCAGGCGGCGCTCGGCGCCGTAGCCCGCGAGCGCGACGCGCTTGAACGGCATCGCGAACGGAAATGGCGGCGCTTTGAGGACACCCGCGCATTACAGGAAGCGGCGCAGTTCGACGAATCCAACGCCGCTCGAACCGGTTTCGCATAATCTCTGCATCGCGCTAACACGAATGCGCGGTATCGTTGGCGCATGATACCGATCGCATCGAATCTGGAGGCTGCGGCCCGCTCCGCGCGCGAGCGCACGACAGGCGACGCTGCCGCGACCGCGCGCAATCCGCTCGCCATCGACGGCTCCCTCGGAGTCGCCGCCGAGCACGAGCTCTTCACCGAAGCGCTTTTAGGAGCCGCGAAAGCCCACTTCGAGGAGATTAAAACGGTGACGCGATGAGCGACTTCGACGTCATGGGATACGCCGCCGGCGGCATGGGCGCGCAGCGCTCCGCGCTGGATGTCTTGGCACGAAACATGGCAACCGTGCAAACCGCGACGCCCGCTCATCCGGTGCATCCGCTCGTACCGCAATTCGCAGTAACGGGCGACAGCGACGGTGACGCGTCGCAATCGTTCCGTCTCGCGCTCGCTTCGGATAATCCGGCGAACGACGCATTTGACGAACCCGCCTTCGACGGCGCAATCCTGGGAGCCGACGAGAACGGGCTGCCCGGCTCGATCGCGTTTACTGGAGCGTCGCCAAGTCCGCGGGCGGTCACCGCGTCCGACACGGTTGGTGAGATGGTAAGCGTGCTCGACGCGCAGCGCGCGTATGAAGCGAATGCGTCGGTCTTCGAAATCGGAAAGCGTCTGGTCGAGCGGACGATCGATGTAGAGCGCACATGACCGTCACGCCGCTTGGACCAGACCTGGCAGCGCCCGTTGGCGACGCCGCACCCCTGGCCGGAGTTCGCGACGCTGACATCTTCGGATCGCTCGTTCACGCCGCCGGGAATGCGAGCGATGCGCTCGGGACGGCACAACGCGCCGAAGACGCCTTTGCCGCGGGTCGAGGCGATCTGCAAACGATGGTCTTCGAACGCGCGCGTGCCGACGCGACGCTCTCGATCGCGAGCGCCGCGGCAAGTAAAGCGACGCAGGCACTTACGTCAATCCTGAACATGCAGGTGTAGCGCCGATGAGTGCTGTGCTTGCAACGTTTCGTTCGCCGGCCGCATGGTCCATGCGCACGCGATTCGGCGCCGCGGCCGTCGCGTTGCTGTGCATATGCGCCGCGCTTTTTATCGCTTACCAGCTCCGACCGGTCGAGGCGACGCTTTTTGCGCGGCCGCTCGAAGCGGATCAAGTCGCGGAGATCGAGCACCGGTTGACGGGCTGGGGAATCGCCCACACGGCCACCGCCGATAACGTTCGCGTGCCGACCGGACAACGCGCCGAGGTCTTGGCGCGGCTCTCGCTTGCCGGTTTGCCGCACGCGCACGCCGCGACATCGGCCGACGTGTTGCAATCGCTGAGTCCGCTTACGCCGCAAAGCGTGCTCGATGCGCAAGCGCGGACCGGCCTCGAGGGAGATATCGCGCGTAATTTACGCGGGATCGCCGGCGTCACCGACGCAAGCGTGATCGTCGCGCCGGCACAGCGCGGCTTCTTTGTTGATGAGGCGTCCCACGATGCCTCCGCAAGCGTTCGGCTGACGCTCGATAACGAAGCCACGAGCTTGTCAGCCGATGCGATCAGCGGGATTCGGAGCTACGTCGCAGGCGCGGTGCCGGGGCTCGAACCGCGTCACGTGGCAGTGGTCGACGGCTCCGGCGCCGCGCTCGGCGGTCGCGCCGAGGGCGGCGGGGATCGGTCGCTGCAGATGTCGATCCAATCAGCGCTCGACCGCGCCGTCGGCCCGGGTGCGACGGTCGTCGTCGCGCACGTCGATGCCGATCCCGCCTCGACCGTCTCGCATGAAGTGAAACGCACGCCGCTGCTCGCCGACCCGATCGCGAGCCGGACGGTGAGCGAGCGTTATCACGGCAAAGAGAAATCGTACGAGGGTACGCGCAATTCCGTCGATCGCGGCAGTGACACGCTCGACCGCACGACGCGCATCGAATCCGGGGCGACGAAGCGGCGCTCGATCGCGGTCCTCGTCGACGTTACGAAAGCCGCGTTCGTCCCGCGAATTCGCGAACTCGTCACGGCAGCCGCGGGCCTCGACCTCCGGCGCGGCGATACGATCAGCGTGGCGGCTATCGCGTTCGCGCGCGCTCCTGCGCTCAAAGCGACGTCGTCTCACGTTGAGTTGGCTTCGTTCGGCGGGACTCTCCCGATCGTTGTCCTCGCGTTCGCGATCGTCATGGGGCTGGGAATGGTGGTTCGGCCACTGGTCGCGGACTTGACCGGTGCGAAGCGGGGCACGGTCGTGAACGTGACCGAGCAGGTCGCACTCACCTCGCCTTACGCCGAACATCCCGAACGCCTTTACGCGACGCTCGCAAGCGAGCCGCCGCATGTTGCGGCTGCGGTCCTGAGCCGGCTCCCTGCCGGCACGACGGCGGCGGTGCTCGAATTCTATCCGCCCGAACGGCGCCGCGAAATCGTGTCGCGCCTGACCCGTTCGGTCTCGCCGATCGCACGCGACGCGAGCCTCCTTGACGCCAGTGGTTGAGCCGTTTCGGTCGTTCGCAGCGGTCCTCCGGTCCGGCGGGAGCGTGCGGGCCTATGGTGCATCGGAACCGGGCGGCTCGGCGCCACGCGTCGAGCCGCCGACCCCGCCGCCCATCATGCCGCAAAACGTGGCCGCACCGCCCGCACCGCCGGAGAGCCGGCAGGTCGCAATGTTGCTCGCGAGCTTCGCGTCGGAAATCGTGCGGCTGCGGGCCCGGGCAGCCGAACTCGCCGAGGCGGAGGCGGAATCGCTGCTGCAATTGATCGCAAGCCAAGTGCTCGTGCGGGAATTCGAACTTGCGCCGGTCGACGTGCGCGCGCTCGTCGAACGCGTTCGCGCCGAGTGGGAGACGGAACACGACGTACGTTTCCGGGTCGCGCCGCAGGATGTCGAGCGGCTACGCGATCTCGGCGAACGTCTCGAGCCCGATCCCGCGCTTCAGCCCGGCGATCTGCAAGTCGTCTTTGCCAACGGTCTGGTCGATTTGCGACTCGGCACGCGGCTCGCGGCGATCCTCGAATCGCACCGGGTCGATCTGTGATCGCGGGAGTTCGAGTCGGGCGCGTGCTTTCCGCAGCGAACGACGTCGTTACGACGACCTTGCCGCGCGCCGTCGTCGGCGACGGCGTCTCGATCCGCTCGCACGGCGGCAACCGCATCGCCGCGGTCGTCACCGGCATCGATGCCGACCGGGTCCGTCTCGCGGCGTTCGCGCCGCTCGCGGGCGTTGCGGTCGGCGATCCGGTCGAGAGCGACGCCCGCGCGAACGTCGTCCCGCTCGGCGTACAGGTACTCGGCCGGGCCATCGATGCGGCAGGCCATGCGATCGACGGCCGGCCCGATCCCGCCGGACGTCCCGCGAACGTCTTGCCACGTCCGATCGACGCCGCCGCGCGCGCGCCGGTGACCCAGGCACTTTGGACCGGCATTCGCGCGATCGACGGGTTACTGACGATCGGCCGTGGCGCACGCGTCGGGATCTTCGGTGCGCCTGCGGCCGGTAAATCCACACTGATCGAAATGCTCGTCGCGGGCGCACGAGCCGACGCCGTCGTGATCGCGCTCGTCGGCGAGCGCGGTCGCGAAGCGCAACGCTGGATCGCGCGAATCGCACCGCACGCGACGATCGTGTGCGCCCCGAGCGACCGGTCCGCGACCGAACGCATGCGCGCCGCGCACGTCGCAATCGCGCAAGGACACGAGTTGCGGCGGCGTGGGCTCAACGTGCTCGCGATCATCGATAGCGTCGCGCGATTTTGTTCGGCTGCACGCGAACTCGCGGTAGCCAACGGCGAGACGGTTGGCCGCGGCGGCTATCCGCCGAGCGTCTTCAACGAGATGGCCCGACTCCTCGAGCGTGGCGGCAACGTCGGCGGCGGAAGCCTGACCGTGCTTGCAACGGTTCTCTCCGACGGCGGGGACGAGCGCGAACCGCTCAGCGATGCGGCGCGCTCTCTGCTCGACGGACATATCGTGCTTTCGACGGCGCTCGCGCGCAGCGGACACTATCCCGCGATCGACGTGCTCGCAAGTGCGAGCCGCACGATGAGCGAGGTGACGGATGAGGCGCACCGCAGCGCCGCACAAGCCGTCGTTCGTGGGCTAGCGCTGCTGGAAGAAACGCGCGACGCGCGCGAACTCGGGCTCGCACGCGGTACGCCGGCGCTCGATCGCGCGCTTGCGGCCCGCGCGCGACTCGACGCGTTCTTACGTCAGCGCGATCCCGCCGCAAGCCCGCCGCAGACGTTCGCGGAGCTGGCGGCACTTGCACGCGAGCTCGAGGCGGCGTAACGATGGAGCAGTTAGGATCAATGGCAAACGCATTTTCGATTATCGAACAGCGCGTAACGGCATTCGAACGCTTCGGCGAGCCGAGTGGCACGAAAGGCTTCGGCGACGCGCTCGCGGCGTCACGCAACGCTTCCGTAAGCAACGCGGATGGGATCGCCGCATCGGAAACGCCAAACGCAGCGATCATGGTCGCACCTGAAAAAATCGCGCGTACGATCGACGAAAGCGCGGCGCGTTACGGCGTCGATCCGGCGCTCGTACGAGCGGTCGTCGCCAATGAGTCGAGCTTCGATCCGTACGCCACATCCAAGGCGGGCGCCCGCGGACTGATGCAGTTGATGCCGGAGACCGCGGCGCGGTTTGGCGTCGCGGATTCGTACGATCCCGTCGCGAACGTCGACGGTGGCACGCGCTATTTACGCGAGTTGCTCGACCGCTTTGGTGGCGACGCGCGACGCGCCGTGGCCGCCTATAACGCCGGCCCCGGTGCCGTCGAGCGCTACGGCGGCGTTCCACCATATGCGGAAACGCAGCAGTACGTTGGCGGCGTGCTCGCGACTTATGCTCGATATCGCGGCTGAGTTCCGGTGACGACGTGTCGTCATACTGTGACTGGATTGCGCATAGGTCTTACCGGCTTCGCTCGGCGCGTGCAGTTGAAACTGTCGCGTCGGATTGCTCACGTTGGCTTGACTCTCGGGACCCCCTTCGAAGGTCGTTTGCGCATCATTTGCAAGGATTTTCGTGCAGCGTTCGCATGCGGGCTTCCAACGGGTTCCGCCGCAAGCACCTGCGTGAAGCCGTTTGCCCGCGTCACGACATGAACGCCTGTTGGCTCGTGCCGCCGGTATAGAGCATGATACTCTCCAACGAATTGAGTGGAGTTTCCCTAGCGTCTTCGCCAGCAGCGATAAACTTATGGCGCCCAGAATGTCCCGACTACATTATGCGTGAAGTGACACAGAATTGTCGCGCCCAAGGATTTCGTTACTTGCCGAATCAACGCATCAATTAATAAGGTGGGAGTGTACTGAAGAAATACTTCCGGCGGCGTGAGTCTACTACTACCCAGGTGCAAAGATGCATAGGCGACGGTCGTTAGTACGACCGCGGCAGCTGGTCCGAAGCGCTGCAGTTTTGTCTGCACAACGCCTTGCATAAACGTTGCCTCGGCCCATGGGGCATAAAATAATCCAGCGACGATTGTGCTGGGCCCGCTAATACCATCCGGTACCGAGACGCCGGGAAGCCAAACATCAGGTTGCCCCTCGATCCGGAAAGCTATCTCGCGCCCAATGTATGACAAGGCAATCGAAATAATCCCGCCGACGATGCCGATTACAAGGATGCCGCGCCAATCGAGGAGACCCGTCCAAACTCTTCTCAGCGTCGAGCGCGCGCGGTAAAGAAGGATCATCGTTCCGATGGCGCTGACCCAAAGTATAGCTGTATCACCCCAACTCTCAACGGATTTTCCTACGTCATGTTTTACGATCAGGGAGGCAGCCACATATAAGGCGAGGGCGATCCAGAAGAATTGGGACGTCGCAAGCCACACCAGAAACGGCGCACTCTTGGCGCAGAATTCGCGATAAGCAGTCTCACACGCATCGCTCGACAGGCGATCGGTCTGGGCCCGCTTACCGCGAATAGCGTGTCCTATCTGGGCGATGGAGCGTTTCCTTCACCGGTCAGCCATCGCACAGCATCCGCACCTTTTTCCGTTAGCTGACGAACAAAAAAAAGTGTTGATACGTTTTTGCACTTCTCCGCGATCCTTTGCGAGTTGACCGCCGATCACCGGCCCCGCGGGTTCCGGTTTTGCATACTTCGCGATCTGGTCGTGCACCGGGCCAGAAGCGAATCGGTCGGCGGGAATCGTTGCGTTGTGCAGGCCGGGAGCGATCAGAGCGTTCTTCGCAATCGCCGTGCTGACATTTTGCACCTCACGCCGATCGTCACCGACTCTCCAGGGGGCCTGCGCCGTTTTACTCGCGGTGTGGAACGGCAGCTGTGCATCCATCTGTGACGCGATTTTCTTCACGTCGGCCGCACCCGTAGCTCCACCCTTGGCAGCGACGAGCGACCCGGCCCAACTATTGCTGTTCCAACCCTCACTTGCCAGGATGTCGTAGCGGACCGGATGCTCGTTATACGCTTTGGCACCGGCAACGAGGAATTTCCATAATCGGTCAGCGATTGTGCGGGAGTTTTGCCGGCCTCGCTCGGCGCGTGCAGTTGAAAGCTCCGCGTCGGATGGCTCACGTTGGCCTGGCTCTCGGAGCCCCCTTGAAACGTCGTTTGCGAAGCATTTTTAAACGTTTTATCCATCGTGCCAACAGGCTCCGCCGCGAGCACCTGCTTGAAGCCGTTCGCACGCGTCACCACGATGAACGCGTGTTGGCTCGTACCGTGGACGATCGATTGAGGATCTTCCGACGAGCTGACCGGCCGAAAGTCCAGGTCGATTCGCGAGACGGGCACTTTGTCCAGGTTGGGCGGCACGCGATATGGAGTCGGAGTCGGAGTCGGGGCCGGCGTCGACGGCGCTGCTCCGGGAGCCGGATTCGGCGTAGAATTGTCGGCCACGGTGCCGTCGGGGGCGGCGATCAAGATCGACGCACGGGGCGCTGGGGTCGCGTCGCCATGAGCGGTCGGCGACGCGAAACTTGCACCGTGCACCGCATGCGGCGACTGATCGCCGCTTGCTATGTCGCGAAACTGCTCGAGCAGATCTGTGGAATGCGACGCGGTCTTCTTTTCGACGGCATCGGTTCCGATGGAGTCGTCGGCGTCGTTACCGAGAGCGGCGAAACGCTTGGCATAATCATCCCTTCATCGCTTTACGTGCGGGGGGCGACTTACGGACACTCGCTCGAACGCAATGGTCCGTTCATGGAGCTTTAGCAAGAAAGACGTGCACGGAGTGTGCCAAGACGATGAGACCCATGGCGCTCCTCGCAGTGAAAAACCGTGTGCCCTACTAATCGTCCACGAACATCCGTTTTGCAAGGGGTCTCTCAAAATTTTCGAGCGGTCGGATGTGAAGCGTCGTGCCGTCTTCCCGACTACGTGGCTGCATGCGCAAGCAACGTTCGTTTTTTGAAGCGGCTGCGGCTGACATCGCCCTCGATACCGCGCCTGAGTTCAGCACCGCTCTCCAGCAACGGGCGCGCTGAGCGCGTTTGGCACGAGCACCGGCGGGTGCGAGAAGACGGTGAAGGGGACGTCGAACAACGCCCTAAGAGTGCCAAGGACGTTCAAGCGGTGGCCCGCGCTTTGCGACGTTCATCCTTTTAGAAGCCACGTCGCGCGCGTCCGCAATTTATTTGACGAACCCTTAGCAAACGGACCTTTTTCCGTGATTAGTAGGTGCAGAATTACCGTTCCAAAGGAGAGGCAGCGTGCATGGCTAGTAGAGTTGGAAGTTCCCTCGACCTCGCCACCCCGGCACCGCTCCAGGTGGCATTGCCCAATCGGCTCCAGCGAGCTGACCCGAAGTCACTGCCGAAGCCGGGCGATACTGTCCCGGCGCCGGCGTCGCCGCGCGACCGGATCACGTTCGCGGCGTCGGACGAGCAACCCGATCCTCTTGGCAAGCACGCGCAGGAGTCGAACCGACCACACAGTGATGCGACGTTCGAGGCGCACGTCCGGAAAATCGTGAGGGACAATGAAGGGCATCGGCCCCACGTCTATACCGACACGCAGGGCCATCCTACCGTCGGCATCGGCTTCAATCTCGACCGCTCTGATGCTCGGGCAAAACTGACAGCTGTCGGCGCCGAATACGACGCAGTCCGCTCAGGCAAAGCTTCCCTCAACGAAAAGCAGATCAACGCACTTTTCTCCTCGGACCTCGCTGGAGCGGAGCACAACGCTCGCAAGCTCGTGAAAAATTACGACCAACTCGCTCCTGCGAGGAAGGGCGTCGTGACCGATATGATCTTCAATCTCGGCCCGGGAGGGTTTGCGCAGTTCAAGGGCACGATTCGCGCGATTGAACAGGGTGATTTTCAGTCAGCCGCACAGCATATGCAACATTCCGGCTGGTACGAGCAGACTGGTGATCGCGCGAAGCGCGACGTTGCGCGGATGCAAACAGCACACTGGTAGTGCTCGGCACGCGAACGATCGTCCACTGTGTCCATGCTTGCTTCTGCGCCATCTTCATTTTCGCGATGGTCGCGCCGTACATTGCCGATGCGGCGGAGCACCCACCTTTAGCCGATCCCGTCCATGCTGCACTCGACCGCTGCCTCTCCGCATCAACTACGAAGACCACGTTGGATATGCGCAGCTGCTATCAGAGAGCGGAACACGCGTACGACGGCCTTTTGGCAAAAGCATACCAGAACGCTCTCCATCATGTTGATCCGGCGTCACAAGCGCTTATTCGCGCATCCCAAGAATCGTGGCTTGCGTATCGGAGGCGCGAAATCAGAGCGCAGCGGGGGCCGTGGATTAACGACCGTGGAACGGTCGTTAGTATCGAAGTCGACGAAGCGAACCTGGCCGCCGTCCACGCGCGACTTGTGGATCTCTACCTCTTCTGGCCTGGTTTCGCTGGCCCGGGTTAGAGGCGGGAAAAGTGAACGGGTCCGTCATGCCGCGCGCCTGCGCCGGTGACGTTCCGTATCGATGCAGTCGGCGCGAGCTCATGGACGGCCTCGGTTCGCCTGATGCGACGATTGGCGGGGCTACGAGCGTCGGGTCGGGGCTTCGTCGTAAGCTTGTCGTCGCGGTAGAATGGACTCCGCTTGGCTCCAACCTGTCATCGAATATCGAGAAGCGGCGCTGCGCACGTACGGATTCGTGAAGCCGCCGGCTACCGAGGAGCAGATTGCCGCCGCGTTCGTCGGAGCACGCGAGAACGGCCTACGTCTGCCCGAGGAAGCGCTGCCATTCTACCGCTGCATGAACGGCACGGGCGAATTCGACCTGCACTTCTACGTCCTCGATTTTCCGCAAGAAACCGGCGGTCCGGGCGACTTCGTGCGGGTCCAAGAACTGGTGCGCGCCGACGGGGGATGATCGTACGTATTACGGCAGCGGCAACGACGATGAGGAGTACACGTACTTTCCCGGGACCGCAAAATACCAGCTTCTCTACGGCGGCGACCTTGATGCCGAATTCCTCACCTTCGGCGAAATGATGACTTCGTGTTCAGGAAGCAGCTCGCGAACATCAAAGTCGCTTAGCGATCGCGAGGAGTCCATCGGTCGGCAACGCTAACCATGTCGTCTGGCAAGATACGGCCCGAGCATACTGCGACGAGTGGCGCGCTTCGGAGGTCAGGGTCGGCGACGGATCGATTCCGCCGAGAGCCACGGATTCGGAAATTGGCGCAGCTTCGCGAGTCGTTCGAGGTACGCGGTCTACACCTCGACGATGACGTCGTCGCTTTTCTCCGCATCGTCAACGGGACGTCGTTCGACGGGTTGATGTTCGGCGGCGCAGCAATCCGCGACCGGGATCCCTTTGACCGCGCCGACCTGGTCGATCTCAACGACGAGTACAACGATCAGCCCAGCCGCTACACGCTGCACGGAACGTGGGACCTCGACCTCTACCGATTCGACAACCTGACCCGCAAGTTCGAGGCGCTCGACAACGGCGGCGGCGGAGTCGTCGAATCGTTCGCAACCTTCGGCGAACTGGTGAACTGGGCCATCACGACGCACATCCTCAAGCCGGGTCAGCAATCGGAGCCGTAGTTTGCAAGTGCGGCGTCGCTAGGAGGTTGAGTCCGAAAAGGCGCCGTCAGCAGCCGCTCATCGCGAACGTGATGTCCTCGACCGGGTCGTAGCCCGCGTTGCAGCTTGGCGTGTTGAGCTGCTTGAAGCTCCAGTAGCTGCCCGCGCCGTTCATGCCGTCCGGCCTCTGTCCGTTCGTCGAGAAGATGACGAAGGTCGGTTTTCCGGCACGCAGCGGACCGGCGAAGGCGTAGCGCAGCCACTTCCGCTGGGCCGACGGCGTGCGGGCGATGATCGCCGCCGCTTGCGAGCGCTCCTGCGCGTCGAGCAGTTCGACGTAGGGACGGCGAAGGGGAAACGAGCGGCTGGTGATGGACGGCGCGGGTGCAAGCGACCTCTGACGTAAGCGTAGCTGTCATTACATTGCAAGAAGCGACTACTCGCAGACGATGGTCAGTACTCAAGTCGTGCGACGCCGATACTCGTCGATGACCGCTTTTATGAAACCGCTTACGCCCTTGACGCGACAGAGCAGGCGCCGCTCGCGAGCCACGTCTGAAGGACGGGATTCCCACACCTGAAAGACGGGTTCGTGCAGAATTCCCCGCCTGAAAGACGGGTTGGGCTCAAATTCCCACGGCTGAAAGACGGGATGGATGGTGTGGGGGCGTCTGGCTTGCGCCGGCGATAGGGGATAGACGCCTAATGCTAAAATATATCTGAATGGGTATATCTATATTGCGAGCCTAGGCGGCCGGCCTCGACGCGACGTTCTTTGGGCCCCCGGGACTCGGGCTGCCGTAAAGAGCTATCCGAAGGCCGTGCGGCGGCTCATCGGTCGTGGAATCGAAGTTGCGCAATGGTGCCAGACTGACACACATGCCAAGAAGATGAAGCCGCCGTTGCGCGAGGTTTATGAGATCGTCGTCGACGGCGATCGCGTAACGTACCGCGCCGTCTACTATCCGACCAAAGATCGCGACGGACCGATCGCCGTCCTCGATGTCTTCATAAAGAAGAGCACGAGCGGTATCGCGACGCCGAAACCCATTCTCGATCGGATCAGCGCTCGACTGAAGCGCATGAAAGAGATTGAATGTGAATAAGAAATATCTAGCGCTCCTCGACGAAGGCTGGGAGCGCGGAACCAACGCATTTGCCGATCTCGGCCTTGACGACGCGGAGCGTCTTCAAGCAAAAGCTTATCTTCGCGCAGCCATTCTCGCGCAGATCGAATCGCTCGCTATTACTCAGCTTGAGGCCGCACGACGAGTGGGAGTTCCGCAGCCGAAGATGTCACACTTGATGAACGATGTCGCTTCGCAAGGCTTTTCCAGCGACAAACTCATGGATGTTGCTACGAAACTTGGGCTTGATATCGAAATTCAAGTAAGGCCCTCGCGTTCGAAAACCGGACGAGTCATTGTCGCTGCTGCAAAGACAAAGAGGAACACTCGCGTTAAAATTGTTCATAGGCCCTGAAATGAAGAAAAACAGCGAACGTGTACTATGATCTTGACCCAGTTCCGTGGACACTTGCCCAGTGAGGGCGAAAGAGGTCCACTGATATGATGGGATCGTCAGGGACGTTCATCGTACTTGACGGGAAAACGCCGGTACATCCCATGTCCACTTTGGCCCACGGAGCCCGAGGCATAGATTGATGGCCGGCGCCTTCTCTGGGT
>JAABUQ010002236.1_pt1 | contig 39035 bp, 36 predicted proteins | sample 5560001 | NCBI WGS metagenome assembly JAABUQ01 (sample SAMN10711888, study PRJNA513371) | rock metagenome | isolation source: Antarctica rocks | place: Antarctica: Victoria Land, Finger Mt nord | collected 2015-12-18 | reverse complement strand
TGTGGTCGCGCGGGGTAGCGGGGACATCAGTCGTCGGGAGCGCGACCGCTCGATTGACGCGCGACCAATTGGCAGGGCAGGACGCTCCTCTGATGGGGCGTCTCAGGGTGAGCGATCCGCCCGAGTAAGAATGTCGCGGCTAGCCGCCCCAGTTCGTGCGCCGGTTGGCGTACGGTTGTGAGCGCGGGGCGGATCAGGGCGGCCAGGGGGATGTCGTCGAACCCCACGACCGAGACGTCCTCGGGCACGCGACGCCCGCGCTCGGCCAGGGCGGCCAGCGCGCCGAAGGCCGTGCGGTCGTTGACGCAGAAGATAGCGGTCGGCGGGTGGAGCAGGGACAGCAAGGCGAGCGTCTCACGGCGGCCGCTGTCCTCGTCCAGCTCGCCTTCGCACACCAGCGATACATCGGCCGGCAGCCCCGCGTCGGCGAGGCCCTGGCGGTAGCCGGCGAGGCGCCCCATGGCGACCCCGCGGCTGATCTGTCCGCCGATGAATCCGATACGCCGGTGTCCGAGCGCGGCCAAGTGGACCACGGCGGCCCGCGCCCCGGCGCTTGTATCGGTGCTGACCTCGTCGGCGTGCGGATGGACCGGACGCCGGCCGATGCACACCATGGCCATGCCCTTGTCGCACAACGTGTGTAGCAGCTCCATGTTCTCATCGCTCCGCTCCCCTTGCATCGGCGTCAGGATCAGGCCGTCGACCCGCTTGCGCCGCAGCGCCCGCACCGTGTCGCGCTCCGCTTCCGGGGTGTCGGTGCTGCAGATGATGGGGATGTACCCGGCGTCCCGCGCCGCGTCCTGCACGCCACGCGCAATCTGGGCCGAGAAGGGGTTGGCGATGTCGGTCAGCAGCAGCGCCAGCAACTCGCTCTGTTTGGTGTTGAGGCTGCGCGCCAGGCCGTTGGGCTCGAACCGCAGCGCCTCCATCGCCTCCTGGATGCGCGAGCGCGACTGCCGGCCGACGTAGCCGCTGCCGTTGACCATGCGCGAAACGGTGGCGACCGAGACGCCCGCCCGCTCCGCCACACTGTAGATCGTCGCGCCCCTATTAGGACCGCCCAAAGGTGTAACCTCTTTCATACAGGTTATCATAGACCAACGCCGACGCGGTGTCAAGCGAGGCGCCAAAACGGACCGTAGGCCTGGAGAACGGCCCTGGTACGCCTCACGGCGCCGTCGGTCTCCTGGTGAACCTGCGGCGAGACGGCATTGATGGACGCGGACAGCCCGATACGCCGCTATATCGCGCGTGAGCAAGGCACGTCTGTGTCCCACATCATCAGCAACATGAGCCAATAAGGCGCGTTCGTGTCCCACATCATCAGCACCATGAGCCAATGATGAAATGGGTTACACACACGAACTGGGACAGCTGTCTAGGCAGGAGCGGAGTCCCCGCGTTGGATATGTCAGAACTCAGCAGACACGCGACTCATCCCCGACGATTCGTTCCGCATCCGCGACCAAAGCATCGCCGATCGTGACGGTCATGCCGCGCGTTTGGCCACGTCGCTGGTGCGTTGCAGGGCTCTGTGCTGAGTTCTGACAGATCTCCCGAGGTCGCGATGCTACGATCCCGTGCGCAGGGTCGCCCGGATCAGGTACAGCGTGTACATCATCCGATCCGCGGGCTGGGTTGCGGTCCGGAAGTCGCCCGTGGTGAGCGCCCAGAGGCTGCTGCCGTCGGGGCTGACGAAGCTGGCGGGGCGCCGTCGCGGCCGTACTTCACGAAGAACGGGGTGGCGAAGGTCGGGCCGGGGAAGAGCGGACGCGGGAACGGCGCAACGTCTGGCGGCGGCTCGGGCGCCCAGGTCTGGCCGTGGTCGCGCGAGGTCACGATGCTGGCGTCGCGGGCGATCTGGAGGCCGTCGGGCCGCGGGTGCCCATACCAATGGCGGCTGACGGTGAGATAGAGGACGCCGTCGAGGCAGGTGAGCCCGTTGGCCTTCCAGCAGGCGCCGTCCGGCTCCAGTTCGCTGCTGCGCCCGTACGCGCGCATCGGGTTGACGATCGTGGCGCTCACGTCGGGCGGGGCAGAGGTCCCGAACGTGGCGATGGAGAGGTTCGTGTTCAACGGGCCGTCCCAGGTGGGGATGTCGTCGACCAGGGCGTAGGTGGCGCCGTCGTCGGCCCAGGCGGCATCCCAGATGTCGCCCGTGATGGCGCGCCCGGCGTGCGCGTTGTAGCGGATCGGCGCGTCGAGCGTGGCGCCGACGATCGGGGTGGATTGGTGGCTCACGAGAGCTTCTCCTCACTGAACTCGACGAGCACGACGGAGAATGGCGCGAGGACGACGCGCAGGCGCCCTTCGCTCACCGACCCCGCCGCGCGGCAGTCCCCCGCCGGGTCGTCGATGACGGCGACGCCCACATCCTCCGCCATTGCCAGGTCGAGGGCGCAGTCCACGGCGACCTCCGTATAGTTGACGAGCACCTGCGCCCGCCGCCCGTCCGGCGCGGTCCACTGGCTGGTCAGTACGGCCGGCCATGCCAGGCGCGACCCGTCCCCGCGCGTCAGCACGGCTCCCCCCGGCGCTTCCAGCGAGTTGGGCTTCTCCATGCGGCCGAGGCCGAGGTACGGCCGCGCGGCCCCGCGCCGCCACGCCACCAGCGTCCGGATCAGGCCCCCGAGCCGCTCCTGATCGGGCGGTGGCACGTCCCATGGCACGCCCCAGCCCCAGTGCATCTCGCCCCCGCCTCCCAGCACCACCGCGAGCCCGTCGCCCGCCACGAACGAATAGGAGAAGCGCGCCCGCAGCACCGCCTCGTCGGGGGCCTGCCCCTCCGCCCCGGCGACCACGCCGTTGCCCATGAAGTTGGCGATGCGCTCGTGGTACAGGTAGGCGTACAAGGGCACGGGCCGCCCCATCACCAGCGCCATGTGGTAGCGCAGGTCGTTGAAGGGCAGGTGGCGCTGGTACGGCTCCGCCGCCGCCGCCTCGCACCCCAGCACGGGCGGCAGTGGCAGCGCGCCGAGCGTGGCGGCGATGGCCTCGTGCAGGCGGCCCATCGCGTCCACCTGCCAGGGACCCGGCGCGGGCGGGTGCCCGTGGTCGCGCGCGTAGCAGAAGGAGGACGTGCCGCCGATATTCTGGTCGAAGAACTGGATGTAGTCGACGCCCGCGGCGGCGACCTTGGCGACCTCGCCTGTGGCGACCCCAACGGCGGCCGGGGTGGCCGCGCAGAGGTCGTAGCCCCAGCGCTGCGATCCGGCGCAGTGGCGGCTGTAGGGCAACTCGCCGGTGGGGGACAGGCACATCGCGTCGCGCCACCCATCGCGCTCGAATTGGGCGCGCCGGTCGTAGGGCACGAGCAGGCTCTCCTGGGTCCAGCCGATGCCACTGCAGTAGACGCCGACGAGGTGGCCGTGCGCGTGCGCCCCCTCCACGAACTGGGCGAACAGGGCCGCGCCGCCGACGGGGGGCCAGACGTAGGGCGGTACCCAGGGGGCCGTGCCCTCCCAGTGCATCAGCAGGGCCATCACTGGGCTGCCCAGCGCCGCCGCGAGGCGGTCGAGCGCGGGGAGGGCGCGGGCGTAGGGAAAATACTCATTGGACGTCATGTCGCCGGTGTCCTTCTCTCCCCGGACAGGGTAAATCGCGACGACCGGCGGGTCGGCCAGCCAGGCAGGACGGGCCGGGTCATTGGACACCTCCGCCTCCGCAAGGCGCGGCGGCTTGGGCGTCGGCGCGGCGTCGTACCAGTCGCGGTAGATACGTGCGGCGTCGTGCCAGTCGCCGGCGAAGACGCCGAGGACCACGTCGTACTCCATGGCCCATGCGCCGCGCCCGACCGCGCCGGGGTAGGCGCGCAACTCCAGGCGGATACCGCCTTCCCACGGGTAGTACTCGACAGCCTTGGGGATCGACGCGGGGTCGTGGGCGCCGAGGTAGAGGCCGCCGCCGGGGGCGCAGTAGGCCATGAATGGGGCCGCGCAGGCGCCGGGGTAGAAGCCTTCCCAGCCCTTGCTGGGGTACTCGACGCCCTCGTAGCGCAGCCACGTCCGCTCGCGCAGGGCCGAGTCCTCCACCAGCACGCCCTCCATCGCCGGCCACAGCAGGCGCGCCTCCCCACCCGTGGCGATCAGGTCGTCGGGGACCGCGAGGTCGGGGAAGCGGACCCACTCCACGACATCGTCGCTGTCGTGCTCCAGCGCGAGGCGCCAGAGGGTCAGCCCCCCCGCCCGTGGGGCGACCACGCGGACATGGACGTCGAGGGGCTGGCCGGCGAGGCGGGCGTAACGGAGATCGACCATCGTGCCGTCAGGGCCGTCGCGCCTCTCGATCCCGACCGTCGTCGCATCACGGGCTGTCATGTCGATCTGCGTGCCGTCGGTGGTGCGCAGGCGCAGGGAGAAGAGGGGGATGGGCGTGGGGCCACGATGCAGCAACTCGCGTCGCCCGTCCGAGAGCGACACGAGGGCGCCGCCGCGGTCGTCAAGCTCCAGGCGGTAGTGGTCGGTCGCGATGAGCATGCGCGTCTCTTATCTCCCTTGTGTGGGCGTCGTCACGTACGGCGGCATCCCTACACGCTATGTTGGCGCTGTATGCCCCTCGGTCCATCGACCTGATTAGACGAGGACACCGACGAGGACGAGGTTGAAGGTGGTTCCGGCGCTGCGCGGATTGCGCTTTGCTTTTCACGGATAACACGGTGCATCCACTGTAAACGCTTGTATTGTAAGGCGATCATAGCACGTCGCCGGTTTGGCCGTCAACAGGGCTCAGCCTCTGTCTCCATAGGTATCGAACGGCAAGGGACTGATAGATAGAGCCCTGTCGAGGTTCATCGGGTGCGCCCCACGATTGTGAGACGGGGCCTGCGACTGCGGTCGCATGGCAAACCACGGACACTGCGGTGTCGGACCGGGGTCAGGAGCAGCGTGGCGGCGGATCACACCCGACCGCAGTCGGCGTCCGTTTGCCATGCGACCGCAGTCGCAGGCCCGTTTCGGCCACATTTCACTTTGTTGGGGTACACCCCGGCTCATCGCGCCCCCTTGACAAGGCGACGATAACCCTCTATGATGTGCTCACACGCCAAACGTTTACATCTCGAAAAGTGAGGAAATGCAAGCGACGTTGCACGATGTGGCCAAGCTGGCCGGGGTGTCTATCGCGACGGCCTCGCGCGCCTTGAGCGTCGCCAGTGACCGGCCCGTGGCCGCGGCGACCCAGGAGAAGGTGCGGCAGGCGGCCCAACGTCTGGAGTACGCCCCTCACGAGGCCGCTCAACGTCTCGTGAGGGGCGCCGCCAACGAGCCGCGCCGTACCTACAGCGTCGGCCTGATCCTGAACGAGCAGTCGGCCCAGTTGTTCTCCGACCCCTTCTGGTCGCGCGTCATCGACGGCGTGCATCAGGAGTTGCTGCGCCAGGAGTACCACCTGGGCTTTGCCCTGCTGAGCGAGGCCCTGGAAAACGGGCGCCAGCGCCGCCTGCTCAGCCGCTCTTACGTCGACGGCCTCATCATCATCGGCCCCTTCTACCCGCCGGCGGCGACGATCAGCCACGACCGCGTCGTCTTGATCGAGCCGGGCGACGCCCGCGTGTTCGAGCCAACGCCCCTGGAGACCGATGTCGTGACCATGGAGAAGAGCACGGCGATGACGCGCCTGGTCGAGTATCTGATCGCGCTCGGCCATCGGCGCTTCGCGTACCTGGGCGGCACGGGCGGCGCCGACGGCGGGCCCGGTGAGCCGCGCGCCGTGGCCGTCGCGCAGGCCTTGACCCGCCACGGCCTCCCCCTGGACCCGACCCTCTATGGCGAGACGCCGTGGACGGCGGAACAGGCCTACGACGCCGCCGCGGCGTTGCTGGGCCGCGACCCGGTCCCCGACGCCCTTGTCTGCGCGTCCGACGCCCTCGCGATTGCTGCCTTGCGCGCCGCCAAGGACCGCGGCTTGCGCGTGCCGGACGACCTCTCGATCACGGGCTTCGACGATATCGCGTTGGCGCGCGAGGTCGACCCGCCCCTCACGACCGTGCATGTTCCGAAAGAACTGCTGGGCGCGGTGGCGGTGCGCAAGCTGATGGAGCGCATCGCCCGGCCCGATCTCCCACCGATTATCCAGGTTGTGCCGACGACGCTGGCGATCCGCGCCTCGTCCGGCCCAAGGCACGGCGGCAACAGCGCTGCCACCACGATAGATGAAGGGGGGTGATGGCCCACCAGGCGGCAGGGCACGATCCGGAGACTGCAGCGGCGTCGTACTCTCTTATCGGAGACACCCCAATTAGGTTTGTTAGTTATAGGAGATCCTTCATGGAACCAATACCCCGCCGCCTCCGTCGCGCGGCGCATCTGCTCGGCGGCGCCCTCGTCATAGCCAGCGTCGTCGGTCTCTCGTCCGCCGTACCGCGCGTGTCCGCGCACGCGCGCCTGGCCGCGGCGGTCGCGCCGGTAAGCGTCGCCTATCATCTCACCAGCCTCTTTACGACCGGCCCCAGGGCTGGCAACGTGATGGACGCCGCCGTCGCCGGCAGCCTCGACAGTTCCGGCGTTCTGACCGCCACGCTCACGACCACGAGCGGCGTCACCGCGACGGTCAACGGCACGCTCACGACGGCCACGAACGGAGTCACGCTCACCGTGCGCGGCGCCGCGGCCGCCATGACCCTGACCGGATCCAGCACGGGGAAGGCCAGGCGCTTCGCCGGGTCCATCGGCCAGAGCGGTCTTGCGTCGGTCGGCGTCTGGCTCTTCACCCCGGAACCTGTGTTCCACACCTATGCCTTCGGGGCGACCGTGTCGCGGGGGCCGCATAAGGGGCTCGTCCTGGGCGGCTACATCGCCAGCGCGGCGACAGCGGAACCGTCGGGCAGCTTCGACGCGTCCGTATCCCTGGACGACGGCTCGGGCGGCTCCACGACCGTCGCGGCGTACGGCTCGCTGGACGCGGGGAACCTCCACATCGTGATCCATCTCCCGCATGAGGGGAATCTGGTCGGCATCGCCGTTCCATCCCTGAAGCGCGTCCGTGGCAGCGTCCCCTTCCCGTACCTCTCGGGCTCGTTTGTCGGTCCGACGGCGGACGATACGGGCTCGTGGTACGCGACACTGGAGAGCTAAAGCTGACATGAGGGAGGGTAAGCGGCGATAGAAAGAGAAGCGCAAGCCGGTTCGTCGTGGGGGAGAGACCTAGATCATCCCTCTACGGCGATAACTAACGGTGACGGGACACGATGTGTCGTCCAGTCGACCATAGACGGATGGCATCGCGGCCATCCACGTTTCAGGAGGAAACACAGCAATGACTACCGATAAAGGAACCCTTAGAACCCTTAGCCGCGGTCGTTTTATTGCACGATCGGCCGTCGCTGCGGGCGCGGCGCTTGCCGCGGGCAGCGTCCTCGACCCCGCGTTGCTCATGCCGGCCGAGGCGGCGCAGAGTCGGGCCACGACCGAGCTCGTCGTCATGTACAACGCGGACCCCGGCAACTTGCCGCCCGCGCAGAAGGCGCTGTTCGAGAAGCTCAACCCGGACATCAAAATCCGCCAGCTTCTAGACGACGGCGCGCGCTTCAACGCAATGGTCGCGGCCGGCTCCCCTCCCGACGTGTTCGAAATAGGCGCGTCCAATACGCCGCAATTGGCTGCATCCGGACAGCTAGCGAACATCAACGCGTACCTCGCCAAGAGCAAGGCCATCCGCGCCGGCGATCTCGCGTCGGCGAATGACGCGTACCGCTGGGACGGCACGACCGTGGGCAAGGGGCCGTACTACGGACTGGCCAAGGACTGGTCGCCCGATGCGACGGTCTGGTTCAACAAAAAACTCTTTGACGCGGCGGGCGTCAAATACATCAGCGAGACCGAGCCCACCTCGGTCGACGAGTTGCTCGCCATCACCAAGAAGCTGACCGTGCGCAAGAACGGCGCTGTCCAGGTCTACGGGCTCGACCCCAGTTGGGCGTTTGACCATTGGTTCCTGCACATGATCCATCAGATGAACACGCTCGGGGCCTCGTTCTTCAGCCCTGACGGCACGATGGCGGACTTCACGACGCCGCAGGCGCTGAAGGTGGTCAAATGGATCGTCGACTGGGGGCAGGCGCGCGTCGGGCCGGGGCCGTTGGACCAGAGCGCCCTGGGTCCCCTCGATCTCTTCTCCGCGGATCGCCTGGCTATCCTGTTTGCGGGCTACTGGGTCCACGGCGCCGTGTTCAACAGCGCGCCGGCGGTCCTCGCCCACTCCGCCTACGCGCCCGCGCCGCTGTCCGGACCGACGAGGACGGATGAATCGTTCTTCGCCCAAGGGGCCGCCATCTCGGCGCAGTCGAAGAACAAGGATGCGGCCTGGCGCTTCATGGAGTTTTTCATCGCCGGCGTGCCATCCCAGATCCGCAGCCGGCAGGGCAACGGGCTGCCGTCGGACAAGATCTATCTCCCGCTCGTCCCGCATAGCACGCCCGCCGATCAGCAGAGCTACGCGACGGTGCAGCACGAACTGCCCTACATCAAATCGTTGAAATATACGCCGTATGCCGACCTGTTCGGTATGGCGACCCAGCTCCAGGTCCCGGTCACCGCGATGATCCAGGGGCAGATGTCGCTGAACGACGGCGTCCGCCGGATGATGACGATCGCCAACGGGTTGTTACGCAAGGGCAAGGCCCTGATCGGTTAGCCACCCTCTGGCGCCTGTCGTGCGGCGGCGGGGCAGACCCCGCTGCCGCACGGCGCGCCACAACGTCCCGCGGTAGCTGTGAAAGAAGACGCGATGACTCATCAGGCAGAGCGCCTCTCGACGACCACACCCGACCGGACCGCTCCGTCCGTGGCGACGCGGCGCCGGGGCGGCTGGTCGCGTTACAGCGCGCGCACCTTCTATCTCTTTCTGTCCCCCTGGCTGTTGGGTCTCCTGGCGCTGCAAGTGTTCCCCCTGGCCTATGCCCTGGGCGTCAGCTTCACCAACTTCGTCCCCGGCTACCATTGGCACTGGGTCGGACTGAGCAACTACAACCAGTTGATCCAGGACCCCCAGGTCTGGGCCAGCCTCCGACAGACCCTCCTCTACGCGCTGATCACCGTGTCGCTCGGCGTGGTCGGCGGGTTGGGCCTGGCCCTGCTGCTGCACCGGCCCATGCGCGGCATCGGGCTGTTCCGCTCCTTGTTTTACCTGCCGGCCGTCGTCCCCATCGTGGCCGCGGCTGTCAGTTGGAAACTGATCTTCGATCGCGACACCGGGTTGCTCAACGGCCTCATCCACCTGGTCGGCGGCCCGTCGGTGCAGTGGCTGGCCGATCCTTATGCCCTCACCGCCCTCGTCGTCATGGTGCTCTGGGGTGTGGGCAGCGGCATGATCATTTTCCTGGCCGGCCTGCAGGGCATCTCGGCCGAGGTGCTCGAGGCGGCGTCGGTCGACGGCGCCGGCGCGTGGCGCGGCTTCTGGTCCGTGCGCTTGCCGCTCTTGACGCCGGTCCTCTTGTTCCAGGTGATCGTCAGCATGATCTACGCGCTGCAGACGCTGATCCAACCCTTGCTCTTGTCGCAGTCGGGCAGCCTCAGCGGCAGCGTGGGGACGGGGGGCGTGGCCGTGCCGAGCGCCACCACCCTGTACATGGTCTACGTGTACCAGGAAATCTTTACGGGCGGCGACACCTATGGCTACGGCTCCGCGCTGCTCTGGGTGCTGTTTGCCGTCATCCTCGTCATCACGTTTATCGTCTTCCGCTCCAGCAAACTCTGGGTGTACTCCGAAAACGGTTAGGTTTAAGGGAGGTAACGCATGGCACATGCGATGAGGGCGGCCGGGAGCGTCGGCGCGACACGCGCCCGCGCGTCGCGCCGGCGGTGGGGGACGGCGCTCAGGCTGCTCGTCCTGGTCATCCTCGCCATCATCTTCATGACGCCCTTTGCCTGGCTCATCCTCACGGCGCTCAAGTCCGGGGGGGACCTGGGGGCGTACCCCACGCATTATCTCCCGACCGTCCCGCGCTGGGACAACTTCACCTCCGCGCTGACCCTCATCGACTACGGGAAGTTCGCCAAGAATTCGGCCCTGCTGGCGTCGGTCTATATGGTGATCGTCACCCTCACCAGCGCCATGACCGGGTTCGCCTTCGCCCGGCTGCGGGGACCGGGCAAAGGGCCGCTCTTCAGCATCCTGCTGGCGACGACGATGCTGCCCCAACTCATCACCATCATCCCGCTCTATATGATCCTGGCCAGGGTGGGGCTGATCAACACCTACTGGCCATGGGTGCTGTTCGGCCTCGCCGCCAGTCCCTTCCTTAGCTTCCTGTTCCGGCAGTTCTTTGGGTCCATCCCGCTCGATCTGGAGGACGCGGCGATCGTGGACGGCTGCGGGTACGTGCGCATCTTCTGGCAAATCTTCCTGCCGCTGTCCAAGCCGGTGCTGGCCGCGGCGGCGGTTCTCTCGTTCCAGGCGGTCTGGAACGATTTCTTCACGCCGTTCATCCTCCTGGCGCAGGACAATACCACGCTGGCCGCCGCCCTGGCGACAGGGTACGTCGACTCCCAGGGCAACGTCTTGCCGCAGATCCTCTCCGCCGGGACCGTCATCTATATTCTGCCGGTCGTCGTGCTCTTCTTCATCGCGCAACGCTTCTTTGTGCAGGGCATCGTGACCACAGGGTTGAAAGGATGAGAGATGGCCATGTGAAGGGATCGGGAGACGGCGCGACGGCCGCGCGCGAAGGGATCGGGAGACGGCGCGACGGCCGCGCGCGACGCGATGAGAACCGGACAGATAGAGGGATACGACGCTGATGCCTAAAGTGACATTCATCGGCGCGGGCAGCGCGGTGTTCGCCCGCCAGCTTATGACCGACATCCTCGCCGTCGAGGGGCTCGACGACGGCGAGTTCGCCCTCTGCGATATCGACGCCGAGCGTCTCGACCTCGCGCGCCGCATCGCCGAGCGCCTCGTGGCGCTGACGGGCAAGCGCTGGCGCGTCACGGCGGCGACCGAGCGCCGCGACATCCTGGCCGGGAGCGATTTTATCGTCAACAGTATCGAGGTGGCCGGCCTCGCCAATGTCCGCCACGACTACGACATCCCCTTGACATATGGCGTCGACCAGTGCATCGGCGACACCATTGGTCCCGGCGGCATCTTCAAGGCCCTGCGCACCGGCCCGGCCTGGCTCGCTATCCTGCGCGACGCCGAGCGGTTGTGCCCCGACGCCTGGGTGCTCAACTACACCAACCCCATGTCCATCCTGACCCTGGCTGCCCTCACCGACACGCCGATGCGGACCGTCGGCCTGTGCCACAGCGTGCAGAACACCTCGCGCGAACTCGCCGGCTACCTCGGAGTCCCGCACGGTGAGTTGGAGTTCACCTGCGCCGGCATCAACCATAACGCCTGGTTCACCGCGTTACGCCACGGCGGCCAGGACCTGTACCCGCGCCTGCGCGAGCGCGCCACGGTCCGCGAGGTGTACGAGCAGGACCCGGTGCGCTTCGACATGATGCGGCATTTCGGGGCCTTCGTGACCGAGAGCAGCGGGCACTTCTCCGAGTACGTGCCCTACTACCGCAAGCGGCCCGACCTGATCGCGCGCTACTGCCGCGCGGGCTACCTGGGCGAGAGCGGCTACTACGCCAATAACTGGCCGCGCTGGCGGGAGGAGAACGACGCGCGCATCGCGGAGATGCTCGACGGCGCGCGCGAGGTCCCGCTGGCGCGCAGCCACGAGTACGGCAGCTACATCGTTGAGGCTATCGCGCTGAACCGCCCGCGGGTGATCTACGGCAACGTCCGCAATCGCGACGGGGGCCTGATCGACAACCTGCCGGACGGCTGCGTGGAGGTGGCCTGTCTGGTCGACCGCAACGGGGTGCAGCCCTGCCACTTTGGCGCGCTGCCGGAGCAGCTCGCCGCGCTCAACCGAGCGCACATGGCCGTGCATGCGCTGATGGTCGAGGCGCTACGCGCGTGCGACCGGGAGGCGGCGCGGCAGGCGCTCCAGCTCGACCCGCTCACGGCGGCGGTCTGCTCACCGGCCGAGATCGACGCCCTGTTCGACGAGATGTGGGCGGCCGAGCAGGACTATCTCCAACCTTTCGGATAGGGCGAGGCCAAGGCAGGGGCTGGGAAGGGGCGCTGGCCCCTCCGGGCAGCGCGTGACACGCACGCATCGGAGGGATATCGTCCCTCGCCGTCCAGACCGGGTAGTATAAACCAACAGGAGTGCGGTCGGCTTGTCTGCTCGCGTGAGCGGGTAGCCGGCAGAGCGAGAGTTGGTGGGGAGTGGCGGGATGAAGATCGTCGACGTCGAGCCGATCGTGGTGGGTAATCCGTGGAAGGCGTGGTTTATGGTCCTGGTCCATACGGACGAGGGCATCACCGGCATCGGGGAAGGCGAGGGGTGGCTGTGGGCCGACGCCTCGGTTGCCTTCACCGAGCAGAACAAGAGGCTACTCTTCATCGGCCGCGATCCGATGCGGCCCGAGGAGATCCGCCGGCACGCGCGCCTGGAGTATTACGAGCGCTGGGGCTACGGCCACGTCTCGCTTGGCGTGCTCGCCGCCGTCGAGACAGCCTGCTTCGACATCATGGGCAAGGCGCTCGGCGTCCCGGCCAGCGCCTTCTTCGGCGGCCGCATCCACGACCGCCTGCGCGTCTACGCCAACGGCTGGTACACCAAGGTCGGCGCGCCGGCCGACTGGGGCGAGGCGGCCTCCGTCCCGGTGCGCGAGCACGGCTACACCGCGCTCAAGTTCGACCCTTTCGGCGCGGCCTATCGCGAACTCGGATCGGCGGGGCTGAAGACGGCCGTGGCGCGGGTCGAGGCCGTGCGCCGCGCCGTGGGCGACGACGTGGACCTGATCATCGAGGCGCATGGCCGCTTCTCCGTCGCCGAGGCCGTCACCGTCGGCAAGGCCCTCCAGCCGTACCGCCCCCTGTGGTACGAGGCTCCGCTGCACAACTTCCTGGACGCCGACGCGCACCTGCAGGTCAAGGAGAAGGTCGACATCCCGATCTCGACCGATCTCGCGGCGATCAAGGATCGCTACGAGTGCCTGGAGTTCTGCCGCAAGAAGGCCGTGGACGTGCTGCAACCGGACTTCCGCCACAACGGCGGGGCGCTGGAGACCAAGTTCATGGCCGAGTTGGCCGAGACCTTTGCCATCGGCTACGCCCCGCACCAGGCCAACGGGCCGATTGGCAGCGCCATCTACGCGCAGCTCAACAGCACCTGCGCCAACTTCCTGATCCAGGAGCACTTCGAGCGCTTCGCCTCGCCGGCGTGGCTCACGGAGGTCTTCCCGGATCATCTGCTCTCCGAGGACGACGGCTTCCTGACCGTGCCCGACCGGCCCGGCTGGGGCGTCACGATCGACCGGGAGGCGGCCAGGAGATACCCCATCACCAACCAGGAGGGCATGATCTCCCTGTTCAAGCCCGGGTGGGAACGGCGGAGCTTCGCATGAGCGCGGATGGACAACGTGACCCGCGCCGGATCGCCCGCCTGGCCGCGGACCTGCTGGTACGCTACGACTGGCGCGTGTGGTACTTCGCCGACAGCGTCGGGTGCGAGGGATTGCTCGCCGCGACGGACCTGACGGGAGACGAGGCCTATCGCCATTTCGTCTACGGCCTCGCGCAGGGCTGGGCCGCGCGCTCCGCGCCGTGGCAGCGCTACGACTACACGGCGCCGGGCGTGGCCCTGCTGGACGTGGCGCGGCACTTCGGCGACGCGCGATTGCGCGCCCGTCTGCTGGAGTGGGCCGAGTGGCAGGCCCACCTGACGCAGGCGGGAGGGCAGGTGTTGCTCGACCCGGCCTACGCCCTGTGGGTGTGGGTCGACTGCATGCAGTTCCAGGGACCGTTCTTCGCCCGCCTGGGCCACGAGACCGGCGACGAGCGCCACTACCGGCAGGCCGAGCGCTTCCTGCTCACGCAGGCCGAGGCATTGCGCGATGAGAGCGGCCTCTTCAGCCACATCTACGACGTGACGACGCGGACGGCCAACGGCGTGCATTGGGGGCGCGGGCAGGGCTGGGCCATGCGCGGGCTGTGGCAGACCTACCATGCGCTCCCGCCGGACCGGCCGTCGCGCCCGCGCATCGCGGAGCTGCTTCGGGCGCAGCTCGACGCCCTGCTGCCGTACCAACTGGAGAGCGGGCACTGGCGCACCATCGTGGATGACCCCGACGCCTACGAGGAGACATCGGTGGCCGCCTTCTACGTCGCCACGGCCGCGCCCGCCCTCGACGCCGGGCTGCTCGACGCCGCGCGCCACGCCGTTCCGCTAGAGCGGGCATGGGCGGCGGTGCTGGCGGCGGTCGACGACACCGGCTGGTACCGCGGTGTCTCGGCCGACACGCCGGCCGGCGACGCCGCCCACTACAAGGATGACATCGCGCGCGACCGGTTGGTCCCGTGGGGGCAGGGGCCGCTCTTGTTGGCCCTCCATGCGTCCCTTCACCGGACGCCGCCACGGGGAGGGTGAGCGATGGAGATGATCGAGATCCTGCCGGGCATCCACCGCATCGCGCAGCCCCTGGGCGAGCGATGGCTCTATCAGTACGCCATCGCCGGCGAGCGACCGCTGCTCCTCGACACCGGCCTCGCCTCCTCGCCCGACGCGGTGATCGCGCCCGCCTTGATCGAAGCCGGGCTGCCGCTCACGGACCTGGACACGGTGCTCATCACGCACGCCGACGTCGACCACTGCGGCGGCAACGCCGCCATGAAGCGCCTCGCGCCGGGGGCGCGGTTCGTCGCGCACGCGGCCGACCGGCCCCTGATCGAGTCGCGCGGGCGCCTGCTCGCCGACCGCTACGGTTGGTACGACGCCCACGACCTGGCCTACCCGCCCGAGACGTTGGCCTGGATGGGCGACAACCTGGGGCCGGACACGCCGCTGGACCGCACGATCGACGACGGGGCATGGCTGGATCTGGGCGGCCGTCGTGTCCAGGCGTTGCACCTCCCTGGTCACTCGGCCGGCCACCTGGGCGTGTGGGACCCCGACACGCGAACGGCCCTGGTGGGGGACGCCGTGCTGGGGCGCGGTCTGCCCGATCGCGCGGGGCGGATCATCAGCCCGCCGCCGTACTTTAGCGTGGGGCCGTATCTCGCCACCATCGCGCGGCTCGAGCGGCTCGCCCCGGCCACGCTGCTGACCGCCCACTACCCGGTGATGCGCGGCGCGGACGTGGCGCGCTTCCTCCACGAGAGCTGGCGGTTCGTCGAGGAGGCGGGCCAGGCCGTGGCCGACCTCCTGCGCGCCGCGCCCACGGCGCTCGCGCTGAAGGAGTTGACGGCGGGCACCGACGCGCGGGTCGGTCCCTATGCGGTCCTGGGCAACGAGCTGGCCGGCCCGGTCCTGGCGCACGTCGCGGACCTGGCGGCGGCGGGACGGGCGGAACTGGTCGCGGCCGACGGCCCTCCGGTCTGGCGGTGGGTCGAGACGACAGCGCGCCCAGCCGCGGGTGGCGCGGGAGGACAAGGACATGGCTGAGGCGCCCCTGCACAGGGTTTTGACCCCCGACGCGCTGGGGGGCCGCGTGGCCCTGGTCACGGGGGCCGCGCGCGGGATCGGCCGCGCCATCGCCCTCGAGCTCGCCCACGCCGGGGCGGACATCGCCATCAACGACCGGGAGTTGGACGGTCGGACGGACGGCCTCGCCCGCGCGATCGCGGCGCTGGGCCGGCGCGCCTCGGCGCACGCGGCCGACGTCGCCGATCAATCCGCCGTCGCGGCGATGGTCGAGGCCGTCGTGGCGGCCCATGGACATCTCGACATCCTGGTCAACAACGCGGGCCTGCAAATCTGGGAGCCCTTCCTGGACATTACCGCGGCGGCCCTCGACCGCATCCTCGCTGTCGACCTCAAAGGGATCGTGTGGTGCGGGCAGGCGGCAGGCCGCCAGATGATCCGCCAGGGGACCGGCGGCTGTATCGTCAACATCAGCTCGGTCCACGCCGTGACGAGCTGGGCGACCGCCGCTGCCTATGACGCGGCCAAGGCGGGCGTCGCGCGCCTTACCGCCACCATGGCGCTGGAGTTAGCGCCCCACGGCATCACGGTCAACGCCGTTGGACCGGGCTGGGTCGACACGCCGATCAACGAGCGCTTCCTGCGCACACCAGAGGAGCGCGCGGAGGTCGCGGCGTCGATCCCGCTCGGACGGATCGCGCGGCCCGAGGAGATCGGCGCGCTCGTCGCCGTCCTGTGCTCGCCAACCGCGGCCTACATGACGGGGTCGTTCCTCCTGGTCGATGGCGGGCTCGCCCTGGGCATGCGACCGGGCTATCGTGCAACGGACGGAGGGTAGGACGCATGCGAGCAACGCGAGGTGTGCGCCGCCACGGCACAGGAGTTGATCAAGGCTGGGTGCGATCGGTCGGGCCGTCAACTCTACTATTGTGGCGGGCGCATCGACGGGGCGTCTGAATGGACGCTCTTGCAGGCGTTCGCGTGACGCGCGTGACGCGCGGGCGCGAGGAGGGACCGACCATAGAGGGAGTGTCGCGGCAGGCCGAGGCCGTCATTTTCAGCGGGAACGGGACGGCGACCGTTGGCGCGGTGACGCTGCCGCCCCTCGATCCCGACGATGTCCTGATCGAAACGAGGGTGTCGGTGGTCAGCGCGGGGACCGAGGGCTGGGTGCTCGGCGATCGATTCCACTGGGGCGGCCCGTCGCCCTATCCGCTCGTGCCCGGGTACCAGAAAGTGGGCATTGTGCGCGAGGTCGGAGCCGACGTCGTCGGGCTGGCCCCCGGGGACCGCGTCTTCATGACGACGAGCAAGCTGGTCGGCGCCGTCCACGCCTACTGGGGCGGTCACGTCTCCCTCAGCCAGCAAGTGCGGGAGGAGGTGATCGCGGTACCGCCGGGGGTGGGCGACCTCGACGCGGCCAACCTGGTGGTGGCGCAGGTGGGCTACAACGCGGCGAGCCGGCCGCGCCTCGTCGGGGGCGAGGCGGCCGCCGTGTTCGGCGACGGGTTGATCGGACAGATGGCGGCGCAGGCGTTGCGGGCGCGCGGGACGCGGGTCATCCTGTGCGGGCGACGGCCCGCTCGTTTAGCGTTGGGCGCTCGGTACAGCGCCGACGCTGTCGTGGACACGCGCGATCGGGACGCGCGGACGGCGGTGCGACGCATCGCTCCAGCCGGTGTCGACGTGGTCGTCGACACGGGCAGCGTCCCTGACCTGGCCTTGTTCCTCGACATCCTGCGCGAGCGGGACGGCCAGATCGTGCTGTCCAGCTTTTACACCGACGGCCTGCTGGTCGACGCGGACGCGCTCCAGCGGCGAGAGATCGCGCTGCTCACCAACTCGGGCTGGACGCGGCCGCGCCTGGAGGCGACGCTCGACCTTATGGCGCGCGGAGACATACAGGTTGAGCCGCTGATCACGCATCGCTTCCCGTATCAGGAGGCTCCGCGCGCGTGGCAACTCATCGAGGCGCGCGACCCGGCAGTGCTCGGGGTCGCGTTCATGTGGGGCGACACGTAGGCCGGTCTGAACGCGGCGACCGCCTACATAGGGCAAGACACGTATCGGATGATGGATGGGGAAGGTATGACGAGATGAGGGTGTTGATCACCGGCGCGGGCGGCTTCGTCGGCCGCGCGTTGATCGCGGAGTTGGAGGACCGGCACGAGCTGCGCCTGCTCGACCGCGCGCGTCCCGAGGAGGCGACGATGTTCGTGCCGGGGTCGAATGAGCGCCTCGCGCGTCCACTGCGGACGGCGTGGCCAATGATCACGGCCGAGGTGACCGATCCCGACGCCATGCGGGCGGCGGCGGACGGCATGGACGCCATCGTCCATCTGGCAGCGGCGCCCTATGGCCAGCCCGAGTTTGGCGTCGAGACGTTCCGCGTCAACGGGCTGGGAACCTTCGTCGTGCTCGACGCGGCCCGTCAGGCGGGCGTCGGACGCGTCTTGCTCGCCTCCAGCATCAACGCCTTCGGGACATTCTATTGGCGCCTCTCCGGCCGCCCGGTCGTCTATACGACGCTGCCGCTCGACGAGGGCGCCGCGCCGATCCCGGAGGACCCGTACAGCCTCAGCAAGCTCGTCGGGGAGGAGACGTGCGCGGCCTTCCATCGCGCCTATGGCCTCACGACGGCCGCCCTGCGCTTCGCGGGCCTCTGGTCGGACGAGATGTACGCCCGCGCGGTGGAGGAGGGCATTCTCCCGACCGACGCCTGGTCCGACGATCTCTACCAGTGGGTGCATGTGCGCGACATCGCGCGTGGGGTGCGGCTGGCGCTCGAGGCGTCCGACTTGCCCGGCCACGGGGTCTACACGCTCGGCGGGGCGGATACGCGCTGCCCCGAGCCGACGATGGACCTGCTCGAACGCTTCCGCCCCGACCTGTCACGGACCCTGGATGAGCCGTTAGCGGGGCGCGCGCCACTCCTCTCCATCGAGCGCGCGCGGCGCGCGTTCGGGTACGCGCCGCGCTACCGCCTGGGCGCGTAGGTGGCTCCCTTGAGCACGAACTTCCTGTATCCGCGCAACACCGCGCCAGAGCTGGACCTGACGCTCTTCCAGCGCCCCACGGCCGAATATCGCGGGACGCCGCTCTGGTCGTGGAACACGCGGCTGGAGCGCTCGGTCCTGCTGCGCCAGATCGGCCAGCTGCGCGAGATGGGCTTTGGCGGCTTCCATATCCACTCCCGCACCGGTCTGGCCACGGAGTATCTGGGCGACGAGTTCATGGGCCACGTCCGCGCCTGCGCGGAGCAGGCGCGCGCCGAGGGGATGCTGTGCTGGCTCTACGATGAGGACCGCTGGCCCTCGGGCTTCGCCGGCGGCCTCGTCACGCGCGATGAGCGATTCCGCGCCAGGCATCTCCTCTTGACCCCCACGCCGTACAATGGCACGGTCGACCCGCCGTCGCTGATCAGCAACGCGAAGGCGAGTCGCAACGAGAACGGCGTCCTGCTGGCCCGCTATCACGTCGCGCTGCGCGACGGGTATCTGGCCTCCTACCGCCGTCTCGCCGACGGGGAGGAGCCGCCCGGCGAAGGACGCGTCTGGTACGCCTACCTGGAGACGGCCGTGCCCTCGCCGTGGTGGAACAACCAGACCTACGTCGATACCCTGGACCGCGCGGCCACCCGGCGTTTCATCGCGGTCACCCACGAGCGCTACGCCGCCGCGGTGGGCGAGCACTTCGGCGCGCTCGTCCCCGCCATCTTCACCGACGAGCCGCAGTTCGTGCACAAAGAGGCGCTCCACCGGGCCACGGACGCGCGCGACCTGTTCCTGCCCTGGACGACGGACTTCTTCGCTACCTACCGGGTCGCCTATGGGCAGGACCTTGGCGACCACCTGCCCGAGGTCTTCTGGGAGCTGCCCGGCGAGAGGGCCTCGGTCGCGCGCTACCGCTATCACGACCACCTGGCCGAGCGCTTCGCCGCCGCCTTCGCCGACACCGTCGGCGCGTGGTGCGCGGAGCACGGATTGATGCTCACGGGGCACATGATGGAGGAGCCCACGCTGTTCTCGCAGACCCACGCCCTGGGCGAGGCCATGCGCTCCTACCGCGCCTTCCACCTTCCGGGCATCGACATGCTGTGCGACCGGCGCGAGTACACCACGGCCAAGCAGGCCCAGAGCGCGGCCCGCCAGTACGGCCGCCCCGGCGTGCTCTCCGAGCTCTACGGCGTGACCAACTGGGACTTCGACTTCGTGGGGCACAAGGCCCAGGGCGACTGGCAAGCCGCGCTCGGCGTGACCGTGCGCGTGCCGCACCTCTCCTGGGTCTCTATGGCCGGCGAGGCCAAGCGCGATTACCCAGCAAGCATTCACTATCAGTCGCCGTGGTATAAAGAATACCCCTTGATCGAGGACCACTTCGCGCGCCTGAATACCGTGCTCACGCGCGGCCGGCCGCGCGTGCGGGTCGGCGTGATCCACCCCATCGAGTCGTACTGGCTGTGTTTCGGGCCGACCGATCAGACGGGCGTCGAGCGCGAGGAGCGTGAGGCCGCTTTCGCGGGCCTTACGGAGTGGTTGCTCTTCGGGCTGATCGACGTCGACTTCATCGCCGAGTCGCTGCTGCCGGATCTGTGCCCCCTGCAGGATGCCGCCGCGCTGGCGTTGCCCGTGGGCGAGATGCGCTACGAGGCCGTGGTCGTGCCGGGGATGCGCACGATCCGCGCCACGACGCTGGACCGTCTGGAGCGGTTCGCTGCGGCGGGGGGCGCGCTCATCTTCGCGGGAGAGGTCCCCACGCTGGTGGACGCGGAGCCCTCCGGCCGGGCGCGCGCGCTCGCGGCGCATTGCGCGCGGGTCGACCTGACGCGCGGCCAGATCCTGGCGGCCCTCGACCCGCTGCGCGAGGTCGAGGCGCGTCTGGCCGGCGGCGAGATGGCGGACTCCCTCCTCCATCAGCTCCGCATCGACGGCGACCGGCGCTACCTCTTTCTATGCAACACCGACCGCGCCCGTCCGCGCGACGGGACGCGCATCGCGTTGCGCGGCCGGTGGGACGCGACACTGCTGGACACGCTCGACGGGACGACCCGCCCGCTCCACGTGCGGTCGGGCGATGGCGACACGGTGCTCGACTGGAGTTTCCCGGCGCACGGGAGCCTGCTCCTCGCCCTCGATCCCGCGGGGCGGGATCGTGGAGAAACCTCCTCGCCGCAGGCGGGCGCGACGCGCCCGCCCGCGCGTGATTGGACGGCGCACCATCTGCTCGATGATCCGGTCCCCGTCACGTTGTCTGAGCCGAACGTCCTGCTGCTCGATCGCGCCATGTATCGACTGAACGACGAGGAGTGGCAGGCGGAGGAAGAGGTGTTGCGGATCGACAACATCCTGCGTACCCGCCTCGGATGGCCGCTCAAGATGGACGCCATCGCGCAGCCATGGACGCAGGCAGGGATTGCACAACCGACCGATACGCTCAGGCTCCGATTCATGGTCCAGGTCGACCGCGCGGTCGAGCGTCCCCTGCTCGCGCTGGAGGATGCGGGGGACCTTACCATCCGCCTCGATGGCGACCCGGTCGTCACGAGTCCGACGGGATGGTTCGTGGACGAGGCGATCGAGACCGTCCCCCTACCGCCATTGGCGCCGGGGCGGCATCAGATCGAGGTGACCCTGCGCTATGGGCGCGCGACGAACCTGGAGTGGTGCTATGTGCTCGGCGACTTCGGGGTCGAGGCGCACGGCCGCCACGCGCGGATCGTGGCACCGGTGCGCGCGCTCGCGTTCAGCGACTGGACGACGCAGGGCCTGCCCTTCTACGCCGGCAACGTGACGTATCACTGCCGCGTGGACGGCGCGGATCGGGACATGGCCCTGCGCGTCCCCGCGTTCAGAGCGTCGCTGTTATCCGTGGCGTTGGACGGGACGCCCGCCGGCCGCATCGCCTTCGCCCCCTACCGCCTTGAACTCGGCCATGTGGCGGCGGGGACGCGCCTGCTGGACATCGTCGCTTTCGGCAATCGCGTCAACGCCTTTGGCCCCGTGCATAACGCCGATCCCACGCGGACCTGGTTCGGCCCCAATGCCTGGCGCACCGTCGGGGATAGCTGGGCCTACGAGTACCAGCTCAAGCCAATGGGTATCCTCTCTGCCCCGCGGATAGAGGTCACGGAAGGGGGCGCCACGCCTGCTGCCCCGCAACGTCCGAGTGACATGCTGTGACCTGCTCCTGCCCGACTGGCGTCACGCGCGTGTTATAACGATGTTAGCTTCCTATAATCCTGGCGTAACAAACACCTGTTAGTCTGATAGTGACCGTGTGATCACGCCCCGCCACGCGGTGGTGTATCATATGTCAAACGGCCCCAACGCGCGCCGTGACGCCCAGGCACGGGACGCCTTCCGCGCGTGACAAACAAAGGAGTACGGACAATGGCAGCAACAGGTGTATCATCGCGCGGGCTATCGACGGGCGTCGCGACGCCCAGCACAGTAGCGTGGCCGACCGGCTGGTGGGCGCTGGGCATCGGACGCATCATCATCGGCTATCTCTGGTTCCAGCAAACGCTCTGGAAGCTGCCCTCGGACTTCGGCAGTCCCGGAGGCTGCCCCACGAGCCTGAGCGCCAAGCACCTCGGAGGCCTGTGCGACTGGATGCACCGCGAGGCCGCCCACGCCTTCGTACCGCTCTACGGCTCGTTCGTCAAGGACGTAGCCATCCCCAATTTCGGACTCTTCGGCTCGTTGACATGGCTGACCGAGACGGCCCTTGCCATCTCGCTCGTGCTGGGGCTGCTCGGGCGCCTGGGCGGCCTGGTGGCGACGCTGTGGGCGATCAACCTGACCATTGGCCTGTGGGCGGTCCCCGGCGAGTGGTATTGGACCTACGTGATGCTGGCTCTGCTCAACGCCGTCTTCTTCGCCACCGCCGCCAACCGCTACATCGGAGTCGATATGTTCCTGCGGCGCTACGCGCTGTCCGGCCCCCGTACGCCGATCAAGCGATTGATCGCCCTGGCCTCATAGGACCGGGCCGTTTGTAGTCGGCGGTGCGCATATCACCGCCGTGCTGCAGGCGTTGCCGACTTTGGGCAGGTCCTCCGGGTTGGCCAGGGTAAACGGGATGTCGACGGTGTCGCCGCGCACCACGGGACAATACTCGTCGGGCTGGTTGAGGTCGCCGCGTAGCGCGCGGCGGCTGGCGCAGCCTCCGCCGCATGTCTGTTCGTAGCGGCAGCCCTGGCAGGCGTCGGGGACGACGCGCGTCTGGGCGAACGGGGGCGTCTCGACCACGCCTGCGCCGAGCCGCCGCAGGTCGAGCAGCGTCAGCTTCTTCGCGGGCCAGTAGGGACACGGCGACACCTGGCGGCGCGGACTCACGCGGATGCTCGTCGTGCCGCAGGGGCTACCGTGGGTCGTGTCCAGGCCCATGATGGCGTTGACCAGCGGCTCGCTGCAGGCGATGAGTTTGGTCGCTGCGAAGAGGCGGCGGAAGCCCTCCCAGAATTGCTCGTAGCTCAGGGTAAAGCGGTCCGTCGTCACGGCCTGGTAGACGTTGACGCGGAACATGGCCCCGTAGGCGCCCGCAACGGCGGCGATGTCGGCCAGGCGATCCCAGTTGGGCGCCATCATGACGGCAATGACCGAGGCGCGTACGCCCAGGTCGCGGCAGCGGTCGAGGCAGCGCAGCACAAGGTCCCAGTTCCCCTCGCCGCGGAAGGCGTCCTGCTCCTCGCGCGTCGGGTAGTCGAGCGAGAGCTCGACCGTGTGGAAGGCGCGCAGTTCCTCGTCGCTCATTTCCATCACGCTGTACCCATTAGAGGTCACGGCCAGCTTGACCCCCCGCTCACGCAGCAGGTCGACCATGGCGTGGTAGTCCGGGTGCAAGGCGTTCTCGCCGGTGCCGAGGTTAACCGAATCGACATCGACGCTGTCCAGGATGGTGGAGAGGTCGCCCATAGTTAGGCGCGGGTTGCCAAGGCCGCGATAGCAGTGCGGGCAACTGAGGTTGCACTCGTTGGTCAAGCCGATGCCGAGGACGTAGGACACGAGGTCTCCTTTATAGGTGAACAGCGGCTTCCCCGGCATTGTACCCCAGCGTGCGCAAACCCACATGGGTTCGGCGCTCCTCAAGACGATTTTGTAACCTTCTTGTCACACTCCAGCGCCGATACACGCCATGCCCGCGCTCATCTGGACGCTTTTTTTCATCGCCATCGTGGGGCTGGGCGCTTTCCCAGCCGTGCTCACGCTCTCCATCCACAGCACGGGCCTATACCTAATTAGGCAAGCTCTACGCCGAGGTGATGGAGGCGGTCGACCCGCGTCCAATCGTCGACAACCTGAGCGCGCTGCCGCGACGCGCTCTGATAGTATAGAGCCATGACGGACGATTCCACTATGTCCCCTGGCTTGCGCCGTTGGCGGCGCACCGGGTCGCGCGAGGTCTATCGCAGCCCCTGGGTGGGGGTGCGCGAGGACAGCATCGTCTTCCCGGGTGGACAGGAGAGCACCTACAGCGTGTTTGAGTTGGGCCGCTGTGTCGGCGTTCTGCCCCTGCGCGACGACGACCGCGTCCCGTTGGTGCGGCAGTATCGCTATATCGGAGACACCTTCCCCTGGGAGATGCCCACCGGCAACATCGCCACCGGCGAATCACCCGAGGAGGCGGCTAACCGCGAACTGGCGGAGGAGGCCGGTTATCGTGCGGGGCAGTTGGAGCCCCTGGGCCACTTCCGCACGAGCAAGGCGCACTGCGATGAGGTCGCCTACCTGTTCGTGGGGCGCGCGCTCACGCCGGTCCCGGCCGAACCAGACGAGACCGAGGAGTTCGAGCGCGGCCTATTCTCTTTCGACGAGGTGCTGCGGATGGTGCGCGACGGTCAGATCGTCGATAGCATGACCATCATCGCCGTGCTGCGCGTCGCCCTGGGGCGCTAGTGGGTCATGTCGCATTTGATGCGGCCTTTCCAGCGCCCCGATCACACCTGTTTGGCCGGTAGAGTATTCCCGCTTTATTTGTAGGTTGACCCACTAGTGTCGTCTTAAAGCGGTCTGTTTGCAACGGACGAAGCCTGCGACCGCGGTCGCAGGCCGCGTCTCACAACTTTGGGGTACACCCCGCAACGATTAACGTTCGTGTCGGCTCACACCGCGCCGCCCTACGCGATTCCCGCCGCGCCTATGACAAGGGCCGGCAGGTCGATCTGGCCGTCATGCTCGTACGCGCGCAGCCGCGCGGCAATCGCGCCGGCGATCCGGTCCTGTTCGGCGGTCGTCAACGACGCGAGCCTGCTCGTGGTGGACGCCGACATCTCGCGCCGGCCCTGCCAGGCGTCGTCGGCCGGGCCGGGCCAACTGAGGATCACGGAGCGCGCGCCCTCCTCGACACCCTTGAACCCCGCGACGGCGAGGGCGCGACGCAAGGACCCGGCCTTGGCGAAGGTGAAGGGTCCGGGACCGTGCGACGGCGCGGGCGACGGGGTGGGATAGGGCGCCAGGACCTCGTCGACAAGGGTGAAGTACGGATTCTGATCGCGTGGCCCCCAGACGACAAAGGCGGCGCGGCCACCCGGCTTGAGGACGCGCCGCGTCTCCGCGAGAGCCTGCCTATAGTCGGGCACATGGGCGATTCCAAAGCGGCAGGTGACCGCATCGAACGAGGATGACGCGAACGGGAGACGTTGGGCGTCGACGACGTCCAGGGACATGTTGGCCAGCCCGCGCGCCTCGGCCTGCTCCCGCGCGATGGCGACCATCTCGGGCACGATGTCACTGGCCACTACATGCCCACGCGGTCCCACCACGCGGGCCAGGGTCAGGGACGGCTCACCCGGTCCACTCGCGAGGTCGAGCACGCGCATGCCGGGCGCGACACGCGCGGCCTCCAGGATCAGGTCCGTCGCCGCGCGCGTTTGCGCCGCCCACGGCGTGGCCCAGCGCCGCCAGGCGGCCGCGCGCCCGGCCCACTCCTGTTCGACGCTCAGGTGCGGGCCGCCGGGGTCTGGATCGGATATGAGCCACCTCGTTTGACGCTATAGGGGCAGCGGCGCCGGCGAACGCGGCGCGCCGCCCATGGTTAGCCGAACAGGGGCATGCCGCAGGCAGCCTTGCCAATAAAATCGTACAGCACGTCGGTCGTCGGCGCCATTACCGTCGCCGCGCGGGCGTCGCGGAAGAAGCGATCAACGCCGACCTCCTTGCGGAACGCCGCGCCTCCGCACACCCGCATCCCGAGGTCCGTCACCTGAGTCGCGGCCTCGCCCGCCGCCGCCTTGACCTCCAGCACGCGGAGCAGCGTATCGTCGCGCTCACTCTCCAACGCGTCCAGCGCGTCGAGCAGCAAGCCGCGCGCCATGTCGGTCGCGACCCGCATACGGGCAATGTAGGCCCGGATCGTCGGCAGGTCGGCGAGGGATTGGCCTACCTCCGTGAACGTGGTACCGCCGGCGTGCGCCGCCGCGCGCGTCGTCGTGGCGTCCATCAGGCCCACGCACATCGCGGCGCTCATGGCCTGGAAATAGGGCAGCGCAACCGCCATCATCACGTCGAAGCCCGCGCCATCCGGTCCGAGCATGGCGTCGCGCGGAACCACGACGCCCTCCGCGACGACCGGGCTGGAGCAATTGCCGCGCAAGCCAAGGCCGTCGAACGGCGCGGCGACGCGCAGGCCGGCGCTGTCGGAAGGCACTAGCCACATTGTGCTCGCGCCCTCGGCCGTGAGCGGGCGGCTCGACCATACGTAGAGGTCCGCCTCACCCGCCGCCGTGACCCAACTCTTGTGCGCGTCGAGGCGCACGTCGTTGCCATCCGTCGTGGCCGTGCTGACCGGGGCCCAGAAGTGGCTGCGCGACCCGCTCTCGGAGAGGGCCAGCGTGGCCACGGAGCGGCCGGCGGCGATGGCCTCGCGGTCCTCGCGCGGTCCATGCGCCTCGACGACCGCAGCCGCGGCGTAGTGCATGCAGACCACCATCGCCGTCGACGCGCAGTGATGCGCGATGCGCTCGACTACGAGGGCGGCGGCGCGGTGTCCATAGCCCAGCCCCCCGACCTCGCTGGCGCTAATCAACCCCAGCAGCCCGGCGGCGCCGAGGGCGTCGAGAGCGGCGCGCGGGAACAAGCCCGCGCGGTCGACCTCGGCGGCGTGGGGGGCAATAACGTCGGCGATAATCGTGTCCAGAGCGTCCAGGTAGGTGTCAGTCGGCCGGTCGATTGTTGTTGTCGGGGGGGTCATTGAAGCGTCCTCTCCTTGCTATACGATGTGGCTATACGATGGACTCATACAATCCGATGTGTCGGGCTCGTGTTCTTTGCGCATCGGCCGCGCTGGCCGATGCGCGAAGGCCGCCGGCGCGCTTGCACTATAGTCCCCCACGGGGACCGTGAGGTCATCCTCATTGGAAGACGCGGGCGCGCCGCTGCCCGCCCATCTCGTGCCAGCGCCGCTCGGCTGTCTCCACGGCGGCGCGTAGCGGAAAGATCGCGCGACTGATGCGCAGGTCATCGGTCGGCCCGACGGGGTGCCAATACACGCCGTCGACATCGACGGTCAACTCGGGGACGAGGTCGGCCTGCTCCAGCACGGCGCCGTGACGCGAGCCGCCGCGCCGCGCCAGCGGACGCAGGATCTGGTCTTCCTCGGGAATGCCGATCGAGCACAGGAAGTCTCGCAGCTCGCGCAGCCGGCGCCGGCTGTGCATCGTTTCCGTCGTGCCGGTGCGCACGTGGAAGCCGCGCTCGCGCAGGGTCTTGATGCCCTCCACCGTTTTGGCCCACGTTCCCGGCCCGCGGTAGTAGTCGTGGAGGTCGGGCGCGCCGCTGTCCAGGCTAATTTGCAGGGTGAGGTCGGGATGGAGGACCTCTTGCAGACGGGCCAGGCGCGCGCCGCGCCAGAGCATACCGTTGGTCAGCAGCGTGGTCCGCAGGCGCGGCGTGGCGTAGGCGAGCATAGCGGTGATGTGCGGCAGGATCGCCGGCTCGCCCCCGGTCAGGAATATCTCCTGGCACCCGAGCGCAACGGCTTCGTCGACGAGGCGGCGGAAGGTGTCGAGCGGCAGGCCGCGCCGCGGCGTCGTGGGACTCGAGGACACCAGACAGTAGCCGCAGTGCAAGTTGCAGTCGTAGTTGGTGTAGACCCAGAGCCGCGAGATCAGGGGGACATCGAGACCCGGGTGGACGAGGCCGCAGACCGCACAGGGTATCGGGGCAGCCGGCGTCGCGGCAAGGCTCACCTCACCGCCTCAGCTATGGGCGTCGCGTCGGCTGCTGCCGCCGCGACGCCGGCCGCCGCGGCGCGCTCGGCCAGCAACCCGTCCACGGAGTCTTTCTCCCAATACAGCACATGCTCGACGGCCTCGCGGATGCTGTACTCGCCGTCGGCGTGGGTGCGGTCGAGGTCCTCGTCGGACAGCCCGTAGAGCGCGGAGATCAGCACGGCGCGGTCGCGCAGCCACTCGGCTAACAGGCGGGCAACCTGCCCGTTCTGCATCATCTTGGCCTCGTAGCGGATATTGTAGACCTGGCCGACGTGCATGCGCTCGTGATCGATGTTGTGCGTCAGCAGGCTGCGCACGGTACCGGCCGTGGCGCAGGGATGGCCACACGGCGCGTCGAGGTCGGCATCGGTCAAGGTGGACAGTTGCTCCAGGGAGTCGACAACGCGGTCGTTCAGGGCGCGGATAAGGGTCATCACCTCGTCGGTCTGGGCCATAGTTGTCTCCTTTCACGGTGTTGCGGACCCTACGCCACCTACAGTTGGCGTGCATAGTCCCTCACACCTGTCTATCGTAGCAGACGATCATTACGAGAATCTAACGTCCACTGCGTGAGAGCCGCGATCTAGTGACCTATTGTGAAGTCGGGGTCCGGGCCAGCCTCACCGCTCTCCTGCACGAGGTCTATACGGGTGAGGTCGTAGGCGTGTTCGACGGCTCGTTGATCGAGTGGGCGCTGCACGCGGACCTCCCGGTCCACGGTCCGGTGCGCCCGGCCGACGCGACTCAGTAGGCGTAGGTCTCCACGCGCGGCTCGTTGCCGCCGACGATGAGCAGGCGGCGCCGCGGGTCGATGCCCAGCGCGCGCGGCACGATGTCCAGCGTCACCACCCGCCGTACCCGCAGGGTCCGGGCGTCCAACAGCCGTAGGAACGGGGAGTTTGCGCTAGCCACCGCGATCAGCCCGCGCGCGCCGTCGGCCACGACGTTGTAGGGCTGCGTGCCCACCGCGACGGGCGGCGCGGCCGTGCCACGCGCGCCGTCCACCGCCGAGAGAGTGTCGCCGGTGGTGTTCGTCACATAGGCGCGCCCGGTGCTCGGATCGGCCGTCAGGTGCGTCGGTTCGCGGCCGACCCGCGCCGAGCGCAGCACGCGTCCCGTGGCCGCGTCGACGATCGCCACGCGATCCTCCAGCACCACGGCGACGTAGACGAGCCCGGCGCGCGGGTCGAGGGCAATGCCTCCGGGCAGCCGGCCCACGGGCACGGTTAGCGTCACGCGCAGCGTGGAGCCGTCTACGACCGAGACGGCGTTGTCGTTCTCGTCTGTCACGTAGACGCGGTGCGTGCGCGAGTCCACCGCGGCGGCGTGTGGTACCCGCCCCACCGGCACGGCGCGCACCAAAAGGCGGTCCCAGCCACGGGCGTAGGAGACGACCCGCAGCGTGTTGCTATGCTCGTCGGGGAGGTAGATGCGGCGCAGGATAGGGTCCACGGCCACGTGGCGCGCGCCGGTCGGCAGAGGGATCACGGCGAGCACGCGCCCGCTGGCCATGTCGAGCACCAGGGCGCGGCGCAGGCCAACCTGCGCCAGCACCACCGCCCCCGCCGTACCCGCGTCCTCGATCACGGCCGCGTCGTCGCTGCGCGTCCCGGCGGCGAAGCGGGCAACGAGCCGCAGGGAGAAAGGGTCTGGAGCGCCCGTCGCGGCGGGCGTCCGTGCCGCCGGCCCAAGAGATGGCCGCAGCGCGAGGCTCGCCACGAGTACGCCCGCGGCGGCGAGATAGCGTCCTGATCGTCTCATCATGTTCTCCGTTGGTCGTCAAGAAGACATGAGCGGGGTCACAACGATGACGACGCGGTATCGGGGCCGCCGCGTTGGGCACTGAGCCGCCGGACCATCTCTTCGAGGTCCGCGCGTGTACGCGCCTCCTCGGCCAGTTGTTGCTCCAGCGCGCGCGCGCGTCGCCGTACGACCCCCGACGGCGCCAGCACGACACCATCGCGGTCGCGCACGCCTACGTATGGGTGTCCCGGTTGGAACGACACGTCCAACACGTGGCTGTGCCACCAGCCGTCGGCGGCAGGCCGCCAGGGCACATAGGCCGCCCCGTCCAGACGCCAGGCGAGCAACGGCGCGGAGAGCAGGTCGCCGTCGGGATCGAAGACGATGTACTCTGGCACGCCCACCGCCGCATAGGCCGCGCGCTTGTCGCCCTGGTCGTTCCCCTTCGTCGAGTCGCTGGCCACCTCGGCGATGAACAACGGCGCCCCGACCTGGTCGAGGCGCACCGATGCGATGCTGCCACGCGGTAACGGCTGCCGCAGCACCATCACATCGGGTTTGGGGTCGTAGTCGGTTCCGTCCTCGTGCTGCAAGCCGATCAGTGTGATCTCCTCGCAGACCCCCCAGGAGGCGCCGCGCCGGTCGGCGACATCGCGTAGCATATCGGTCAACTGATCCCGGGCATCCTGGTGCCACTGCGTCCCCACGACGCTCTCCTCTGTATCGCTGGCCAGCGTATTGGGGACATGGTACCTCGTGGCCCACGTCGCTGTCGGCGCCATGTCACGCGTCCTCCGTGCTCTTTCCGCTCACCTTAAGCATAGCCTCACACTTTTTGCGCGTCAACGACAATGCGCAACCCCTGTCACCGCTGCCCGAGGCGCACGCGCGCGGCGGTGCGCAGCAGGCGATAACCGGCGCGCGCGCTGCCACGGACGGTGCCGGACACTTTGGAGACGCCGATGCGCGGCCGATAGGGGACGGGAACCTCGCGCACGCGATAGCCCCGCAGCGCCGCCCGCGCCACGATCTCGACCGGCCAGCCATACGTCATCTCCCGCAGCCCAAGGTCCTGGTAGAGGGCGGCACGGATGGCGCGGAAGGAGCCCGTGTCGCCGACAGGAACGCCGTAGAGCAGGCGCAGCAGCAAGGCGACCAGCGCATTGCCCGCGCGTTGGTGCGCCGGCATGGCGCCCTCTTGCTGGAGGCGTCCCACCCGTGCCCCGATCACAAGGTCGGCGCGATCGGCCGCGATCGGCGTTAGCAGCCGCGGCAGCTGCGCGGGGTCGTCCGCGAAGTCGCCGTCGAGGAACACCAGGACGTGCGCGCCCGCGGAGATCGCGGCCCGCGCGCCAGAATCGCAGGCGCGCCCGTAGCCGCGCCGCGGCTCGACCAGCACCGTCGCGCCGTGCTCCCGCGCCACGGCGACGGTGCCGTCCGTGCTGCCCCCGTCGACGACGTAGACAGGTCCCCGGTGCACTGCGGCCAGCGCGCGGAGCACGTGGGACAGCGCATGCTCTTCGTCGATCACGGGGATTACCACGGCCACCTCCATCGGCGCGCGGGCGTCCGCCGGTTGCCGCTCGGCCACCTCACTCACGTTCACGATGAGGATCTACCCTCGCCCGGCGATCAGTGGAGCGACCAGGTCACGGTACGTGGCCAGGGCGCGGCGGGTGTGCCGGGCGACCTCCGGGGGCGCGTCGGCCAGGAGGAACGCCAGCTGGCCGAGCTCCGTTGGCAGGTCGATGTCGAACCAGGGGGACACCACGCCGCCGCGCAGGCCCAGACGCCGCGCGCGGTCGAGCGTGTCCTGGCAGATGGTGGCCCCGTCCGGATAGGGCTCGTCGCACAGCAAGCGGTCGCACGGGACGGCCGCCGCGATGGCGTAGTAGCCGCCATCGGCGGTCGGGCCCAGGACGACATCATGCCGGTCGAGCGCCGCGAGCGCCTCCGCCACGCATGCGGAGGGCAGCGTCGGGCTGTCGCCGTTGACCAGGACCACGGCGGGATGCCCGGCGGACAGGCCGTGGGCGATGCCGAAGGCCAGTCCCTGCATTAACCCCGGCTCGACCTGCTCCACGATCGGCAGGCCGAGGCCCAGCCGACGCAGGTCGGAACTATCGCCAGCGGGACACACCAGAATCGTCTCCGCGCCGGCGACGCGGCGCACGGCGTCGACCGTGTCGCGCAGGAAATGCAGGTAGAAATCGGCGGCGACCTCCGGCGGGAAGGCCTGGGTCAGCCGCGTCTTGGCATGGCCGGGGCGCGGTGCTTTGGCCATCACGCCGACGAGAGGGAGCGGGGTCCGTGCCATGGCCATCGATCAGATTTACTCCTGTCCGCTTCCTACATGACGCATCGGTCGGTTGCTCCGCATCAATTGGTTGCGCCGCGGCGCCTATCCCCCACCATGGTACACCATCGCGGCGCGCCGTCGATATGCGGAAGCCCACCCACCACGTGACGCGCCGAGCCCTTCGTCAACTCGCCGAGGTAGACCCGGACATCGCGGCTGATCGACGCGGTTCGGGGCAACGCGTGTCAGCGGCGGCTAGCGAGGTAGGCGGCGAGATCGTACAATTGGCCGTCCGGGATGGGCGGCCGCTGCGAGGTGGGATGGGCCAGTTCGTGGAGCAGCCAGGGGATGGACCGGCGGCTCCCCTCATGCGTCAGGTCGATCGCCGCCGTCGAGTCGGAGACCCCGGCAAGCGCATGGCAGGAGATGCAGGAGCCCGTGGCGAAGTCGCGCGCCCCACGACCAATGGCGCGCGCATCGACCCACCATGCCGTGGGCAACGTCTGAGATGAGACAGGATGGGCCACCACGGCCACGACACTACTGACAAGGCCGATGACCGCGACCATGATCACACCGATTAGACGCAGCCGCTTTTTCTCTCTGCCCATCGGTCGTTCTCCGTCCTCATGTTATCTCATCCATGTTGTCCACGAGGGGCGCACTCCACCTCCCCTTGGCGTAGATACGTTTGCGTTCCCACGGCAGCCTGCGACTGAAGTCGCATGGCAAACCACGGACACTGAAGTGTCTCGGCGGCCCGCACGCGCCGCCAAGGTATTTTGGCCAACGTGTACTAGGCGGGACCAATGGACTACCGTGAGCATATCATCGGCGGTCGCCTCATGGCATCGGACAGAGCCTGAACGCGCCCCGCGATTGTGAGAGCAGGTCTGTTGACCCGCGTCGCGTGACAAACAACGGCGGCTAAAGTGGCTTGGAGGCCTTGCGGGAAGCCAACGAGCCTCCCACGTTAAGCACGAATAATGGCTCGGCTTTATACTAATAAGACACTTCAGTGTCCGTGGTTTGCCATGCGACTTTAGTCGCAGGTTCGCTCTACACGCTTGAGGTACGCCCGTGGGCGTCAAGCCGTAAGGTTTGGGTAAGATTTGTCTGCTACAGTACGTGATAGACACTCAAGCGCATGGGTGAGACGGTCGGGTGAACCGTCACCTACGCGTGCCTAGCCGTTGCCGAAAGGGCTCCCACCATGCACCGCAACCTCATCGCGATCACGACCGCCCTGCTGTGCGCCGCCGCGCCAGCCGCTGCCGTAATGTCGCGCGCCAACGGCGCTCGTGCCGGCGTCGCGGCACACGGGACGATATCCTCTCACGCGGCGCCGTTGTCGTCCTCCCACGCGGCGCCATCCTCGTTCGTGACCTGGAACGCCGCTTCCAAGACGGCCACCCTGATGGTGGTGGCCGCCTACGACCCCGGCGTGGCGGGCGGCTTCAACTTCGACGGCTACAACAACGGACGCCTCACCTTCACCATCCCCGTCGGCGCCCACGTCGTCGTCCACTACACCAACCCGTCCGCCATCCCGCATAGCGCCGTGATCACCCCGCTGGCCGATCACAGCCTGAGCGGCAACTTCCCGCTGGCCTTCCCCGGCTCCGCCAGCCCCAACGCCGCCGCCGGCGTGGCCAACCTCAAGGCGCCGCAGACGTTCAGCTTCGTCGCCTCCAAGGCCGGGCAGTTCGCGCTTGTCTGCGGCGTTCCCGGCCACGCCGCCGGCGGGATGTGGGATACGGTCACCGTATCCAGCGCCGCGCAGGCCACGGCCAGCGCCGCCGGCGCGTCAGGGAGCGGCGGCGCGGCGGGCGGATCGAACGGCATGCCCACGATGCACGGCAACGGCGGGACCATGGGGTCGGTCGAGGGCACCCTGACCGACGCCAGCAGCGGCCGGCCTATCGTTCATGGCTTCATGGTGCTGGGCTGGACATCGGTGGCGCGCGTGGGCGAGACCGACGCTTTCGGCCATTACCGCATCGACAACGTCCCGCCGGTCAAGGCCGTGAGCGCCTTTGGCTTCGCGGAAGGCTACGTCTACGTCCACGGCATGCCCATCGCCATCGGGGCCGGGCAGGTCACCAGGTATGCGCTCAAGATGCCCCGCCAGACCTTCGCCGATGCGATGCTGCCGCATGCCAGCGGCGCCACGATCTCGCCGGCGACGGTCAAGCCGGGCCAGACGGCGACCTTTTCGCTGCACCTGACGGCGGGCAAAGGCGGCGCGCTCTCCAGCGAGGTCTTCGCCGTGAACGCCCTCTTCGGCCACGTGGTGCTGCTGCGGCACGCCGGCGGGGACCTGTATCGCGCGAGCTACACCGTGCCGTCTAGCGTCGCGCCCGGCGCCTACAGCTTCGCTTTCTTCGGGGCCATGGAGAGTTGCCTGGAGAACGCGCCCTACCTTCGCCAGACGCTGACGGTGGGGTAAGCGCGGCGCTGATGGCAGGATCTGTGAAAAGTCGGTGGCTGGCGTTTCCACTGGTCATTCACTGGGACCGCCGCAGTCCCTGCGGCCATAGCGTGCCGCAGGGACTGCGGCGGTCCCAGTGAGCGACCGATGGCCGCGACGGACAGGACAATTCACAGACCCGGGCGCGCATGGACCGACCGTCGTCATCGATCTGTGCCAACGGGTACACTATGCGTGTCGCACCGCTGGCGCGGCGCCCGTGACGAGGCGAGTGGAGTAAGGCCTACCATACTATGATAACGTTGCCCCTGGCGGGGACCGGCACCGCGTCTGTCCCCGCCGAGCGATTGCCGTTGCCGACCACGCTCTATGTCGAGCCGACCAATCGCTGCAACTCGCTCTGCACGGAGTGCCCGCGCACCTTCGGCATCAACACCGAGGCGCCGCGCGACCTGACGCTGGCCGAATTCGACGCCATCGTCGCGCAGGTCCCCAACCTGCGCCGCGTGGTGCTGCACGGGCTGGGCGAGCCGCTGCTGCACCCCCAGACCCCGGAGATGGTAGCCCGCCTGCGCGCGCGCGGCGTCGACGTGACCTTTAACACCAACGCTATCAGCCTGACCCGCCGTCGCGGCGCGGCGCTGATCCGCGCTGGGCTGCGGGACCTGCGCGTCTCGATGGACGGCGCGCGGGCCGCAACCTACGCCGCCATCCGCGGGGTCGACAAGCTCGCCGTGGTCCGGCGCAACCTGGCCGCTTTCCGCGCGCTCAAGGAGGAGTTGGGCGTGGTCGAGCCCAAGGTCTCCCTGTGGTTCGTGGCCATGCGCGACAACCTGGAGGAGCTGCCCGAGCTGGTGGAGTTGGCGCCGGCCGTGGGCGCCTCCGAGATCTACGTGCAGCGTCTGGTCTACTTCGGCTCGGGGACGGCCACGGCCGCGCAAGCCATCTTCCGCCGTACGCAGGAGCGCGAGCGCGAGGTGATCGCGCGCTGCGAGGATCGCTGCCGCGCGCTGGGCCTGAGCTTCCAGGGCGCCGGGGCGAGCGATCCCATGACTAGCGTCGAGCCGGCCGTCGCGTCGCGCCCCTGGAGCGCCTGCCGCCGCCCGTACTATCTGACCTACATCACCGCGCACGGGACGGCGCTCTCGTGCTGTTTCGTGCCCTTCACCGGGCGGCCCCTGGCCAACGCGGTGCTGGGCAACGTGCTCGACGAGGGACTGGAGGCGGTCTGGAACGGCCCGCGCTACCAGGCGTTCCGCGCGGCGTTCGAGAGCGACCATCCGCCGCAATGGTGCGCGGGCTGCGGCAGCAAGTGGAGCGTATAGGCCGGATAAAATGAGCCGTCAAGCCCTCCCGCCCGTCCTCCGTGCGTCCACGCCGCTGGCGTCAGCTGTCCCGTTGACCAGGGATGCCGCCTGGCTGCTGGGGTTGGGCGCGCTCTCGCTGGCTGGCTACCTGGCGCTGCGCCCGACCCTGCCGGCGGCCGGCGCCCGCGACATCACGGGCTTCGCGGTTGTCTTCGCCTTGCTCTTCGCGCTCTACATCGCCGGCTGCGCGCTGGTGTTGCGCGGCGCGGTGCGCGGGCGGACGGCGCTGCTGGCCGGCCTTACCCTCGCGGCGGCGTTCCGCCTGCTGCTATTGCCGCAAGCGCCCACTCTCTCCGGCGACGCCTATCGCTATGTGTGGGACGCCCGCCTGCTCGCGCACGGCTTGAGTCCTTACCTCTATACACCACTCGATCCGCACGTGGCCGCGTTGCGCGACGCGGCGATCTACCCGCACATGGGCTGGTATTTCGAGCCGACGCTCTACCCGCCGGCCGCGCAGTACGTCTATCTGCTGACCCGCCTGCTGGCCCCCGACAACGTCACCGCCATCAAGATTGTCATGCTTGGATTCGAGGCCGTCACCGTGGCCGGGCTGATGGCGCTGCTGCGGGCGCGCGGTCAGGCCCCCGCGCGCGTCCTCATCTACGCCTGGAACCCGCTGGCCGTCCTGGAGATCGCGGGCAACGGGCACGTCGACGCGGCGGCGGCGGCGATGATCGTGCTGGCGCTGCTCGCCCAGCGCCGCGGACGTCCGGGCCTCGCGGGCGTGCTGATCGGGTTGGCGACGCTATTCAAGCTGTTCCCGCTGGCCTTGCTGGCCGTGCTCGACCGGCGCGACCTGCGCCGCGCTGTACCGGCCGCGCTGGCCACCGTGGCGGCCGGCTACCTGCCCTTCCTGCTAACCCGCGCGACTCCCTTTGGGTTCCTGGGCCGTTACGCCGCCGACCAGGAGGCCAACCAGTGGCTTTACGTGCCGGCGCACCTCGCCCAGGACATCGGGACGCGCCACTTGCTGCACCTGTTGCCCATCCTGGCGCTAGTGTGCGTCCTTGCGCTGCTCGTCGTGCTGCGCTGGCGAGGGCGGCTGGACACGGCCACAGCGGCCTTCCTGCTGCTACTGACCGTCCTGCTCTTCTCGCCGAGCATGTATCCGTGGTATCTCCTGACGGTGCTCCCGTTCGTGGCTCTGGGCCTGCGCGACATGCGACCCATTGGGGTCGCATTGTCCTGGGGGCGCATCGCGCTGGCGCCGGCGCTCTATCTGGCGCCGCTCTTGTTCAGCGCCACCGTGGTGTGGAGCTACGCCTTTTACGAGTTGAACGGGCCGCTGTGGTGGCTGGGCGCGCTCGAATACGTCCCGCTCTATGGGCTGCTGGCGCTTGCCGCCCTGTCCGCGGCCGGCCTGCGCCCCTTCAGGTCCGCCCTGTTTCGCCTCCCGCGGCCCGTCGCGCGCGGGACGGAGGTATAATCGCCATGCCCTTGGCCCTTATCCCCGACGCGCCGGCGCCGTCAAGCGCGCTCGGCGTCGCGCCGCGCCTGTGGCTCTACACGAACTACGACTGTAACCTCTCGTGCTCGTACTGCGTGGCCGAGTCGACTCCGCGCGCCGCGCGCCGCGGCCTGCCGCCCGAGACGGCCTACCGGCTGATCGACGAGGCGGCGGACCTCGGCTTCGAGGAGTTGTTTCTGACCGGCGGCGAGCCGTTCATCTTGCCGCACATCTTCGACCTGATCGCCCACGCCCAGCCGCTCCTGCGCGTCACCGTGCTCTCCAACGGCGTGGCCCTGCGCGGCGCGCGCCTGGCCAGGCTATTGGCCTTGCCGCGCGAGGGTCTGACGGTCCAGGTCAGCCTCGACGGGGCCACGCCCGACACCAACGATACCTACCGTGGCGCCGGCAGCTGGCACAAGGCGATCGCGGCGATCCGAGCGCTACGGGACGCCGGACGCCACGTGCGCCTGGGCACCACGCTGACCCCCGAGAACGCCGACGCGCTGCCCGACCTCTGCGCCCTGCACCGCTCCCTGGGCATCCCGGACGAGGACCACGTGGTGCGGCCCCTGGTGCGGCGCGGCTTCTCGGTCAAGGGCATCGCCCTGGCGCTGCCCGCACTGGTCCCCGAGATCACCGTCAATCGCGACGGCGTCTACTGGCATCCCGTCTCGACCGACGACGACCTGCTGGTCACGACCAATATCTTTCCCCTGGCCGCCGCGGTGCGGCAGGTCGCGACCCTCTCCGCGGCGATCCAGGACGTCACGGGCGGGGCGGCCAGTCAGTTCCGCTGAGGATAAACCGCTTTCCTCTCCGTGCGAGAGGGTTCATCGACGAGGCTTCATACGACAAACAATGTGACAGTGGCCTTTGACCCAAGTCGCATGGCACACAACGGACACTAAAGTGTCTCACGATGTGTCGTCGCAACGACTTTAGTCGTCGTGCTGTGCCATGCGACTTTAGTCGCAGGCTTAAGGTAAGGTAGAGGCGAGAGACCGACCGGGCGGCCCGGTTAGGTGAGGAGGTGAGAGGATGGAATCGGCGCCCGAGGCGGAAACGTTTGTGACCGACGACGGCAGGACCCTGCCGGTACGCGTCGTCGTCGACGGCGGCGATAAGGGCTGCGGCGGCGGCCTGCTGGGCCTGATGGCGCAGGCGCTCAAGACGCTGCGGCCGGGCGAGATCATGGAGGTGCGCTCGACCGACCTCGGCGTGCGCGAGGACCTGCCGGCGTGGAGCCGTATGACCGACCATGCCCTGCTCGCCGCGCAGCAGGGCGACCTGCGCAACCGCTACTTCGTGCGCAAAGCCTAATACGACGACGTGGCGCGGATCTGCTGACCCAAGTCGCATGGCAAAGAACGACGACTAAAGTCGTAACGGCAACGCGCGATGAGACACTTTAGTGTCCGTTGTGTACCATGCGACTTGGGTCAGCAGGCCGATCCTAACGTTGTAGTAATCGGGAAGGGGAGAGAGGGAGCGCGGACGATGGCTGACCACACCTTCGATATGGGCGATCAGGGCTGCGGCGAGATGGCGATGAGCCTGCGCCGGGCCATGCAGGACCTCGCGCCGGGAGACCGCATGACCGTGCTCTCGCGCGATCTGGGAGCGCCGGCCGACGTGCCGGCCTGGTGCCGTCTAACGGGGCACGAGCTGGTGTCGATGGGCGAACGCCCCGACCCTCGCGCCTTCGAGTTTGTATTACGAAAGGGGTAATCGACGATGGGCAAGTTTCTGGTTAGCCTCACCCACGCCAAAGAGGACGCCGACCGTGCCACCGTGGCCATGGTCGTGGCCAACGCCGCCGCCGCTTCAGGGCAGGAGGCGGTGGTTTTCCTGAGCACCGAGGGGGTGCGGCTGGGGATCAAGGGCTACGCCGACGACATCCACGAAGAGGGCTTCCAACCGATGCGCGACCTCCTCACCAACTTCACCGCGGCCGGCGGCCAGCTGTGGGTCTGCTCGCCGTGCTTCAAGAAGCGCGGGCTCGACGACGGCGCGCTGGTCGAGGGGGCCAGCATCGTCGGAGGAGCCAAGGTCGTCGAGTTCCTGACCACCGGCGGCGCGAGCCTGAGCTACTAACATGGTCCCCGCCGACCAC
>JAABUQ010002235.1_pt1 | contig 39038 bp, 19 predicted proteins | sample 5560001 | NCBI WGS metagenome assembly JAABUQ01 (sample SAMN10711888, study PRJNA513371) | rock metagenome | isolation source: Antarctica rocks | place: Antarctica: Victoria Land, Finger Mt nord | collected 2015-12-18 | reverse complement strand
AAATAAATAAGAATAATAAAGGTAAAATAGAATAACTTTTATAAGTCGATAAGATAAAACAAGGCGGAATTAAATATATTATTTATTAATTATAACTATATAAAATATCGTTTAAGATTAATATAGAATATTTAATTACAATAATAACAATAAATGAATATAAATATTTAACTTCTTAAATTGGATAATTAAGCAAGTGTAATTTTTTAAATTAAATTAAAATTAAACGGGTAAAGGATTTTTATATTAATAAATCCGAAATATATAAAGAACTTTGTAAGGGCTAATAATATTAAAATTCGATATATAATATTTATTAATAAATTATTAATATAATATAAATATTAAAAAAACTCTTATATTATTATATAATCTTCTTAATTAATATAATATTTTAATAAAGGCAAAGTATATTAATAGTCGTATTTCGAATTTAGAATATTATTAATATATTATTCCTATTAACTATTTTTAGTAATTATAATATTTTGAATAATTTATATTTATTTAAATAAGGAATTTATAATTATTAATTATAATAAACTAATATAAAAAATAGAATATATTTTTATAAAATATAAGAAGTCTAATTAAACTATTAAAGGATTATCGAAGATTTTCGAAATTTAAAAAAGATTAATATTATAATTATCAAATTTAATAGAAAAACAAGTAATATTTAAATTCTTAATATTTAATTATATTTAATTATTTATTAAATATTTAAAATAAAAGTATCGATAATAATTTATAACGGATTTATAAATAACTTAAATAATAATTATTTTATTTCGAAGGTAATCGTTTATTATTTTTATTTATGTTATAAATTCGTTAAAAATAAAAAAATAGGTATAAGTTTATATTATTAAATCTAAAGGCAAAGGTTCGATTAATTCAAAATTAATATATAAATATTAATTATAATTAATTAGAAAGGGCGAAGTTAAAATATTAAACAAATTAATATTATTATTAAAAAACTTTATTTTTAAAAGCTATTTTACTTAATTATTTTATATATAATTAATATATATATAAAAATGATATTTTATAACGGTATTAAACCGTTCGGTTTAATTATTTATTTAAAAATAATATTTAATATTAATTTATAAATCGATTTTCAATTATATATATAAAGCTTTTTAAAAATTTAATATAAATTAGGATCCTCAATCCGAAATAAGAATATTCGATAATTTATAAAACTTTTATATATTTTAATAAAAAGTATTATAAGATTTGTTTATTTTTATTAAAATAATAAATATTAAATATTTTATTTTATTTAAATAATTTACAAAAATAAAGATATACCGATAAATAATTCTTATAAAAATATATAGCGATAAAGGACTTATATAATTTATCGAAATATTTTTTCAATATTATTATAAAGGTAGTAGTAGGCGTAATTACCCTTAAGTATATTATTAAGAAGGTTTAAATCTCCAATATATATAGTAATTCCTAATAAATTATTAAATTATAATATTTAATATAACTTAAATAACTATTTATAATATTATTATAAATTAATTAAATTAAATAAAGGCGGAATTTATTAGAATTCAGAATATATTATTTTTTATAAAAATAAAAATATTTATATTTATATTTATATTTATATTTTATAAAAGGAATTCTATTATAATAATATATTTTATTATATAATATTTTTAGGATTTTAGGCGCGAATTCGTTAGTTTAATTAGTTATATCTTATAATTAATAAATTAAAGTATTTTAAAGGTCTTTATTCGGGTCGATAAATTAATTTCTATTTAATTTAAATTTTTAAAATAAAAACAAAGTTCCTAATTTAAAGTCGATATTTATTTTAATATTAATTGAAGTTGCTTAAATAGGCGTAAAGTATAATTAGAAAGGCTAAACAAGGATTTCGAGATCTATTATTATTATAACAGAGGTAATTAAAGTTAAAGTTAAAATTATTATATTTAATAATGTATTATAAATATAATCCTTAAGGGTATTTAAATAGTTAATATTATTTATAAATAATATTAATTATATTATATAAGTTTCTTAAACTTTTAAAAGATCGATATTATTTATAAATAATATTAATTATATTATATAAGCTTTTTAAACCTTTAAGGTTAAATTCTTTTTCTTTAAAACCGTTTAATATTAATATTAATATTTAAAATCGGATTTATCCCCTTTTTTAAGAAAGTTTCCTAACCGATATATTAATATATTTAACTTATTACTTTTTTTATTAAGGCGGTAAATAATCTTAAAATTAAAGTAAAATAAGAATTTACTTTATTTAGTTTAATAATAAGATAACTTTTTAAACAAAACGAAATATTTTAAGGTTTTATAATTTGAAATTATTATAATAAAAAGAGTAAATCTTTTTAACTTAAAATATTATTCTTTAAAGGCGTAAATAATTATTAAAAGCTTTTTATTATAAAGTTTATAATTATATTTAATAAAGTTATATTTCTTCAAAAAATAAATAATAAAGCAAAAAATACTATTTTTATTATATTAAAATAAAATTCCTTTAAATATATAATTAAATATATTAATTTTTATTATAATTTTATAATTAAGGTCGAAATAAATTAAAATAATTTTAAATATAAAAACTTTCTTTAAAGTATCGAAAGCTATTCAATATTTAATATTTTATTTGAATATTATATTTTTCCTAATTAAGGCTATTAATAATATAATAATTTTATTAAATTTATAAATAAAACGTTAATAGAAATTAACAAATCCAAAAAAAACTTTAAACGTTTTTAGTATTAATAAATTATAATCTTTTTAAGGTCTATTTTAATTCCTTTAATAATAATAATCAATCTTAAATATATAATTTCTTTAATATAAAAATTATATTTAATAATATTTATTTAAAACTCCGCCTTGCGGAGCTTTTATAAGATATATTTAATATAAATTTTATATTTTTTTTCGATATCGTTATAAATTAAGATATTATTAAAATATATAATATAAGTTTTATTTAAGAATTTATATAAAATATTATTAATATAATATTAGAATAAAATAGAATTATTATATAATTTAAATAATATAATATTAGAATAAAATAGAATTATTATATAATTTAAATAATATAATAAAATATTTGAATAAGCCGAATTAAATATAGAATATTATAAATTCTTTATCGCCTTCTTTTATATAAAAGCGATTAAATATAAAAATTTCAATTTAATTTAATCGGTTTAAGGTTTCGGAAATTAGAAATAAAAAGTATTAATTTTTAATAATAAAAATATTTAACCTTTGATAATTTATATAAAAACGTAAACTTTTATTAGATTTCTTTATAAATAAAATAAAAGATATAATATAAGACTGGTTAATTTAAATAAACCTTTTATTTCAATTCTTATTTAAATAATAATAAAATTTTTAAATTTTATTATAATTTATATTATATAAAATAAGTAATAGAAATTATTCCCCCTTTTTAAGTTTAATTATATAATTATATAATTAATATAAAAGTAAAATATTAGCTTTTTTTAAAAAAAAAATTTATGAAAATTTATAATAATAAGTAAATAACATTTTGATTAAATTGATATTTTTATTATTTCGATAAGCTTAAAGTTCTTCTTAAATAATAAAATAAATAAAATAAACTTCTATATTTATTTTATATATAATTAAGTTTTAAATTTAATTATAAATATATAATTTATAGTTTAAATCGAACTTAGGCTTAAATATTAAATAACTTAATTCTTAATAAAGTTAAATATTTAAAATTAAAGATTCTTTTAGAATATTTAGAAATCGGTTAATTTTTATTAAAGATAAGTTAAAAAATAGTTTTTTCGTTAAACTTAATAAAATAAATAAATTATTAAGATTTTATTTTATATATATTGAAAATTATTAAGTATTAAATTTGTTATTCTTAATATTAAGACTTAAAACAAAAAAATAGATAATTTTAAATATTTAATTTTAAATATTTTTATTTATTTAGTTATAATAATAATACGATTATATTTATTATTATAATTAGTTTTTATAGGATTTAGGAATAAAGATAATTCCTTTTAAATTTAAATTAATTATTAAAGGAATTCTTTTTGAATATAAATTTGCTTTCTTCGAATAAATAAAAGTAATTCTTTTTAAATTAAGATTAATTATTAAAATAACTTTTTTTAAATATAAGTTTGTTCTCTTTAAGTAAACAAAAGTAATTCCTTTTAAATTAAGATTAGTTATTAAAGGGACTCTTTTTGAATATAAATTTATTTTCTTCGAATAAATAAAGGTAATTCCTTTTATATTAAGATTAATTATTAAAAGGACTTTTTTTAAATATAAATTTTTTTTAAGCAAATAAAAGTAAGTCCTTTTAAATTAAAATTAATTACTAAAGGAATTTTTTTTAAATATAGGTTTGCTCTTCTTAAGCAAACAAAAGTATTAAATTATTAATATTATTTACGGATAATATCGGCTTTATTATATAAGCCTTTTGGACTTTTAAGTTATCGATATTGTTTATAAATAATATCGGCCATATAATATAAACTTTTTGAATTTGGAAGCTCTCTTAAAATATAAAGAAAAATTTATCTTTTATAATAATTTTAATAAGGTTAAGGATATAGTTCTTTAAATAAAAAATAAAGTCGGTTTCAAACTATTATTTAATAACTTAAGATAAAGGAATAATTATATTAATTTTAATATTAATTGAAATTAGCGAGAATCTATTAAACGAGGTAGTTAATAAATAAAAAAATATATATAGATTTTTAAGTACTTATTGTCCTTATATATAATTTTGTATAAAGATTAAACTTTTTCTATATTTAAGGAAACTCTTTTTATAATATTTTAATTATTATTAATATTAATAATTATATCGGATTAAATAATAATCGTTAAATTAATTAATTTAACTAGGCAAATATTTATATTATATTTAAGAAATTTTTATTTTTGATAAATAACTTTAATAATTAAAATCTTTATAAATTTGCCTTTAATAATAGCTTAAATAGAATTAAAGTTTATTAGATTACTTATTAATAAAGGAGCGGTTATAATAATAAGAATATTAATATAAAGAATTTTAAAAATAAACCTTCTTTAAGCTTGCTTTATTATAATAAAAGCAAGGTTTTAATAAAGCAAATAATATTAAATTTTTTAAATTTTTTAATCGATTTTAGAATATATTTTAATATATTTATGAAATATATAAAGTTAATATTTATTAATATCTTTCTAACCGATAAAAGCTTATTACATTGAATAATTAATATTATATTTTAAAGTATTAATTAAGGAAGTATCTTTTATTTTAAAATACGTTTTTTTAAAGGTAATAAGGTTTGTATATTTATTAAAAGGTTTTGAACCTTATTTAAGTTCCCGGATACATTATTAAATATCTTTTTATTCAAACTAATTAATATAAATTAAGCGAAATATATAATATTATTTTTCGAATTTAAATAATATATAAAGCTTATTAAAGTAATAAGTCTTTATTTAAATACAGGCTTTTTTATCGATCGCTAACTTAAATTCTATATAAACGATTTTGGTATAGTTTATAAAGTATTAATTATAATCAATATTTATATAATAAATTAAAGTTTATTCTTAAATATTTAATTTTTCTATATCCCTATTATATTTAAGAATATTAAGGAATTTCTTGGTTTAAGGAGGGATATAAGCTTTTAGAATTAAGGAGTTTTCGTATATAATTATAACTATTACTTAAGTTATTACAATAGTAAAAGCTTAAAAATTATAAGTAGGAAAAGGCGTAAATATAAAAAGGGTTTCGATAAAAAGGGTCTTAGCTTAAATATAAAGGTTATCGAAGGTATAAAGGAAACCAAAAAGGTTATTTTATACTTTGATAATAAATTATTGTATATAGTTATTATAATCGGAAAGCTAGTTCTTTATAATAATTATCTTAATATCGGAAATATTAATTAAATAATTAATTTTTTATAATATTAAAAAATAAAATAAATAATTATTTAAAATAAATAAACTATCCGAAATAAATAGGCTATCCTAAATAAATATATTCTAAAGACTAAATTTATTATAATAAAATTATAAGATAAAAATAAAGTTAAGATAAAAGATAAAGGAATAAAGCTAAAGTAAGGCCAACTACTTATTAAATAAAGGTTAATTAATTTCGAGTAAGGTTTGGTTCAATAAACTTTAAAGAAATTTGTTAAACCCTATTGGAATCTTATCGAAATCCTTAGTAACAGCAGGTGCGACTTCATATTATAACATTTATATTTGCTAATAAAAAGGAATTAACAGTCTTTTAGGGTTTTTTTTACAATATATCGCAAGAGGAGCTCCTAATTTTATAACATACTTTGACGGAGCTATTCGATAAAAGGTTTATTTGAATTAACAATTTATTTACTATAATACCGATACTGTTTGTCAAAAAACTAAGAAGAAAATTAAAGTCTTATATCGATTATCGAAATCTGAATAAAATCTTTAAAAAGGATCGTTATCTTCTGCCGCTAATTTATAAAATGTTAAGAAATATTAACAAAGTTAAATAATTTATCAAGTTAAATATTACTTCGGCGTTTCATAAAATCCGGATTGTTAAATAAAATAAAAACCGTATTTCGAACAAAATATAATATTTTTGAATGAATAATTACCCTTTTCGGCTTTACAAACGCTTCAAATATATTTTAAAAGTATATTAATTAGACTTTACAGGGTTATTTGGATAAATTCTATTCAATATATATTAATAACGTTCTAATTTATATTAATAGATCGAAAAAGCAATACCAAAAATATATATAAAAGGTATTACAACGACTAGAAGAAACGGATTTATAATTAAATATCAAAAAATACGAATTCGAAATTTAATTTATTAAATATTTAAAGTTCATTATCAATATTAGAAAAGGTATATAAATTAACCCTGCCAAATTCGATATTATTATTACTTAAGAAACTTTAAAATTAATTAAAAAGGTTCAAAACTTTTTAAGATTTACTAATTCTATCGACGTTTTATTGAAAATCTTTCTAAGTTAGTCTTACCGCTTACGGATTTTGTACGGAAGGATATAAAGTTCTAATAGATAAAAAACATTAATCGGGCGTTTAAGGAATTGAAAAAAAATTATTTCAATTTTTATTTTTATTTAATTCGATAGCAAATGAAAAACTATTTTCGAAACGAATATATCAAAATAATATATAAAAGATATATTAATATAATATAATATAAAAGAATATTATATTTATATATATATTATTTAAATAAAAATAACTTAATAGAATACAATTACGAAATCTATAATAAAAAGATACTTGTTATTGTACGTTGTTTAAAAGAATTAAACGCAGAATTAAGGAATATATTTCGATTTGAAATATAAACAAATTATAAAAATTTAAAATATTTTATAACGGTACAAAATCTTTCGGAACAATAAACATAATAAATATTTTTATTATTAAAATACAATTTTGAAATTATTTATTTACTGGGGGGAAAAAACGAACGAATCAATATTTTATTACAAAGAAAACAGAATATATTCAAAGAATCGAATAAACGATTAGAATATCAAATAATTTAAATATTTAATCTTAAAATATTAACAAAGTTGCAAATAGGAACAATATTTGCTAGTCCTATTTCAATTATAAAAACAAATAAAAAAGCTAGTCCAGATGCCGGTTTACTTATTAAGTCGGAGACGGATTTAAATATTTTATAAAAAAACGCAAAATATTTTAACGAAATCTATTAAAAAGCGGTCAAAGTAATTTAAAGGAATAAGAGAACTTTCCTTATTGAATTTATTTTAAAGTTTTGATAAAAAAATGCAAACTGATTAGCCAAAGCAAAATGCTATTCCGAAAGAAGAAATCAGTCTTAAAACAAAAAATACTATATACCAAATTAATTTAAAAAATATATAATTTTATTACAATTAAATAATTTGAACGTAAGGCTATTATATTGCTTATAGTTAAAGAGTTCTTTTGACTTAATATACTTTAAGATATATAACGATTTATATATAATTGTAATATATATAACCAAAACAAAGCTTGGAGAGAATAATAATAAAAACTCTTGAAATTATTACTAATCTTTAATAAAATTTAGTAATAATATTAATAGATTTTGTAACTAAATTACCTGTTAGTAATAATTATATAAATTTCTTAATATTTACCAACAAGTTAAGCAAAAGTATTATCCTAAAACTTTGTAAATTTATAATAATAAAGTCGGTAACGGAAATCTTTATACGACATTTTTATCAACAGTATAGTTTATCAGCCATAATAATTTCAAATCGGGGGTTACAATTTGCCCGAAAATTATAAAGAAAAATTTATTAATTATTAAGGATCATATAACGCTTATTTATAATATATTACTTTAAAATAAATAGTTTTACAGAACGGATAGATTAAACAATTGAAATATACTTCCGTACTTTTTTTAGTTATAACGAAGATAATTAGGCAAACCTTTTACTTATAACTAAATTGACTATCAATAACTATAACGCCGTATTTATTAGAACAAACTTATTCTTCCTATCGTATAAATACTATACTAGAGTATTAAATCTTAAAGAAAAGCTTTTTATAATTAATAATTAACAGATTCTTATTCAGAAAGCAAATACTATTGTTAATAAGTTAAAGAAAGTTGCAATATAAGTTTAAATAATTATAATTATATCTCAACAAGAATAAGAACGGAATACGAATCGATATTGTACGTAGGCTCCTAGCTTCAAAGTTGGAAACAGGGTATAATTGAGTTTCAAAAACATTCGGACTGTCATAAGCATGCAAGCCATTAGACCATTGGCTTATGAACATTGATTACAGCAGCAGTGTTGTTCATTTGCTACTAGGTCTAGTCTGGTCTAGTATACAATATTGCTGATCTTCTTGTATATAAATAGCTTTGGGAACTCGTTACTTTTGTTCCTTAGTTTTATTATCTTAATTGATAGACTTAAATGATACCAATTACTATATTACCTTTGGTACTAATATGACACAGACAAATCGGATAAACAAAAAATGAAATATAAAATAAATAAAATATATAATAATAAATATAATCGGAACATATTTATATTGTTTAAATATATTATTTGAAATATATAATATTTTTTCTAATTATATAATAATTTTATTAATTAAAAAACTTTGAAATAAATTATTATTATTATATTTAATATTAAAATTGAATTATTTGTTTTTAATAAACCAATTCATTAAATTTTTTAATAAAATAAATGTTTTAAATATATATAATTTCAAATACGTTAAAATATTATTATTATTTATAATAATTAATAAATATTAAACTTTATTAATTAATTTGTTTTTAAATTATTTATATATTTTAAATATATAAATATATGTTAATATTAATTTCTTTAAGAAATATAAAATAATTATGTTATTATTAAATAAACTTTTATAATTAAAATATTAATAAATAGTTTTATTAAACCTTTTTGTTATTAAAAGTATAAAGAATTTTTTTAATAATTATATAATTTTATTAATTAATTAAATAAAATTATAATAATAAAGTTATTATTATTTTAAAAAAGTATATTAATTGTTATTATTTTTTTTTCTTATTTTACTTTTTTTTAAATTATTTAAACTTTTAATTATATTATTAAAATATTATTATTATATTATTTATTTTCTATTTTATTAAGTAAAACAATTAATATAAAAAAATTAAGAATATTTATTCGCTTCTATTTAAAATTTTATAATTATATATATTAAAGTATTATGTATTATTATTTATCAATCGACCAATTTGGCCTTGAATACATCTGACAAACGCAATCTTTAAAGAAATCCTAGTGAAATATCTTATTAGATTCATTTGCACTAAGTCTATTCCGTTTGTATTATTCTACCCTCCAAATATTACCTTGCTTGTCGAAGCTGCAAAGTATAACCGTTTTATAAAGGATTCGATTTTATATACGCGTAATATCAATAATATATATAAAAAGCTCTATTTATAATTTATTTATTTACAAAGGATTCTGCAATATACTTATTAATACCTAAATAGCTTGCAAAGACAATATCAAAGTTAATAAGAACGAAACAACTGGAGAAAATAAAAGAAAACGCGCTTTAAAAAAGGGCTTTATAGAAATTACCGGAAGAGGATTCATAGACCGGGTTATTATAACAAATCCTACGGAGACTAGCTTCGATATAACCGAGATAAGGTCTAACCTAAGATATATAATTTACAGATCTTTCACAGCCCAATATATCCGCCGTCGAATTTGAGCAGTCAAAGGCCAATTTTTAACTCCGATTTCTCCTTCTTGATACTATGTTCAAGTAGCGCTCTATACGTATCTCTCGCGAGGAGGATCTCGACGCCTGGCCTATTCGATAAGCCAAATTCTACCTCAATTGACGGCAATAAGCCGAGATCATCTGGGCAGAGCTGTATTGCTAGCGGCGCGTAGCCCCTATAATATTCTGTCAAGAAACTGAAAAGATCTTTTGGATACAGGTTATTTACGGTTTGAAAAGGCATACTTAAAGCCAGTCAGCCTCTTTCAATAAACCAAGACATGAAACTGTACGTAATAACGGGACGTAAATCGTACCCGTTAAATTTGCGTTCGATGAGCCGTTAGTAGATAAGTCTAAATTCTCTGCAGACCAATTCGTGGTCTGAGTTCCGGTCAAATCATTCGTCAAAATCCCAATAAGCCCTACTGAAACAGTTGTCGGTGCAGACACCTCTGCTGGCATTGAACGTCTGGAGGATAGTTCATGTCAGCTGTCATTGCTCCTATTTTCCCTTGTCAGCCCGTTTTTCCCATTTCCCTTTCTCTAGGGTCATTTGGACCCTTAATCATACCACCAAAACACCATCATCACACCACCTATTCTCCACTTTATCAGGCGAAGCAATTGGTATGAAACAGGGCTAGGAACACTCATTTGCCCTTATCTAGGGCCTCATCATCATGTATATTAGGGTGCTGTGCACCATTATTTATCAATCAGACGATTTAGCCCTGAGTGCATCTGACAGTTCACCTATTGTCAATGTCTGGAGACCTCTGAACGGACCCGTGCAATGCTCCCTTCTCGCATTCGCTGATTCAAAAACGGCCCCTGATGAAGCGTTGATCAGCGTCAAGCATCGCTATCCGGATCGCACTGGGGAGAAGTTTTCTGTGAGACACGCTAACGAGCAGTGGTACTAGTGGTCAGGTATAGAGAACGACGAGAGAATACTGCTGGAGATCTTCGACAGCGAGAAAGGAGGACGGGCACCGCAAACAGCGTTTGTTGATCCTCGGAGTCCGGTAGGGGGAAAGCAGCGCGAGAGTACTGAGGTCAGAGTGCTGGTGTTTGGTTGAGAACGCAGATTGCATCGGACAATTGATGAGCAGTCTTTGAGCTTTGACCTGAGCATAATAAAATCAGCTCTCACTAGTCAGATCGCTCTAATCTAGCATTCAGACCTTTCATGCTTGTCTTACGCTACCCTTCGTTTAAAATTTTCCAGGAGATTTCCCGGTGGCTTCCTAGCATATTGTCTGTGGACTCGCCCTAGCTGAAGACTCGGCCTCTGCTCTTTCTGCATTTTCAATCCGCTCCAGTATCCAACCAATGGTTTTGTCTTTCACATGTTCCAGTCGTTGAAGCACAACCAGAGCCAAAGTACTATAATCCTGCACCCTTGCGGCTGGACTTTTAGCATCGCCTTGCGAAGAAGTAGGCAACTGCGTCTTCGTCGCCAACAACTCTCGCAGGACAGCTATGCTCTCATCTCGTTGCGGCAGTATCTCTATCAATCGATGCTTTTCAGCATCCTCGGCCTCAAACTTTGCCCTCTTGGCATTATGTTCATTCTCTCGAACCCAGCGCGAGATGGCATTGTTGGCGCACACTCTCATGTGGTCAAACCTTGCGGGACCTAGCATAACTCCACCATACCATCTCGCGACAACGAGTGCACCCTCGATGTTCCTGGTCACGAGTTCCTTCTCAAGCATCTTGCCGCCATACTTCTCGCCATCATCATCGTGGCCTGTCTCAAGTATGGGCTGAGACCCGAGTGAGCGCTGGTTGCCCGGCTTTCTCCAAGCTGCAATACGATGCGTGGCACTCCCAAACTCTGGGAGCTGCTGCAATGGCTTTGCCGACAAAGTAGGTGAAAAGACTGCGACGAACTTGGAGGAACGGTCTTCTATCGGAGACGACTTGTATAGCTCTAAGGCGGTAGGTTGCGATAGAGACCGGATACGCTTTCGCGACATACCGATACGCTTTGATGAACTTATTCGGAGAGTGACGCCGAACCTATGGGAGGTGTTTGACCCGAAGGGTGTTGGGCATGGTATTGGGGAAGTTGGTCGATTTCCAGCGTACTCAGCAAATGTCATTGGTAAGTACACAGCGTTTCTTGATAAGCCTACCTATGCCCTGCACCCTTGGTGCCTATATGCTGCTCCTGGAAGATAAGATTACAGCGACAGCATTGCACCATCCATGCATTCATAGTTGTCACCAGTACTTCGATTTGCCAGATATGGTGTCACAATGCAATTACTACAAGATGGGGAATCTCGAGCTCGCGTCACGCTTGGTCTAACATCTGGCACATTGAAGACCTGCAATGCGAGAGAAATTTGCTAAAGCTATTAAAGCTGCTTTCGAAAGCATGACCAGAGAGATCTTGCGTATTGGGAAGGAAGTGAGAAAGTATTCCTCTATCTTAGACAAACTTAACGCACTTTCCTCTTCACACAATAGCTCTCAACTATAGACTGCCTGCAGAGTCTTTGCATGCCGTCTCAAGGGAGGCTTTACACCTTTCAATGCGCAGACTGCCCCATGAAATTCCCAGGGGGCGTAAAGCGAGCACACACAAATTCCCAGCCATCTTTGCTTTTTGCAGAAGCCATTCCAACTTTCGTCGTGGACGGCCAGACACACTTCTTCCATTAGAATTGAACCACTGGTAAAAAGGCGGTAAAAACCACGTACCTGTGTGTAGTGACTATACTGTGCGAAGTTCTCATCGATTGGTTGACCGTCATATTTGAATTTCTCATCCACCCACGCCTGGGCTGCTGCTTCGAATGTTGCCTTTGGTGACGCAGCAAAGAGGTTTTCGCCCTGGCCTTCAGTGCTGCTATGCTCCATCTTGCCAATCTCGGCGCAACGCTTGGCCCACTTCTCCGCCTCTGAAGCTAAGCTATCATCCCATTCCAGCTTGTCTCGAGCATTCCCAGGACAACTCTCCCGTGCTGAAGATTGTGTTACCAGACTGCAGAAAATGCTAATGCTGGGGGGACACCGACCATCATTCATGATCTTCATGGCACTATCTTTGTCCGACATGATTGCGGTGGGGCGTAGAGACTTATTGATATGTCTCTTTGACTAATTGTGATTGTGGCGGGAGACTGTAGGATTGGTGGATAGGAAAGATGAATGGGATGACTAAATGTTGTAGTATTCGGCAACGGTCAGATCTTGGCCGACGTCATACTACATGCGCCGTGAATGATAGGACAAGATTGAGGGCAGGCATAATCGGAGACGTGTAGAGGCAGGTTTCAAGGCAGAAGCGACCAAAATCAGGATTTCGAGTAAGCGAGTTCTGATGTGTTGCCTAACGAAAGTGGCCGCAGCACGCTTACCAACCACAACCCAACGCAGTAGATGCAGTTTGCTGCTGTATGCCACCGCTCCATACTAATACCGACAGGATGAAGTTCAAATTTTCAGAAGGTCGCCTCCAACGAGGGTACTGAAGGTTGGGAACTCGGTCGAGCATTTTGTCGCAACCTACAAGCTTGCTTCATGCTTCCTATTGTGGTCGAATGCGACGTGTGCTGCACCGCCTCGCATTTTTGGCAACGAGCATTGGTCTTTGGGTTGATAAGAAGAGATCACAGGACTCTCCAGAATGCAATATTTAGTCATAGATCCACAGGAAAAGACTCTGACTGAAAGCGTCGGCAGCGAGTCGAAACAATGCGCCACCATTGTTGCACAGCCCTGGGCAGGCATGGCTGCTCGGTTCATCATCCGACCTTTGCTTTGGGTCCAAGGTGGCATGTCCTTGCAAGAAACATGACATGAAATTCCCGGAGTATAGGTACCAAAACTAGTGCATCCTAATCATCGATTTTGGGGTGGCATAGGGTTGATTCCAAGTCCCAGCTTCCCTTCTCCCGATGGGACTTGCTGGGGCTGATTCAACGGCTGTGGCTGGGTGAATATTGGGAAGCCAGTGGTATTGAATGTGATAGGCTCTACCATCGTGTAGCGGTCGACGCCACAGGCTCTATTGTCTGGCTTTGAGTACTTGCTTGCGTGGAAGACACACCACACTTGTTCGCCATCAGGGCTACGGAAGAAGCTGATGATAAGATCAGTAAACACCGCCTAGTATTGTGGGAGGAGTTTGACTTACCCATTGTGTCCCGTACCATAATTTCCATTTGCTGCACTCAAAACAGGATGGTCAAGTTTATCCCAACTTGAAGGTTCTGTTGGGCTACCACCGTTCCAGGTCAACAGACCAAGTGAGTATGTGGGAGTTGAGCATAGGCTTGCACTGAATGTGATGTAGACCTTGTCTTTGTAATACAAAGCGTGAGGGCCTTCATTGACGGTATTACCGTGCTTTTCCCAATCGTATTGAGGGCTTGAGATAATAACTCGGGGACCAGTCGTTACAGGGTCCAGCATCGGTGCGATACAGATACTTTGGATATTTGATTTATTAGTGCAAGACCAAATGAAATAGATTTTCTCAGGTTCGTTTGGAAAGTGTATAATGGAGCCATCAATACCCCAGGCATCTTCGTCCATTCTCACTTCCTGCAAGCTTGCAAAGCCGTCCCAGGGTATACTGGTGCCTTGGAAATTTAGTTGTGCCTGGATCAATGTTGGCAATAAATGCAACTTACCTTTGCCGACCCATGGGCGGTATCGATTGCCATCCTTTGACGATACCTCATGTGAAGTATAGTAAAGATACCAGCTTGCTAGTATTCAGTAAGAATGTCGTAAAGTTGTCCAGAATTCCACTTACACTCCGTTGAATTGGTGTATCTCAGGTGCCCATAAAGCTGTAGTTTGTGATCTTCTCACGTCGGTCCGTAATAATATTTTGCGCTTGCTCTTCTTGAGCTCTTCCAAAGTTCTTCCTCTCATCATTTCCATATGACTGTTGTTTTCTGTGTTTACGAGGTAATAATAGCCGCCATCTTCCGTAGTGTAGACCATCGATGGGTCAGCACCATTATGTGGCTTAATAGGATTTGTAAATGTTTCTGCTATAACAACGGAAAGAGAGGTTAAAGCGAATAAGAAGTACAAATAGTACATCTTAATTCATGGCCGCCGAACAATTTTCGGACAGTAACGCATCCAAGCTATTATGTAGAATTTTGCTGTAAACACATGTGTTTTGGGTGCGAAATGAAACATTTCAAACCGCAGAGCGGCGCAGAGCGGAGTCTAAATAGGAATGAAAGAAGGACTAAGGCAAACCTCGGATGAGGATCAGTGTTTCATAGACCTGGTCATAAGAGTTGGGTCGCAAAGGTTGGTATCCTGAAGGCTGATACAGGACGTTGGTTATTGGGACGATCCTGGTTGGTAGAAGTAGGTCGAAAGACAATATGGCCAATTATTTAGGGTTTGATGCAAGAAACATTGCTCAATGCTATTCAAAAGCTCCCTTGTTATATCATAATGTATACAGGAACTTGTGATTTATCACTTCTCGGTCAACGGCAGGCGTTTGTCCAGGCTTCAGTCAGCCCAACCTTCATTTTGGTGCAATAGTGTGCAGAGCTGCTCTGAAGTCTAGAACAGCAATAGTTAGCAGAACAATAGCCTAGAGGAGTGGTTTGATCAGATGAGTGATCAAAGAGATAGGTGCAAGCCTTGGTACGCCTGCAATACGTATGTCAAGCAGAAGCAATGAAGAGTTAAGTCAGTGCATCTGCAAAACACGCTGCAGAACTTCATACTTCCCTTAGTGTACAACAAAACCCTTGTTGGTAGAATGGAGCATCTGCATAGAGATAATAGTAATTCACGCATATTACTATTCAAGGAATTGTTTGATGTTGGAGCCAGTTGCAGAAAGCAACAAAGCGAACGAAATTTCAGGTGCCCTCGTAGGCGTGGACTCCAACGCTAGCTGTCTTCGACTTAATACCTGGTGTTGGATGTAATTTGCACCACAAATCTAATAAACATACGTATGTACTTAAAGTGCTATATTTGGGCTTATATTTACAATTGATATATTCCCTTAAGCAAAAAAAGTAAACTGAAATTGAATTATATTATATTATAAATTATTTCATTATATTAATTAATTAATTAATAAGTTATATAATATTAAATTATAATGAAATTTTATTTATAATTATTATTAATTGAATTTGAATAATAAACTTGTTTTTAAATTAATTGTTTTTAAAATTAATAAGTAAATATATTAAAATTTTCAAATTTATAATTATTAAATATAATTCATATTACAAATTTAAAATATATTTAAATTTATATTTACAATTAATATTTAATTTGTTAATATGATAATGTATTAAAAGTTTGTACCAAAACGCAAAAAATACGTATTTATTATTATATTTATTATTATATTTATTATTATATTTATTATTATATTTATTATTATATTTATTATTATATTTATTATTATATTTATTATTATATTTATTATTATATTTATTATTATACTTTATATTCAGTTAGTCTTAATTTTTAATAATAAGTTTTTCTAAATTATTTATTTAAAAAAATTAAATCGTTTTTGAAGTTTTTCATTTTAAAAAAAACTTATTATTATTATATAATGCGAAAAGTTTAATTTAATATAATTATAATTATTTTATTATTTTATTTAACTTTAAACGGTTTTAAAAGTTAAATTTAAACGTTTTTGTAAATTATTTAATCGAAATAAAGGATTTATTATACATATTATTAAAAAGGAATTCATAATCGAATATAAAAAGTTTATATCGCGATATAAATTTAAATAGTTAAAATTTATAATTTGCTATATTTTTAAAGAATACGGTTTCGTTAATTAATTTATTTAAAAGAAATTATTATTTTCAAAAATTATAATAATTAAATAATTAATTTAATATTAAATTTTGAAATAATAATAACAAATATTTTAATTTAATGAATATTTTATAAAATGAAGAAAAAGTAAAAATTATAAATAAATATTTCATTTGCTTTGCAAATGCTTTTTAAAAGAAATAATATAATTTATTTTAAAAAGTCAAAATATATTAAGGGACAGGATAAATAGCTATTTAAAGCAAACAAGCTGTCCGAGATAAATAGGCTGTCCTAGACGGATATACTCTAAAGACTGGATTTATTATAACAAAGTTATAATATAGAAGTAAGGCCAAGATAAAAGATTAAGGAATAAAGTTAAAGCAAGGTTAATTATTTATTAAATAAAAATTGATCAATCTCTAATAAAGTTTAGTTTAATTATTTTAAGGAAATTTATTGAACTTTATTAAGATCTTATAGAGATCCTTAATAACAACAGGTGCGACCTCACACCATAACAAAATATATCAATAATAATTAAAAAAGACTTTTAATTCGAAATAATATAATTTTATTATTATAAATAAAAATAAAATAATAAATATAAAAAGTATTTAATTAATAATTATCTTTTAAAAAGTTGTTAATATTATTAAATGAAAATATAAAAAAGAAATTATATATAATAATAAGAATTACAAAGTAATATATTAAATATTAAACTTAAAATTTTTTTAAAAAATTAATATATTATTATTAATTAATTATTATACGAAATTATAAGGCTTTCTTATATATAGTTGACAAATTGTATATAATAAGGGAAATGGTAATACGGGGTTGTTTTTAACTTGATGCAGACTTTTGACGTGGCATTGTATCTACAAAGAACGCCGTTTGAGGGAACAGAAGTTGAACATAGACTTGGATCACAAGTATCGTCGAGTTGCTTTTCTGTGGTCGTCCTTACGAGAGACGTCACGATTGATTCTGGCAAAATGCGCAGAACACTCAAACCCTCGTAGTCATGGACACCTCATCCCACTGGCGATGGCAATAGCCAAAGAAGCAAAGCATCTCTCAACAACAGCGGGACTCGGACAAGCACAGAGAGCACAGGTCTGCCGGGCCTGTGGGGCTCCTCTCGATTCGAGCGAGGTCGGTCCTTCCTCGCAGAGTGGAATACTCCGACCAGAAATTTGGTAAAGCATACCCAGCAAACTTGAATTGCAAATTCTAAGCTGAGATACAAAGGTTGATCGGTGGAGGTGCAATTCTTGGGGCAGCCAGCTGCTATTTCCTCCTACCAACTTCTGCTTCAACGACTGGCCATGAGATAAAGGCAAAACTACTCGGTAGGTCACTTTCCCCCTTTGTACAAGACGTAGTTGACGAGTTCGATTCCAACAGATCAGGGGCAGGCTCTTGAAAGGAGAGAGGGCGACAAAGAGCAGGAGGAGACTGCAGCAGAGAAGTTGGAGGAGACGGGACTCATCAAGGCAGCTGTGGAGGCGAAAGCGAACGAAGCAGCTCGCAAGAAGAGGAGGTAGTGTTCGACGCAAGTGCAACGGAGTAGTAAGAGATACAATGCTCTTGAATGCACTCAAGGGGAGGATTCAAGCGAGGGACACCTCATGCAGCCTCGAGCTGCTCTTTCCCATATATCCTTGGACTGGAATCTTATGGAGACAAATTCCCGATCCATGCGCCAGCAAAGCCAGAGTTTGTTTCAGGCAAATATCGTCGAAGCATGTGTGCAATCTATCGCGAAAATTAGTCTGTAGCGATAGTAAGTAGTAGTATTTTGAAAAGAGCAACCATGGCGACCGAAGGTTTCCTCTTGCTTCGACACGGCCCTTATGAAGACCAGTAAATGTGAACGGATCCTTGAAAGACTCATCGAATCCCACTTACATCGAATATGGCCTTTCGTTATGCGGTTCGCCTTCTGCAGCTACTTCTCTGCATCTCTCTCCAATGAATCTGTCTATGCATGAGTAAGCTTTCCGCGGCTGTCGACATCCGTCGTTGATAGTCACTGCCATGATGGGAGGACTGCCTCTTCCAGCATGCTGGCAGATGTTGACTAAGATGAAAATAGTAAGGTGTTAATGCTAGCCAGCGGGAGCAGCCGGCACTTGGCTCCATGTAGCTGAACTATATACAAGGTACTTTCCCTTTTCTTCTCCACCTGATCGCAAACTCTTCCTGCGCATCTCCACCAAAGAGACAAAAGACTTTCCACCTGATGGTGCTTTCGTGACACACAGAAACATAGACACACAAAATGTATATCTACAGTGTCGACCTCACTACTCTTGCTCCCCAACACCCTTCATCCTCTCCTCCGCCCCCTCCTCCTCCACGACTCCTAGCCTAGGGTCCCCCCAAACTATTGATAGTCCAAGATGCGTTTCATCGCCCCTACTCTGGCTTTCCTGCCACTCACAGTCCAAAGCGCCAACATTGTGCTCTCCAACGATGATGGATGGGCCGAGATCAACATTAGAACATTCTACGATGCCCTCAAAGCGGTCGGCAACTCGGTCATCATTTCAGCTCCAGCGGACAACAAGTCGGGCACAGGTCAGCAGCCTATACTGCACGCTCTCTTCCCACGACATCTTGAGCTAATCGACTTCGACACCATAGGCGCCACCGATATTCCTCCCACACCTCGCTACGAGCCTTGCGAGTTCAACTCATGCCCCGTAGACTCGCCTCCCGTCGGTTTCAATGCCTCAAATAAAGACTTCAATTACGTGAATTCATACCCGGCCACTTCGATGCACTACGGCATTAGAACCCTCGATCCTCAGTGCTGGGGGGAAAATTACGGTCCTTCTACCGATATCGCACTGGCTGGATTCAATGTGGGAGGTAAAGACAGACGCCTTCTCGAACGCAAGTAGTCGAATCTCTGACACATGGCGCAGCGAACCTTGGCTACACCGTCTTTGTCTCGGGCACGGTCGGCGCAGCAACCAACGCTGTCAAGATTGGGACCCCTGGCATAGCGTTCAGCGGAACAACAGGCGAGCAAACGGCGTGGGATGCCCCGGTGCAAAACTACGTGACTATCTATGCCGAGCTGGCCACCAACGTCACGGAAACATTGCTCGCAAGTGCAAAGCCATACCTTCCTCACGGCATATGGCTCAATGTCAACTTCCCCACCGTCACCGACACCAGTTGCACCTCTGCGGCCGACTTCAAATTCGTCCTGTCGAGGATCTTCGATGCTGTCCACTTTGTCTCTGGCGACGACGTCCCCACGTGCGGATCTCCAAGACTTCCGACCGAGACCACAGTGGTGAATAATCCAGGCTGTTATGCCAGCATCAGTGTGGGCGATGCCGTCTCCAAGCTCGATGCAGGCTCAGGCGCACAAGCAGCGGTGTTGGGCAAGCTCAAGAGTATTCTTTCTTGCCTGCCATCCTGATTTATTTCCACCATAGAGATCTTTTAGTGTTACTAGACCAGGGAAAAGTCATCCTGTCGATTGTGCCAACGAATCACCCGCGTTGCTGAGAATATTCATCCACTCCCTCTTGCGCTTTTCGTTTGTCCGGAGTTTGAACCCTTCTTTGTGGTCTCAACTAACATGACGCCAATCTCCAGAAGGTATACGTCAGCCGCTAACGCAGTCAATTGATATTCGAGATGCTGATAGCCGTTCCATACAACTCGTATCCGGCACAACCTTTACTTCGAAGCTTTGTGTGCTGACATCCGAGCTCTGGATTCACCACTACCCTACACCAAACAATTCTAACAATATGTACGAGCAATAGAGCAATACCGACCTCCGCCGTAGAGGCGACATGTTCCGTCTCCGAGCATCTCCGAGGTGGGGATATTATGTACGTTCAAAGATGTAAGAAGCAGGTACCAAATACTGTGAAGCGACGAAAGCCAATGATGGCGTCAGGCTTCTCTTGGAGTGGAAGTGATTCCAAATCTACAATGGTTCTACACATTGTAGGTATGGTATAAAGAAAACGTCTCATTCACATTCTTCGAACAATCGTCCTGTACGGCTTCCTCTTAAATTGCAGTAATGACATCCCAACGTGCACTGAATCTACCACTGGGCTAGTAAAGACGCAATTGAGGTGCGCTGGGTATCTCACCGGCCCCTAGGCCGGGTCGTGAACCTTGTGGGTTGCCTGTCATGGCCTTTTGTCCCAATACTTTCGTTACATAAGCATGGCTTAGGTACTTAAAGAAAAGCTAATGAATAACCGAGTCGTATCATCTGTTATCCACAACGCAGATTGGCAAAATCGGGGCCAAGTGCTCTATCATTGACTCACCACCTTCTCGAAAAGAACGGCAGCTCGACAGAACACAGGCCAACAACAAAGCTCGAGGTTCTCTGGATGACCCAGAAGAGGTGGATGGCCGACATGCAAAAGTCTGATGCGCTAAGCTAAAGGCCATGCGACCATACGCACAACAGCCTGTCTTTCGACCTGTGATCTGATACTATCTATCGGAGCATTTCCTACACTGACATCAAATCATTCCCGTTTTATTCCATTCACAAAAACTATGCTCAATATGATTGTAATTAGCATCAAGTATTAACAGTCCCTAATCTAACATCTATATACAATACAAGCCTTTTCGAATTTGTATCAAGACAGTCTTATGTATGACGCAGTCACCCCCAAAGCGTAGCCTCTCACGGCTTGCTCAACTGCTCTTTCCTAAAGAACCGGAAAAACCCAAGCGGGATCGCCAACTGGAATAGCAACCCAACCCAGAACCACGCCTTGCCGAGCCCTTCGCTCGGCCCAGCAGAGAAATCAGGAAACACATCGCCAGGCCCAACTTTGTCTGGCGCGGTCGCCCTGGCTAAGATCGTAGCGATTGAGCCCAGAACTTGTGCGGCGATGAGCGTGAACAGGACGTGGAACCGTGTCAGGGTCTGGAGGAGAATCATTCCAAAGCCCACACCCTGCACGGCATCCAGCACCCCCAGCCACAGCCACAACGCACGTCCGGCTATCGCGCTCGCGACGGGACCGCCAGCCCAAGGGACATAGGCTCCAATATTGGAGGTGGCCCACATGATCTGCGCCCAGCGGGGAGCGCCGAGGCCCATTGAGAAGACGGGGAGGATCCACGAATGGCTGGTAGAGAGGCGGGAGAAGACGTAGAGGATGGCGGCCCAAACGAGGACAAAGAAGACGAAGACAAGGATGAGTGTTTGCCAGGCGGGGAGATGTTGGCTAGACCAGAGGTAGAGCCAGTTTCGTCCGTAGGGGGCCGAGAGCCAGTAGTTCTGTATGACGACGACGACGAAGAACCAGATGATGATCTTCCTCCGGAACAAAGAGGTGTAGAATGACGGGATGTTCCCTGGGGCTTGGCGATAATATTTCGGGAGACCCAGGAATAAGACCATGCCGATAGCCCACATGAGAGCTGCAATGGCTACACCGACAGGGATGATCACGTTGGCGCTTGCACCTGAAACACTGCCGCTACCATTGGCAGCGGCGGTGGATTGTTTCGAGAGGACTGAGCCCCAGTACCACAAAGCGACAACGTAGATTTGCTGGCTGCCCTGAATGACACATGCGCGATAAGTCCACGCAGTGACGGGCGCACCGCCTTCGTCGCCAAAGTTGACGGCGAAGTAGATTGAACCACTGGAGGATGCGGCAGCATAGAGCCCAGTTGCGACGTTCTGTATCCAGCCTCTTCCTGCGACCGTAGGACCTAGGGGTGCAAGTCCGATCAAGAGGAAGGCGAGTCCGTAGACGAGGAATGGAAGAGAAAGGACGTAAACGGTCTTCAGTCGCCGGTATAGGAACCACCACATGACAGACGTGGCGAGGTAGATGGAGGCGACAATGTAGAGCTTTGACGCCGCTTGACCGACGGAGCCTGTGAGGAGGGTGATTTGGTACGAATTGGCAGCAATGATTTGTCCCTAACAAATCAGTTCGTATTAGTAGAGAGAGCTTTGCAAGTGTCCAGGGTTGGTACTTACAAAAGCAAGGAGAATGGAGTATAACGGCCAATCTCCAATTCTCAATCGTAAGATATGCTTCAACCCTTTGGGAGCAACGTAGTTTGGCCCCAGTAGGAATTCATCAATTGGTGCCTCGTCTCTCGGTGTTGCCCTTCCAGACGCTAAATTACTATTCTCGAAGATTGACCCTTCGGGAGAATTTCGACCACGGTCCATGTGGAATACAGATGGCGCAGGACTGGGCATTGGGGATCGACCCATCTCCGCTGCGCGAAGTTTGCCAAACCACGTCTTTTCACTCTTCACGAGGTACTCTTCGATGCAGAGCTGATCTTCAGAATTCTTTCCACTTAGGTTCTTTAATTTCTCCTCGAAGACGCCTTCGAACTCCTTCTTGGGGTCCGTGAAGAAGGGACTCACGTTCTGGAGTTTGTAGTCGGTTTTCTCCCCCTTGATTTCCGACAGGCTCAACATAGAGGTGTTCTGGTATTTAGTAAGATGAGGTCCAGAGTCCGGTAACCAGTCTTCTGTCAGGGGCGGCTCAATGGCGGTGGTAGATGAGCGCATGGAGCTTGGTCCCGCAAAAGGCCAGCTGGGTGTAGGAGGGATGCTTGGGCCCTCATTATCAACTGGTGACAACGTTCGTGAAGGTGCCGCATGAATGCGTGAGTTCCGGTGGGGTGTCCGCGCGCCCTCTTCTTCACCGCTGGTATCATCGATGTCGGAAACAGGAGCGGACGCCGCTCCGGTGATGCTTTTCTTGCTGAGGGGATGTCTCTTTCTGCGCTGTTTGTTGCTTGGGCCCAGGTTGCTGCCAAGACCACCATTGGGCAGTGGAGGCGGGCTGTCGTCTCTGGTGGGGCTGGAAGCTCTGCTCGGATTTCGAGATTGCCTCGGTGTGTTTCGTCGAGACTGAGTAGGAGTGTGGCGGCGGGATGGTCCTGGTGTTTGCCCCGGTGTAGTCGGTATCGAGACCATCGGACTACCTGAAGCTACAGACATCCTGCTTTGACGATGGTCCTTCAACATTTGCTTGGTGCTGTAATCGATGGCGGTGGATTGGAGCTTTTCAAGGTCCTCAACCCATTGAGCAACCGGGAAACGTTGTTTGGCAGCACGGGCTCTCATGATTGCCCGGACTTCGGGTTTTGAAGATAAGGCACCTTGCACTGCAATCTTGAACTGGTGGATGAAATGCTTCGTGGTTGTTGATTCGATCGTGAACCACCAACCAGGCATGTGACCAAGGCCTCCGACCCTAGCACCTACGCACAAGGCGCCTTTGCGCCCAAATTCCACAGCCACCAGACCGAAGGGTTCATCGCGACTCGGCATGAGTGCGAAATCTGCTCCGCTGAAGATGTAAGGTGGTAGCGCTGTGAATTCTGGTTTCGAATACACCCTTCCTGGATAGACTTCCATCATCCGTGAGAGTTTCAAGGCCGCGAACTTTCCGTACAGATCGATGACTGGTCCCACGCATATTAGCTGGACTTGCGGGTTACGCTCCATGATGGAAGGAAAGATGTCGGCAATCGAGTCAACGCCTTTCTGCTGGGACCAACGGCCAACGAAAACAAATAGGTCTGCCTTTGGATCTTGCTTGAGGCCCGCCCATTCCTGCGCTTGGAGTTTCAAGGCGGGCTTAGCTGCTTCCATCTCCTCATCCACATGAATGTCTTGCGTCTTGACTTGCTCCTTGTTCCAAGGGCCAGTATCTGTAGGGTCAGGATTTGGAAGGGCTCCAACTTCTTTCATTCCCCAAAGAATGGGGTATCTTGCGTACGAACGCTTTCCATACTTGGCAGAAACACCAACCGCCCCAAAGCCCTTCTGGTGAACCCGAAGGTAGCTTGCAGCAGCATGCAACAGGTTGAATACCTCTCCGAACTGAACATACTTCTGGACTATTGCTGGATCGAGGTTGTAGACCTCGCAAACCTCCTGCCGTTCCAAGTCCGTGCGCATTGGCCAAAGCCCCTGAAATTCGGCATTATGAAGCGAGAGTACACATGGCACGACCATTGGTAGCAGATGGAGGGGCGCTACCGCTCCATGATAGTCATTGATGTGGTAAAGATCGATAGGGAATCGTCTCATCACTTCGGCAATGCAAGAGTTCCAAGCACTGTAATAAACAGCTGAATCCAAGTCATCCATGCGGGGCGGGTACGGCTCCGACTTGGTTTGCTGTCGGAAGATCGGCGCATCAAGGAGGACGTACGTGATATTCCGCAAGACGTGATACTGAGTTTTCACTTCGTAAAAGTTACCCAGCACTTGGATGATGATGCTTTCTCCGGGGGTGTCGACCGGGTATTCAACGCCACCGACACATGGAACAACCCAAATGAGATCTTGGTGCTCGAGATTCTTGCCCATCAATTGAGCCATCACGCCTAAGCCTCCGATCTTGATCTTAATGGCCCAGTCTTCAATATCGTACTCCATAGTCGCGATAAGAACAGCTCTTCGCTTTGCAGGAGCCAAAGCGGCCGGGGTAAGGGGCCCCGACCTTCCTGGTGCTCCGGCAAGGGTCAGTGTTGAAATTGCTTCGGACGTGGGCTGGGTGTAGATTCCCTTGCTGTCTCTCAACGCTCTTCGCCTTTCGATGATTGGAAGCATACTCTTCTTCTCGGAGATCCCGACATCATTGAACTTGACGCGGTAGAAGGACTTCATGAATATGTAGATCCCAGCAATACCACTGAGGATAGGAACGATCCAGAACAAGATATAGAGGGCAAGTTGAGCCCATCGGGAACCGACAGGAATGAGTTGATATCGCATGTCGGCGTCATTCAGGCTAATCTGCCAAGCCAGGAAGGGCGATGGTGGCGAGTCAGTTATATTGATAAGGTTCTGTACAAGGGATAGCGGAGGGATGCGGTCGAGGATGAAGTCTCCGTCGATGTCGCCGTAAACTCCAGTCTGGTCTGGCTGGCCGTCAGGATTGATACCCCACACGTTGATTGCAGTTTGAGCTGGCCACTCCAACATGAGATTGAATGTCCAGAGGGAGTCCAGGCCAAGTTTCATTTGATTGACGAAACCTGCATCAAACCCATACTGGTTGAAGATACCCTGCAGGAACAAATGCGGGAAGCGTCGCGCTGGGGTATGGTTGACATCTCCATGCTGCACATAATCGCTGCTCCCAGCTAGACGACTCCAATACTGGACAATCACATGTTCGCCATCCCAGGCTTGGTCTGCTGTACCAGACCACACTTTAGGTGCCAGAGTGGTGTTTCCACCGCTTCTATAATTTTGCCAATTGCTATACGTGGTGCCGAAATCCAAAGAGTAGCGAAATTGGTCAGCTCCGGCTGCTTTGTGTTTGATGTACAAGCTCTTGTCGGGATTGGAATATAGTAGGGTCGAGCTATAATTGCCAGTCCTAGGAAAGACAACAGGGTTGTCCGGTTGCCCAACGCGCACGAGGAAGTGGTCGACAGAATGAGTCGAGGCGTCTTTGTTAGATGTTGTAATATTGTTGATATTAATTTGGTGCACGCCATCTGATACATTGATCAATGTACCAACAAAACTGAAAGTCGAATTGACGCTACCAGACCAAGATATAGCATTTTCGTCTGCGTTGGTGATGTTATTGCACTGGACGCTGCTTGGATCTAGTTTTGCTGTCGTACCATCCGCTGTTGTCGAATTCATCGTTAGAGTGTTAGAAATTTGGTTGCAGTCCATTGGAGAAGAGAAATGAATCTCAATTGGCAGCGATTTCGTTGAAGCATGGCGAAAGTCGTGACCGGGTGAGAACTTGGTGATGACTGGAGAAGGGGCGTGAAATTCTTCTTTGAGCACGAAGGCTTTGTGGCCCCAAGCTTGCAGAGGGAAGTTCGACAGACAGCCCATGGATATTTTAGATCCATCGGGGTTGTTCACGGAAGATTTCTCTAGAGTGTATTCTTCAAACGGGAAGAAGATGTTCTTGACTGTCGAGCCTGCAGGGAATGGAGCCACCAAAGCAGAGTCATTGTTGTTGCAGTCAAAATTGTAGGTCTTCGTGGCATTTTCATTGGTGTAAACCAGCCACGCAGTCTGATTCAAGGACTGGACAGCGTCAAAAGATGCTCTCTCGATACTCCACAGACCGGTCTCAGTAGGGGTGCCATTGCTTCCTGGGAGAAGAACATTGTGCGTCTGCTTCGAGAGTTGGTTCAGCGAAAAACCATCATTCAATACCGGGTAATTAATGCGCATTTCGTGAGTACTCTTGATGATGTTTCGCACGGGATGCGATGGATCGCGATGGTCGAGACTAATTGATTGGTCCTCGCATCCATAGATTCCGGCGTCTAGAGGCCATTCGAAGTACTTGATATTACCAACTTTGTAGCAGCCGTGCATCTCCCAGGCTTGAGAGGAGGTCATGGGAGATCTGCCAAAGACGTAGTTCGATGCTGTACTGTCGAGGATGTAGAACGCCTGCTCTTCGCCCCAGGTCAATGTTGGAATCCCGGGAAGCATCATGGCGACGATAAAATATCCTAGCAGCTGCTTCTCCGTACCGTTTCTGATCGTTGGCCAGCGGAAAACATCCTGATTGGTGACTCCATACATGTGCCTGGGATCAAACTTCCCAGTATTGGCGTTTGTCATGTCGTTGGTTTGAATGATAGTTGACCAAAAATCCATAAAGTCTGTCGGTGGATCTCCTGCGGCACCGAATGTTCCATCGATACCCAGGAAGCGAGCCAAAAACCGGTACACGGTATAGTGGAATGCCGCCCCGTCAAATGCGCTCTGGCCATAGTCTCGAATGAAGTACTTCTGGTCGGACTCGTTGGTCATTTGAACTGCTTGAGTCACATTGGAAACATAGTTGTCCGGCGTCCTGCCACGACCGATATACACCGTGCCAAAAGTGTTGCCGGAGACAATCTCACCCGAGATATAGAAGTTGTCCTTGCCATATTTACGGGCGCATTGTCGGATCGAGTCCGACCAATGCGCTTGTGCATCAACAGTAATTGTGAGGCCTTTGTCCATGCGATATCCATCGATGTCAAGCATGGCGAGAGTAATGCAAGCAAAATGTTCAATCTTTGAAAGAACATCAGGACGCCATTCACGAAGACGGTCCTGAACGAAAGCGAATTTGGAAATTTGACGTTGCCACTCAGGATAGTTTCCGAAAGCTGCCACCTCTCCATATTGATCAAAATCGCTATCACGGCAACCCACCAGTTCTGTAGTAAGGTTGGTGACCTCTTTCCCATCATCTCCGTAGAACCGAGGGTATGCACATTGAGCAAGCTCATCGTTCCCAAACGTGAAGTCATCGTATCTTCTGTCAGATTTCCACAGCGCATTGTGTTCTCTGTTGTCGAACGGGGTCGAGGTATTGAGGTAGCCTTCGAAGCCAATCAGGTCACCCATACTAGAAGAAACGGGTGTCAGCTAATGTTGCAGTAGGGGAGGGGCGCAACTCACGTAGACATAGTGTTGTCGAGGACCACGTACATCCCCCGCCTGTGTACTTCCGCAATAGCATCCTGCCACTCCGCTATAGTACCAAAGTGGTGATCCAGTAGTGTTAGATCCAAAGGACTATAGCCATCCGAGGCCCAGGGTTCGTTGATGTGGGGGGATCCAGCAAGGTAAAGGACCTGTTCGAAGTGAGCAGTGAGCCCTTGCACCAATCTTAGATATGATCACTAACCTTGATGCCCATGCCTTGAAGATAGTCGAGACTGTCTTCCAAACCCTTGACGTCTCCGCCATGACGAAGCTGGGTCTGGGTAAGGTCGTGCTCGAATTGAGTACCATTTGCGTCGTCATTGGAAGGGTTGCCATTGACGAAACGATCAAGCATGATTGTATAGAAAGGCATACGCCAATTGGCAGGCGAAGGATTGAAGGTATGGTTCTGCCATTTCCCCGAGTAGTCGAGGGGATTGACAGCAGTGACATTGGTGTTGAGGTTGAAGGCCACCTGCTCTGCATCATATCTGAGGGCCGATACCGCGGCGCCCAGGAGCAGTAGCCCATAGCAAAGACAGGTGCCGGAAGTCATCTTCGACTCTCGCGAGGGATGGACACGCAATGAGGCTAGAGGTAGACTTCAGAAGTAGAGGCTACCACTCGACTGTCATAGTGGAGCGGCCTATCAACAGAGCGTCTCACCCCCCACAAAGGACGGCTAGGGCCGAGGGTGACACAAGAGATGCAGGAAGGAAGAGCCTCAGTGAATGTAATGCAAGACTATGATGAGCTCTAAAACGCCAGGTAACGAATGTGAGGTGGGATGAGATGGTGAAGGATTTGTGACAGAATGAAACCGAACGCAGATAGGAGAACAGGTGCCCAGAAAAAGTTTCAACGCTATGATGATTGTATAGGAGATCTACATCCCACAGGGGATCCATAAGGACTGAAGGCAGGTTTCCCTTTCGGGTCATGCCAAGTGAGCCACCAGGGGCCTGGAAAGTACCATGGTGTCCGTTGTTTCGGGTTCATGAGGCGGCAAATACTGTGCTTATTTTCAAACCGCATGGGTGGTGCTGCATACACGATAAATTGTGGATCCATGTCCAGGAATAGGATTCCAGCGCTTTGGCCCCTGCATGATCCGGTGCTGAGAAATCTTGTGAAACCTGTGCAGTCTTGATTGGGGCCCCAACACTCCAAAGTAGTGTCTAGGCATACCAAACCAGTTTATCAATCCTGTAGTGAATGAAGTCATTGAACCTTGACTATCACGCCAGCATGACAGAAGGGCAACGAGAATACTGGACTTGCATGAGCGACTAGCGTAGAGCCATGAGCATGACGTTCGACAAGATCGACACGTTGAGGTAGAGACTATCGAGGAATTGCGAGGCTCGACGAGGCTACGAGCCGAGAGCGCGGTGACAGCCACCTTAGGTCTGTTGGGCACGATAGTGGTGACTCGAATAGGCTAGAATGGTAGGGATGGGGCCCGACGCTGACGGCCGTTGAGTCCAGAAGAGGCAACGCACTATAGGAGTCGGGGAATGGATCGGCGCAATTAGCCTTATCGGAAAGTCCCTGAAACCGCAGCTTGTCCTGAAAATCTCCATGATCCAGCATGGTAAAGCCTAATCGGTCAATGTCCAACAACGCCAACAGGAACTCCTATTTCCCATGATGCGGCGCATATATACGGAGGATGACACCAATAATTTTGGTTTGCGCTAGTACGAGTTGATCTTAGGTTTATCCTGGCCCCCGGAGTGGTTGCCTAGACGAAAGTACCCGGAAGGCCTAGAGATTTCTGGCTTAAAATACTCTATAAGTATCAATCTCTAAGGACTAGTCCCTGGAAGCGGCCCTGTAAGATGCTAATTAATTTTTTAAACCGGGCCTTTGCTCCAGGGCACTTACTTAGCCCTAGCCCTAAGTTTCATTATTCCTTTACTAGCGCGAACCAAAATTATTGGTGTCATCCTCCGTAGCATACTGCCAAATGTGGTCCAGACGTAAATAGCGTGGCTGCGACGTGGCTGTTACGAAGCCTCAACCATCAAATTGCTGAGTGGTAGATCAGAACCTTGAGCAATACATGAACGAAAATCTGACGGAGTGTCTTGGGCCGAGCATTGACCTTCGCTATGACAGTACGGAGGTAATGGTGGAGTGTCGGCAGTAGCATTCCCAGAACCCGTTCCGTCTCGTGATTGCCAGTCCTTATCTTCCGCATCACAAAAGCAGGCTGGGAATTGTACCTGGAGCCAAAAACAGTATGCACGTCCGTTTCCAGGCTGGCGTAGGAGCAATGCGTGCGAAATACGGATAGCATGCCCCCCTGCACTGTTGCAGGCCTTTACCCTGCAGGGGTACGGATAATTACGAGGTCATCACAATCAGCATGCACGATGTAGCCTGATAGATTCCCACTTGCCACCTATCTGGACCCCGCGTTGCCCATTTGCAGGGCTAATTGGATACTCTAGCCACAGATCTGCAGTACTTGAGCTCGAAATTGTGGCTGCGTTACAAATCGGATAGAGGTGCGACAACAAGGCAAAGTCTTGTAGGTTTTCTTTTCCTATTTACAAGGTTCTCACAGCACCCATGTTTTCCCTGATTATAGTAAAGTGGGAAGTGGATGTCGGGAAAGTCCCATAATAAAAAAGGGGGCTTACTAGATAGGCGTGATAAGCTATCTGCATTGCAATTATTTCTTAACTGACTCGCGGCACAAGTGGCAAATTTGGCGGTCAGATAGACCTTCCACTAGAGCGCTACTAGCTGCAGCAGTGAGCAGGGCATAGAGATTAATTAGATTGGAAAGGAAGAAATGACATGGGGTTGAGGGAGTTGAGAAGCTGAGAAGGATGGATGGAAAGAATGGATGCCACGAATCTTGATTTCGGGTTTTGGCGCCCAGGATCATACTGGTGGTGGTGTACGGAGGATAACACCAAATGTTTTTATTTGCGCTAGTAATACACTAGCAAGACTTAGAGCTAGGGCTTGAGAGTATGGCCTAGAGCACCGCCTCGAGGGTCGTGCCTAATCATGTGGTCGAGGAGGGTTTATAAGGCCGGCTCTAAGTGATAATCCTTAAAGATTCCAGCTTGGATGCTCTTCTAAGCGGAAGTCTTTAGGTGCTCGGGGGCTTTCGCCTAAGCAGCCCGTTTTTGGGGCTAAGATAACCCCGACCCTAATCGGTACTAACGCAAATCAAGACATCTGGTGTTATCCTCCGTATTCCTATTGTGCCTGTCGGTGCCAAGATCGTGGCGTCATTACCAAATAATTCCCGAACGATGCCGAAAGAGCTCTAGCTTCATTGGGCCCATTTTCCCGCTTTTGTTCCGCTTTCGGTGCCACCGGCGATAAGGGATGAATATCTGAAAGGCACAGGACAAAAGCAACATAATAAGGCAAGCATGGACAGAGTTAATTGTATACCAATCTAGCCATATGTCGACAGTTGCTTTGGTGGCATTCGCATGCATGACAAACGCATTAATCATACTCAGCGCATGCAGAGCAGACCCCCTGGAAATCAGAAATCAACAGGGGCCCCACAGGTACACGCTCGACCCTGCAGCCACGCCTCCAAGCACAGGGATCGTGCATGGGCAAAATCTTGGAGAGACCCACCCTTGACACAGTCTGAGCTAAGCTGGCTGCATATCATATTCATATCAACATGGCTGCGTAACTGGCAATTGGGTATTTGGGGCCGAAATCGTGACCAAAGCTACATTTTCTTTAAAGTGAAGTCTCGGTAATGCGCAGAAGAATTTTGCAACCCAAATGTCGTAATGGCCAATCCTCATCATTCGGTTGTCGCTAGAGTGCATTTACCGCCCTCCACATCTTCAGCCGAATCCACGTGTTTTTAAAGGCATGAGTCTGAATCCTCGTTTCAATACATCGCCTCATTACGATAGCAATGGTGGGACCTGAAACAAGGTAGCAATGCCATTCCGTCAAAATACTTAGAGGGGGTCATCCCGTAGAAGCGGTCAAGTCACACCCACTTCACGAAACCCGAAACAGGACTTCCTCGAGCCAACCTGTGCGTACCGAATCAAGGTGAGCAACGTGCTTGCAAACACGAGCCTGGGACCTTCCAGGCCAGCATACTGCCTTCTACGAATAGAGCGCCGACTAGGATGCTACACAAGTACCTTTAACTGTGCCTTCAAATGCGGAAGAGTAGCGGCCTTGCTGTTTCCCTCAAAGCGCGGAGAATGCCATGAGCTGCGAATGAGGGTGTGTTGGAACTATGCTTGACTGTGACGCTGCAAGTCACCCTCATTCGCAACACAAGCACGCCTTTTCCGACCCCTACACCACTCGTTTGATACTGATTCCGCCCCAAATCGCTATGCAGCTCCAAAGAGAGCGATTCACTGCTCCGCATTTCCTTGCATTACTACAAATGGACTACCTGTTTACGAGACCTGCAACAAACAAAAGAACCATGATCGATAGACTCAGGGACGACTCGATAGTTATCAGGTCTTGGTATGCACGTCTCATGCAGAAGGATTTGTGAGGTCGCTGCGCCTTCTACTCCAGCACCAATCTACACAAGCGCATTTGTCTTTTCCCCTCGTGCCAGCTCCGAGATTGTGTTCAAAAAGTGGATTATCTTCTCCGTGCTGCGATAGAGATTCAGCATGACATTCCAAGGACCTACTGTTCCATTCCACACCCATCTTTTCCAGGAGCGCCCTTAAACCATGAACATCTCCCATCTTCAGAGCAGCCTTTTTTCTGCTTTCGCAAGGCGCCAGAAGGACAGCGGTGACTCTGGGCAAAGAGGCGTAGCTCAACTTTGAAGCATGCAGTTTGCCATGCACCGAATGCGCTCCCCAAGTTTTCTTTGTCGGTCCGGTGTCCTCTTCTCGCAATGACACTCTCCATTCCTTGTCTCGGCTTTGATAGCTAATGTGATCAAACATGATCTAGAACCTCACATCTGCCACCGCGATGAGGCTAAGCTCTATCTGCTTTCTCTCAGCCACCGGCTATCTTCTCCATTTTCTCGGTTCAGCGCAGCCTGCGCAATCTCCTGAGACCTTTGCCCTTCTCGAGTCCCTGCCCGCGTCGCCATACATATCCGATCGCATCCCAAATTATCGCATTCGTTGGCTTTGGCTACGAATTGACAGATTCTTTGGACAGTTGAGCGAATTGACAGGACTTTTGCATCCTGCGTCGCCTGGCTTACGACGTGCCTCAATACTACAACACCTTATTCCCACGTCTCAGCAATGGAACCTCCCCATTACATTGACGGGATGGACCACAGGAATCATCTAGGATATCTTGCTAGACATGTTCCAGACACAGCCTACGGTATGCGACCGGCTTTGCCCACAGCTCACAAAATCAATGTAAAGGTTGACGCTGGAAGCCGTTGGAAAGACCCGAGGCCACACCATCCACTACCCTATCTTCACGCCATCGACCTGTCTCAATTAATCGAAGCCTCACATTCAGACTCCGATGTCGCCTCAACAAATACCTACGCAGCATCCTCTTCTCGAGGCCCATCTCTCCACAACACTCTCCCCCCAGAAGCTGAGATCCTCTGCCATCCTCGATATTATATACCTCTATCCATCCGTTCAAGGGAGCTGGAACCCACCTGCATTACCTCGAGCGAGCTCGGGTGGGAAGCTAATTGGTATCCTGCCGTAGGGATGCGGAATAAAGGGTCCAGTGGACGTCACTGCGAGTGAAGAAGACAAAATCCATGGATACGAGAAAATGGACGCAGGAAGGGGGAGATGGGTGAGGAGGTTGGTGCAGATACTACTATTCATGCAGCCGAGGAAGAGACCCTGGCAGTAGTTCGGTTATTTGAGAAGATCTCGTTGAGAATTTCGTGGTAGGCTGTGGATCTTAGTATGCCTTGGGAAAAGATGGGAGTGACCCACCTGGGTTGGAGTGGTGTGTTCGAGCGATGGCGCTGGCTATCGCTTGCTGATGTAGATGGGAAGGTGCAACATGTATGTATTGATGATGTAGCTAAGCTATAGAGAAATCTTTGATCGAGGGATGGGAGGACCATCATCAGGTAAACCGTTTCAGGTTGGTGTTCCTCCCTGAGACGCTAGCGCAAACCTAGCCCTAACCTCTGACCCCGCGACAGGAGTAGACTCTTTTGACTCATGTTCCTCTCTTCTCCGCTCGCTCTCCAATAGACAAACCTTCTGGACATCCTCAGACCAACCCCCATAACAAAGTCCCAACGCAGCAACATCGCAATGTCTCAATCCTCCGGCTCCAGCGGCAAAGGCTACGATTACACCAGCAGCGGCACCAACAGCCAGGTACCTACTCACCTCCTCAACACCCCTTCCAACCTCCTTACTTTCCCCTCCCCTGACGCATGCATCACAGGGAAACCACTACTGCAGCCGCGACTACACGCCCTCCACCGGCGGCGATCACGCCAACAGCAACAGCTACCACTACTCCAACACTAACGGTTTGTTCTCGGCCCCCGTCGGCTTCGTTTCGTTTCAGGACTTTGGGCTGACTGGGGATGGTGTATTGTAGGTAGCTATTATTATAGCAATCCGAATGGCTCAACCTATCATAATGATGGCAATGGGGGCTCGACTTATAATGCTGGTGGGAAGAAGTGAGCGGGTTGGGTGAGAGGGAGCTGGGTATGCGGGGCGGGGGGGTGTTGAGTTGGGTTCGGTGGTAAGAAGGTGTTGGGGGATTGATGAGGGGATGCTGGGGCTGGTGGGCGGTCGTGGGTTTTGAAGCGTAAGGTAGTAGCGAAGTAGCAAAATCGGACACTCTGTTACCCGTCATGAAATTGTTTTGCTTTCCTTGCTGAACCAGTATCGATAGATGAGTGTTCCACCTTGTGCAAGCTCAGGTCTTCAACGACTGATATCAGACAAGGTCAGATTTCGGCAACTTGGTCAAGCCAAGTGCCCTGGAAACAGATTTGCGGCTGCGGTGCTGGTTAATATTGCAACAACATGTCAATGGAGAAATTGCTATTGCTGATGTGATATTCTTGTGTCTTGCCTCTCGCTGGTGTAGTACGTTGTATTGCTGTAATTGAAAAATAGAAAGAAGAAATCGCAGGCAGGTGTTTCATTCCAATTGTTACTTCGAAAGGGTGTCACCAATTCGATTAAATTATGAAAAATCATACCCGATACTCAATTGTCCCTCTAAGTTAGAGAGGAGGATTCAGTCGGCACGTGGACATTTGTACTCATCTACATGAATTCCCAAGCATATGTTTTATAAGTTCACATGTATAACAACCTCAACCGCTTTTGACCAAGTGACAGCGGAGGGAAATTATCATGCAATTGATGCAGAAAATGATATAAACATCTGGGACTTGAATCACCAGCTGAAGATTCCACGGCTATCACATCTCTAGCAAACAGAATATCATTGGCTCCCAAAGCCGCAGAAATACGGTCATGCCCACTTTTTCAATCATCCAGCCAGCCTTGTACTCGTTGGAGTTGTCCGAGTTGGCCACGGCCTTTACCCTCATTGAGGAAGCTCAATTCACGGGCCGAGGCGGCGCTCGGGGGCCAATGATGGCAACGGCGGCCACCGTTCCTGACTTGCGCGCAGAACCAAATGAAGATCATGACGATCATTTGCGCATGTGGGGTTGTACCGTGGTTTTTAGTGGTGCCTCTGGTTTACTGCCTTTTTTTTGCCATGTCTAAGCCTTGCACGTTTTTGCGACTATTTTATGTAATAAAGCCCATTGGCACAAGGTGTCGAGTATTGACTGGATGTCGCTGCCGCCGCCCCTGCTGCTCGTCGTTCTCTCCGGCTGAAACCTTCGATGGAACCGCCTGAGCTGGACCTCGGACGTCGGCCATGCCTTCTCTTTCGAGCATGTGGCTCACCAGCTGCTCAGCTTCTGTATCGAGGAGGTTGGGTAGAGAGACGAATGTCATGGTAGGATATATAAGGGATTTGGCCATCCCTTAATCAACCAAAGCAGAAGCCAAGGATCAAATTTCAAATCATCTCTGAACAGCTGACATTAATTATTCAAAATACGTACAAACATGTTTGCCCTCAAGGTCTGCTTCTTACCAGGCGTAGAGAACTTTGGACTGACTCTCTTCAGACTCTCCTCGTCGCGGCAGCAGCAGCTACTACTTTAGCCTCCCCACTGCTCCCTGTACGTTCCCCTTCTACTCGAATCTTTCCCCAGACACACGCTGACCTTCTCTCTTCCCAGCGCCAATGTGCTGACACCTGCGGCTCAACCTGCTATGCCCAATCCGACATCGATGCCGCCGTTCAGCAAGGCTGCTCCGACCTCCAATCTGGCAGCGCTCCCCATTCATACCCACATCAATACAACGACTACGAGGGCTTCAGCTTCCCAGACCCAGCCCCATACTACGAATTCCCCATCTTGAGCAATGGGAATCTCTACACGGGTGGCTCTCCGGGTGCGGATCGAGTGATCATCACAAGCAGCTGCGCTTATGAGGGCGTCATCACGCATCAAGGAGCAAGCGGCAATGCTTTTTTACAATGCACCGCCAGTTAAGTGGTGGTCGAGAAGGATGTGCCGTCGCCCCGCAATATAATCCATACTGGTGGCTTAGAATGAGGAGGATCAGCTTTGGCCCAAGAATTGGCGCGGGCTTGAGGGATCGCATTGCGCTGTGGGTGCAGAGTGTGGATACTTTGTTGGTATAGAATGTCTGAATACATGCCTGTTGCTGTGTCTTGACCTGATGAATCTCAAGTTGAGCTACGCGACTTGCATTACTTTTCTTTGATTAATGTTGGCTGATGTATTCTGCTCAACGACTGTGCAAATTCTCTACTGCGTGATGCGACTGCAAAGCCAAGTGTGAAGATGAATACCTTTTGCGGAGTGTTCTTTATCAAAAAGGGCAGACAGCAGTCAAAAGTGGCGCAGAGTCTTTGTTCATCTATCGAAGCACAGTCGCAACATTCAAAGGATTCCTTACTTGCCGAAGGCCCAGACCACGAGGAAACGTGGAGCTGCGAGGAGGACAGGACCAGCGTTCTTTGTGTTTCGCGTTCCCAAGTCCGTCTTGAACTCTTCCCAGACTACTTGTTCGTCATCGTCTGGCTTTGCGCGTTGCATTTTGCACTTCCGTTTCCGCCAAAAGCATGGACAGATTGAAGCCACAACCGCCCATTGCAGCCTCTCGGCCAAATCTTTTTTTAGAAGCCGCTCCTGAAACGGATCCGGCAGAGAACATGTCGGATCAAAAGTCCAGGTCTCCCGGCCTGGCCAAAGACTCCTCCCAGAAAGACATTCGAACTTACTTCCAACCCATACCCAAAGAAGACATACGCATCTACTTTCGGCCTCTCACCATCGCCAGAGCCCCTCCCGAGCATTTCGCAGAAACGAAAATCAGTAAAAGTAAGAAGAGTAAGGCCTCCAGGGCGGACGAAGAGATGGCAGAAGCACCCACGGCGCTCTTTCGAGAATGGAGAGCCCCAGTATACACCACAGTGAGCGCGCATCCCAAGCAGCACCGATCTCCCAAAGCCCCGAGCTCGGGCCAAAAGAACCGAGAAATCTTTCAGAAGAACCACGGCGCCACCGATCGCAAGGCCGCTAAATACGACGAGATCAGGTCGTCCATCCTGTTGTGTTTCAACCCCGACGCCGAAGTCGTGACTCCGCCTGCGCCCATGTCACCACGAGTCACGGACTTGGTAGATCACTCGCTGATCCCGAAGCCGCTGAAAGCAAAGTCCTCTCACGAGCCCGCAAGCGCACAAGCCCACCGCCGTATCACATCCGAAGATCATTTCGACGACATCGAAGACGTCCAACTCGACCGTCTCGATCTCGGTACCCAAACAAGCGACTCAAACCCAGCATCCAAACAGCGCACGGAAAGCCTGCAACGACAATACATCGCGCGCGAATACCAACTCTCCCCCACCGGCCACCTCCTGCACAAACGCTCCCAATTCTCCCCCTCGGAACCCGCCCCCACCTCCAACCCCAACCAAGCATCCGGCCAGCACCCCCCAACCCACTCCTCAGCCTCTCCCCCCCCCATCTCCCTCGAACAAAGGGCACTCACCCACCGCCGCGGCGCAACCTCCCAAACCACCACCCGCCGCTCCAAGCATTCGAAGCAACCCGCCAAGAGCACCAAGACGCCCCGCAGCGCGACGCAAACCCACGGCCCCGCGCTCCCCTTCCCGACCCTGACGCCCCAGCGCACGGCGCCTACGCCACGGCCACGGGAAAAGGAAGACCGAGCCCCACCTCCGCGCTTTCCGAACCCGCTGTATGCGGGTATTGATACTGCGGATGGACATCTGGCCCCCGGGGGGCGCACGCGGAGTTTAGAGGACGTGTCGGCGTACCTTCGTGTTTCCGAGAAGGGGGGAG
>JAABUQ010002234.1_pt1 | contig 39047 bp, 28 predicted proteins | sample 5560001 | NCBI WGS metagenome assembly JAABUQ01 (sample SAMN10711888, study PRJNA513371) | rock metagenome | isolation source: Antarctica rocks | place: Antarctica: Victoria Land, Finger Mt nord | collected 2015-12-18 | reverse complement strand
GAGGTGAGGGGGCGGGCCGGGGGGGGCGAGAAGGGGCGCGAGGCCGAGTCGGGCACGACCGAAGGGCCGGACTCGGAGGTCGCCAGGTCCCAGCCGTCGACGTAAGCGTGGAGCAGGAGGCCGGGGCCCGAGTGCCCGGGCTCGACCGGCCGGGAGGTGGGCAGGACCCAATGCCAGTGGAGGATCGCCACGTCGTCCGCCCGGCCCGCGTCGGGGTGCCAGCGGAGCAGGTGGTCGTGGTGCTCGCAGACCTCGCCCGGCGTGTCGTGGTGGCGGACGTTGTGGAAGTCGGCTTCCGGCAGCGGCGCGTGGACCGACCCGAGGATCAGGAAGATGATCCCCCAGGTCCGGGCCCGGTGATGGCGAGTCCACCGTCGCGTCAGCACGCCAGACCCCTCCGAGGCGAAGTCACGGGTCGAGGATCGGTATCCCCCCATTATGAACGAGCCGGCCCGACCGTCAAGCCGCCCCTCGAAAACCGAGCCGGCCCGCGAGCCCCGGGAAATGGCGAACTCTCCCCTTTTTTGGTAACCTAACCGCCGGCGACCGGCTAGGATTGAGCAACGGGGCCGGCACGACGCGGGGCCCGAGGCAGCAACTCCCGAGCGGCTTCGCCGCGGAAGGCGCGGGTCGGCCATGTATACGAGCTTCTGGGACAAGTGGGGGCTGCCGGCCGCGGCGGTCATCATCGGCCTGATCATCCTCTGGGGGATCTTCCTCGCCCCGGGCCGGGAGGAAGAGGCGACCAAGAAGACCGCGGGCGGGATCTCCGCGAAGAACTAAGCCGGTCCCGATCTCCACCTTGCCGAGCCGGGGCCGAGTCGATCGGCCCGGTCCGTCCCGGGTCGCTCACCGCCGCTCGGGCCCGACGGCCCGGGAGATGGCGGGCTCGCGGATCGCGGGCCAGGCCATGACCTTGAGGCCGGCGGGGGGGAAGACCCGGGGGATCGTCGAGAGGTCGTCGCCGACGATCGGCGCCAGGACGGGGCGGCCGTCGGACCAGTAGCCGAGGTGGCGGAAGGCGTCCCCCTTGTCGGTGGCCTCATCCAGGGTCTTGCCGGCGAAGGCGGCCTCGAAGGTGAGGTCGGCGATCCTCCAGAACCCGGCCGTGTCGAAGGCGTTGACCTCGGCCTGGGCCATCTGGGCGCCGGGCAGGAGGCCGTCGCCGGTGTCGAACCGGGGCTGGGCCCCGGTGGGGGCGAAGTGGTCGGCCCGGAAGTGGGGGGTGCCCCGCGCGTCGGTCCGGTAGAGGATGAATTTCTTCCGGTCGAGCGGCACGGCGGTGGTGCCGGCGAAGATCTCCCGGGCCCGCTGGTCGCCGACGACGAGGTCCTTCTGGCCGGCGATGACCACGAGCAGGGTCGAGGCCGGCATGTTGGCGAGGTCGGGCTTGCGCGAGGCGAAGACCTCGCCGGGGCAGACGGCGACGACCGCCTTGGGGTCGGGCAGGTCGGCCTCGGCGGCCACGGAGGCCATCTGGGCGGCGAGGTTGCCGCCGGCCGAGTGGCCCAGGAGGGCGAACCTGGCCCGGTCGGGCCGGACGTGCGCCGGGGACGTGGCCAGGACGTCGAGGCCGTCGCGGACGGCGATCAGGGCGTTGGGCAGGAAGTTGGCCGGCGGCGTGGACCAGTCGCGCTGGTAGCGGGGGGCGATGACGATCCGCCCCTTGCGGACGAGGTGCTCGATCCAGGCCCCGTAGACGCCCGGGTTGACCGCGAACCAGCCGTGGGTGAAGACGATGACCGGCGCGGTCTCGGGCGCCGGGTCGGCCGGCTCGAACAGCCAGTAGGACCGGGGCCCTTCCCCCATCTCGATCCGCCGGACCGACTTGTGGGGGTAGACCGCGGGCGGGTCGGCCGCCCGGGCGAGCTCGGCGGCCCCGGCGACGAGCACCAGGGCGAGCAGGGCGGCGACCCTCCGGGGCCTGGGCCCGCTGATCCGCGCGGGTCGGGTCATGGCATCCTTGCCTTCTCGAGGTTCGAGGGGGAGGCCCGGGCGGCCTCCGCCGCCCGGCCCATCGATCGATCGCCGTCCTTTGGGCGATTCCCTACCCCCCCGCGTCGTTCCGGTCTAGCCCAGTCCGCTCAATTTCGAGGCGGGGGGGCCGAAGGGCGGCCGGCGACCGCCTTGGGCCGGGCCGCGTCGGGCTTCGTCGGGCCCGGCTTCGGCCCTCGGGGGGCCAGGGGCGGCGGGGGCGCCTGGCCGGCCCGGCTCGACGGGGCCGGGTAGATCGTCTCCAGCAGGGGCGACGCCCAGATCCCGTGCCGCTCGTTGCCGGGGAAGAAGACCGGCTGGTCCAGCTTCAGCTTGGTGAACGAGGTGAACCCCAGCACGCAGAGCGGGAACTGGTCGATATTCTCCATGTCGGCCAGCAGGACCGGCCGCGAGAGCGCCAGGCCGGCGTGGCGGAACGCCTTCTCGGCCATCTCGACGCAGTACAGGTCGCGGTCGTCGGGCAAGAGCTCGTAGTCGAAGGGGACCTGGTCGCGATACACCTTGTAGAGGAACTCGATCACCTTGGGGACCCGGTCCTGGTAGGCGGGCTTGAGCCGCTTCACCCCGAACGCCCCGACCGTGTCGAGCACCCAGATCTTCAAGGGCTGGCGGCGGACGCTGGCCTTGGTCGTGTCGTAGACGACCGGCTCGCCGCCCTCGAAGACGACGGTGCCGATGTGGGAATAGTCGCTGCCGCTGACGTTGGCGATGAACCGGCTGAAGGGGAACATGCCACCCAAGATCCGGGCGTCGCCGCGACGGAAGAGGATGTCGCCGTTCTTGAGGGCCTTGCGGCCCCACTCGTCCCACCGCTTCATCTCGGGGGAATCCACGATCGGCGGGATCTTGCCCGACTTGCGGGCCTCGGTGGCGGCGGGGCCCCAGGGGTTGCCTTGCCAGCCGGGCGGGACGAGCCGGTCGGTCGGCTCCGTGCCGCCGGTGCCGGAGTTGATCGTCATCACCAACCAGAGCAGGGCCCTCATGCGGTATTCCTCACGGTCCAAGGGCGGCGATGGAGAGGGGGATGCGGGGAGTCATCTCGAAATCGGGATCGGACCGCGGGCGCGTCCGATCGGGCGGGCGAGAGCCTCATTTTACACCCACGCTCCGGGCCGGGCCAGGGGACTTACCCCCATCCCATGAAGGAAACTCGCCGCAGCCTGCGCAATCGGAACTATTGCCAAGTCGAGTCCTTTTTCGTCCCGATCCCGAGGGGCCCCGGCCAGGACGATCGGGTCTGATGTCTTGCATGGGTGGAGGCGGTGCGGGGGCGGGATTTCGGGCGATTTGGTCGAGTTCGCGGGTCGACGGGCCGATCCAACTCTGTTAGGTAAAGGACCGTACTCGAAACGGGAAAGGGGGCCCGGCGGCCCGCCCTCCGCTCGCAAGGATGCGGCCGAGGGGCGAATCTCCCCGGGCCCTTGGGGACTTGCAAGTCGTATGCGCACAGGAAGGCGCTACTACGCGACGCCCTGGAGGCTGGCGCTGCTGGCCATCCTCGCCGGGGCCGCGCCCTCCGAGCCCCGCCCAGGTCCGGCCGGCCCGTCGATCCGCCTGGCGGTGGAGGTCGACTGGTCGATCGCGGGCGAACCCTCGGCCGCCGCGGGCTCGACGGCCTCGATGGCCCTCTCCGCCGGCCGGATCGTCGCGGTCGAGCCCTGGCCCCCGGGCTCAAGTCCGGGCGGCGAGGCGCAGGCGAAGGCCGACGGCTCGTGGTCGATCGGCCGAGGCCCCAAAGGGCGGGCCCGGGCCCTGCTCGAAGCCCCCCTCGGCTCCGAGCTGGCGGTCAAGGTGGCGGACCGGGCGATCCCGGTTTCCCTCGCCTCGGTGCTCGACGGCCCGCAGCGGTCGGCGCATCCTTCGGCGGTCGAGGTCGGGGTCGAGCGGCTCCCCTGGGACTCGATCCGGGCCGACTTCGGGGGCGACTCGCTCGACGGCACCGCCGGGCCGGGGGCCCTGGTCCCGCTCTCGCTGGCCTTCAACGTGCTCACGCCCGAGGCGGCCACGGTCAACCTCCGCTGCTCGGCCGAGCTGCGGCCGAGCCGGGGCGGCGAGCCGGTCTGGCGCCAGGAGTGGCAGGAGATCGTCGCGACCGACGCCCCCGAGCCCCGGCCGCACGCCCTGAGCCTGATCGCCCCGGGGGCCGAGGGGACCTACGTGCTGGAGGTCAAGACCGCCTGGGAGCCCCTGGCCGATCAGGCCGGCTCGCGGCTGGGCCGGTGGCTCAAGCGGCGGCGGAACCCGTCGCAGTCGACCTCGGCCTCGCGGCGGATGACCCTGGCCGTGCTCACCCCCAGGCCGCCCGCCGCCCCCGCCCCGACCAAGTCGGAGGGGGGGGACGGCATCGAGGTCGACGCCTTCGACCTGGCCAAGGGGGCGGGCCACCGCCCGGCCGCCGCGGGCCGGGCGCCGCTCGACCCGTCGGGCCGCCGGGGCTGGTCGGTGCCCGAGGCGGCCCTGGTCGACCTGGCCGGGCGCGAGCGGTTCCTCGGGCGGATCGCCAGGGCCGGGCCCGAGCCGTCGGCCCTGCCCCCGGGCGACGCCGGCGGCCTGGCCTGGTCGGCCGTCGGGCTCCGGGTCGCGCACCCCGAGCGGCCCCACCGCCTGACCTTGACCGTGGTCGCCGGCCACCCCGCCGACCTCGCCGTGGCGGTCGTCGCCGGGGGAGGGCCGGGGGGGCGGGGTCGGGTCGTCCTGGACGCCTCGGCCTCGGGGGCGCCGATCCTGGAGGGGGGGCCGCCGGCCACGTTCTCCTGGCCGGTCTGGCCCGACTCCGAGGGGCCCAGCCTGGTCCTGGTCAACCGGGGCGAGTCGAGCCCGGTGCAGGTCGGCCTGGTCACCTTGACCGAGCTGGTCGACCTCCCGCCGGCCCCCTCCGGTCGCGAGTCGGGCCGGGCCCTGGGCCTCCACCTGGCCGACCTCCGCGCCCTCGACCGCTTCGGCGGCGGCGACGCCCCGGGCCGGGGCGACCCGCTGGCCCAGGGGCGGAACCTGGCGAGCTACCTCGCCCACCTCGGCGCGTCCGCCGTGGTCCTGCCCGACGGCCTGGCCGACCGCGCCTCGCGCCGAGCCCTGGAGGGGCAGGCCGACGAGGACGCCACCGGCCCCGACCGGCTCGACCTCCTGCTCCGGGTCCTGGCCCGGCGGGGCTGCGACGCCTGGGTCGACGTCCCCTTCGACGCCGGCTTACCCGGGCTCCCGCCGGCCGACTCCCCCGAGGCCGCCGCCCGGAAGCTCGTCCGGGTCGACCGCCGGGGCGGGGTCGACGGCCCGGCCGCCTACCAGCCGATCCACCCCAAGGTCCGCGAGGCGATGGCCCGCAAGGTGGCCGAGGCCGTGGCGATCCGCCGGACCCGCCCCAACCTGCTCGGGGCCCTGGTCCGGCTCGGCCCCGGCTCGACCCTGCCCGGCGGCCCCGACTCGGGCCTCGACGACGCCTCCTGGGCCCGGTTCGTCCCCTCGGCCTTCGAGCCCGGCCCGTCCCGGCGGGTCCCCGGCCAGGGGGCCGAAGACCCCAACCGGTTCGACGCCCGGGCCCGGTTCGTCGACGCGGCGGGCAAGCTCCCCTGGCTGGGCTGGCGGGCCCGCGAGGTGGCCTCGGCCTACTCCGGGCTGGCCGAGGCGGCCCGGCGCTCGGCCCCCGGCGCGGCCCTGGCGGTGGTCACCCCCGGCCTCGAGCCCGGCCCGGCCGGCGAGGAGGCGCTCCGGGTCGACCTCGCGGGCCTCGGGCCGAGCCAGGCCTGGCGCGGGTCGGGCCTCGACCTGGCGGCCTGGCCGAGCGGCGAAGGGGCCCCGATCGTCTTCCGGGGGGCCGGCGTCTCGACCGACGACCTCGGCCACGACCTGGCCACCAGCCCCGAGCTCGACGACCTCGTCGCCGCCCGGCCGGACCGGGGCTCGCTGATCGGCGTCGAGGCCCCCGACCCCCCCGGCCGCCACCCGGGCCCCAGGCTCTCGGCCCGCCCCCTGGTCGAAGGGCCGGGCGGCGACGAGCCCCTGGGCCACGCCCTCGCGGCGCTCGACCCGCGGATCATCCTGGTGGCGTCGACCGCCGTCGCCGGCCATGAGGAGCGGGTCCGCCGGTTCGCCCGGGCCTTCGCCCCCCTGCCCGCGCCCGAGGCCGCCCCGCCGGAGCCCAGGCTCCCCTCGGGCGTGGTCGCCCGCCTCCATCGCTCGGGCTCCGACACCTACCTGGCGATGGCCAACGACTCCCCCTACCCGATCCTCCTGGAGGCCGTCCTCCAGGGGGGCGCCGGGGCGTCGGTCGACGACCTGGCCCGCGGGGTCCGGCTCGACCCCGAGCGCAACCAGGGGGCGATCCGCCTGGTCCTGGAGCTGCCCCCCTTCGGCGTCTCGTCGGCCCGGGTCTCCTCGGCCGAGGTCCGGGTCGCCTCGATGGTCCCGCACGCCAGCCTGGCGGTCCTCGACGGGATGAAGGCCCACTACGACGACCTCGACGCGACCTTGAAGCGGCTGAATCGGGCCCCCATGCTGACGCCCGTGCCGCCGGCCGGCCCGGCCCCGGCCTCGACCCCGGCCGACCGCGGGTCCGGCCCGGCGAACGGCGGCTTCGAGCCCGAGTCGATCCTGCTCGCCGGCGCCCGGAGCCCCGCGAGCGTCGCCGGCTGGGAGGTCGTGGGCGAGGGGGGCGGGTCGATCGAGGTCGACCGCGACCGCCCGCACTCGGGCCGGGGGAGCCTCCGGTTCGACGGCAGGCTCGCCCCCTCGGCCGTCGCCTCGGAGCCGTTCCGGCCCGAGCCTCGGTCCCCCCTGACCGTCCGGGCCTGGCTCAGGGCCGACCGGCCCGACGCCCGGGCCCGGGTCCGCGTCGAGGGGCTGGCGGCGGGCCGGCCCTATGCCCGCCAGGTCGAGGTCCCGGTCCGAGGGGACTGGTCCGAGGTCGTCCTCAAGGTCCCCAAAGGGCCCGAGGGGGGCTTCGAATCGGCCCGGGTCCGCTTCGAGCTGGCCGGCCCCGGCAAGCTCTGGGTCGACGACGTCGCGGTCCGGGGGGACGCCTTGACCGAGTCCGAGCGGCTCAACGCCAGGCGCGACCTGATCGCCGCCCTCTCGGCCTACCGGGCCAAGCGGTACGCCGACTTCGCCCGCCTGGCCGGCTCGCACTGGACCCGCCAGGTCGCCGCCGGCTCGGCCGCCGAGGCCGTCGCCGGCGACCGATCCGGCCTGATCCGGACCGGCGACGCTTCCGCCCTTCCGCCCGGCAACCGGCTTCGGTAAGATCGCCCGGGATCGGGTCGGGAAGGATCGAACGACCGATCGATCGGGCCACCGATGCGAGGGATTCGGGTGTTTGTCGCCTGCAACACGCTTTGCTTCTCCGGGGAGCCGCTCGAGCGGGCCCTCCGACGGATCGCCGACCTGGAGTTCCGCCGGATCGACCTGGCCCTCGTCGAAGGGGGGACGCACCTCCACCCCTCCGAGGTCGCCGACAACATGGAGCTCGCCCTCGGCCGACTCCGCGACGGGCCGAGCATCACCTGCTCGGCGCTGGGCGTCGACTTCGGCGACGCCGAAGGGCCGGCCTACCGCCGCCGCTTCGAGGCGATCTGCCGGCTGGCCAAGACCCAGACCGTCGCCGTGATCACCATCCCCGCCGCCCCGATCGGCTCCCCCTTCGACGACGAGGTCAAGCGGCTCGCGTCCCTCGTCGGCCACGCGATGCGCCAGGGCCTGGTCCTGGCCCTGATGACCGACTCCGCCACCCTCACCGCCGACCCGGCCGTCGCCGCCGCCCTCTGCCGGGCCGTGCCCGGCCTCGGCCTGACCCTCGACCCCAGCCACTACATCCAGGGGCCCCTCGCCGGGGGCAACTACGACGAGGTCTTCCCCTTCGTCCAGAACGTCCTCCTGCGCGACACCGGCAAGAAGCCCGGGGAGTTCCAGGTCCGCGTCGGCCAGGGGGAGATCGAGTACGGCCGGATCGTCAACCTCCTCGAACGCAACGGCTACAACCACGCCCTGACCGTCTCCATCCTCGACTCGCTCGACAGCCCCTTCGACGTCGAGGTCGAGGTCCGCAAGCTCAAGCTCTTGCTCGAAAGCCTGATCTGACCACGATCGCCCCGGGACGTCCGGCCCCGGGGCGGCGCCGGCGAGCCTCGATCAGTCCCCTTCCGTGAAGCCCCTCTGCTCGGAGAAGCGGCCGATATATCCCTTGCTGGGCGTTTCCCGGACTTCCTCGAGGATAAGTTGGCAGATTGGCATGTTTTTATCTAAGATGATGATTTGGCCTGCCTCCAGCGCCGCCTCGATTTCGGCGACCCGCGTCAAGTCTCTGGGTTATCGGCCGCCGAGAAGGCTCCGATCGGGCCGATCGACTCGACGGGGGGATGGTCGCGACCGGAATCCGGTGTCCGCCGATGACGTGACCTTTCCTCGATGCGTCGAGTTGTCCGCGAGATCCGGTCCTGATCACCGCGCGGCCCCTCGAATCAGAGCAGGCTGATCGGGTCGACGTCGATCGCCAATTCTACCCCATTCGGCGGCGGGAAGCTCGGCGGGACGGCGTGGAGGAGGTCCTGGAGGGGCTTGGGCGAGGGGCAGCGCATCCGGAGGTGGAAGCGGTAGAGGTCGCGGATCTTCTCGACCGGCGCGGGGACGACGGCGGTGATCGCCACGACGGAGGGGCGGGCGGCGATCAGGCCGGCGTGGAGGGCTTCGAGGTAGGCCTTCACGGCCAGGGGGTCGGCCCCTCGGGCGATCAGGCGGACCAGCCGGCCATAGGGCGGCAGGCCGTGCTTCTGGCGCTCGACGAGCTCTCCGGCGACGAAGCCGGCGTAGTCGTGGGTCCGGGCGTGGGCGATCGCCGGGACGGTCGGGCTGTAGGTCTGGACCAGGACCTTGCCCGGGCGGTCGCCCCGGCCGGTCCGGCCGGCGACCTGGGTGACGATCTGGAAGGTCCGCTCGGAGGCCCGGAAGTCGGGCAGGTGGAGCGCGGTGTCGGCGTCGACGACCCCGACCAGCGTCACGTTGGGGAAGTCCAATCCCTTGGCGATCATCTGCGTGCCGAGCAAGATCCGGACCTCGCCGCTCTTGAAGGCGGCCAGGGCGTGCTCATGACTGCCGTGGCCGCGCATCGTGTCGGAGTCCATCCGCCGGGCCGAGTGGTCGGGGAAGGCCGAGCGGACCTCGCGCTCCAGCCGCTCGGTCCCGAGCCCGCCGTAATAGAGGAGCTTCCGGCACGTCGGGCAACTCGGCAGCCGCTCGATCTCGGCGTCGCAGAAGTGGCAGACGAGCTTCCGGCGCCCCTGGTGGTACGTCAGGCTGACGTCGCACGCCCGGCACTTGAGGACGCTCCGGCATCCCGGATTCACGCAGACGGCGTAGGTGTTGAACCCACGTCGGTTCAGCAGGAGGATCACCTGCCCGCCGTCGTCGAGGGCCTCCGTCATCGCGGTCTTCAGCGGGCCGGAGAGGATCACGCCGACCGGCTTCTCGTACCGCATGTCGATCAGGGTGACCTCGGGCATCGGCCGGGCGCCGACGCGCTCCTCCAGCGCGATCCGGGTATAGCGCCCGGTCTGGGCGTTCCGCCAGGTCTCCAGGGCGGGCGTGGCCGAGCCGAGGACCACCGGCACCCCTTCGAGCTGGGCCCGCTTCACGGCGACGTCGCGGGCGTGGTAGCGGGGGACGGTTTCTTGCTTGAAGGTCCCCTCGTGCTCCTCGTCGATGACGATCAGGCCGAGCTTCCGCGTCGGGGCGAAGACGGCCGACCGGGCGCCGACGACGACCTGGACCTCGCCGGCGGCGATGCTCCGCCAGTGCCGGTGCCGCTCCCCCTCGCTGAGGTGGCTGTGGAGCACGGCCACGCGGTCGAACCGGCGGCGGAACCGGCGGATCGTCTGCGGCGTCAGGCTGATCTCGGGCACCAGGACGATCGCCTCGCGCCCCCGGGCCACCACCTCGTCGATCGCCCCGAGGTACACCTCGGTCTTGCCGCTGCCGGTGACCCCGTGGAGCAGGTACGTCGCGAACCCCCCGTCCCGGAGCCCGGGGCCCATCACGTCGAGGGCCTTGCGCTGCTCCGCCGTCAGCTCGGGCGGCCCCCGACGCTCCTCGTCGCCGTCGCCGCCCGAGGGGGCGTTGATCCGCCGCTTGATCGAGTGCAAGACCCCGCGCTTCCGCAGGGTGTCCACCGGCCCAGGGCCGACCTTGGCCCGCCGGCAGACGTCGGCGAGGGTCAGCGGGACCTCCGAGCTGGCCACGATCCCGACGATCTCGGCCTGCTTGGGGTTGAGCCCGAGCGACCCTTCGAGCCACTGCTCGCGGGTCGGCTCCGGCACGACCAGGCAGGTCCAGACCCGCGTCCCCGCCTGCTTCTTGACGCCCGACGGCACCGCCGCCTCCAGCGCCTGGCCCCAGGTGCAGGCGTAGTACCCGGCGATCCACCGGGTCAATTCGAGCATCGCCCCGTCGATCAACGGGGGGTCGTCGAGGACCTCCAAAACATCCTTGACCCGCGCCGGGGCGACCTCGGCCGAGTCGTCCACCCGGACGCAATACCCCACGCTCGGCGAGTTCCCCCGGCCCAGGGGGACCTTGACCCGCTGCCCCGGCACCACCACCGGCCGGAGCCTCGGCGGGATCCGGTAGGAGAAAACCTGGTCCACCGGCCGGTTGAACACGACCCCGGCGAAAGGCCCCTCGACCGCGACCGCCGGCCCCTCCTCCGCCACCGCCTCGTGGGCGAACAGGGCCGCCTGCCGCCGGATGTCCTGCCCGCCCGCCGCCTGCATGGCCATCCCCCTCGCCCATCCCGACCCGGCCTTCGCGCCCGCCTCCCATTCTAAACGCTTGTCCATCCGGAGGCGACGGGGGACCTCGGTCGGCCCATCCAGGCGGGGCGGACGTCCTCGGCCCGTTCAGGAGACGGCGGTGACCAACTGCCTCCAGCGGTCGGCTCAAGGAGCGAGAATGGTGAAAGACTCGTGAATCTCGACCTAAGTGCCTTCGGGAAAGATTCTTGCGGCATCGTTCGGGTCAATGAGCCAAGAGGCGATCGAGGCGGGCTTGATGACATCCCGATCGGATTCTGCCGATCGGCGGGGGCCTGTCAATCCCAAGCCGGGACCGACCTTACGGCCATGCCGGTCGGGAAATCGTGCGGTGCGGTGGAGGGGCGTCGGTTGCGGGGGGCGGGGCGGTTCCGAAAACGGCCGAGATCGTCGCCGCAGGGCTGACCTCGGGGAAGGGGGGGACGGACCCGCCGCCTGACCGTCGCCGGAGGGCCCCCGGCTGGCCTCGCGAGGCCCGGGAGATTACCCTGGGACCGGGCGACCTTCCCCCTCCAAATTAAGGCGGAGCATGGCGGCGATGCGACTCGGGCTCTACGGCGGCACCTTCGACCCGATCCACCTCGGGCACCTGATCCTGGCCGAGACCTGCCGCGAGGCGTGCCGGCTCGACCAGGTCTGGTTCGTCGTCGCGGGCGCCCCGCCGCACAAGCTCGGCGGGCGGACCGATGTCGGCCACCGCCTGGAGATGGCCCGCCTGGCCGTGGCCGGCCACCCCGCGTTCCTCGCCTCCGACCTCGAGACCAGGCGGCCCGGGCCGCACTACAGCGTCGAGACCCTCGAAGCCGTCCGCCGGGAACGACCCGACGACGACCTGTTCTTCCTCATCGGCGGCGACAGCCTGGTCGACCTCCCCCAGTGGCGCGAGCCGGGCCGGATCATGGAGCTGGCCGGATTGGTCGTCGCCAACCGGCCCGGCTTCGAGCCCCGGCCCCCGGCCCCGCCCGCCGGGGCCCGGCCGATCCGCGAGGTCGAGATCCCGCCGATCGGCATCGCCTCGCAGGACATCCGCCGCCGGAGGGCCGAGGGCCGGTCGATCCGCTACCAGGTCCCCCGGGCCGTCGAGGCCTACATCGACGCCCACAAGCTCTACCCCGCCGGATCGGCCGCGTTCGAGGGGAAAGCCGGGTAGCGGCCCGGCGATTCGGCAACAATTTTCCCGGGAGTCCGAGCGGCCCGAGCCATCCGAGGAATGGGCGATCCGTTTCGGCGTAAGGTCGAGAGGAGCAACCTGATCCTGTCTAACCGTTGAAAGTTGCATGCACGATTATCGCGACTACCATCGAACGATCGTCGCCTACCACGGGACGACGGTCGCCACGGCCAAACGGCTGGTCGACGGCGGCGATTTCTTGCCCAGCAACAAGACCTTCGAGTGGCTCGGCAAGGGGATCTATTTCTGGGAATATGCCCCCAAGCAGGCCTGGTGGTGGACGGCCGATTTGAGGGGCAACGCCCGCCCGGCGGTCGTGGGGGCGATGATCCGACTCGGGAACTGCCTGGACCTCCTCGACCCGGCGAACGTTCGATCGCTGAGGATGGTCTACGACGATATAATCCCGAAATGGGAGGCCGTGGGCAGGGCGATTCCCCGGAACGTCCGGGACAAGCGGAGATTAGACTGTGCGATACTGAATTGGGTCTACGACCAGTCCGATGCCACGCCGATGCCGATAGAAACATGTCGAGGGGTGTTCGTCCCGACGGACAAAGAGAAGCGCGTCTGGAAGGGGAGTTGGATTTATCAAGAAGCTCACCTCCAAATCTGTGTCCGCGAGCCGAAAAACATCCTCGCGCTCTGGCATGTCCGGCCCGACGGGAGTTACGGCAAGGCTTAAGAAGAGGCTGAAGAGGACCGTCACGAAAAAGGCGGCCGGCGCGGTCGATAAATTCGAGACTAATGGCACCTTGAAGCTCGTCCTGGAGAGGGCCAAAGCGATGTCGCCTGGCGACTTCCTCGAGTCGCTGGTGTCCGCCGGGATCATCGGCAGCGACGGGGAACTCACGCCCAATTACGCGACGACCCCGGACGAGTAGCCCCCTCCCCGCCGGATCGGCCGCGTTCGAGGGAAAAGCCGGGTAGCGGCCCGGTAATTCGGCGATAATGCTGATCAGGAGGGGCGTCGGTCGAAGGCCCCGGCCCCATCCTCGCGGACCCTTTCGGAGCCCGGATCGCCATGAGCACCGAGATTTCCCCCCGGGTTCCCCTCGACCTGGATCGTTCGGGGAGGGGCCGGTGCGAGCCGCCGGACCCCCTCTTCGGCCCCGATGGCGAGATGCTCTACCCCGACCGCGATGGGCGACCGATGGCCGAGAACACGCTCCAGGCGGACTGGATCGCCCGGATCAAGGGCGGCCTGCAACTCCTCTACCGCGACGACCCCGACGTCTTCGTCGCCGCCGACCTGCTCTGGTATCCCGTCGAGGGGCGGAACACCCGGCGGGTGGCGCCCGACGCGATGGTCGCCTTCGGCCGGCCCAAGGGCTATCGCGGCTCCTATTGCCAGTGGGAGGAGCAGGGCATCCCGCCCCGGGTCGTCTTCGAGATCTGGTCGCCCGGCAACCGCCGCCGCGTGGTCAACTACAAGTTCCGATTCTACGAGCGATACGGCGTCGAGGAGTATTACCACTTCGACCCCTACAAGGTCCGCCTCGACGGCTGGGTCCGAGACGGCGACGCCCTCCGGCCGATCGCCGAGGCCAACGGCTGGGTCAGCCCCAGGCTCGGCATCCGGTTCGAGCTGGGGGAAGACCTGACCGTCTTCCAGCCCGACGGCCGCCCCTTCCTGTCCGTCGTCGAGACCTCCCGCCTGCTCGATCAGGCCGAGCGGGCCGCCCGCGAGGCCAACGACCAGGCCACGCGCGACCGCCAGGCCGCCCGCGAGGCCGACGCCCGGGCCGAGCGAGAACGCCAGGCCGCCCGCGAGGCCGACGCCCGGGCCGAGCGAGAACGCCAGGCCGCCCGCGAGGCCGACGCCCGGGCCGAGCGGATGGCCGCCCGGCTCCGGGAGCTGGGCATCGACCCGGACGAGTGATCCCAGGAGGGGCGGCCCCGGGGCTCGTCGGCGAGCACCCGGCCTTCGGCCTCGCCCCGGTTTCCCACGAACTTCGCGAGCGATCGAGGCAACATGCGAGTCCTGTCCGGCATCCAGCCTTCGGGCGCCCTGCACATCGGCAATTACTTCGGCGCGATCCGCCAGTACCTCGACCTCCAGCGCGGCAACGACGCGTTCTACTTCGTGGCCGACTTCCATGCGCTGACCAGCGTCCGCGACGCGGCGAAGCTCCGCGGGTACGTCTTCGACGTGGTCGTCGACCTGCTGGCCCTGGGCCTCGACCCGGAGGTCGCCACGCTGTTCGTCCAGTCCGACGTGCCCGAGACGACCGAGCTGGCCTGGCTCCTGACCAGCGTCACGCCGATGGGCTGGCTGGAGAAGTGCGTTAGCTACAAGGACAAGGTCCAGCAAGGGCTGCCCGCCGAGCACGGCCTGTTCGCCTACCCGGTGCTCCAGGCGGCCGACATCCTCCTCTATGACGCCGACGTCGTCCCCGTCGGCCAGGACCAGAAGCAGCACCTGGAGATCACCCGCGACATCGCCGAGCGGTTCAACCACGTCTACGGCGAGACCTTCAAGCTCCCCAAGCCGCTGATCCTCGACGCCGTCGCCGTCGTGCCGGGGTTGGACGGCCGGAAGATGTCCAAGAGCTACGGCAACACGATCGAGATCTTCGACGACCCCAAGGCCATCCTCAAGAAGTGCAAGAAGATCGTCACCGACAGCAAGGCGGTCGAGGAGCCCAAGGACCCCGACAATGACCACCTCTTCCCGCTCTGGAAGCTGTTCGCGCCCGAGGCCGAGGTCGCCGAGGTCGCCCAGCGCTACCGGAACGGCGGGATCGGCTACGGCGAGGTGAAGGTCCGCCTGGCCGAGCACATCAGCAAGCGATTCGCCGAGGCGCGCGAGCGGCGGGCCGACCTGGTCGCGCACCCCGAGCGGGTCGAGGAGGTCCGCCTGGCCGCCGCCGAGCGGGCCCGGAAGGCGGCCCGGGTCGTCCTCGAGCGGGCCCGGGCGGCTTGCGGGGTCGGGTGAATCCTGTCAACTCGCATTTATTCGTCGCGGGCGTGGACCTGGGCGGGGGGATAGGTGGCCTCGACGGCGGTGAAGGGTTCGAGGATCTGGTAATGATGGCGGGCGCCCTTGGGGACGACCCAGGAGTCGCCCGGTTCCAGGATCGCCATCTGCCCCTCCAGGTGCAGCTCGGCCCGGCCGGAGATGACGTAGCCGACGGTCTCGTAATCGCGGGCGGCCGGCGCCTTGTGGTCGTCGGCGGCCTCGCCCTCCCAGAGCCTCATCGCGACGTTCTTGCCCGACGCGAGGTAGCGTTGGCCCATCTCACCCTTGGGCGAGTGCGACGAACTGACCTTGATGATCGTGGTGTCGGCCATCGGATCGGACCTCGTGGCTCTTTGACAATCCGGCGAATCGCCGCCCCCGAGCGGGGCGGAAGGCCGGGCCATCGGGGCAAATCCCGTGCCCGTCCGCCGGTGATCCGGGGCGGAAGCGGTCAGAGGGGTTCCCTCGCCGATCGGCGCGGGCTGCCGCGATCGACCGGGCCCGACGGGGTGGATCCCCGCGCGGGAGAGGCCCTCGCTCATCCGCGAGGCTTGGGCCCCGGGACGACGGCCGAGATCGCGCCGGCCAGCGCATCGGTCAGGCCGTGGCGCCGCCATCCCAGGTACAGCGAGGCGAAGGGGATGATCCACAATAGATGATTTTCATGAACTTCTACATATGTAATTTCAAATATTAAAGATAAAGCCAAATAGTTGAACACGAGGTCTATGTGGTCGACCCCGCGGTTGAAGTTCCCCGCGACGACCAGGAGCGTCGCGAGGGCCTGGGTCGCGGGGAAGATGGGATGGAGTGCCCGCGGGACGATGCTGTATAGGCTCGTCGAATCGAAACCCTTCGGGCCGAGGAGGTGGAAGATGAAGTAATTGCGGGCGAGCCCCGGCCCGTCCCAGAGGGCGAACGGGATCAGCGGCACCATCCCGAGCAAGACCCCGAAGAAGAACGTCGGCCTGAAATCTCGGCGCACCATGAGGATGACGAAGAAGATCGCCGGCGCGAATTTGGCGGAGAGCGAGAGGCCGACGAGCAGCCCCGCGATCGTCCAGCCACGCCCCCGGATGGATGCCACCGAGCCGAGGAGCAGGATCGCCGGGAAAGGGTCGATGACCCCTTGGTGGAACAGCTCGTAACCGACCCTGCTCGGCAACAAGGCCAGGCATACGCAGAAGAGCGGAGCCTCGCCATCCCGGCCGCCCGGTCGGGGGCCCGACGCCAGCGAGGCGATGAGCGCCAAGGTCCCGACTAAATATAGGAAGTTGCATGTCTGAATTCCGGTCTTGTCCGCGAACCCGGACGGAAGATAACCGATCAGCATCATGGGACCATACTTGTATCCCCAATACTCCGGGGTGCCGCGCGGCGTGTTGAGCGTCCTGCTGCTGTACGGGTTGATCCCTTCGGAGAGGAGCGACCGGATCGAGTCGCGGGTCATCTCGCCGATGTCGACGCGCGGCCCCTCCCCGAAATTCTCGAGCGCGAGCAGCATCGCCCGGTTGAACAGTAGGAGTGTCAAGATCGCGAGCATGACGACCCACGCCGCATGCAGGCGGGGCGAGGAGGGCGGTGCCGGCGATATCCCGACCGGGGAGACCCGCACCAGGATTATCAAGCACAGCAACGCCGCGAGGCAGGCGAATTTGACGAATGCTTGCCCCCAATCATACCGATCGAGGAGATCGAACAGGACCGCGTAGGCGACCAGCAAGGATGCCGGCGAGAGCATCTCGGGCCACCGACGCGGGCGCGAGGCGGCCCCATCGCTGGTACCCGCTCGAAGTCCCGGCCGATCATCCATCTGCTGCCCCCCTCGATATAGTCCGGAGTCCGGAAGATCGATCGATGCCGAGTCGATCGAGGATACTCACCCGCAGAATGACCAATTGGTATAATTGTAGATCATGACCAGTTGGAAACTCGCCATGATGAACAATGCCGCCGAGAACGAGGTTCGCCCGGCGAAAATCTCGGCGGCCTCGATGAACGCCGGGAACGACGCCATCACCAGCCTGGCCATGCTCATCTGGGAGCCCGTCTGGCAGACCATCAAGGCGGGCGCGATCGACAACACGCCCCAGAACACCCCGCGGCGGATCCAGGCGCTCGCGCCGAGATTGAGGAAGAAGATCAGCGTGGTCGTGTCGAGGAATTGGGGGAAGATCAGGGTCTCGTAATCCTTGCGCAAAATAAAGTTTATGTTTATAATTAGATAAAGAAGGACATTGGCGGTTGCGATGATCAAGAGGGTCGGCGCGGCGGCGGTGGCAAATCGAGAGGTCGTCCCCGAGATGCGATCGAGCCACCGATTCAGCGGAGAATGCCAGATCCAGGCCACAAGCGCGAGCAAAATGATCGCTTGAGGAGGGTTGTCGCGCAAACGCCCGGCGATCACGGTGGCGAGTTCGAGGAGGTTGGCGAGGCTCATGGGCCGCCTCCCCCATGCCGCTTGCGTCTTCATCTGGGCCAGCGGATCGCCGAATCGCCGGCCCAGATAGTCGTAGTAAAGGGCGACGCCGAGCAGGCCGGCGGGCGCGACGATCCAGGCGAGGTGGCGTGCGGGCCTGCGCAGGACGATATCGCGGGCCCACTCCGCCAGGACCGCCGCCGACAGCGAAGCCGAGAGCGCCCGTGCCGATGTGGCAAACCCGAGCGCCACCGCCGGCCCGGCGGCCAGGCCGGAGCACCAACCCCACAGGGCCGCGGCACTCAAGGCGAAGCCGAAGGATTCGTTGTACGGGGCCGAGTAGAAGAACGACCAAGGGTAGGCCGCCAGGAGGGCGCAGGCGCGGATCGCGGTCGCAGGGTCGCCGGTCGTGATGAAGGCGACCTTGCCGAAGCACGCGAAGCCGGCGGCGAACGCGAGGTTGGGCAACAAGAGGCCGACCCAATAGGGGTCGAGCCCGACGGACGCCCCCGCCGCCATCAAGGTCGGGAGCAATGGGAAGAACGCGACGGAACTCTGCTCGCCCGGACGGTAGAAGTAGCCGTCTTGGGCGATCTCGGCATACCATACCGCATCCCAATGATACCAGGGCTCAATCGCGCGGCGACTGCCCGCGTCCAGCCGCTCGCGGTGTCGGGAATACATAGCCTCTTGGAAGACACCCCGGACCGGGCAAGGATCCTCCCACTGGCCCATCCAGCAGCCCGCGACCAATACGACGAGGCGCGTCGCCAATCCCGCCCAGAACCACCGCCACCACCGCGGGGCGCGTGGCTGACCGGGTGCGATCACGCCCGGCGGATGACTCGTCATAGGATGGAAAGCCTCCGCGAACGTGTCGGAATCGTCCCGGCCCCCACGGAAAGGCGAGATCAGCGCAGCGTCGCGCGAATCAGGTCACGCATCGCGAGCGGCGACCACGCGGCTCCCATCGCCAACCAAGGCGTGATGATCCACCCCCAATAAAAGTTGATCGGCTTGCCCACGAGGGCGAAGAGCAGGAGATAAGTGGCCAGCGATGATTGGAAGAAACGAGCGGTTCGAGACGGCCAGCCGAACAACCCGAGGAGCGCGATGGGGGCGTAGATCGCGGTGACCCAACCCGGCAAAATCATCAGGGGATACGCCATCCGACAGCAGGACAGGAGGAATTTCGTCCCCCCAAACGTCACCCATCCCGCGCCACTCGATGCCGAGATCCCGGCGAAGCGGAGGCCGACTTGGTAATGGTGGTGGAGCAAGAAAACCAGGAAGACCAGGATGAGGCCAGACCAGGAAGATGCCTCGCGATAGCGGCCTCGCGCCCAGGATATCGCGCACCAGAGCACGCAGAATGGTAGCGCCAATTCGCGGAGACCGAGCGCGACCCCGGCGGCGACCACCGCCCAAGCGATCCGACCCTTCGATTGGAGCAGCATGGCGAGTGAGAGGGCGACGCCGACCCATAGCTCCATGAAATAGGCGGGTTCCGGGCGGAAAAACCAACCGCCGCAAGCCACAATCAGCGACGTCGCGACCGCGACCCCTTGGGTCCAACCGTCCTCCCGACCAATCACCGCGAACGAGGCCACGAGGCACGTCGCGGCACCCGAGATCAGCAGCGCGCGAGCCCAGGTCTCCGACGGCAGCCTGCCGAAGACCCACGAGTAGGAGGGCGGCCTCCAATGGAATAGGGAGTCGCGATCGTAGCCCCCGGATGACAACTCCTCGGAGGCGACATCGTAATAATCCTCCCCGGATCCCACGCGGAACGCGACCCGCTTGTAAAGGATGCCATCCCCCAGGCTGAATCCGAGGTCGTGGAGGTCCAGGCGGGGCAAGGTCTCGCCGCTCAAGAGGCACCAATCGATCGAGGCGACCAAGAGGGCGAGAACCAGCAAGGCCCGCCTGGATGAGAGCGCCGCGTAACGGGTGGCCGAATGAGGGATGGGCATTGTTGACGATTCGCGGGTCGTGTCACCGGCCCGCGCGTCATCTCCGATCACGCGACACCGCGAGCAAAGCGACAATGGCGGAAACGGCGTGTGTCGCGGCAGACTCGGGTGTCTGGCGGATGGGCGGGTCATCGGGGGGCGGGGATGGACCCCGCGAGGATCGGGATCGTGAGCACGGGCTCCACCTGACCCGATCGGTGAACTCGCAACGACGAATCGGCGGGTTGAGCATCGGTGGCGGATTTCAAGCGATACCGGCGAGTCTCGGTGCCGGCCGAGCGAGGGTCGGACCCAAGCTCCTCGACCGCGAGGGACTTGTCATCGGCGGCGATGGTGAGGGATGGCCATTGATCGTGAGGAGCGGTGATCGACACGACCCCGGACCCGGAGCGATCACCTTTCGAGGACGGATCGACGAAAATTCGGCTGGGCATCGCGAATATCGTGCGCAAGAACGTGACCTTGACAGGTATGGCGATCATGCCTTCGGGTTTGCCGCCCGTCTTCGACGACCATCGCGCGATCAGGGATGTCTCGAATGGACCGTTCCGCCCCTCCGGAGAAATCGGGAAGGGGACGGTGACGGTCCCGCCTGGCGGGATGGCGAACTCGGGATTCGAGAGGGTCGTGCAACCGCATCCGGAAGTCATGTGAACATTCAGAGCATTTACCTTGTCGTCGTTGGTGAGCCGCGCGGAAGAATCGAGGGGCGAGGTTTCGGCGGCGATGGTGCCGAGGTCGACCGGTGAAGGCGTGGAACGCAGGGGGCCAGCAAGGCCGGGCCCGCTGGCGGCGGGGATGCTCCCGGTTTCGGACCGGGTGCAAGCGAGGCCGCCCATCGGGCCGGCGCAGGCGAGCAGGCACAAGGCGAGCTTCCTCCGCTTGCGCCGAAAATAGATGATCGCACCGACGCCGAGCGCGAGGACGTTCAATGCGATCAAGATGCCCCTGCTGCTCGATGTGCGGGCAGATTCTTCCGCCGGGAGGCGGACGACGACCGGCTTCTCCAACTCCGGCCGGGCACCGATGCGATCGAGGCCGTCGATCGAGAGCGAGAAGCCCTTCTTCACGATCCACGATTCTTGCTTGGGCCCCAGGTCGTTGATGAGGGTCGTCCCGACCGGGAGCGGGCAGGTGAACCGGCTCGCCGGGTAGGCCCGGTTGAATGTGCTGGCCTCGGGGTTGATCTTGTAGTCGATCGTCGTGGGCTCTCCATTCAGGACCCAGCTTTGGCGGCACTTCGCCGGGAACCAGACGAGGCTTTGCTTGTCCTGGAAGTAATCTTCGCTCGCCCACCGTGCTCTCACGGCGCCGGTCTCGTCATACTCTTCGATCAGGGGGCAGATGAGGTCCCTCTTCTCGTCGACGGCGATCTTGGCGAATAATCTCCGGTCCGTCCCCTTGAGCACGAAGGCATCCACGCAGGTCAAGCCCGGCATCCGCGCGGCATCCTCTCGATTGAAGCTGTACGAAAGAGTGGGCTTTTCGATCGCTTTCGCCGCCGACCCCGCCGACCCGATATCTCCGCCGAAGCTGTACAGGACCGAACCTTGCAACCGGCCCAGGACATGCGGGTCGCCGATCCCGACCATCGCCCCATTCCCGCTCGCGACCGCCGTCCTCGCCTGGCCGTCGAGGACCAGGCTCGTCTGCCGCGAGCCCGGCAGGTGCCTGATGAGCAAGGCCATGGCCTGGGGCTGGGATTTGGGGTCGTCGTATCCGTGTCGGACGCGGAATTCCACGAATCGGTCTCCGCCCATGCTGGGGCCCCCAATCATGTAGATCCCGCTAATAATCACGTTTGCGTTCGCGATTACCTGCTCGGTCGTTTCCTTCTCGTTGTTTGGCAGTGAGTCCTCGAGCGCTTTTTTCATCCACGGATTGTCGCGGTAGTGTTCCATCCCGTACAGGATCGCCTTCCTCTGCCGCTCTATTGCTTCCGCGATCTTCTCCTTCGAGGGAGGCGCCTTCGCGATGGCGGCGTCGAACGAGATCTCCGCAGTGCGGATCACGGACTCCCCGCTGCGCTTCGCGACCCTAGCCATCAGGTCCGCCGGCGTTTCGGCGATTGCGACCCCTCCGGCGAAGAAGCACAGCAGCGTCGCCGCTAGACTTCGATGCAGCATCCTGATGCAAGTACCAACCATCTTTGCGCCCCCGATCGTGATGTTCGACGCGATGGTGACGAGGGCCCGCTCACTGTAGAGCAAGCCCTCGTCGCAACCAACGGAGTTGCATCATCCCGGCGTGAGTCAGCAGGTGCTGCCCGTCCCCGTGGCAGTCTTGTTCGTCAGGTCCTGTACGCAGCCACATAGCACGCAAGACCCGGGCGCGCAGTCACTTATGGCACCGTATGTGATCGTGAGATCGTTCGTCGCGTTGGTGCAAGGCGCCGTGTTCGTCCCAGCGCAGGCGGATTGAGTCGGGAAATTGGTCACGCCGCCCGTACACATCCAAGCAAACATGCCGCGCACACATGCGATTGTGCTCTTGCTCGAGCCGGCTGCGGTGACGCTGCAAGGTCCGAAGGCGGCATACGCATCGCTGGCGATTGCCGCCACGACCACGACCGCCGCAACCAACCGAAAGATCACGGACTTCGTCTTGTGCAACGCTGGGTCTCCTGGATTCGAGGGTCAGTCTGGGTCGCGCGAACCTTGACGATGGTTTGAAAGAGTCGCCGCTGATGGATCCATCCACCCCAACTCCAATGGGACAAGCAGACCTTATCGGGAGCCGGATCCGTTTTCAAGCATTAGAGTCGCTGCACAATAGCAGCAAAATCGACGCAATCTTTTGATGGAAAAGGAATTATGGCAATTTTCAGTGCAAAGTGAAACTTTGCCACAACCCCTTTTAATTCGGGCAGTTATGGCATATTGGCTGTTATTGAGCAGCGACTCTATTTAATAGCAAGCGAGCCCAAGAAGGGTGGGCGTCACGATTGTGGGGGGATAATTTGCGGTCCAAGACGACCCTCGGAGGTCAATAGGCAAGTCTCAGAGTTTCTCGTGGATTTCCCTGTGAGATTGGGCCCTCTGGGTTGAGTAGGAAAATCGGAGCCGATCGACACCCTGGTGTGATGCTCGGCGGTGAGTTCAGTTGATACAGTGTGCGAAAGCAGTTCAGCACCACTCATCTCGAAGTCAACAGGGTAGTTGCGTCAAATCGGAGTGATTTCTTGCTGTACGAACGCTACACCCATAAAGATGACGCTCACCCCCCAAGAATCTCTCGTCGGCATGGTTCGGTGTTGGTGCATCCCTCGTGCAAAGGCATGCCGCGGTTCGGGTTGAAGCGGAGGCTCGGGGCCGGAGGGCGACTCGGGGTTGACCGGCCGGGGTCCCGGGCCTATCCTCCGACGCCTCGGGTTCCGGCTCATCTCGATCGGCCGGTCCTGACGATATTCGGAGTGGCGCGGTCGGGGCATGGGCCGGCCGGCAAGGGAATCGCGGAGGGGGAGGGGGCCGCAATGCGGCGTCGGGCCGTCATCGCCGGATGTTGCCTCGCCCTGGGGGTCTCGCCCGGCTGCGCCGGGTTCCGGGCCCGTCGCGAGCGCCCGGAGGACGGCCCGGCCTCGGCGACGGCCCGGCACGAGCTGAGCCAGGCGGCCACCGCGGCGATGGACCGGGGCGACCTGCCCGGGGCCCGGGCCGACCTGGAGCGGCTGGTCGCCCAGTCGCCCCGATCGGCCGAGCTTCATTACCGCCTGGGCAAGGTCCTCCAGCTCCAGGGGGAGCTGCCGGGGGCCCAGGCTTGCTTCCGGCAGGCCCTGGACCTGGACAAGCAGTACGTCGGGGCCCTGATCGGCCTGGGCCAGGTCGCCGCCAGGCTCGGCCGGCCCGAGGACGCCCTGGTCCACTTCGAGACGGCCATCGACGTCGAGCCCCACCAGAGCGAGGCCCACCTGGCCCGGGGTCAGGTCCTGGAGACCCTGGGCCGGACCGACGAGGCCCTGGCGGCGTACTTCCGGTCGCTGGAATTGGACAAGTCGTCGGTCGCGGCGATCCTCCGGGTCGCCTCGATCCAGCTCGGTCGCGACCAGGCCTTGCAGGCCCTGGTCCGGCTCAACGTGGCCAACGAGTACGCCCCCGAGGACGCCGAGGTTCGCCACCGCCGGGGGCTGGCCCACCTCGCCCTGAAGCACCCCAAGCTGGCCCTGGCCGACCTCCAGTTTGCCTCGGACCGGATGCCCGACCGGCCCGAGGTGATGCTCGACCTGGCCAGGGCCTACGAGGCCGCCCACCAGCCCGAGGCCGCCCGCCTGCTCGCCCAGAAGGCCCTCGCCCTCCAGCCCGACTCGGCCGTCGCCCGGGACATGGCCGACCGGCTCCGCCGCTGAGCCCGGCCCGGCCCCCGCCTTCCCCCGGGCCGGTCGCGGCGATACGTTGGGTCGGGCCCCTCGCCCGCCCGAGGCCGGCGACCGACATCCCTGAGGACACACCGATGCGACTGGCGACCATCCTGACCGACCAGGGGCCGAGGGCCTGCGGCGAATTCGAAGGCCATTACGTCGACATCAACCACGCCGACCCTCGGCTCCCCTCGACCGTCAGGGAGATCCTGGCGTTGGGGCCCGAAGGGGTCCGGGCGGTCGCCGAGGCCTTGCCCAGGGGCGGCCGGAAGCACGCGCCGACCCATCCGGGCATCCTGGCCCCGGTCCCCCACCCGGCCAAGATCGTCTGCCTCGGCCTGAACTACCGCGACCACGCCGCCGAGAGCGGCATGGACGTGCCCTCGGAGCCGATCCTCTTCAGCAAGTACGCCACGGCCCTGATCGGCCCGGGGGCGCCGATCGTCCTGCCCGAGGCGAGCCGGGAGGTCGACTACGAGGCCGAATTGGTCGTCGTCGTCGGCCGGGGGGGGCGGGACATCCCGGCCGACCGGGCGATGGACCACGTCGGCGGCTACGCGGTCGGCAACGACGTCTCGGCCAGGGACTGGCAGCTGGGCAAGCCGGGCAAGCAGTGGATGGCCGGCAAGACGTTCGACACCTTCGCCCCGGTCGGCCCGGTCGTCGTCACCCCCGACGAGGTGCCCGACCCGCACAACCTGCCGATCCGCCTGAAGCTCAACGGCCAGGTCATGCAGGACTCGAACACCGACCAGTTGATCTTCCGGGTCGACTACGTGATCGCCTACCTGTCGAGGATCTTCACCCTGGAGCCCGGCGACCTGATCTTCACCGGGACCCCCCCGGGCGTGGGGATGGCCCGCAAGCCGCCGGCCTGGCTCAAGGACGGCGACTCGGTCGAGGTCTCGATCGAGGGCCTGGGGACGCTGACGAACCCGGTCGTCCGCCGCTGACCCGGCCGGATCGATGTCGGCCGGAAATTCCGCCGACTTGAGGTTTACTCCCGGGACATTCTGGATTATTGTCCCGCCGGTTCGCTTCCGCCCCCCAGCGAGTCCGGGCGGCCTCGGGGATTGGTCCCCGATCGGCGCGGGTTTCGATGGGGGCGGAGGAAAGTTCGGCACGCCCCGTGAGGGTTCCGGGGCGAGGAAAGGACTCCCGAGTCGAATCGAGCAAGGATCGCCCCCGCGTCACATCTCCAGACGTCTCCCTCATTTGAGAGTCCCGACGCATCCCGACGGTCCGTCGCCGGCCGGAGCACGTCCATGCTCCGACCTCGAGGCGGATTCACGGTCCTTCAAAGTCCCCGGAGGGGACGAAGCCCGTCGTCGTTTCCAAGGGCGGCCCGGTTCCCCAGTCGGCTTCGGGATTGGCTTGGGCACGACACTGTTTCAGGAGTACGGAAACGATGCGGAAGAATCTCGCCAAGAACGTTCTGCGGACGTCGGCCTTCGCCCTGGCCTGCCTGGCCCTGGCCAGCCCGGCCGCCCGGTCGGCCACGGTGTCGCACACCTACAGCACCTCGGGCACGGTCCTCGGCACCGGGATCAGCAACCCCGACGGGACCCCGGCGACCAACGTCGTCAGCTACACCCCGGTCGTCAGCGGGGCGTTCACCACGCCCTCCTCGCTGAGCCTGGGCCAGTTCCAGGTCGCCACCCTGCCCACCGGCAAGGAGACCGACTACAACGCCACGCCGTTCACGATCACCTACAACCCGCTGAAGGTGGCCGGGGTCGACTACCCGACGACCAGCTCGCCGATCACGATCACCGGCACCCTGAGCGGCTCGGTGACCGGCAACCAGTCGAGCGTCCGGGCGACCTTCACCAAGATCAGCACCCCGACGTTCACCTCGGCCGACGGCCAGTACCTCAGCACGCTGAGCGTCCTGAACAGCCCGCTCGACCTGGTCCCCGCCTCGGCCGGCGGGACCACCACGATCCAGGCGGCGGTGGGCACCACCACCCCCTCGCCGCTCGACACGACGACCACCCCGGAGCCGACGACCCTGGCGATCCTGGCGACCTCGCTGGTCGGCCTCGGCCTCCGCTCGCGGCTCCGCTCGGCCCGCAAGGCCTCCTGAACCCCGGGCCATCGCTGGCTTGAACCGGCCGGTCGCCGCCGCCGCCCCTTTTCCGAAGAGGAGGATGGGCGATCGGCGGCCGGCCCGGGCCCGACCCGACCCGACCCGCCTCCACGCTCCCCTCGCTTCTGGCACCGCACCGCGACCCGCCCGACGGCCCCATCCAAAGGCCGCCGACGTCGCCCCCCGATCCTCGGAGATCTACCCCATGTGGCGCATGACGCCCCGCTTCGCGACCGCAGCCTCGCTCGCCACCCTCGTCCTCGCCGCCGCGTCCGCCACGAAGGCCCACGCGGCCGCCTCGGTCCAATCGTACAACTACTCGACGGTCGGCTCGATCTCGGGCATGCCCGCCGGCACCGGCCCGGTCGAGTTCCTCGGCGAAGCACCCGCCGGCGCCCCGCTGACGACCCCCGGCTCGGTCCTGCTCGGGACGTTCCAGACCAACCCCCTGCCGGCCGGCGCGACGCTGAGCTTCGCCAACACGCCGTTCCTGATCGACGTGATGGTCACCAGCCAGCCCGGCGCCGGTGCCGTGGCCCCGGCCTATGACTACCACGTCACGGGCCTGCTCAACGGCTCGTACAACGGCACCGGGTCGTCCACGGCCTACGCCACGGTCACCTCGATCACCGGCAACGACTTCGGCCTGGGCATCACGCCGCCGTTCCCGGTCTCCGACCTGACCGTCACCGCCCCCCAGGGGCTCGCCGCCCCCAACGGGCCCAACAGCGGCTTCACCGGCCTGCTGGCCCAGGTCATCCAGCCCGGCTTCCCGGTCCCGGCGCCGGCGCCCGAGCCGACCTCGATCGCCGCGTTCGCCGCGGCCCTGGCCGGCCTGGCCCTCCGCCGCCGGCTCCGCCGTCAGGTCGCCGGCGACCCCTCGGCCGCCTGAACCGGCCGCGACGCAACGGACCAAAACCCTCTCCCCTCTCGAACAGCCCGGGCACTCGGGGCGGTCGCGATCAAGCGGCCCGCCCCGGGCGGCCGGGCGGCATCGGCCCGGATCGCACCGCGGAGGCGCCGCACCTTTCGAACTCAAGTCCTGGTCCCTTTGCCCTTGTTCCGCCGGTCCTAAATCCGAAAGCGGGGCCTCCCAAGGTCGGGCCCGCCCCGCGACTCATCTCGATCACCATACAAGGACGTTCCCATGCGCGGATGCGCCACCGTCACGCCGGCTCGCGCCTCGATCCTCGCCGCCGCCCTGGCCTGCTCGCTCGCCGCGTTGGCCCCGGCCCCGGCCCAGGCCGCCACCAAGCACGCGGCCAAGGGCCCCTCGGACACCTCCTTCCTCTACAACACGACCGGCGGCGTCGAGGTCCAGGCCGCCCCGGGCAGCGTCGTCGGCCCGGCCACCCTGACCTATCAGGGCGTCACCAACGGCACCTACGCCTGGGCCTCGGGCCAGCCGATCCAGCTTGGCCAGTTCGCCGTCAACCCCGCCTCGGTGACCAGCGGCGCCGCCACGACCTTCAACCACACCCCCTTCGAGGTCGTCGTGACGGCCCCCGAGTTCGACAAGACCAAGTCCGTCCCCGTGCTCGACCGGGCCTTCCCGTCCCTGGGGCGGTCGCTCCACCTCAAGACCAACACCGTCAACAGCCTGCTGGTCACCGGCTACCTCAACGGCCCGGTCAGCGGCACCGGGGTCTCCGGCGTCGGCGCGACGATCAACTCGGTCAAGCTCGGCGGGGTCCAGGCGCACTCGCAGGATCACATCACCAAGTACGCCTTCCCCGTCCGCTTCGACCAGCTCAAGCTCCCCCCCTCCTGGACCATCGGGTCGAGCTTGACCCCGAACACCCCGGCCAACCCGGCCCTGATCCCCGCCGCCTACCAGCCGACGGCGACGGCCACCCCGAGCATCGCCGCGGCCACCTCGACGACGACCACCGCCGGGACCGCGGCCCCGGCCCCCGCCGCCGAGATGCTCGCCGCCCCCGGCGTGCTCCTCGAACCGACCCCGACGCCCGAGCCCTCGACGATCGTCATCTTCGCCGTCGCCCTCGGCGGCCTGGCGATCGCCCGCCGCCGAGGGTCGCGCTGAGGCGACCGATAACGCGGCCATCCCCGGGCCGTCGCCACCCGCCGCCCGGATCTCCACAGCCCGATTAAGTCGCGCGATCTGCGGATCGACACCTTGAAGCGCGAAGTTGGGGAGCGTGCGACGGCCCGTGCCGCCCCCCCCCCGGTTTCGCCCGGGAGATTTAAGCTCTTTTCTTGTGCTTCTCGAAACTTTCTCCTTGCATCGGTCGGCGGTTTCCTCATAATGCCCTGAGACGCGGCCGGCGACTCTCACCTCGGCCGGCCGCGATTTGCCCGCTTCATGGGCGATTCCTCCGTCGAGATGCTCCCAGCTCGACGTTTTCTTTTCATTCGCACCACGACCGACGGCTCCCCACTTCGGTCGGCAAACTGACCCGGATTCCACGACACCGCGTTCTGTCCGTCGGCCCAGCCCAACACGACGCCCGGTCCGCGCCCGGACGATTCAAAGGCCGTTCGACATCCTCATCGCCCCGGAGCGAGGCACGCGGCTTCGCGCCTGGAGGCGGGTTGAATGCCGATCCGTCGAGGCTTGCGCGGCGGTGTCCCCGGGTCCCCGATGTCCTCCTCTCCCTCATCCCCTGCCAGTTGAGTTCCGAACCGATACCCCGAGGGTTTCCTTCATGCTTGGATCGCGCCAACGTCGAGCCTTCACCCTGATCGAACTGCTGGTGGTCATCGCCATCATCGCCGTCCTCATCGCCTTGCTCCTGCCCGCCGTGCAGGCCGCCCGCGAGGCCGCCCGCCGCTCGCAGTGCGTCAACAACTTGAAGCAGATCGGGCTAGGCGTGATGAACTACGAGAGCTCCAACGGCTGTTTCCTGCCCGGCGAGAAGGGCTGCTGCTGGGGGACCTGGTGCGTGTTCCTCCTCCCCTATGTCGAGCAGGGGGCCCTGTACAACTCCTGGAACACCGTCGGCAACAACGATCCCAACCTGACGGGGGTCGATAACCCCTTCCGCTATTCCGCCGACGGTGGCGCCAACACGACGGTGACCAACACCCGGGTGAAGGCGTATTCCTGCCCCAGCGACCCTAACGGCAGCATGGCCATCTCCCCCGGGGCGTCCAACAGGGCGACCACGTTCCACAACTACGTGGTCAACTACGGCAACGGCGCCCAGGCCCAGAACGCCCCGGTGCCGCTGCCCTCGAACCCGGCCATCAACCTGCCGTTCCTCGGCGCCCCCTTCACCGACATCGGCTCGCCGAACATCGACAAGGTCGGCTATGCCGCCGGCTTCACCGTCCTCCCGGTCACCAAGATCGCCGGCATCACCGACGGCCTGAGCAACACCATGATGGCCTCCGAGAGCCTCATCGGCTCCCAGGGGTCCAACTACAACGACCTCCACGGCTTCACCTGGTGGGGCCCCGGCGCCTCGTACACCGCCGCCCTGGCCCCCAACAGCACCTACCAGGACAGCATGGGCAACGGCGGCTGCCCCGATCCCACCAAGGGCCCTGCCGGCAACATCCCCTGCAACCAGGGCCTGCCCAACCCCAACAAGGGGACGGACGGAGGGGTTGATACGGCGATGGTCTACCTCGCCGCCCGGAGCAAGCACCCCGGCGGCGTCAACGCCGCGATGTGCGACGGCAGCGTCCGGTTCTTCAAGAACAGCATCAACCTCGTCACCTGGCAGGCCAGCGCGACGACGACCGGCGGCGAGGTCATCAGCGCCGACGCGCTCTGATCGAACCATCGGGATCGGATGATCCTCCGATCCCGGGCCGATGGAACTGACGGGCGGTGGGTCCTGCCGAGCGATCGGCGGGCCCCGCCGCCCGGTCCGCGCGCCGAGGGCGCCGGCCTTCGCCCTGTCGCCGGGCCCGAGGCCCCGCTACAATCCCGCTCGAATCGGGGCGACGGCCCCGGAGATCGCGGGATCGGGAGCCTCCGCCGATGACCAGCCGACGGGTCGAGCCGACGTCCAGGGTCCGGACCAAGATCGTGGCCACCATCGGCCCGGCGTCGCGCGAGCCGGGCCGGCTCGCCGAGCTGGCCGAGGCGGGCGTCGACGTCTTCCGGCTCAACTTCTCGCACGGGACCCACGAGGAGCATTCCGAGGTCCTCGGGCGGATCAGGGCCGTGGGCGAGGGGCTCGGCCGGAGCCTGGCCGTGCTCCAGGACCTCGGCGGGCCCAAGATCCGGCTCGGCCCGATCCCGGGCGACTCGGTCGATTGCCGGCTCGGCGACGCCTTCACCCTGGTCCTCGACCGGACGGGCGACGACCCCCGCCAGTTCACCTGCACCTACCGCGAGCTGCCCCACGACCTTGCCGCCGGCGACTCCGTCCTCTTCGCCGACGGCGCGGTGGCGATGACGGTGGTCGAGGCCGGCGGGGGCGAGGCCCGGCTGGAGGTCACCCTGGCCGGCCGGCTCAAGTCGAGGCAAGGGCTGAACCTGCCCGGCACCCGGCTGAAGATCGCCGCGCTGACGACCAAGGACCTCCTCGACCTCGACTGGACCGCCCGCTCGGACGTCGAGTACGTCGGCCTCTCCTTCGTCCGCAAGGCCGACGACGTCGACGCCCTCCGCCGAGAGCTGGAGGCCCGGGGGTCGCGGGCCCGGATCGTCTCGAAGATCGAGAAGCCCGAGGCGGTCGACGACCTCGACGCGATCGTCGCCCGGTCCGACGCGGTGATGGTGGCCCGGGGCGACCTCGGCGTCGAGATGGACGTGGCGATGGTCCCGGCGATCCAGAAGCGGGTGATCGCCGCCTGCAACCGGGCGAGGGTCCCGGTCATCACCGCGACCCAGATGCTCAACAGCATGGAAAGCTCCAGCCGGCCGACCCGGGCCGAGGCCAGCGACGTCTTCAACGCCGTGCTCGACGGCACCGACGCGGTGATGCTCTCGGGCGAGACCGCCGTCGGCCAGTACCCCGTCGAGGCGGTCGAGACGATGAGCCGGATCGTCGAGCAGGCCGAGGCGTTCCTGGCCGGGCGCGACCCCGGCCGGCCGCTCGGCCTGGGGGACTCGGGCCTGGGCTGGAGCAACCAGGGGTGGATCACCCCGGTGACCGAGGCGGTCGTCGAGGCCGCCAGCCGGGCCTGCCGGCGGCTCGACGCGGCCCTGCTGGTGGTGGGCACCCGGTCCGGCCGGACCGCCCTGGCCGCCTCGAAATACCGCAACGCCACGCCGACCCTCGCCCTGACCGACGACCCCGGCTCGGCCCGGTCGATGGCCCTGTACTGGGGCGTGACCCCGCTGGTGGCCCCGGCGATCGCCGACGCCGAGGGGACCCTGGCCGTCGCCCTCGACTGGGCCAAGCGGCACGGCCTGGTCGCCCGGGGCGACCGCGTCGTCCTCGTCCGCGGCACGATCCCGGGCGACGCCACCCATAATGCGCTGCTGGTCCGAGAGGTCGACTGATCGGGTCGAGCGATCGATCAATCGGCCGGGCCCGGGCCGGGATTCAGGCCCCGGCGACGGGCCGGGTCGCCGCGGCGCCGGCTAGGTGGGGGCGGCGGGCGGCGGAGTCCTCGGCCGGGTCGCGCCTCCGGTCGGTCGAGGCGGGGACGGGCGGGGCCAGCGGGGCCTCGGGGGCGATCCCCAGCCAGGGCTTGATCGCCCGGGCCGGGCCGGGGTGGCGGAGCGAGAGGCAGCGGAGCCCGCAGGCCAGCCGCCCCCGGGCCATCGCCAGCTCCCAGCGGGCCCAATCCGCGGCCGGACCGGCCTCGGCGATCCCGGCCAGGTCGTCGGCCTCGTAGCCGTGCTCGGCCAGCCAGGGGCCGCAGATCCGGGCCAGCACCATCCGCTGGCGGGGCGTGGCCCGGCCGAGCCAGTCGCCCACCCGGCCTTCCCTCATGTGGTTCCAGTGCAGCAGGGTCTGCCCGTCGTGCGCCTGGGCGATCGAGGGGTCGTTGAGGTCGAGCCCCCCTCGGGCGAGCCGGCGGCCCAGCTCGGCGGCCCGGCGGCGGTTGGCCTGGAACGAGTATTCCGCGGCGACCTCGGCCGCCTCGCCCGGGGCCAGGTCGACCCCGAGGTGCCCGGCCAACTCGACGATCCCGGCCTCGGGCTCGGCGATCAGGCGGTCGTAGCGCTGCTCGATCATCCGGGGGCGGGCCGACCAGAACCGGTCGTTGGCCAGGACCTGGTGGATCATCCCCTGCCGGACGATCGTCAGGAAGTCGAGGTTCCGCTTGTGCATCAGCGAGAAGACGACGTCGCGGATGTCGCGGTGGGCGTGGATGGCCAGGGCCCGCCCTTCGTCCAGGGCCCTGGCGAACCGGCCGTGCTCCTCGTGCGACTTGAGCACCTTCCAGGAGCCGTCGTCCGGCTCGCGGTCGTCGAGCTGGGCGAACTGCTCGCCGGTGAGGTAGCCGAGCCTCCGCCCCCCTCGGTGCCGCTCCAGGAGGTGGGCGACGACGTCGTACTGCCAGGTCGAGCAGGCCCGGTACATCCCGACGCAGAGCACATACATCGCGACGCCTCCGGATCTCGAAAGGGCCGGGCGCGCCCGACGGGTCGGGGGGTCGCGGCGCATCCCGTCGAGATCGATTCATCCATGGGCGACCGGGTCGTCGGACCTCGGCTCGAAGAGGGTCGGACAGGAATAGACGGCCCGGCTCGGCCTGTCAATCCGAGATCGGGGCGGATGCGACCCGGTCGGCCCCCCCGGCCTCGGCCCTGGCCCTGGCCGACGAGGCGGCGGCCCTGAGGGTCGGGCAGTCCCTGGCCTGCTCGGGATAGGTGGCCACGCCGATCGAGGCGGTCAGGCCGGGCATCGTGGCCGAGGCCGAGCCGGCCCGGGCGATGGCGGCCCGGACCCCCTCGGCGACCCGGGCGGCGTCGACGGCCCCGGCGTTGGGCAGGATCACGACGAGCCGGCCGTCCTCGAGCCGGGCGATCACGTCGCTGGCCCGGACGGTCCCCTTGATCGCCCGGGCGGCCCGGTCGACCGCCGACTCGCCCAGCTCGTCCCCCATCAGGGCCTTCAGCGCGGCCAGGCGGTCGACCGCCACGTCCAGCAGCGAGAGCGGCTCGTGCCTCCGCCGTGCCTGGGCCAGGGCGAAGCCGAGGAACGCCCCGAGGATCGCCGACCCTCGGGGGCCGACCTCGGGGTCGCCGACGGGGTCGCCGACGGGGTCCAGGGTCGGCCGGGCCAGGGCGGTCAGGGCCAGGGCCCGCTCGGCCACCGCGGCGACGGCGCAGAGCGCCCGGAGCCGCCGGACCACCGGATCGGGCCAGGCCGGAGGGCCGGCGTCGGCGTGGTCGGCGACCAGGCGGAGCGTGCCGAAGTTCGAGTCGCCCGCCTGCAAGGGGATCAGCAGCGGCGGGGCCTCGGGACCGTGCTTGGCCCGGGCCGAGCCCGCGATCGGGCCCCGGGGGGCCGAAGGGCGCCCGGCCAGGGCCGAGTGGTGCTGGCCGACCGGCCAGCAGGCCAGCCGACGGGCCAGGTGGCCCCCCCGCTCCTCCAGCAGCTCGGCGCGGGCCGCCCCGGCGACCCGGGCCGCCAGGCGGACCAGGGCCACCCGGATCTCGTCGGGCTCGCGGGCGACCGCCGCCACCTCGGCCAGCTCGGCGAGGGCCGATTCGTCGCCCGGCCCGCCGCCGGGGCCTCGGGCCAGGAGCGCCGCGGAAGCCGGCCCGAGCCAGGCGGCGAGCCGGCCCGGCCAGCCCACGGACGGCCCCGGGCTCGGGGTCGAGTCGGGTCCGGTCGAGGCTTCGGGGGTCAGCCGGGGGATGAGGTCGAGCATCGTTCGCTCCTGATCGGGGGCGGCCGTCGACGGGCCGCCGGCGTCGGTGGTCGGGCCTCCGCCTCCCGGTCCCTGCCGGGCGAGCCCTCCGTTAATCCTTCCTGAAGCCTAGGTCGGGTTTTACAAAATGGCCGGGCTCGGGCTTGCCGGAATCCGCCCGAACCGGCAAGATGCCGCCGCGCCCGACCGTCCGCCGCCAGGCCCAACGCCTCGCCACCCCTTCGCCGACGACCCCACCTCGACGCGGCCCGGGCCGTCCCCCTTTGATTCGCCCCGACCCGGATCCGAACGATGGCGCCCGGCCCGGCCGATCGACGGCCCCAGGCCCGCGCATCCCCCTTCGAGGCGAGGCTCGTCCCATGCGTCTCAGGTTCCTGATGGCCGGTCTCGCGTCGCTGGTCGCCTGCGGGGCCCCGGGCTGCGCCACCACGACCCCGGGCCTCCGGGCCACCTCGGAGAACCCGGTGCTGGTCCCCTCGACCGACTTCGAGACCGTCTGGAAGGCCTCGGTCACGGCCGTCGACGAGTACTTCACCATCGCCACCGAGAACCGCGACCAGCGCAAGATCACCACCCAGCCCAAGACCGGGGCCACGCTCCTGGAGCCCTGGGAGGGGGACTCGGTCGGCTTCCACGAGCGGCTCGAATCGACCCTCCAGTCGATCCGCCGGTTCGCCATCATCACCGTCGAGCCGGCCGCCACCGGCCAGGGGTGGGCGGTCAAGGTCGAGGTCTACAAGCAGTTGGAAGACCTGATCCAGCCCGACCGCCAGGCCATCGGCCGCGCCGTCTTCAACAACCAGTTCCCGCTCAACCGGAGCCGAGAGGTCGTCGGCCCGGTCCAGGCCCCGGCCTACTGGATCGACCGGGGGCGGGACCCCAAGCTCGAACAGGCGATCCTCGCCAAGATCCGGGCCTCGCTGTTCCTCTGATCCGCCCGGCCCGCCCCAAAGACCGCCGAAAGCCCGCCGCGCGGCCCGAAGTCGGGCGCGCGGGGGGTCGTCGGCCGCCGTGGGGGCGGTCCGAAGGCGGACATCGGAGGAGAGGGCTCGATCCGTCGACGCCCGAGGCCGAAGGGGGCCGGCTCAGTAGGCGTTGAAGGTCCAGTACGCCCCGCTGGCGGCGATCCCGATCCAGGTGATCGAGGGGTCGAGCAGGGCCGCCTGGTGGGCCGGCGAGGCCATCCACATCGACCAGACGGTCTCGGCGCCGCCCATGCCGGCGTTCTGGCGGCGGGCCGGGCCCATCACGTGGTGGCCCATCCCCATCGCCGACTGCTGGCCGTTGTTGACCGACGCCCAGTACGACAGGTTGGCGTCGAAGCCGACGGCGCCCAGGCCATACTGGCCCCGGACCCCGTTGAGCCACGCGGTGAAGCCGTAGGGGTCGCCCGAGGGGGCGGCCGGGGCATAGGCCACCGCCGCCGCGACCTGGCGCACGACCGGCGCGGGCACCGTGACCAGGGCATCATGGACCGCCTCGGGCTCGACCGTCGCCGGGACCGGCGGGGGCGGCGGGGCGTCGGAGACCGGGGGGGGAGGGGGGGGGACGGCCTCGTCCGCCATGGCGGGGGGGACGGTCAGGCCGAGGATCAGGAGGGCGAAGAGGCCGGCGCGAAGCTGGTTCGGGGTGGAGAGTCGATGGGTCAACGGACGAACTCCGCAAGAAGCACGCGGGTGCGGCCTGCTCCGGGCAGCCGCGATCCGGTGTCGCGATCGGATGCCACCGAATCTGATCCGCCATGATCGGTCGGGTGGGCAGGCGCCTCGCAACGCCCGCGTTCGATTGCCAGGATGGGAAATGCCACCCTGGAATGCAACAAGTTTTTGCGGAAACCTGGGGATTTCGCCCGCGACGGAGAGGGATTATTCCGTTAAATTAAACGGGATGACGCGAATGCGAATTTAAATGGACCGGGCTGACCTTGACGCTGATGTCTGGGCGACATCGATGCCGATGATGCGACCGGGCCGCCCGCGTCCGGGATGCGCCGGCGGCCTCGGGCCTCACCAGCCGAGGCCGAGCCGGCCGAGCTCGGCGTGGAGCTTGGCGAGGTCCCAGACCCGGGTGACCTTCTCGTCGGCCCCGGCCAGGCGGTGGCCCGGGGCGTCGAAGGCGAGCGCCGAGAGGCTGCCCCGGTGGCCCGGGAGGCGGACCAGGGGGTGGGGCCGCGGGCCGGCGACGGACCAGAGCCGGATCACGTCGCGGGCGCCGACGGCGAGGACCTGGCCTTCGGGGGCGAAGGCCAGGGCGGTGATGGCCCCGGCGTCGTCGGACGGGGCGGCCTGGCGGCGGACGGTCCCGAGCGTCGCGTCGACCAGGGCGAGATCGCCGGAGCGCTCGCCGACGGCCAGGGTCCGGCCTTCGGGGGCGACGGCCAGGCTGTAGCATTCGCGGACCTCGGCCGACCAGAGGAGTCGGCTCGGCTTCCCCTCGGGCCCCCCGAGGTCGTAGGCGGCCAGGCGGTTGCCGCCGTACCCGCACTGGTAGAGCCGGGAGCCGTCGGGGGCCAGGGCCAGGAGGATCAGGCCGCGGCCAGGCGGGCCGGCCTGGGCCTTGGGCAGGCCGAGCTTGCGGAGCTGGCCGGGCTTGCCGGCGTCCCAGGCCAGGATCTCGCCGCCCCGGGCGAAGGCGAAGGTCCGGCCATCGCGGCTCCTGGTGAAGCTCCGGCGGTCGGGGCGGCCCGCGCCCGGGCCCTGGGGTGCATCCCCCTGCGAGGCCGGCCCTCGGCCCTTCCGGCGGTCGACCTCGCCGACGGCCGGCGAGGGGGCGGCGTCGGCCCCCCGGCGCGGCTCGCGGGGGAACGGCACCTCGGCGACGGCGTGGCCGGGGCTGGTCGGGTCGAACCAGCGGAGCCCGCCGGCGTCGAGCTGGCCGGCGACCGGGAGCTCGAGCGTCACCACCCGACCCCGGTCGTCGAAGCCGACGGCGACGGGCTTGACCTGGTCCCAGGCGTCGACCTCGGGCGGGCAGCGACCCGGGCCGCCCCAGATCCTGAGCGGGCCGAGGGTCCGGGTCCCGGCCTCGAACGAGGCGATCGCCAGGCGGTCGCCGGGCCCGAAGGCCAGGGCGATCGGCTGCTCGCCGGACTCGGGGAGCTGGATCTGGCCGACCGGCTCGGCGATCGACCACAGCGCGATCGAGCCGGACTGGGTCGCCGCCAGGGTCGCCCCGTCGGGCGAGAAGGCGATGTCGGCGATGTCGTCGCGGGTCGGCAGGGCGGCGACGAGGGCGTTGGAGGTGAGGTCCCAGAGCTCGACGCCGCTGGCCGGCCAGGTCGTCGCGGCCAGCAGCGCCCCGTCCCTCGGGCTGAAGCGGAGCTGGTGGACGAACCCCTGGCGGCGGCCCAGGCTGTACAGCGACTTCCGCCGCGCCAGGTCCCAGACCCGGATCTCGCTGCCGCCGGCGACGGCCAGGAGCCGGTCGGGGCCCAGGGCCAGGGCCGAGAGGTTGACCTGCAAGTCCATCGAGCCGATCGACTTCCCTTCGCCGTCCCAGAGCGAGACCTCGGTCTCGCCCAGCCTGGCGGCGGCGATCGTCGAGCCGTCGGGGGCGATCGCCAGCAGGAGCCGCTGGGACTGCGGCCGGCCCGGCTGGCCCTGGCCCTCCCCATTGGGGGCCGGGAGGGCCAGGGTCGTCCTGGGGGCGTCGGACCGGTTGCGGTCCCAGAGGTGGACCCGGATCTCCTCGGCCTCGGGCCGGCCGCCGCCACCCGGGCCGCGGTCGTCGCGCCAGGGGCGGTCGAGCGTGACCAGGTTCGAGCCGTTGGGGGCGGCGATCATCGAGATCACGTCGAGGCCGGCCGTCGGCAGGTCGTCGGCCGGCAGGCCCGGCGCGGCCAGGTCGAAGAGGCGGAGCCCGGCGCCGTCGGGGCGGACCAGCGCGACCATCGTGCCGCTGGCGGCGATCCGCCGGCCGCCCGGCCCTCGGTTCGGGTTCGGCTGGCCGGCGGGGCCCAAGCCCGGACCGCCCGGGCCTCGGCCCCGGTCCCGCCCGGTCCCGCGCGGGTCGAGCTGGACCGAGTCGAGCAGCTTGCCCCCTTCGACGCCCCAGATGTCGACTTCGGTGTTGTCGCCGCGGAGCGCGGCGACCCGCCGGCCGTCGGGGCCGAAGGCCAGGCCGTGCGGGGCATTGGCGGCGATCGAGGGGCGGACCTCGACGTCGCGGAGCGCCAGGAAGCCGACCGCCTGGTCGCGGAGCCTGGCCAGGGTCGCCGGGTCGGGCTTGAGCGCCGAGGCCCCCTGGAGCAGGTCGAGCCCGGTCGCCCTCCGGTTGACGGCGGTGGTGACCAGGACGGCGGCGGCGTGCTTCTCCAGCTCGCCGAGCCGCGACCGGGTCGACTTCCGGAGCGCGATCTCGGTCTCCGCCTGGGCTTCCCGGGTCTCCCGCTGGGCCTTGCGGGCCTCGTCGCGCTCGGCGACGACCCGGACGTGGGCGAGCGTCGCGGTGGTCAGGACGATCGTCGAGGCGGCCAGGGAGACCGCCGTGACGCTCGGGTGGCGGCGGGCGAACCGCCAGAGCCGGCCGGCCGGGCCGATCCGGCGGGCCCTGACCGGCTCGTGCGCCAGGTAGCGGGCCAGGTCCTCGGCGAGCTCGGCGGCGCCGGCGTAGCGGTCGCCCGGCCGCTTGCTCAGGGCCTTCAGGAGGATCGTCTCCAGGTCCAGGGGGAGCCTCGGGTCGAACCTGCGCGGGGCCTGGGGCTCCTTGTTGCCGATCTGGTCGATCAGCTCGGCGGCGGTCTGGCCGTCGAAAGGGGGGCGGAGCGTGACCAGCTCGTAGAGCGTCGCCCCGAGGCTGTAGACGTCGGCCCGGCCGTCGATCGCGCCGGGGCGGGCCTGCTCGGGGCTCATGTAGCGGGGGGTGCCCAGGAGGCTGTCGACCTGGGTCTGGCTGGGGTCGGCCAGCCGCCTGGCCAGGCCGAAGTCGGCCACCCAGATCATCCCCCGGGCGTCGACCAGCAGGTTCGAGGGCTTGATGTCGCGGTGGATCACCCCGCGGCGGTGGGCGTGGGCCAGGGCCTCGGCCGCCTGCCGGCCGACCTCGGCGACCCACCGGTAATAGGCCGAGCCCCGGGGCGGCACGAACGGCGGCGGCTCGTCGACCGGCTCCCGCCGCCCGAGCGGCCCGGCGGCGCCGTCGCCCCAGCTCAAGGTCTCGTCCCCCAGGCCGGACAGCAGCGGCGCGGCCTCGACCGGGTGCGAGGCCGCCGGGACGGGCCGGGCGGCCCCCTTGGCCTGGCCGGGCTTGCTCGACCGGTTCGAGCCCGAGCCGAGGCTCGACCCGGCGGCGACGGTCCGGTCGCGCCTGAGGTGGCGGAGGACCCGGTCGAGCCCGCTGCCCTCGATCCGCTGCATCGCGTAGTAGCAGAGCCCGCCGACCTGGCCGACGTCGAAGACCGGGACGATGTGGGTGTGGTGCAGGCCCGCCGCGGTCTTCGCCTCGTTGAGGAACCGCCGCCGGCCCGAGGAGTCGGGCGCGGCCTGCGAGCCGAGCACCTTCAGGGCGACCGGCCGGTCGAGCCCGACGTGGACCGCCTCGTAGAC
>JAABUQ010002233.1_pt1 | contig 39064 bp, 29 predicted proteins | sample 5560001 | NCBI WGS metagenome assembly JAABUQ01 (sample SAMN10711888, study PRJNA513371) | rock metagenome | isolation source: Antarctica rocks | place: Antarctica: Victoria Land, Finger Mt nord | collected 2015-12-18 | reverse complement strand
AGGGGGGGGATGTGCTTAGGGGTGAAGGGATGGAAGGGGGAGGGGGGTATAAGAGGGAGGAGGGAAGGGAGGAGGTGAAGAGGGAGAGGAAGGATAGAAGGGATAGGAGTTGGGATAGGGACCGCGAAAGAAGATGGAGGAGACATGATGAGGAGAGGGGCCATCGAAGGCATAGATCACGGGATAGGTCGAGGAACGGATATGAGAGGAGGAGGGAAAGGTCGAGGAGCTATGCGAGGAAGAGGGATGGTGACCGTTCTCCTCGACGGCCGAGAAGAAGCTACTCCCCTGATCCGCATCGGCGAAGGCGTTCGAGGGAGAGGGACCGTGATCGCCGAAGATAGCATGGCCTTAGCAATCAAATTCTCAAATCACTACTGATTAACGATGTTATTCCCAAACGCTATGCAAAAGAGCCTATGTACAGCCGATCCATCCTCGTACTACACCTGCCCCCTTCCCCACCGCCTCCAAAACTTCCACCCCTCCTCATCACCCTTCCTCCGTCCATTCCTCCCCCTGACCCTCAAGAAATAAACTGGCACCCCGGCCGCAATGAACGCCACAACAACAATCGCCTGAAATGGCTTCGCGAAGATAGCTCTGCTCAGCAAGAACAAGCTGACGCAGCAGAAGATGATCGGAGTACTGAGCCAAGTCCTGTACGGTCTTTCAAGGTAAGGCTCTCGTACGCGCAGCACGATGAGTCCGAGTACAGTCAGGAAGTAGAACGTATACCCCGCGACGCCATAGAATGTGACCAGCGTCCCAAATTCCCCGACGACGACGTAGGCTGCTGTGAGCACGGCGTTGGCGACCATGGCGTTGATGGGCGTAAAGCCTAATCCGCCCTCATTGTCGCCTATCCAGTTGGTCATGGTCCTGTTGATCCAAGATTTGCGCTGGAAACGGTTCACAGGCTCGTTAGAACCAGGCATGCCTATGTGACCCAGTATACCTGGCAAAAATCCCTCTTTGCCTGCTGCATAGACCAATCTGCCGCTAGTGAAGGTTGTTGCGTTCAAGGCTCCGAAACAGGAGGCTGAGACGATGAGAGCGAGGATCAGCGAGCCGATGGGGCCGAAGACACGGGAACCAAATTGAACTGCTATCGTGTTTGAGGATACGATGACTGCTTCTGGGAGCACAAAAATGTATGCCACAGAAGCGAAGAGGTAGCATAAGATGACGAGCGGCATGGCCATGTGGATCACGCGGGGGAGGTCGCGGTGGGGTTCCAGAAATTCGCCGACAACGTAATTTGTGTTGTCCCAACCGTCGAAAGCCCATAGACCTGCATAAAGCGCTACAGCCCAGCTGGAGGGATCAGAAGAGGTACCGTCGAACCAGCCGATGGTTTTCCAATCTGTGTTGGGTGTGCCCTTGAATGAGAACCCGGTTATCGCAACGACGATTCCGGTCACAGTGATGCCAAAGAGGGCGATGAATTTGAAAAACATGAAGAAATCCCCCATCCGCGTGCCCAGTTTTGTAGAGATGCAATTGAGGAGTGTAACAAATGCGAGACCGGCCAAAGCGACGCCCTTATTGATCCAGACGCTAGCATTTTCAGCTTCTGCACCGACTGCTGCGCGGACTACGTATTCCCCAAAAACTATGGCGATGATGGCCGTAGCGCCGGGTTTGAGTACCAGCACTGCACTCCATGTGAACAGGAATCCAACCGCTTCCCCAAATATTTTCGACAGGTAAACTTGTGCCCCTCCGTTGAGTGGTATTGCGCCTCCCAGCTCAGCGTAGCTAGCTGCCCCTGTCCATGCTAGTATGCCTGCCACCGTCCAGACAACCAGAGAGCCGCCATAGGATCCCGCATTTATGGCGACTTGAGCGGGAGAGGAGAAGATTCCCGAGCCGATTATGATGCCCACAATGAGGGAGAGGCCATTGAGGAATGTGAGGGATTTATGTTTCTCGAGAGAGACGGTGTTTAAGTCTGTATGTCCAGAGCCTGGGGCGCCGAGAACCGAGTACCCGGCAGCCGTTGACGACAGGGGAAAGAGGTTGGAAGCAAAGTCGAAAGCAGAGACGGAATAGGAGCGGTTGTGTGGAGGTCGAAGGGCTCCCTCGGGGTTTGAGGACGTGAGAGGGTCGTCATTTGATAGAGAAAGCTTCCGTGAAGAGGATATACCTGACGGGGATGAGGACCGTGAGCTGTGGGTCGGATCAGGGGTGGAGGAGGCTAGAGAAGCGAGTTCGAGGGAGTCTCTAGGAGGGGGTCCGAGGTTTTCATATTTGGGCCGCGACATGGCCGGTGGTTGGGGCTCGAGGTCATCGATTCATCTACATGCTCATATTGGTGTAGGTAATGATGGTCGCGAACAAGCAGCCGAAATTCTGTTGTACTATTGTGTAGAGAGAATAGAAGAATGTGGATGTTGCGTATTCAAGGTCTTGGAAGAGGCACTAACAGCCGCTTTGGGTTAGACTGAAGCGCTTTGCATGATACATTGTGTTCCAAGTTTCAAGTGTATAATAGATGTCTTTCGATTTTGATAACCCTGTAAAGTGAGAAGGCGTATCGGTCTAATTGGATCTTCAATGCACCCATTATTTCTGTCTAGAGGTTATCATTTTGGCCCAAAAGTATCAAGAAACCTTGTCCGACGCTCACTCCCTTTCCTCAATCACACCCGTCACTATGCACGCCGCAACCCCAATCCAGCATTTGATGCCAATCCAAATAGCGCACCAGGAACGAGGAACAAGTACAAGTCGACTGCGGAGAAGACTGAAGTCAAAGAGCCCAAGCGCTTTAGATTCCCAACTGGCCGAATCATCTTTATCACCGTCATTGCATACCTGGGCTATAACGTCTACAAGTGGCAAACAAATCCACATAGATCTCACACACTCAATCCGCAATTTTTCTCCCCTTTCATCCTCCAGGCTAGGGAGCAAGTGTCTCCCACCAGCATTGTGTTGAATCTTCTATCACTGCCTCAGGGCCAGAATATTGAGAATGTTTCCGAAGCAAGGAGACGTGGAGTCTGGAGCGTGCAGGTCATGCAACCAGAACTGCAGATTGCAAGGTCGTATACACCTCTGCCTCCAAGTAATGGATCACCAGCCGAACAGTTGCGGTTGTTTGTTAGGAGGGACCCCCAAGGGGAAGTGTCGAGGTTCCTTCATCGAATCTCTCCTGGCACACTGGTGCATCTCCGTGGTCCTCATATGGAATATGAGATCCCTGAAGATATAGACGAGATTCTCTTCTTGGCCGGGGGAACGGGAATCGCACCAGCATTACAAGTTGCATATAGTGTATTCACAGCTCGTGGACTTCCGGTCGAGAAATTGCCCAAGATGAGAATTTTATGGGCCAATAGACGGAGAGAAGATGCGCTTGCTGGTCCTAAAGATCCTGCTCTCGGACAATTTGAAGCAGAATTGGCTGCCAAGATACAGGAAGCGAAGAAGATCAAGGAGCGGACTGAGGACATAGCAAGTGGACTTCCTGAGTTGCCACGCGCGCGGTTAGTCGAGGATGTAGAGCAATTACAGCAGAGATACGACGGCAAAGTGACCGTAGAGTACTTCATCGACGGCGAAGGCTCGTTCATAACCGAGCCTATTCTAAGAGAATACTTGGCAGGTTTGGGACAGAAGTCGGAGACAGGTCCACCCCCACGAAAACAGCTCTTGCTCATATCTGGGCCGGAAGGCTTCGTCAATGTCTACGCTGGTCCGAAAGAATGGCGAGGGGGAAAGGAGATCTCGGGACCGCTGGGAGGATTGTTGAAGAAGATCGATCCTAAAGACTGGGAGATCTGCAAACTTTGATATGTCTCACCCCCTACAAACGGATTACATGTGTGATTCTTTTATGTACAAAATCAATGAAAGCAACCCAATCTCCACCCAGATGTCTCGTTACTGTCTTCTCTCGGCTTCTGGTGCCGAAGGATGGATACCTCTCAACAACTCATGAATAATACGGCCCTGCCCAAGCGTCTCCTTCAATATAGTCTCAACATGCTTCGGCTCCACCCGACCATACCAAATACTCTTCCCCTCTAACGGTGATTTCTTGCCATCCTCAAGCAAAAATCTAAAAGGTATAGAAACAATCACATTGCCCGCCCAGATATGGCCCCCAAGGTGACTCGATGAGACAACATGCAAAGTTAGAGTAGACGAAGCGCCCGTCCCCGACTCTCGGAGACGTCTCAACCTCACAAATTCGCTGTGTAGAAGCGGGCCGAGAATACCGCAGCGGGAGTCGCGCTCATTGTGCGCGCAGATTTGTATCATCGGGACAGTCATTCTCTTATAGAAGAGTGAAAATTTTCGTTGATCGCCACCAATCGTCTCTCCCAATTCAAACGGTACTGTTTCCGGCAATGATGCGTCTGGTCTTAATCGTTTCCGAGCAACCAGAAATTGCTCACAGAACGCCTCCAGGCCTTCGGTTGTATTCGGTATTGAGGGCAGAAAAACCCCCTGCGGGAAGACGTGCACGGAATTCGTATTCGAAAGGTGTCCCTTGTTAACGAGAGAGCAATTCGTGATTAATATGTTCCTATCCGCCTAGCCAAATCGCTCAACATCAGCCTCCTATCCCTATGAGCTTGATCCCGCTCAACCCATAGTCGTAGAAGCAAGAGTCTATACATACACTCCAGTACTTTCCCCCCGGCCCAACCAGCATCTTCAACTCCCTCGCTGGATTATACCTCGGCTTCCCGGTATTATACATCCGCCGCACTAAGCTGTCACCTTCTTCTTCGATCCGAGACGGCCATTTATACCGCCCGGTACGGATTACCACGTGCCGGAAATAAGAGGGCATGGACATGGGTTTCGAGTAGTCGATGTCCAGTCCCTCAGGGGTGGGGGCGCAGGCGCATGCTGTATGGGTACTATTGGGAGTTGCAAGGATAGTGGTTTGGGGCGTGGCTGTCGAAATAGAGGGTACTGTGGAAGTTTGGGCGGCGATGAGGGTTTGGCAGCGGACTTGGAGGTGGGTGCGAAGGGGTAGAGGGCGAGGGCGGAGGAGGCGGACCAGGTTGGGGATGTGAGAGGGGGATTGCAAAGCCATGCCTTTCGGACCTATAGGTGCATCACTGTGTTGTATTATGCGGTGACTCCTAGCCTAACGAAAGATAAGGCTTTCACGGCTTTGTATCTTCTGATGAAGTTGATATTGAATTGCCATAGGGCTGACTGTGAACTACCTAACCTAAGGTATCCAGACTGACACTCTAGATACGGCCTTCATCTGCTTCAACAGTCACTCATTCTAAGCGTGGTTTCCTTCTTGGATAGTCGGATTTCTCTGAGCATACTACATCATGTCCGATCAACAACAATCAATAGGAGCGGTTGTCAGGGATCTCGCCTCCACGTCCAAGCCATCACAGCACCAGGAATATACCAACGTTTCTGGATACCTTTGCCCGCGATTCGCAATATCCCATTTTCAGAAGACTCGGACATTTCCTCCAAGTGGGCGGGGTTATAGCTCTTTCCAGTACATGTAGACGTTTGTCTACTCTGTACAGCTATCTACTCCCTATGGAGTGGGATGTGGATCGTGTCTTGCGTCGCTTTGTCAAGAATCCTAAAGGGTTCGCTCCCAGGTGGCTAAGCATGATGTTCTCGTCCCTAGGAGCGCTGTCTTGCAGTTTTCGAGAGAATTACCTGGAGAGAGTGGAGTCCCGACGTTTTCATGCAATGGAGTCGTGATTGCGAGGCATTTGAAGAGTCCTTGACCATAGCGGAAGGGTATAGATGCCACGCCCCAATGAGTGACTTAAAGTCTGATCCTGGAACATTTGGTGTATACGAGATCAAGACACATGGCTGGTCTAGTCACCTCACAACTGCTGATGTACCATGTAGAGGAGGACCAAGGCCAGACAAGGTACATTGAACGACGCCAAGACAATGATAAAGGTCATCGTCACCTAAGAATCTCCAATTGACGAGTAGCGCAGACCGTACTCACCACTAATACCTTTAATCTTTTTAGCTACAAATCCGCCTATTCTGTCTTTCCCACTTCGACCTGCATACGTGGCGAAGCCTACATGCTGCAAAATCTACCACTCCACCAAAAATTCACCGTGCAGGGTGATTTTCCCTTAGCGCATCACATGGAGAAGTATATTGACCGTGGATAACGGCTACGTAACGTGAATTGGCTTCAGCAACTCGATCCAAGTCCATACCATAGCGGCTACGATTTGAGACGGGTTGGAGATCATCGCACTTGGAAAATCCTCTTTGACTGATCGCAGATTGATGTTCCACCGTCAGTCACCGTTGACTTCTGCTTGAGTATGCTCAGTTTATACTCCACAAGGCTGAGATGAGCGATGAAGACAAAAGTGGAGCAAAAGTTTACGAAGTTCGGTCTCACGGCTTTACCTCTCCCGCACTCAAGTATCGTTACCTATGTGGAATGAATGGGGACTATCGATGTGGATGGGAAATATTCGAACGTCAAGATCATGGATTGGCAAGGGAAGGAGACAAAAATCTGCCCCCAGCTGATCTAATAAGCAGTTGAGGATATCTAACGACGAAGCTCGAGCAATTGGTGCCACATCAAAACGCTCCTAGAAGATATGTTGAGCGCACACCCAACGGTATGGAGAGATTGTCTCAAATCGGAATAGCTTCACCACAATTATCGAACAGTTACAAGCGGACAAGCTCCAGCTGATCGAGGAGCTCAATATCCACAAATGAAGCCAAACACGGTGATAGAGCAGGGGCGAACGGCCGAAGAAGGAGCGGCTTGACGGATCTGCATCGTACACACAGCCGAATGACAAACCCAAATTTAGGGCAGGAAGTGCAGGGTCTTACAGGAACGGTAGAATGTTTGAGACACACGACAGTATATTCTGTGGAGGAATTCGTAAACCAACTCAAACTTGATCCGAATTCTTTCAGGACCATAAGAGGAGCTACGAAGAGAGCCCGAGACTCTAGCTGGTCGGCACGAGAAGCCACCCGTAGAAAGGCCTAAATGTGTAATTGATCAGAGGTATCTACTCTGCAGGCATATGAGTCGTATGTGAAAAATTTCTGATGATAAAGGTCCGCGAGGGAAGGTCTAGCCAAGGGAGCTTACGCCAATCAAATACTGACTGCCAGTCCACTGCGCTTCCACGAGGGCCACTTTCCATATCAAGGAATTTATTCATGGCATTTTTGAATGTATCCATACTCCTAACAAATTTCGCTGCGGCGTTGTGGCTGATCGCAATTCTGATGACCGTGTTGAAGACCGAGAGTGATCGCGACCGTGTAGGCAACCGTCGTGTACTCTAAGGAAAATCCTTAATGTAGGGTTGTTGTGGTGCAAACTCAGCCTTCTAACGGGCGGGCCGATGCTGACATTCTGAAATTAGGATATGATTGGTATACAAGAGAACCTCTACGTACGTTGTCTATTCACAAGCTGCTTCCCCACCTACTGAATTTATCCGAAAAGAACGCCGCATCCTTCACCATTACCGGAAAAGACCCTGCTGGCCCACTCGTCTGTCTCTTTGATCAGAAAAAGTATGGTGGGAATGTTCTTTGTCTGTACGTTACCCTCTTCTCCCTCCCTCCTTCATCATCTTCTTCCCTTCCTCCTCTCCCGTTCCTCCATGTCCAAGTCCAATGAGCAATCAACGGATTCGAAAATATATTATATTGACGTAGGTGATTCTATAGCGGTCCTGGCGGCGACAATCTCACCTCCGATTGGCAGAACGTCGCTCAAAGCGCAAAGATGTGGGTCGCCAAGGCTACTTTTTATCCCGAATATTACGGAAACGCTGCTGGTGAGTTACTTTGTCCTTCCCCTCCCCCTTCGTTACCATTGCACATCTTTGCTTCGTGTTGCTGACATAGGAGTCGGGGCGTCCAAGGGCAACCGCAGAAAGGGGACATTGATGATCTTTTAGGTCTGAGGTATGGGACCACAGAGAACTTGCTAAAGGTAAGTGAGATCGAGTGTCTTTGCCTTCCGCTCTCGCTCTTTTGGTGCTGTTGTTATACGTGCTGACGAGGCTTTTTTTGGGGCAGAATACCTACGGTCTCTTTGTCGCGGTGGCTGAGTAGGAGGAACTGGTATTGAGGCTGGCCTCTGTTCACTATAGTCAAGCGAAAATGCTTGCCTGCTGCGGTCGCTTATTGATCAGGTGCGACTGTCCCAGGATATGTCGATGGTGCTTACAAAAAAGTCCCCATCTGTGTGTATTGCATATGTGCATGATGCTACCCTTCTCTATATTATCATTCATTAATAGAAAGTGCTTGGCCTTCCTGTATTTTGGAATTCTGGTGGACAAAATTCAAGAGAAGAGAAATTTGGACGTTTTGGTGGTTTGAATGCAGGCTTGAGATGATGTGCTTCCTGAGGTTTTACACTGTCAGACTTGTTATCAGAGTGTGTGACGAAGTTTCAAAATGCATCATGCATAACGGCAACGCAAGGCACGAAAAAATTGCTCACGTCGCTCATCTTTCTCATCCGCCATCAGGTCGCTGCTGAAGGGGGCTTTGACTCCCAGGGAAATTTAACAATACGTGAGACACAGGAGGCTTGCTCAAGGGCTCACCTTCAACCCATTTTATATCCGCCAGTATTCGGTACTAATTCCTGAAGACGATTGTCAGTACCCTGAACTCCCTGCGCAAACAGCGCCAACTCAGCCATCGCGCCAGACACCCTGCTCCTCCCGAAACTCCGCCACAGCATCCTTCCTCTCCTCTTTGAGACTCACAAGCCCTTCCTTACACAAATGATGCTGCAACTCGACCAGCTTCCGCTCCTCGGGCGCCATCAAAGCCCTCTCCAATTTAATTTTCATATCCTCGATGGATTTCTCGAGACTCTCGATGTAGCGAGCGTAATTTTCGAAGATGCGGTCCTCCTTGCCGCGGAAGCAGTCGACGCAGAGAGACGGCGCGTAGATGAGGACCGTGTACGCGATGCCAATGTTGCCGCAACAATCCTGACCATTGGTGTCGGCGATGTTGCAGGGTTCGATGATGTTGTATTTACGGCGGTGGCTGCACTCGGCGTGGTCGTAGGCAATGCCGACGCACATGGTTGCTTGTGCTTGGGTGTGAAGTGATTGATGGTAAGATGGGGGATCGAAGGAGGCGAGATGGATGAGGAATCTAAGATGAAGTGGATGGATACCATTTCTATTTCAACAACTGAAACAAGCATATTGTATTGCTGATTGTCGTCAATCACAAGAATCTTTGTCTCCTTGTTGATTCCTGTGACGGTCTTTGTTCAAACCCAGCGGTTGTGTCTTGGCCAAATTGTTCAAAGGCCTGCCGTTGTTACAATGATTTAACAAAGCCATTGTACTGTTCACTCGATTCGAACATTGTCCTACCTGCATTAGGGGAAGTAGGCAGCTTTCGATGTGTTAATAGAGCTAAGATGGTTGATCTAACACTATGTGTCATCCTTGCCAAAGGATTCGGAGAATCGCAAGAAGCTGGTGAGTATCTCTTTGAGGTCAACGAGGTTTGCTCATTCCAGTACTGAAGACAGCGCCTCTGGCGGTAATCCGGCATCAGGTCTTGTTGAACGCTTTTCGTATACCAAACATCTACCAAAAATGCGACCGCACGTTGTAGTATGTTATCTGGGGATACATTGAAATCTGACAAAAAGCGATTGCCGCTTCTTCCGCTCAAGGCTTTCTCGAAATATCCAGAAAAGAAATCTTATTTCGTTTAATGTCAAGCGGTTCTTGGATAATATCAGCCGGATAAAAACATAATGCAGGAGTAGCTTAAGCAAGACGGCATTCCTTTCCAACCAGCAGACAGTCAACTATAACTCCTCACCGAATATACGCAAGCATCTCAGACCCTTCACGACTCCCTTCCAACCATCACGGTTCACCGCGTCGAGGTTCCAGCCCCCGCCTCCCCACCTTCCCGCACATTCTCAAAGCCGAACTTCCAAGCCCGGGACCTCACTTACTGCAATCGTTCCCCCCACCATCCCACTGCTACTAGTACATGACCCGATCAAACTATCCGCGTATTTGGCCAGCATCGCATCATCGATACACTTCCCCATCATCTGGTCCAGCGGGTCTGTTGTAACAATGAACAGGTTGTACACGTTGATGGGATTGGTACTGGGAACGGTGGTTGCGCTGCCGCATTGGCTGAACACGTTTGCAACACAGCACGGCGTGCCGCTGCCAGCGACGCTCAGTTGTGATTTTAGCTGGTTGGCGGCTGCGACGGGCATTGGGGCGTCGCTGGCGCAGTTTGCTTGCTGGCGGGGTTGGAGGCCGGGGATGGTGAGGGGTGTGGCTATGGGGATGAGGGTACCGAGGGTGAGGAGGAGGATTGAGGTGGATGGTGGGGGATACATTGGAGCGGGCTTAGATATGTGTGTGAAAATGACCTTTCTTTCCTGCAAAGCTTGATGGCAATTGTGTTGTGAGAGTATGAGGAGGGAATTGATGTCGAGCAGAGAGTGGCGACCATTGACACTTTTCAAATTGCTTTGAAATACTCGCAATCTTTTTGCTACGAAAGTGTAACAATATAATCGCAGTTGGATCCGTACAAAGGGCCCTATACGGCCCCGAGCGGCTCAAACCTCCTGTCCAAGACCCTCGATCTCGTAGCGATATGCAACACTTTGTTTCAAATAAAGTGGGATCACAGAAATGGAGCATGCGCTTGTGTTTGAAAAAAGTGGGCAACACTGAGTCCTCGGCGAATGCATAATCGCCGAGCTTCTATTAACAAATGAATCACAGAAAGTGGTGATGAAAATCCAGATACCAAGATGCAACAAACACCCGAGAGCGTAACGTACAAGCGCGGTCGCTTAAGCAGTAGAAATTTGGTACACCAAAGTATTAAACGACAGGATAACAAAATTATCCAGACGCAAACTTATATACATCCCTGTTTTCATCGCCGCCAAATTTACTCGGTCCAGCCATATATCCTCTCACAAATCTCTTCCACCTGGAACAAACAGGCAACACGCAGGTACGAGTCTTCGGCAAGTATATGGCAGCCGAGTTTCCCTTGGCAAAAGCATATCCGAAAGCGGTCCGTCCAGACCAACCAACATATTCAATAAACTTACAACTCCACTCCCTTATCCACCACCTCTCCTCCATTTCCATCATCTAACAACAATAAACATAGTAATCCACCAACACTGCTAACTATATACTCTAAGCCGTTTTATAAAAGCTGGGGAAGACTTGCCTCCGCGCATGCCGCAGCGCCCTCGTTTCTAGTTTCGGGGACACTGCGAGGGTACGACGAGCGCTCCTTCTCTTCGGGTGCTACTGGTCGATTTGTCCGCCTGGAGTGGGCAGAGCAGAGTATATGGAAAGCTAGCACCAGTGTAGATACTAACGCTATCGAACTTCCTACCTGATTGTCTTGGGGTCGCGAACTTAGCGAAAGGATGCGAGAGAGTCACTCGCTGCTGGTAGCACAGGGTATGCGTCGTAGATACATCACAGAAAACATCTAGGTGGGAGCCATGGAAAATCTTGCTTCGCCGAGCAATCTATCCACCCCCCTCACGCCCACCCCTCCCTCTCCAACGGCCCGCCCTCGAACTCATTCCCCACGGCTTCCCCTCCCACCGCAGCCTCGTCCTCATCCCCTAGCACCCCACCAACACCCCACCCCATCTTCTCCAACTCTCTCGCGAAGAAGTTGTACTCTTCTTCCCCCTCCTCCTTCCCTTTAGCCGCCTCTCCCGCCTCTTCCTCCCCCCTTTCCTCCCTCTGCTTGACCAAAGCCTTCCCTTCCATCGCATGTCTAAAGAATCTCAAATGCCACCAATGCACCAACGCCCTCCCCGCCTGCTCAAGCGGCACCGCCTCCTCCACAACCCCATCCACATCGCCCCCGCACAACCACTCATCCCTCAGCTCCGGTCTACAGTGCAAATAGATAGCAGTGATGACGCGCATGTTGTTCTGTCGCCATTTGCGGCCGCAGTAGGGCACCTGGCTCTTGAACAGCTTGAGCGTGTAGAGCCGCAAGTCCGGCTGTGGGATCCTGATCGATTTGCGCAGGATGGTGCTGGATTTGTACTGCACGAGGAGTAAGGCGCGGTGGGCTTTTCGTTTGGTGATTTTTTGGAGGATGCGCAGGAGGTTTATGTTTGTGAGGAAGAACCGAGGGGCGAAGTTTGTTAAGGGGGTTTGCGGGAGTTGGCCAGAGGTTGGGTAGCCGAGTTCGTCTACTTCGGGGCGGGCTGGAGGGTTGGCGGCGGGGGGCGGGGGCGTAGGGGGAGGGGATTGGGATGTTGGGCTGCGCCGGTGTTTGCGGATTGGAGGAGGGGCGGCTTCGTCTGAGTCCGAGGAGCTGGAGGTTGAGAGGGGAGGTTGAGGAGGCGATTTGGGGGGGTGTTTAGAGTGGAGGTGGCAAAAGCTGAAGAAGCTGTTGGGGATATGTTAGTCGAGTCGAAGGGTGGGAAAGAGGTGGAGGCAACATACTCGAGGTCTTCGCGGTCGTTCTTCTGTTCGACCGCTTTGTCTACGTCTTGGTGGGCGAAGTATTTGAGGATCAGGGGGATGTAATTCGCGTCTAGGAGAAGTTGGGCAAAATACTCGAATTTAAGGATGTCTAGTTGATAAAGGTGTAAATTGCTGTTCTAGAATGGTGGTTGAAGGGCTTGGAGACTTACGGGAGAGCTTGAACCATTTCAACAGAAGGAGCAGTATACCAGAAACAGCCTTGGCAGAGATCTCTCTCGATCGCGCGTCATTGAGACCTTCGATGGCAGAATCAGTGCCGTCTTCATTATCGGAAAGTTGTCCATTCGCCATTCCATTCAGGCTGGCTGATGAATTGGGATTGGTCTTGCGCTTTCCCTGTGCGTCGTTCGCATTATTCGCGTTTTCGTCTTGGGAGAAGCTGTGATTTGAAAGCCCATTCTGACCATTGAGTGCCACAAGGGCAGATACAATTTGGAACAACTCCTTCCAGAGAACAATGGCCAGCGATTGGAGATCTGGTAAAGCGTCATGCTCGAAAAATAGTCAGTCTTCGAGTCTCCAATTCCACAGGCAATACCTACATAGTATTCAATCACGGCATCTAGGCTGCTCTGAACAGCCTCGTTCGTTGTCTCCTTCTCATCCTTTGCAGTTTCATGCTTAAATTCTGCCTCGATTTCAGTAATTTCAGTCTCAGCTTCTAGTTCGCCGTCCTCACTTCGAGTCTCTGATCCCTCAACATCAGAGCCTTCACCGTCTTTAGCGGAATCATTCCATCCTCGCTCATATTTGATGTACTGCTCCCGTACGTCCCATAACTGTCGTATCGATCTGGACATTCGCATCCTACTGGCGAAGAGCTGACCCGCTTCACGTATGGAAGCGGGAACATCGCCGCCATCCCATCTTTTCCCTACAAGCTGGTCTTGCAACTCGGCGCTGCCTTTTCCGCCAACAGTGTTACTTGTGCTGTCCAAAGGAGGGTATAGGAAGGGAAAATTCTGATTCGTCTGGTAGTTTTGTTTCTTACCGCCTTTACCGCCCGGGCCGCCAGGAGTTGGTGGTGGAGAAGGCGCTGGTGTTGCAATATGTACCGGCTGATTTAATATAGATCCTCCTCCGTTGGTACTTGGGGCTATCGATGCGTGAATGTTCTCCTGGCTGGCTTGGCGGCTAGGATGATTAGGAAGAGGTGGAAGGATTGAATTGTTTTCCGGTTCAATCGGTACCAGGGGCTGGGGTGGACTGTATGCTGGATATTTTGAAGTAATTTCTTGGCGGAACAGATGATAGTCAAGAGGCGATGTAGTGATGAAACTTTCCTCATTCTCGCCATCGGCTATATCGGTTTCCTTCCGAAGTGCATGCTTACCCTCTTCTACATCGCTGATGTTGCCGAAAAGGAGTAGCATCGTCTTCCAAAACAAGAGCAGTAACTGATAAGATCAGCACGCGTCACTGCCAAGTCTCGTACACAGGCAGCATACTCTTTGTCGGGGAACGCAGGAAGGCTCTGATGAGTCTTCCCAGCGAAGCTTCCCAATCATCTGGGTCAGTAGCAACAGAAGGCTGGGCCCAAGGTTTGCTGGAGTGATGTTTGTCAGCGACATACTTATTGACAAGTGAAAACCCCACAAACCTATGGTTGCTCTTATCGTCATATCCTCGCCTTTAGACCGCTTCCATCTACCGACTTCAACAAGTAGATATAGCGCAGTAAGCGTTTGATTGACTTCGATTTGCTTCAGGAACCTCGCATGTGAAAGTTGCTCATCCTGGGCTTCAGAGAGAATGTCGACATCCCTAAAAACATAAGATCTTAGCACATTGTTAAATGAGACGAATAACACACGGGTGGAGTAGCCGACTGACTGACTGTTCGCTTTCCCATAGCTTCTTGAGTACATCCACTAGCTTCTGTGCCGCACCATGTTCACAGAGCATTTCTACTCCATTGGTGATCCACTTGAGGTGGAAAACAGGCTTGGTGCTTTGAGCGTCTAGCCACTTGGTGTCAACCGCTGAGAGATCGGTGGACCTGTGTTCTGTCTCTACTCCAGCGGTATCATTCCAAGCTCCGAGCGCCACGTAAGATATACATTCAAGGCTCTTAACTCGTGACGACAATTCTGGATTCTCGAGGGCAAGTAAGGCTCCTTGAATAAAGTTCTCCCGGTCTTCCTTTTCCACATCTGTCCACTCTAAGCCTTTATCAGACGGGGTCGAGTGTTCAGGCCGAGCTTGCTCCCACTTATCAGCAAAAGTCTTTTTCGCCTGTAGCAGCATGTATCTATCCTCTTCCGTATATTGAAACCACTCCTCCAATTCTTCTGGAAAAGACCTTGTCTCAGCGTATTCATAGGCATAGGCTGTGGGTTCGACCTTCGGTAGATCGTTCACCAATCTCCTCAACTGTTGGAGACTCAAAGAGTCTGTAGAATTTGTAGACTCTTCTCGCTGTTGAGCCGGAGTTGGAGGAGGAGGCTGCTGGGGAGGGGCAGGGGCTGAACCTTCGCGGCGAAGGATAGGGCGAGCAATTGGCCTGGGAGGACTCGGGACGGCATTCGCCAAGATCTTTGGACTGCCTCCTGGTTGTGCATCTTGCGCTCTGCGGGACTCGATGCGGTCGTTGAAGTCAGATTCGTTTGAAGTATCGGTTGGCGATATTGTAGAGATGTCGGCACCAGCCTCATCCACTTCATCGGCCTTGACAATGATGGCATCACTGTCCTCCGAGGCCACGTCTTGCTCCCCGTAGTCCATCGTGATATGAACGTCTTTGGAATAATGTGGGGCTTGAGCACGCCCAGACGAACGAATAACACTGCTAAGATGTCATGTCAAATAACGTGCGAAGACAGGCCCATGTCTAAGCGGTCTTTCAGAGAGGCTATCCTCGCAGCAGAATTCAGCAGCAGCATTTTGGCACACCTACAAGCCAAATCTCGAAGTAGAACACGAAAACACAGACTCGACGTAGGAGCTCGACATGATGAAGCGAGGGAAAGTTTAGCCGAAGTATCTCCTTCATAAACTCAATCGCTCCTCTTCGGTTCACTAACGAATCCCAAACGTTGAAATCCTTCACACACTCTATTACTTACAACACAAGTCTCATTTACGTGTTCGAAACTGTTACATAGGCCATCGTCAGCTTTCGGCGGCTGGAAAGTGAGTCGAAGTGCATCTACTTCATGTCGAGATGATCTTTTACCCTCATATATCAAGAGAACGGGAAACAGATTGATCACCTTCAGCTGGTGCAATGAGAGAATGCCTTCATTGGCGTACAGCACTCATGAAACCTCTCTTCTCGAGTCCTCTGCCCTAGAGGTATATCGAAAAAATGAGGGCCGCCCACAGGTCTCTTGCATAATAACGGGGCACTTTCTTGAGATCTAAAGAACCCCTGATTCCTCTACTTCAAGATATCGTAGATGGAATGCTGGATTTCCGGTGAATCAGAGCAACATCTTGGTGGACCAGCAACCTTCAAAGATTGAAGTTTGAGGACAGCCGGAGAAACAATTGAATAGGGCTTCAAGACATGAGTCTTTGACTTCTCCCGGGCTATCGCGCTTCATTCAATCATTTGTTTCTTGATACGGGATTCTCGGAGAGTGATACAGACGGCTTTTGCATTGATGATTGATCTGTCACCAGAACATCGACTAACAACCTGCGTTATCTGAGCGTAAGATCAATCATCACATCATTCGATCATGCCCCTTAATCGATCTGGCCAATCTTTGAATTGATGGATGACCTGTGACAAGTCACCCCCAATGTTCACCGCCAAAGCCCTCACCCTCTTAAAACCCCTCATTCTAATCTCCTCCACAGACCGACCCCCACGGCCCATCCACATCCTTAGAAACCTCCTTGCCTTTCCCTTCCCCTCCTCGTCATCTTCACCAAGATAGACCCGCTCAAGTGCTTATTGGCCTCCTCCATCTTTAGCAGCGCCTCATACACAGCCCCTTCCCTCAACATACCCTCCATAGCATCTATCGTACAAGCATTCCGAATTCGATCATTAGCCTTGTGCTTTAGCGCAGCGTCCGGCACCTCCCTTAGTCAATCCCATGCCCTGATGCCCAAGTCCAGGATTTTACGTAGGTGTCCAAGCAGTTGCTTGACAAGGCGCCCAAAATTTGGATTTGTTGGCTTAGAGAAAGCGAAGTCTAGGTAATGGAATATACCTCCAAGCATTCTGACACATGTATGGGGAGCAAAGGCATCAGCATCGTCAAGCAACGGAACGAGATACTTCATATTTGTCGCTATGATGATGGGTCTTTGTAAAGATCTTGGCGCTGCTTTCTAGAGCGTTTAGTAAAGAATTTGAACTTTCGCGGCGGTCGATAGACCCGAGAATTTTCCTTTGTAAGCGCAAGGCGAGGTTGTCTTGGCATAGTCGTTTTGGGGTCAACACTGGGGAGCAGCCATGAAACCAGGAAATGAGACAGCCCAAAAGATGACAGTACAAGTTTCATGCCACATATCATGATGTTGATGTGATTTTTAGCCGTAGTAAAGGAGACCAATTCTCCGAGCACCACAACAAAATCTGCTACCCGGACGCATTTCACGGCGACATCTGTTCAATGGAAAGAATAGCTCCAGGGACTAGGTATCGAGGTGTGGATCCTCACATATAACATCTTCAACATCTCTGTTGTCCACGATGCATAACTCTTAGCTGTTGGGCTTAGGATGCATTTCATCGATCTTTTGATAGTCAAGAAGGTTTTATTGAGAGGGAGTTCCGTACGCTTCTAAATCAACAGTAACTCCCGCCTCACGCAATAAGTCAAGAACCTCGAAAGAATGCTGCTTTGCTGCAACTGAAGCTGGCGATTCCTTGAGGCTCTGTGGAAAACGACCATCAAGGATATCAAGCCGGGCTTTTTTCTTGAGCAGATATTGAGTCATGGGAACGTTGTTCCTAGCTGCCGCAATGTGAAGGGGCGTGCGGTCGTTTTTACCGTCCTGTTCATCGATAAATGCGCCATAGGAAACCAAAAGCTTCATGGCGGAGAGGTAGTCGTTCTTCGCAGCAAGGTGCACGGCCTTGTATGTCCCCCATTGGGCAGAGCCATTCAGGTCCATGCCGTCACGAAGATATCTTCCAACACTTGCCTGATTCATATTATAGATAGCGTCAAGAAAGTGACTCATCTTGGCTGTATCCGGGTCCAGCGACAGCGATTTTCTCGCAGGCTTCCAACGATGCGGAGACGTATAGGAAGGCAGAAAGGGGAATGCAACGACGGGCTCTCGTTCGGCTTGCTTCTCGTTGGATTGCGGCCGATGCGGGACCCTATAATTCCTTTTGTATACTTTAGAGGCGAAAAGCTCGTTCTCGATTTCTTCCTCGAGCTTTAGCCGAGAGTAGACTATTTCTGAACTTGCCACACTAATGTGGCTGTCTGGGCGCGACCAAACAGACATTCGCGATGGAACGATAGAGTAAGCACTTTCGTCTGATTTATGATGAGTGACGCTGGATGCATCCAGTAACGTCGAACGATCCGATGCAGAAGGAAGTGATAAGACTTGCAGGAGAAGTGTCATTGTCAACACCTGGTCTCTCACCCTCGTTTGATGATTTTGTAAAGAAGACTCGTTCCACACAGTCTTTGAGCGGTTCATAAATCCTGGGTGCTGCCTCGGTGCTGGCGCCCCATGCGGCGTTGGGGGGAACCCGCCCAGAACTGGCCCGGAGCTAGCCCTGAGAGCCCCGGAGCATCCGCGCAAATCTTAAAGGCTTGGCACTGGAACATTTTGCAGATGTTGGAGTATGGCTGATACAGTCTCTTCAGCAGCCTAAACCTATTCGGGTTAAGCGTATGAAAACAACAAACCACCAATATAGGCTGCATTATAGGCTGAATTATAAGCTGATAACCAATTAATAAGTATACGTATCTTTCCTAAACAAGTTAACCTATTATATATATATAATATATAATATACTTAGATAGATAAGCAATTGAAATCTCCTAAGTTAATAAATTATAAATCCGATTAATATGATAATAATTTATAATAAAATATAATTCTAAAATTATATAAAACTATATATAATAAGCCTTAAAAAGGTTATATATTCGACTCGATAATAAGCGAATAATTAAGAATAAAAAAACTATAATATATTTTATATTATTTATCTAATTATAGGAGAATATTGAAATATATAGTTAAATAAATAATCTAAGAGTATATATATATTTTTAGTTATTATTCTCAATAGGTTATAAGCCCGGTCAGCGTCTGCAAATTCAAATAAAGAGAAAAACGAAAACGTTTTTAATTTTTTCAATTTAATATCTATATATCTATCTAACCCCCCTATACCAAATAATAGAATAAGTACGCAGGAAGGTAATTATCCTTAAAGGGATATTTAATTACTAGTACTAGCAATCCGAAACGAAAGCCACCTTTATTAAGGAAGGATCCTAGTCGGCTATTATCAAAAATAATAACAAAGGCAAAAACGACGATAAAGATAAGAATACGGCCTCTAATAACAGTAAAGTATAGGCTATTATTACTTTCTTATATAAACTATATATTAGAGACTTCTTTAATAGCGAAGAAAATACTATAAAAATATAAGATCTTTTAAAAAAAAATATTAGAAAAAGAATAATTATATTATTCTTATAACCGTCTAAAATCTAATAAATACTAATATTACTAAATTCAAAAGTACTAGCGAATATATAGGTTATTTACGTTATTAGAATAACTATCTAGCAATAATAACGTAAGCTATGAACGAAATAATACTAGCTTATTTGTTTTTAAAAAAATTTCCTAATAAAATAAAGCTATATTAGATCTAAATTGTTTAAACTATAAATAATACTAATAAAAACGTTACCTTTAAAGAGATAACTCAAGCAATATTTATATATAATGAACGATATAGCTAGGAAGGCTCCTCCAAAGCCCTAGTAGTAGGGAACTTTAAGAAATAAGGGAAAACCAAAAGTAATAATAAAAAGAAAAGGAAAGGTAAAAATATTAAGCCTAAATACTTCTATTATAAAAAAGTCTAAATAAAGGAAAAATATTAATACTTAAACAAGAACTAACGTCCTAATAGCTAGAAGCTAAAAGATATAAAACTCTTAAAAGATAATAATAAAGCAATAATACCGAGACAAGTTCTTAGGGCGAAACGTATTAAAAAGACTAGAAGTTTTAAGTCGGTATTATTAATATATATAATACAAATGATATAAGCAATACGAAAGGCGTTTAGAAAATAGAATATTTATTTGGATTCAGAAGCTAAAATCTATATATATTTTTTATTCATACTTGTTCTAACACTTTATATAGACTTATACGAATTTCTATTATATATTCCTAGCTCGCGATTGCTCCGTATACAGAGCGCCTACGTAATATATAAGTCCTATTATACCTTTTTTTCTTAATATTTAATATATTTAAACTTCTTCTATTGGATAAAGTTATTAAAGTAAGATTAATACCCCTTAATTTATTTCCCTAAATAGGGCCTTGATCCCTTAGAATTACAATAACTCTTTAATAGCGAAGATTATATATATTGCTTCTGTTATATATTTCTTGCTCCTTAATAGTACTTTAAGTTTATAATATCAATTACTTCTCTTAATACCCTTCTTCATAGCTTTTATTAAAGGTATAATAGCAATATATATTTTATTATTATAACGTTATTACCGTATTCGTAGTTTATTATCGGTATTCCTAGTATTCTCCTCCTATATAGGAATTTCCTAAAGTCTATCTTCCTTATTTTAAGCTATAATAATAGCGCGCTATAGGCTTTAAGGCGGTTGGTATATAAGTTTTGGTATTTAAAAGAAATAATCAGGGCGATAATAAAAATATATAAATTTTTTTTTTATACTTTTTTTTTATATTTCTGCTTATATCTTTCTTATATTAATACCGTTTTTGCTATAACTTCGCTATATATAGGTTCCGTAAGTATAGTATTATAGGCTCGCTTTATAGCTTTATTTACTATTTGGTTCTTTAAGATCTTTATATAATTTAAAATCTAAATTAACTCTAATATAGTTTTTTAAGCCCTAATTTCTTTATAAGTAGCTTATATATAATATAATTTTGTTTAGTTTATTATTAAATATATTTCCTATATTACCTTTAATAAGGCTTAGCTATTTAAAAATATTTTATATATATAACCTTTATTTTCTTCGGTAGTATACCAGGTATATAGTTCTTCGATTATTATTATTAAATCCTCTAACTCTTTATAATATATAAGAGCTATTCCTAAGCCTTTTAAACGAATTACTTTTTCCTAGTTTAGACTGATTAATATAACTGTTATATTCTTATCCCGTTTATTCCTATCTAAATAGACTTTACGACTTAAAAGTATATCGTTGGCGTTATATATACGATACGCTATCTCTTTATCTTTATAAATAATAACCTTTAAAAGTAATACTTATAGCGGTATTATATAGGGGGCTATCCTCGGTACCTCCTTTAACCTTAAGAGTTTAGCTATTTATTCCCTTTTTTAAATATTAAATATTTAGTATATTTGCCTTTTCTGCCCTATTTTGCTATTAGCTTTCGATAGATACGCCCTATTACCGCCTCGGCTATATATACGGAACGCTTTTAAGTTTAGTCTAATTATTATCTTTGCTACTATTTTTTCTATATATAAGTTAATTAATATTATATATATTTTTATTTTTAAAATCTCCGTTGCTATTACTTTATACGCTTTAATTATAATCTTTAGGGATTATTTTTAAATTGTTTTTAGCTTAATTATAATACTTTTCCGATATATTTTCACCCTTATAAGTATATATTATACGGCTGCGCTATACGCGAATACCGGTCTTAATACCGTAATATATATTTGTTTTATTGTTTTTAATAATACGCTTTAAATAAATCCGCTTAAAGTACTTAAAGCTAATATTTTCTTTATTAATTTGGCCTAAAATAGCTTTATATAGGATTGCTATTTTGGTTTTAAATTTAGTTAAACCTTTAAAACCTTAATATTCGTATTTACGCCGATAGTATATTTATTAAAGTAAAAGCTTACTATTATATTGAATTGCTTTAGAGTTGTATAAAATATACTAATTTATATTTTTTGGTTATAAATTGAGAGCTATAATATTTCGTTTATATACCGTATATATAGTAAATACGCTTTAATATCTTATAGTTTTTTTTATAGAAATATTATAGGTTAATATATTAATATTATTTACGAAGCTAATAAGGTTAGTCCTAAGTTATATATTTTTATATATATTTAGCAAATTAGCATTATAAAATTAGTATAAAATAGGCGATAATAGCGACTTTTACGGTATATTTATATTAACGCTATATTCCGCTAGCGTATAAGAGCCTACTGTTAGGCTAATCTTTTTCGATTATAAAAAATCTTTAATTTATATTAATAACATAGTCGGTACGCGGTACTTCCGTATATTATATATTAGCCTTATATAGGAGACGTTATTAAACGCCTTTTTTATAATATTTAGATTTAATAAGTGTGCTATTTTTTTCTTATTGTTATTTTATATAATATAGATTTTTTCGGTAATTAAATAAAATATTATATCGACGGACCTTTTGCTCTTTATCCTTATTTAAATATTTAATAGCTTTTTATAAGTTTCGACTATGTCATATATATATTCCGATATTATTAAGTTTAATACTTTCTTTAAGGTATTTAGTAATATTATAAGTTTATATATTTTAGAATCTGTATAGTTTTCTTTTTAAGGTTCTTGTAACATAATTATTATTATCGATTTAAAATAATCTAATTATATTTTTTCTTTTAAATATTTTTAAAAAGGAGACTTAAGCTACGTTAATACACCGTATATAATAAAGCGAAAAATCTTGTTTAATATCTTATTAGGTTTAGGGGCCTTATCAGGAGCTGCTTTTCAGATTATTCTATATATTTCGTAGTTTGTTAAGGGGTCGCCTCCTTTTATTAAATCTTTATATTAACAGCCGGGGATATTCTTTAAATCAACTTTAGGAAAGAATAGGAAATATTCCTTAAAAAGGACTTTTACTTTATCTTTTATACCGGTTATTAATATTCTGTCTATTCGGTATAAAAGGGAAATAAGCGGGCCTTATATTATATCCTTTCTATTTTTTGCCTATTTTGTAATATAATAAAGCTTTTTAATAAACTCCTTTATATTTCGTATAATATCTTTGAACCTTTTCTATTTATATTTTTTAATAACTTTCTTTACTTTATTTTTAGTTTATTAATACTTATTTTAAATTTTTTTATATTCCGATTATATTATAGTTTCGTTATAAGTAGTATATATTTTTAATAACTAAATTATATTCCTTAAATTAATATAATTTAACCCTATTGCTAAATTTAACTTATAATATTAAAGGCTTTACTGCTTTTCTAATAACCTTTATAAGCTTTAATATATAATTATTAATCCGTTAATAGCCTATTTACCCGTCCTTTAATAACGTTAGGAAGTTAATAGAGAATAATTTTTTAAATTTTTTTTAAATCTATTATTTTCTAATTTTAATACAGGTACGCCGGCTACGTATCGAATATAGTTATATAAAGAGTTATTTCTATAAAGAAGTAATCTGATAAATATTTAATATTATTTTTTATTTAATAAATTAATAAATTATCAATTATTTTTTCTAATATAAATATTAGGTTAATAATAGTTTATTAACTATATATATCTTTTATTATAGTCTTTTCAAGTGTCGTAAATATTATACTAACGGTCTTTATATTCCCTAATAGATTATCGGATTATATATATTAATATAAATAAAAAGGTCTTATTTATATAAGATAATATAGGTTAAAATCCCTTAAGATTAAGTATTTTCTTTAGGCCTATAAGGCCTTATTTAATATTAATAAGCTTCCTTATTATAATATATTCTAATAATTAAGAAAAGGTAAATTATATACGCCGTATATTCGTAGCTACTCCGTCTACGCTCTTATTATATAATTTACTATTAATATTTTAACGTTTCCGAAGCTTTATTTTATTTTTTACTAATTATTATTTAATTTTTTATTAATATAGAAATAAAGCCTCCCTTTTTTATCTATTATCGAGAAGCAGCTAAAGCAAAAATTATATATATATCGATCGAATAAATTCCGCTATAATTTATAAATTATTAATATATCGAATCTCTTTAATTCCTACTTATTTAAGAACGGGATTATTACTTTATTTTTCGATTTACTAACGTTATATTATAATATTATAATATTTTTAATATATTTTATTATAGTTCTTTAGGGGTTTTACCCGGGAAATTTATAATATTTAATTTTATATTCGTATCCGCCGTTAGTAGGGCAACGGCGGACTAAGTACTCTTTACTTCTATTATATTCGAAGGTGTCATAGGTCGAACAATCTTGGCCAGACCTATACAAGATCTAGAAAAGATCTAGGGAAGATCTAGGGAAGGTTTAGGAAAGATCTAGGAAAGATCTTAAAGAAATTTTGAAGAAATCTTATAAAAATCTTATATTTAATTATATTCGATAATATTTAATTAAGCTTAATTAAGCTTAATCTAAAAGTTCTTAATATTTAAGTTTTTATCTTTATATATATATCTTTTATATATTATTCGTTATATATTTATTTAAACTATATAATATTCAGAATATTATTTATTATTTATTTATAATATTATAATAGATTTAATATATATTTAAACCCTTTTTTATAGTTTAAAAACTTATAACAATTTCTTAGGAAGCTAATAATATTTTAAGCTAATAGGACTAAATAATAAACAAAAATCTTATATTACCCTTTATTATACTTCAGAATATTAATCGGCTATTTAATAAATAATATAATAATTAAAAAGCTATTATTCTTTTTTTAAGGAAGAAGGAGTTAAGTTAAATAACAAATATATTGCTATTTAAGAATATCTCCGTCTTTAAAAGAAGAATAGTAAACAAAAACAAATTATTATTAATTTTATAAGATCTTAATTTTAAATTTTATTATTTATTATTATATTATTATTATCTTCCGAATTATAATTTATTTTATTTTTTACTATATTGCTCTCGAAACGTACCCTATCGCTAAAATAAATAAACTTTAAAAAATATAATAAGACTTTAGAGAAGCTAGAATTGTTTAAAAAGAATCTTATAATTAAGTTAAGAAAAAATCGAAATTATTGTAAAGTCCTAGGCGAATCTCCTATCAAATAAAAACAAAACAAAATAAATTATATATATATATAATTCGAAGGAAAAGCGGAGAGCCAAATTAGCTTATATATTATAAAGTTTAATATTGTTAAATTATTAAGTATTTTTAATATCCTTATACTCCTTTGTTAAATTTATAGTAATATTAACTCTATCGAAACAGCTTTTAATAAGCTTTATAAAATTAAATAAGCAAATCATCCTTTCGAAAATTATATAACGAACTTTTAATATCATTTTATAATTATTAAGGTTATTAGATCCTATAAGATAATCTTATTCAAGAAAAATATATTATAAAAGATAAAGAATTTTCTAATAATTTATATATATTTATCTATTGAATTTACCGACTTCTTAAAGCTTATTATAAAGCTTTATAATAATTATAAGAAAGCTAATAAATATTTTTATTTTATTAGTATTAAGCTATTTATTTTAATTAATATTAAACTCGTTTTTAATAAATCTTCTATTTTACTCCTAACCTTTATTGTTACTACCGCTTCTATTTTAATAGTTATTATAATAATTAATATTTAATTTAAATTAATAGACCTTTTGAAAACTCGTTCTGGCCCCTGATTTATAAAGGAAAAAGTATATTATAAACGAGAAGACTTATATAATTATTATAATAAGAAGAAATACTTTACTATTATATATTCTAAAGCCTAGGCTATTAACGCTAAGAAATTATAATTTTAAATAATATTTTTAATATCGACTTCTACTCCTTTTTCTATTTTATTCTTTATTTATAGTCCTTTACCTTTACCCCTATCTTTATTAAAATATTTCGGTATTTACTTATCGGAAAATTAACAACTCTTAATTAAAGTTATCGTTGAAGGCTTTTTAAGGAGTTATATTCTTCTTTCTTTTTATTATTTATAGAATTATTATTTTATAATAAATATACAGTTCTTTTATATACAATAGACAACTCTATAAATATATATTTAATATTCGATAGCAGAGCTACTGACCGAGCTTTTATTAATAATTCCTTTATATAATATTATTAATTACTATTTTTATCATTATCGACCTCTTATATTATTATTTTTTTTAATAATAAAATTATATTTACTAATTTAATTATTTATACTATCTAAGTACTTATTATTATAGATTATTATACCGAAACCCTCGATATATTTGTTATTAAGCTAAATAATTACCCTCTTATCCTTAAGATATTATAATTAAAGTATTATAATTTATTAATTTATTAATTAATTAATTAATAAATAAACTTATATTTAACTTTAAAGTTTATTGCCGCTTCTGTCTTTCCTAATATCTATCGAATATTATTATTAAGCTTAACGAAGTCCCTAAGAAGCTCTAAAAACTCCGTTATTAAAAAGCTTATATTATATTATTTACTATTATTAATACCTTATTTATTATCAACTTATTTATTATCAACTTATTTATTATCAACTTATTTATTATCAACTTATTTATTATTATATAATATAAAAAACGAATTCGTTTTGCTAATTTATTTATTTAGATTATATATTATCGTTACTTAAGCCCTTATAAATAATTACGATAATTTAAATCTATTATAAAAAAATTAGATTAAGTCTAGATCTTGCCTAGATTTTGTTTAGATTTAAAAGAGACTTTTATATTAATAATTAATAACTTCGAACCTTTATTTTTGATAAATTTCAATTTATATATAATTAATACCGCCTTATTCAACTCTTGGTTTAAGAAGAGCAAAGGTAATAACGAAATCTAAATTTATAATATTAATATTAAAGATATCGATTAAGTTTTATTATTAAAGAAATATATAAACCTTGTTATTAAGTTATTAATTAAATATTATAATTATTTAAATATCTTCTTTTGCTCCGACTCTAATATTCTGTTATTATATCGCTTTTATGATTATATTATTTTACTTAAAGAAAACAAATTACTTTTATTCAGTTCCTTTTATAATATATCGTAAGATAAATTTAAAGTTATAAGGAAATACCTCGATAATTACTTTTTTAAAGGATTTATTCGAGTTAACTTATCGCCTATAGCCTCGCTAATACTATTTATTAAGAAATTAGGTAGAGGTCTCCGCTTTTATATAAACTATTATAAGCTGAATATTATTATAATTAAAAATAAATATTTATTATTATTAATTAAGAAAATTCTTAATCAATTATATAATATTATTATATATAAAAATTTCGATATTATTGCCGCCTTCAACCGTCTTAAAATAACTAAGGGTAGAGAATAAAAAACAGTATTCTATATTAAATATAATTTATATAAATAATTTAATTATATTTTTCGAATTAGCTAATACTCCCTCTTTGTTCTAATATTATATTAATAATATTTTATATAACTTCTTCGATATCTTTTATACCGCTTATATTAACGATATCTCAATTTATAGTAAGAATAAAAAGGATTATATAAAATATATTTATATTATATTATAAAGATTATATAAAGTCGGCTTATAAGCCGATATCAATAAAAGCGAGTTTGATATTATTAAAGTAACTTATTTAAATATTATTATTATTATAGAAGGTATTCGAATAAACCTTATCAAAATCGTAATTATTAAAAATTAGGAAATATTTATTTATATTAAAATATATAAATATTTATCAGTTTCGCTAATTTCTATCCGTATTTTATTAGGAATTTCTTTTATATTGTAAGGCCCTTAATAACCTTAATTAAAAAAGGGTTTTTATTTAATTAGACTCCGATCTATCAAGTTTCTTTTGAGAAATTAAAGGCTTATTTTATTTCTACCTTAATTCTTATATATTTTAATTATAATAAAAAAAATATAATAAAGACTATTTTTTCGATTATATTAATACCGGCGTCTTATTGTAATATAATAATAATAACGTTTTACGCCCTATCGCCTACTTCTCGAAGAAACTTATTACTATTAAAATTAATTATAAAATCTATAATAAAGAATTATTTATTATTATTTATGCTTTCGAAGATTAGAGATCTGAACTATAAGGTAATAATATTCTAGTTAAAGTCCTTATCGATTATAAAATCTTGGAATAGCTTATAAATATTAAGAAGCTTACTAAACATCAGGCCTATTAAACTGAATTCCTAAGCTAATTTGATTTTAAGATTTACTATTAATTAAGTATATAAGGTATTAAATTTAATATATTAATTAGACAATCAGGAAATCTCCCTAAGAAGGGGAATAAACTCTTAAACTATTAAAATCAAATAATATTAAAACCCGAAAATATCGCTACTGAAAATATTGAAAATATTGAATTAATATTAGAAGACAACAATAATATCGATATTATTAATTTAATAATTAATAAACTAGTTACTTGAGAATACAAGAAGAATCTTTTATTATATCGAGTTATTAAATTATTTAAAAAAGGAATAATACAATTTAATAAAATTATATTATCGAATTATTTTATTAAAAACAACTTATTATATTACCGAAATAAGCTTTTTATATCAGACTATTTGCTTTTAAGGATACGTTTGATCTTCGAATATTACGATATATTATTAACAAGCTACCTAGGAGATAAGTATATTTATAAATTATTATAATAATAATATTATTAATTAAGTATATAACAATTTGTAAAATATTATATTAGGAATTATTATATTTATATTAAAAGCAAAACTTTATATTTTGCTAAAATAGGTATATTATAATTATTACCAGTTCCTTAACGAAGGTAAGAAGATATTAATTTAAATATAATTATTAAGATTCCCTTTATCGGCGATAACGATACTATTATAATAATCGTTAATAAACTATCTAAATTAAAATATTATATTATAATAATTAAATAATTAGGCGCTAAAGCCTTAATAGACCTTTATATATAATATATCTTCAAATATTATAACTTGTTTTATATTATAATATTTAATTATAACTTTTAGTTTATTAGCTAGTTCTGGTAATATTTATATAAACAATTTAATAATAAAACCAAGTTATCGATAGTATTCTATTCTAAGACCGATAGCTAAATAGAATATTCTAATAGAATTATAAAAGAATACCTCAAAGCTTATATTAATTATATATAAAATAATTAAATATATTGATTGCTTTTTATTAAATTTGCTATTAATAATATTACTTTTATTTCTACCGGAACTACTTTATTCTTCGCGAATCTTAAATAAAACTCTCGAATAGGGTTTGAGCTTATTAATCTATTAATTATTTATCCTGAATTAATTGCTAAATACTTTATTATTTAAATAAACAAATTAAATGTTTTCTTTTATAAATAAATATAATTAACCTAAGTAGAATATAAATAGACTATTAATCGCTACCGCCGCTCTACCCCGAAATATTATATTAATTAGAATATTTGATTAAATATTAAGAATATATATATATATTACCTTTATTATAAATTTAATAATAAATATATCGGTTTTTATAAAATTTTTAAAATTTTTAATTTTATTATTATTTGCCTCGAACTCCCTACCAAGCTTAAAGTTTATAATATCTTTTATATAAGCCTTATTAAACCAACTTTTAATAATACTTTGCTAGGCTAGATATATCTATTATTATATTTTATTATTATTAATAATAAAGAGAAATACCTTGTTAAAATAATATTGAATTACCAACGAAGATCTGATATAAGAAAAGGTCTTTATTAATTAATTATTTAAACTAGCTACTCGGATCTTATATAGAATTTTAATTATAATATAAAAACCTTTTATTAATATTATATTAATAAATTTTGTTACTTTTTATAATACAATTTGTACTATTAATACCCCCTGCTTTATATTAATCTTCGCTACTCCTATCGTTTTCTTTGTTGTTTGCTTAAGCCTTTCGGAGTTCGGCTTTAAAAAAAGGAGTTAATATTATAAATCGAATAATCTTAGCCAGATTTATACAAGATTTAGGAAAGATTTAAGAAAGATTTTAAAAAAGTTTGAAAAAGATTTAAAAAAAATCTTAAAGAGATTTTGAAGAAACTTTGCAGAAACCTTATATTCGATTATATTCAATAATATTCGATTAAACTTGATTAGGCTTAATTTAAAAGTTCTTGGTATTTAAGTTTTTATCTTTATATATATATCTTTTGTATACTATCCGTTATGTATTTACTTAGGCTATATAATGCTCAGAATACTATATATTGCCTACTCATAACAGAAGGCGTTATTTTTGCTAAAATATTAGAGTTTATAATTATTATTAATAGAATATTATTTAGGCGCTTCGCCTTTATTATTATAATAATATTCCTACCGCTTGATATTGCTAGTTAAAACGTAATAAATATAAGTAATCTCTTTACTAATTACTACGTTATAAATACTAATTTTTTCTTTTTGTTTTTCTCCGTAATTTCGGCTTTAAGAAAAGCGTTCTATTAGGGGTTTACCGTCCCTATATGGGGCGATAACGTTGCTATTATATAATATCAAAGTTTAAAGTCGTATATTACTTTTGCTTTCTCTATATCTTTTTTTTAAATAGTTTTACGTTTAAGTATAATATTTTTTGTTATAAGTTATATACCGTATATTTTCCGTATTCGCGGCGCTATTATAGTTTTCTATTTTATAACCTTTAGTATAATATTTATATTTTTAAGTTTTTTTATAATACGTATCGATATACCCGTATTTTTAGTATTTTTAATATTATATTATACGAGCTTTTAGCTCGCAATATTCTATTATTTTAAAGTTATACCCTTAGCGTATTCCGTAATCGGTAAGCTTATTTACTATTTTTACGGTATATATATATAGTATTAGCGATACGTATTTATCTATTAATAACGTTCTTATAAGCTATTTTATCTTTTCAAATTTTAGCTTTTAATATATAATACTGGTTTCCGTTTTTGTAAATTTTATACCGGTTTTATTTAGCTATATACTTTTAATATATATACTATATACGATTACCGCTTTTGTTTCTTTTTTTACTTTACCCTCGGGGTATACTTCCGATATTTATACAGCGTTTTGTTTTAAGGCCTCTTATACCTGCTTAGATTATACTTCTATTACTATTATTCCCTTAATATATTTCTTTACGGCTAAGATCTTTTTCCGATATAATATTATATTTTCGTTATTAGCGGCGTATTTTATAATCTCTTTTATAAATATTCAGTTTACTTTTGTTAAGTTTTCCTAGCCGGTAATTTTTATAAATACCTTTAAGTCTTTCTTTAATTAGCATATTAGTAATATATCGTTATTATATACCGTTTATATTCTTCTAATAACTATCATCGTATATATTAAAATCTTCCTTTTTTATTTTATTATAAATATAATCTTTTTTAGCTTATCGATTACTTTCTCTAAGTATTTTACTATTTATTTTTACTTTAAGTATACGCCGCCTACGTTTCCTACGTATATTGATAGGTATTTTACTCCTTTAAAAATATCTATTACCCAGTTTATAATATTCCCCTAATCCTTTCCTAATCTTACTTTATATAATAGTTCTATCTTTTTTATCTCTTATAATATTTTCTTTCATAATCTATTTATTATCCGCTTTACATTTGATCTGTTTGCTGGCTTTATACCAACTATATAACTTTTATTACGTCGTTATATAACGTTAATGCCCCGGTATTAATACGTAGATATATTGTTAACAAGCTCTCGTTCTCCTCTTTAATCGAATTAGTATCTTGAATTGATTTAAACGTTTTCAAAAATCGAAGTTCCTTTAAAATCTATATTTATATTAATAAATAATATTTTATTTCCTATCGATTATATAATTATCCTATAAACGGAATAGATAATATTATTATAATAGCAAAAAGAATAGGCTTTATTATTATAAAAACTTATAATAATAAGGAAATAGAGCTAACGGACGTATATTATATTTTAAATAGTCAATATAACGTTATTTTAATAGCGAAGCTTATTAAGAAAGGATATTCTATATTATTTAGGAGAAGACTTTTTAATATTCGAAATAATATAGGGAAAAAGTTATTTTTAAGTTAAAAAATAAGTAATAATTATATTATTCCCTAATTATCTCTTAAATATATAAATAATATTAAAAAGGTATAAAACAAAAACGTACTAGCCTTATAGAAGCTATAGTACGTACGATTTAGTTATATAGGAATAATTTCGATTAAGGTTATAACAAAAGTTATTACCGGAATAAATATCAATTAAGCGAAGAGCTTTAAATAAATCTCTTACCGGAATAGTAATACAAAACCTATGTAATAAGAAAATAATCCTATATTTTTAATTATAAGCTAACACGAAATAAGCAAACTATATTGTTAAAGGAACGATAATTTATAAATATCGCTAAAGGTAAAAAAATTACTTTAATAAAAAGGGGTATAAAATACGTCCTGGTATTTATTAATAAATATATAAATATAATAACGACTTACTTCTTCCCGGTACGAGATATAAGTTTAATAAATAAGTAAATTAAAGACTATATTAGGAAAAACAATATTAAGGAATATATTATTAGCTATTTATATAGGAATAACGTAAAAGAATTTATTAGCTCTTAAGTATAAACGACTTTTAACTAGGCCGGGATCCAATAAAAACCGATCTTACTATATAGTTTATATCAAAATAGTATAGCTAGAAAAACTAATAGAACTTTTTTCGAAAAGCTTCGTATAGTATTATATTATTTAGAATTAAATGAGGACTTTTGGAAGAAGGTATTAAACTTCGTAATATATATTAGGAAACGACTTTTTATTATAATATTAAATAGCAAAACGCTATATAAAAAATAAACTAGCCTAAAGCTAAATATTTGTTATTTAAGACTATTCGGATATATTTACTAAATATATAATAAAGATATTTATAAATAAAGGCTCAAATCCCGAGGTATTAAGTATAGATTTTTAAGATTTAATAATAATTCGAATTAATATTGTTTATAGGATAAAAAAGGCTAAAAGCTAAGATTTTTAGCTTATATTATATTCGATAAAATGGCTCTTATAAATACGATTTTATCTAAAAAGAGGAGTAATAAACAAAATATTCCTAATATTCCTAACGATAATTTGGTAAATAATGTAATAAATAAGCAAAACGCTACTATAAATATAGATATAAAAGTAAATATTAAAAATATGAGATCTAATAAGGAAATTAGCCCTAGCTTTAACAAGCAAAACCTTTTGCAAATACTATATATAGACCTAGATAAAAATATCGTAATTTATATCGATAATATATTAGCTATACTAACGAACGAATACGATAGACAAAATATATTAGGTATATAATAAATATTTATCCAAATTTATTAGAGATTATTATTACTATTAGAAGAATAACCTAAACGGACTACGAGACCTTATCCTTTGGTAAACTATTATAATCTATAAAAAGGTTTAAAAAGGTGGATTTTTATTAATAAAAATATTTTAAAAAGTCGAAAATATTACCTTTTTTAATAATTGGAAAGATATATTCTTAAAACCTAATAAAGACTATTAGAAAGCAATATTCTAGGAAAAACCAAATATTATAAAATCTAAAGGAGTTTAGAAAATTAAAAAGCTATTTTAAAAAATATAAAGTACTCCTAGGGAGATAGGTACTATTTATTAAGTTAAGAATAAAAAATAAGATTACTAGGTATAAAGCTAAATAGGTCGCTAAGGTTTCGAGCAAATAAAAAGCGTAGATTATAACGCTACGTTCTTAATAATAATAAAAGCGGCGAGCTAGAAAATACTCCTAGCTATAAGAATCAAATATAATATAGAAATAAAATATTCTAACGTCGATATTGCCTTTTTAGAAGCATTCTTAAAGGAAAAAGTATAAATAGAATAGCCTTATAAATATATTAATAGAATAGACGGTATATATTATTTAAATAAGGCTTTATATAGTCTTAAATAGTTATTTAAAAAATAGGCTAAAATACTAGGAAATAAACTTAAAAAATATAGTTTTAAATAATTCCAAAAGGATTACTTTATCTTTATAGATAAAAAAGGAACTATCGTAGCTATATATATAGACGATCTATTTATACTTTCGTATACAAAAAGTACTATAAGCAAGCTAAAGGCCTAGCTTAATCATAATTTTAAACTAAAGTATTTAGGACTTATTTCTTTTTATTTAAGAATAGAAATTTTAAGAAATCGCGATATTCGTATAATAATTATTATTTAAAAAGGTTATATTGCCTAAATATTAAAATTATTAAATATAAATAATTATTATACAATAAAAAGTACTATAAATAGGAATATAACGTACAAAAAGCTATATCCTAAGTATATTATTAATAAAAAGCTAAAAAACGATTTCGTTTCTATTATTAATATATTAAATTAAATAGTAAGTATAATTCGGCTTAATATTAGTTTTGTAATATACCGGTTAAATAGATATTTTATCTAGCTAACGAAAGATTATTATATAATAGCTATACGCGTATTAAGATATTTAACTAGAACAATAGCAGTCAGAATAATATTTAGGCTAAGCAAAACCTATAATAGAACCTTATAGGCCTACTCCGATTATTCCTAATATAACAATACAAATAATAGAAAATTTATTATAGGATATTTATTTAAACTAGCTAATAGGCTAATTAGCTAGAGATCGAAACAAGAGCCTATCGTAACTATATCGTTTATCGAAACTAAATATATTGTTATATTTAAAGTATATAAAGAAACGATATACTTAAAAGATTTATTATACGAGTTCGAATATAATAAAAGAAATATCGAGGTTATAAAAATAGATTTAAATAATAAGTTAACTATAAACTTCGCTAATAACCTTACGAATTATCCTAAAACGAAGTATATATATTTACGGTACTATAAGGTAAAAGAGTTAATCTAAAGTAAAAATATTATTATAAGCTAAATTCTAACCGAAACAATAGCTATAAATTCCCTAACTAAATCAGTATTAATAGTAAACTTAAAGTATATACTCCGGCTATTAAATATAACTTAAATACTAGGATTAGGGAAGTTTAGTATATTATTTAATATTAATATTATTTAAAAAGCTATTACGAGGCCTAAAAGAAGGTATTAGAATATAATTAATATAATTTCTTTAATAACCTAAACCTATTCGGGTTAAGTATATAAAAATAACAAACTATCAATATAAGCTGTATTATAGGCTGAACTATAATCTAATAATTAACTAATAAATACATATATCTTTCCTAAATAAGCTAGCTTATTATATATATATAATATATAATATACTTAAATAAATAAGCAATTGAAATCTCTTAAGTTAATAATTTATAAGCCTGGTTAATATAATAATAATTTATAATAAAATATAATTCCGAAATTATATAAAATTATATATAATAAGCTTTAGAAAGGTTATATATTCGACTCGGTAATAAGCGAATAATTAAGAATAAAAAGAATATAATATACTCTATATTATTTATCCAATTACAGGAGAATATTGAGATATATAGTTGAATAAATGATCTAGGAGTGCGTACGCATTTTTAGTCATTATTCTCAACAGCAGATGTCATCGATATAAAGACAGTCAATTTTTAACGACGACATAATCCAAGGCAGTGCTACGATGTCGTAGTATCTGATGGCACCGTGCTGGTTAGCTCGGCTCCTAAATAGAGGCAGCGCGAACCCTTTAAGCGATAACTATCATACTCTCTTTATCCACCCTCTTGTAACTCGATTTGCTCTGCTAGGGGGAGCATCGAGGAAGCACGAGGGAGCACCAAGGAGCAGTGAGGGAGCAAGCTGAGCACCGCACCTGGGGAGCACCAAGGGGCAGGACAGGGGCGCAGCAGGTGGCAGCCAGAAAAGGCGCCATCGGTATTGACTAAGGTTGCCATTCTTGTTTTCCACTATCCTAACCCTAGCTTGCTGCCTGATTTCGCCCCTTCCCACTGACAATTTGGAGTAGAATATTACACAAAATATCTCTTTATTGGTGCTCTTACCGCTTGAAATGGATAGCTATGACGCCGCTTTCTTATGCACAAACCCTCTCTGGCGCCCTTTTCCCAGTGTTGCCCAGAGATGAACGCTCTCTTGGCAAAGCACAGCCTGTATGTTCTGAAACCATTATTTTAAACTTTTGGTCGTTTTCAACCCAAGATCATTTCCTTCTGCTTCTACAGTGCAAGACTCGGTCACTCAAGCCTTTTGTCAAAGTACAGGTGTGGCTTTGCTCGACTATTTGATGGTTGGCTTCGTCCGCCCTTGCCAACTTTCTGCTTCTTCCTATCCACCGAACGAGCTCTCCGCCTACTATGGCAGTCCGTAAGAACACCTCGCGTTCTCGTAACGGCAGGCGACCCCAAAAATACTATCAGAACCTATCTGCAAACTCGAAAGCCGAAGGCCGTACTTGCCTTCCGTGCTCTAAACACTACTAAAAGTAAAGTATGTTTGTGGAAGAAATGGCAAAGGTAAAGTATTCCCACTAGCCTACCTCGCACTTCTGATCCCTGTTCAGGTTCTGCTCCGAGATCGAAGTCGAAGCCGTACCTTTCCTAAAGCATGCCGGCGCCGAACACTTCAAGACCTTCCTGCAATGGACTTTGAATAAATACCCGAATGTCAGGGCGAAGGGCAGCCTGGACAACTATTGGCGTGTTTTAAAAATGTATACCTACGATTGATGAGGTCGCGAATTGAGCGATGTGCTCACTAAAGATGTGACCAATGTAAAAGCCCATGACCTCTAGGTGATGGTCACTAATTAACTGGTCAGTATGTGGAGTTGCTCACAAAACGGTACGAGCTTCGGAGGCTGCCTAGGGAGCGTGGTGTCAGCAGCGTCGACGATATCTATCATATCCTTTTCCACCACTGGGTCCATGACAAAAATGTCTACCGTGATGAGCAGCAGCGGCTTTATATCGCCATAGGGATCCTGATGGCTTCGTACTTTGGCTGCCGACCCGTCTCCATGTTCGACACCCGAATTCGCTTCCAGGGTGAGCGGGAAGATATCGAGCATATCGACTCGCCTACAGGCATGCAGAATCCTCAGCTCGGAGACGTCCAGAATGGCGAAGCTGTCACATTACGTCGCGATGGTGACTTCGGTACGAGTGAAGAAGACGACACCGATGATGGCACCGACGACGACGCCAGCGCTGGTCACGACAAGACGGGTTCCCTGCTATGAAGGCACATTAAATTCTTCATCGCTCGCAACCGCCGTCCCGAGGACCCTAACCTGCTCTTCGCTAAGGTGACCATTGTTCACACCAAGGGCGAAGGCAATCGTCCTCGCGAGTAAGTCCCAGCCAGTCCCCCCACAGCGCCAGGACGCTTATCGCTCTCGATAGGAAAACCTTCATTGTCGAGCGCGAAGAGGACCCTCTCATTTGTCTACTCGACCATCTCCTCTACCTGGCCGTTTACGATGATGTTCTCGTCTCGCCAAAGCTACGGACCGTCGACAATGTCTTCGGCACTATCGTACCGCCTCGGAAGAATTCGCTGCAGTTGAAGATCAAACGCGAGGCATTCGATCTTCCCGTATTTAGGGAGCCCAGCCGCATCGTCGGTAGAAAAGGCATCCGTCAAGTTACAGCTCTTCGTTCCAGCACCTGGCTTCGTTACCTGCAAAGGCTCGGCCGCAGCTGCGGCTTGGAGAGGCCTTTCACGCAATATTGCGCAAGACGTGGCTTAATCAACGCGGTCAACAGTAAGTCTACGCTCCCGTTCTCCCTTGTTCTCGAGGCTGACGTCCGGCGGACAAGACAAGGCGCCATCGCCGGTCCGGGACCAGATCTTCGATCACCAGTCGGATACCGTCCGCTATTACCTCGACCGAGAGGTCCGATTCAACACGATGGCCGCTTTCCTGGGCCGCCTATCAAACGAAGCCGTTCAAAGGTTGGCTCGGTTTATGACTTTAACCGCTGACCCCAGCGCCCCGACCGCGATCACCCCAGAGATGTCAGCTAAACTGGCCAAAAGCAAGTCTTTGCTTTCGCTAAGCGCAGAAAGCAGAGCACTTACGAAAAGACTGCAAAAGAGATATGGCTCCGCGAAATATAGCCCCGATAATGACCCCGACTCGCAGCGGAAGCAGGACGTGGACGCTGCTTTGCATCGGCTGAAGAACAACAAGCGGAATCAACTTTTGGAGAAGGCACGCAAACGACATTTTCGCAATGCAGACACACTTATTATTGAGGGACAATCCACTGCGATCGACGACGTGAAATCTCCTCTTTCCCCTCAATATGACGTCCACGAGCGTGCCGAAGTCGTGCGGCTGACCTGCGAATCGAGCGAGGGGTCGACGGACACTGATATGCATCGGCGAAGGGTGCAGGCCATCGAGGCGCGCATCGCCCTCTGTGCACGATAAGAGAGTCGACACCGAAACCAGAGACCCTCGAAAGCGGAGCCGGCCCGTCCAGAGACAAACCTAGAGGCCACTAAGGCTCGCGATCACGCCTCGTATCCTTTGATTTGCAACCCGAAGCAATGCATCTTCTGCCTCGGCAATGACAGAAAGTCTTATGAGGGGCGTACGTTCGAATACTCTAGGGTTAATAAGGCCTTGGACGAGATGGATCGACACTTGAAATGTTTCCAGCCTACCGACGAAGTCGCGTGTCCGCACCCTGGCTGTCAGGCTGCAGGTTTGATTGATTGATTGATTAATTGATTGATTGATTTATACTCGTATCTCAGCGGTATAGCTATGGCGGGACTGGCCGTCCCTATTGCCGGGGTAATCCAGGATTCTATACTACTAGGTAGAAGTAGAAAGAAAACAAAATAAATAAGTAAATACCGATTTTCCCCCCCAATACCTATTCGAATCCCTTAATTATCTTATTTTTCGGTTATTTAAAGCCCTTAGAAAGTTTTCCTTTTGATTAACGCTTATAAGGTCCCTCTTTAAAATAAAGCTTTAAAAGTATTATTAAAAAATATTATCCCTATTAATCTATTTTTAAAATAAATAAATAATAATATTAATATATTAAAAAAATATCTTATTTTAATTACCTTATCTTAATTACAAAGTTTTATAATATTATTGCCTTTTAAAAATAATTTTAATTAAGGCTTAATCCTTTTTTAAAAGTTATAAAAAATATAATATAAAAAGTTATAATATTTTTATTATAAAAATTAAATTTATAAAATATTAAATTTTCTTTATATTATATATTATATTTATTATAATTTTTTTTAAAATTATATATAAGATTAAA